>Ga0224555_1000270_pt1 | contig 77777 bp, 64 predicted proteins | sample 714S23034metaG_FD_180687 | JGI IMG/M metagenome (GOLD analysis project Ga0224555, IMG submission 180687) | Peat soil microbial communities from Stordalen Mire, Sweden - 717 S2 30-34 | ecosystem: Environmental > Terrestrial > Soil > Wetlands > Peat | place: Sweden: Norrbotten County, Stordalen... | reverse complement strand
CACAACTGCACGTCAAAATCCCAGTTCCTCGGAAAAAATTGACGTGCAGTTGTGTTTGATCGGATGAACCAGGCGGAACAAAGATCGACTGTTTGGTTATCAGATAGTTTGCCGCTTCAAAAATCCATGTGGCCGCGCACCGCCCCCACCCACACGGGTCCACGGTCGCGGTTGTACCCGGGATTGTCGATGTGCTGGACATCGATCGCGAAGAACAGCCCCTTCCAGGCGTGCCATGTGTAATAGCTTTCCACAATGTTCTCGCGTCCGTAGCTGAGCCGGCCGTCTCCCAGCAGGAATCCCAGCCCGCCATATTTCAGGTAATTCTGGTGGTCTTTCTTGATGGCGTTGCTGACAAATGCCGTGCCGATCTTGTCCGACCGGCGATGCCACTGGCCGCCGGTGTAATCTCCGGCGATGACCACCGTCTGCGCGACTTCGGTGTAGGCATAGGACTCCTCGTGATCGTCGTTCCACCCGAACCGCGTTCCGATGCGCAGGTGATCGGTAAGGTCCTGCTCGTTGTTCCAGCTGAAGCCGTATTTCACCGTGCCGAACCGTTCCACGGAGATAATGTCCGGCGTGGGCGTGAGGCCGGCGAAGTAGTGCTGGACCGCGAGGCGATAGTTGCCCATGTGCGCCGTGTTCGCAAAGCTCAGAATCCGCGTTGTCCCCTTGCGCCCGTGGACGAACGAATGGCGCCACTCGTATTCCCAGTTCTGGCCGTGTGCGCGCGAGAACGCCCAGTCCAGGGCGATGCCGTTGGCGACCGTGGGCATGGCAAAGATGCCATAGCGGGCGCTCCAGCTGCGATCGTCATACTCCAGCAGCCCGCCCACCGTGTAGCCGCGCGTGTCGGCCGCGTAATCCCAGGTGCCGTTGTCGTCCACAGTCCAGTTCATGAACTGCAGATGGCTGTCGCTGGCCACGTCATTCACGTCCATGAAATCGTTGGCGCCCATCTTGCCGGCGCGAAGCTCAAAACGCCGCGCCGGAACCTGCGTCGCCAGCGAGAACTGATCACGATCGGCTTCAACCATCTGGTTTGTCAGGCCGATGGTCTGGTGGATTTCGCCTCGTCCGAGATAGGGTGCGGCTCCCAAATTTGGATTGCGCACCACATCCAGGTTCGTGAAGCCGGCCAGACCCAGTGCCTGGCCGATTCCACGCCCGCCGGCGCTCTCCAGGTCGAGAAGCAGATCGGTGTTGTAGCGCACATGGTGGTGCGGCTGATAACCGAGGTAAAGAGTCTCCAGCAGAGATGTCTTGTACTCCTGGGCATTATCCAGACTGTTCGCGCCCTGGTAGCGCGCGTGAAATCCGGGCTTGCCCTGAAAGATCGTGTTGGACTGGCCGGAGATCCAGTAGCGGGCGGTGTCGCTGTGGGGAAACATGGTCAGATCGGGATCGTTGCCCGCCGCAGCGGGCGTCGACGGCGTGGTCGTGCCGGGATTCTGCCAGTTCAGTGAAACGGGATCGACTGCATCAGATTGGGGACCCGGCGCGGCCTTCGCAGGCGCCACAGGAACAGGTGCGTTCGGCAGAACCCAGGACTGCGCGCCGGCAGAGGGTACGATCGCGGCGGCGAGGACCAGGATGGGAACGGCATTCAGGCTGCGCAAGGATGCTCCTCGGAGAGGGCTCCGGGAAGACCCGGCAAACCGCCGGGCGAGTTCCGCCCCTGACATTGTAAGGGTTTCTCGTAATGGATGTTAATCATGGTTTATTAAAAAGCGTTAACAATTATTAGTTTGAAAAATGGGCAGAGCGTGGGATTAGGGAGGGGCGTGCCGGAGAAGTCAATTTCCCGGACATCTCTCGGCAGCATATCATATCCGGGTAGGGTATATTGATCCTCATCATGAAACCAGGCACCCATTCGGGACCGAACGTGACCGCGGAGCTAAAGGAAAAACGGAAACTGATCGCGCGTGTGCGCAGAATTCGCGGGCAGGTCGACGTCATCGAGCGGTCTCTGGCGCAGAAGGAACACTGCGCCGATGTTCTCATGTTGCTGGCCAACATCCGCGGCGGCATCAACAGCCTTATGGCTGAGGTGCTGGAAGACCATATCCGTTTGCACATGATTTCGCCCGAGAAGAAATCTGTGGATTCAGTGGGACTCGCCGAGGACCTCATCGACCTCGTGCGTGCGTATCTCAAGTGAACCGGAGGGCGGCCCCCAGCGTAGTGCACCAGACAAGGAGTCAGCATGGCGGCGGTGGAAACGATGCACTCGACCGAGAGACGAACGCGGAGCGACAGCGTTGTGCTGCTCGCGATCGCAGCGGCAGTGGCGCTCGCGCATTTGCTCACGAACCAGCGCTACGGTTTCCATCGCGACGAACTGCAGTTTCTGAGCGACGCGCGGCACCTGGACTGGGGGTTCGTCGCTTACCCGCCGCTCACTCCGTTCCTCGAAAGGATTCAGGTGGGTCTGTTCGGTGTTTCGACGGAGGGCCTGCGGCTGTTTTCGGTGATTGGGCAGGCATTCGCGGTCTTTGTGACCGGGTTGATGGCGCGAGAACTGGGCGGAGGCCGGCTGGCACAGGTTACGGCGGCCCTGTGCGTTGCGCTTTCACCCGTTCCGTTGTTCAACGGGACCGAATTTCAGTACACGAGCTTCGATTTTCTGTGGTGGGTGCTGATCGCATACTCGGTAATCCGGCTGCTGAAATCCGAAAACCCAAAATGGTGGCTGGCGATCGGAGTGTTGAGCGGCCTGGGCCTGATGACCAAATACGCGATCGTGTTCTTCCTGGCAGGGCTTGTGGGCGGCTTCCTGCTGACACCGGCGCGACGGTATCTCGCCAGCTGGTATTTCTTCGGCGGGTCGGCGATCGCGCTTGCCATCTTTCTGCCGAACCTGCTGTGGCTTGCGCACCACGACTTTATCTCGTACCACTTTCTGCAGTACATTCATGCACGCGATGTGGGCGAGGGACGCGCGCAGGGCTTTCTCAGCGGGCAGTTCCTGATCTGCACCAATGCGGCCTCGGCGCCGTTGTGGATCGGCGGTGTGGTGGCGTTCTTCCTGAGCCGGCGCTATCGCGCGCTGGCCTGGATGTACTTCATCCCACTGGGGCTGTTTTTCTTCGGGAAGGGTCGGAACTACTACATGGCTGCCGCTTACCCCATGCTGATGGCAATGGGAGCAGCGGCTGGCGAAAGATGGGCCGGATCGCTGAAGGTGGGATGGCGCCGGGCGGTCGAGGGTGTTTTCTTCGCCGCACTCGTGTTTTGCGGGGTGTTCATCATAGCGGACGTTCTGCCCCTCGCATCCGGCGGGCCGCTGATGCGTTTTGCGCTGAAGAACAACGGCGATCTGCGCGAGGAGATTGGGTGGCAGGAAGAACTCCAGACGGCTGCCTCGATCTTCGATTCGCTGCCTCCCCAACAGCGCGCCGATGCAGGAATCTTTGCCGGGAACTATGGCGAAGCGGGCGCGGTGGAGATCCTTGGCCCGGCGTATCATCTGCCTGCGCCGATCAGCACCACCAACTCGGCGTGGCTGCGCGGGTATCCGGTTCCACCGCCGACCACGCTGATCGTGCTCGGCTATTCGCAAACGGTGGCGAATCGCGCCTTCACGGAGTGCAGGCTCGCGGGCCATGTACGGAACAGCCTGGGTGTGGAGAACGAAGAGAGCCGGGATCATCCTGACATCTTCGTCTGCGGGCCGCCGCGGCTGCCGTGGGCAGAATTCTGGAAGGACTATCAGCGGTTTGGATGATGCCGTGACCGAGGCGCAGAGCTACAGCCGCAATTGCGCCAGGCGGTGCATCAGCGCGGCGCTCAGCGACGCCTGCTCCGGTTCTCCGAGCTTGTGGCCTCCCGCGGTCAGATAGAAGACGTCGATCGCGGCTTCCCCTTCCGTGTCGATCAGCGCCACCTCGATGTTGCAGCGGCAGCTGGCAAAGCTCAGCGCAATTTCGCGCAGCAGTCCGGGCGTGTCCTGGGTGACGATCTGCAGAAGCGTGCTGTGCGTCGACGATTCGTTGTCAAATTCGAGGCGCGTATCCACCGTGACCTTCGGCCGCGAGGGCTTCAACTTGCGCGAGGCCAGCAGTTCCTCAATGGAGACGCGGTGCAGGAGCGCATCGCGAATGCTGGCGAGAAAGCGATCGATCTCGGAGCGATTCAATTCCAGCGTGCGGTAGGTGTCGATGAACTGAAACGTATCCACGATGACCCCGGCGGCGTTGGAAAAAGCGTCGGCCGTGACGATATTCATGCCCCACGCGGAGAGGATGCCGGCCATATCGGCAAACAGGCCGGGCCTGTCCCGGGTCACCAGCATGACTTCATTCAGCTGGCGCAGGGCGCGCCAGGAAAGCTGAACCGGATCCTCCGGCAACTGCATCGCCATACGAAAATGCGCTGCGATCTGCTCCGGCGTCCGGCTGCTGAGGTAGCGCTGAGGCAGTCCTTCGAGAAAACTGCGCAGCTCGTCGGTGGGAACCGCCTGCGTCGAACGGCCTGGTGTGATCGCGGGGATCAGCGCGACGATGCGGCTGAAGAAAGCAGGATCGGCCGCAGCATGGTAGCGAATCTCATCGACGCTGCGATCGAGGAAGTTGGACGCGCTCATGTAAAGCTGCCACAGGCTCTCGGCTTTCCACGGGGTGAGCGCCTCCGGGGAAACCGCGCGGATATCGGCGTACGTCATGAGCGTGAGCATCTTCAGCTGCGGCTGGGTTGCCACTTTCTCTGCAAAGGCGCGCACCGTTTCCGTGTCGAAGATGTCGCGGCGCATCGCGGCCGACATGTCCAGATGATTGTGAATCACGCGGCGCACCGTCTCGCGCTCTTCCGCATCCAGTTCCAGACGCGAGAACAGGCTCTCGCTCAACTCGACGCTGTTGGCGGCGTGATTCCCGCTGCGGCGCGCCTTGCCGGTATCGTGCATCAGCAGCGCAAGAAAGAACAGGTCGAGGCGATCGATCTCGTGCAGCAGGCTGGCGAGGCGCTTTTCCCAGTCATGCTGGGGCTGGCGCAGACGGTGCACGTTGTCGATGACGTGGAAGGTGTGCTCGTCGACGGTGTAGCGGTGCCAGGTGTCGCGAATGACCAGCGACTCGATGCCGTGAAACTCCGGGATGATGAGCTCCAGGATGCCGAGCGCGTGCATGGTGCGCAGGGCGTGCGCGGCCCACGGCCCCAGCAGCACCTCGCGGAGGCAGTTCCACAGGAAAGGTCCTTCCGGCATCTGCACCGCCAGAATCGGCAGCGCATCGGAGATGCGGTCTTCGGCGGCAAAGCTCAATCGATACCCGTGCGTGGCCATCAGGCCGAAGATCTTCAGCACGCTTTCGGCGTCGTTGACGGTTGCGCCTTCGAGCAGATCGAGACGCCCATCCTCGAGGCAGAAATCGGTACCCGCGACCGGCGTCCGCTTGCGGCGGAATTGCTTGTAGAAGGAGCGGCGCGGCGGCGGTACGGCATCGATCAAAAGCGAAGCGCGGCGATACACCGTGCGCGCCTGACGGTACCAGGTGCGCATCCAGTACGCAGGATCGGAGGTCCCACGCGTCTCAAGGCCAATGGAGCGAGCCGCGGCCTCATCCTGCGCGTGCCAGTCCAGCGTGTTGTCGTCGCGGCCTGCGCGGTAGTGCAGGAAGCACCGCACTGCGGAAAGGAAATCGTAGGCCGACTCCCGCTCATCGTGCGTTCCGTAAAAATCGTCGGCAGCCGAGCGCGGCCATGCCTTGTTTTCCTGGATGGTATTCAGCAGCGTCAGCCACTGCGCCAGGTGATAGTCGCGCAAACCGCCCGGGCACTCTTTGACGTTGGGCTCGACATGGAAAATCGTGTTGCCGTATTTGGCGTGCCGTGCGCGCGCCATCTCCGCCAGGTTCTGCACCACGGTGTCCCACTCGCGCAGAATGACCGCCGGCAGGATCTCCTGTTCGAACTTCGCATACAGTTCGCGGCTGCCGGTCAGGTAGCGCCGGTCCAGCAGGGAGACGGTGAATTCGAGATTATCCGGGTGAACCTTTTCGGTTTCCTTCAGCGTTCGCGTGACGGGACTGGCGCGCAGGCCGATGTCCCACATCGCCTGCGTGCAGGCGCGGATCTGATCCTTGTAAGCCGGCTCCACCTTTTCGTTGGCGCAGAGAAAAAGCACATCCACGTCGGAGCAGGGAAAGAGCTCGCGGCGGCCGAATCCTCCGGTCGCCACCAGCGCGATGTCGTTCTGAGAGGCGGAAGGCGGCTCCTGTTCCCACAGCTGACGCAGCAGCGTGCCAACGATCTGCGAGCGGCGCCGGATGACTGCGGAACCGTCGCCGTTGCGCTCGAAGCTCTGACGCAACTGAGCAGAGTCGTCCTGATAACGACTGCGGAGACGCGCCAGAGTATGCGGCTCAGTAATCATCAATCGGCCTGGCCCCAACAACGATCCAAACGTGTTCACCGTTCCGGCGGAACGGTGGGTGAGGCTGAACTTCGTTCGGACCAGCGGAACAGGCGCGGGACCGAAATCAGAGCGCGGAGGGGCCGCGCTCGTCGTTGCGAATGCGAATCGCGTCGTCGATCTTCGAAACAAAGATCTTGCCGTCGCCAATTTTTCCCGTGCGCGCAGCACCGAGGATGGCGTCGACAGCTTTGTCTTTCATCTCGTCGCGGACCACCATCTCGATCTTGATCTTGGGCAAAAGATCGACGGTATACTCGCGACCCCGGTAAAACTCGGTGTGGCCCTTTTGCCGGCCGTGCCCGCGGGCCTCAAGAATGGTCATGCCCTCGATGCCCGCTTCCAGCAGGGCGTCCTTCACTGCGTCGAGTTTCGACGGCTGAATTACCGCTTCGATCTTTTGCATTGCGCGCTCAAGTCCTGACTGAATGTTGAGTATACGTCGAGAATCACGATCCGAAATCGTAGCCTTCTTCTCCGTGCTGTGTCACGTCCAGTCCCTCGATCTCTTCCTCGCGGGTCACACGCAGGCCGACGACCACGTCTACCAGCTTCAGCAGGATCAGTGTGCCGGCGATCGACAGCCCCCAGGCAATCGCAACCCCGGCGAGCTGGTTCAGCACCTGGTGCCAGTTTCCGTCGATGGCTCCTGTCGGCTTGCCTGCGCCGTAGATCGGGTTGATAGTGCTGGAAGCGAAGATGCCGGTGAGAATGGCTCCGATGGTCCCGCCCGCGCCGTGTACACCGAAAGCATCGAGCGAATCATCGTAGCCGAACCACGACTTGACGACAGTCACCATCAGGAAGCAGAACGCCCCGGCGATCAGACCGATCACCAGCGCCCACATGGGCTGCACGAAACCGGAAGCCGGCGTGATGGCGACCAGTCCAGCCACCGCGCCGGAAATGGCGCCGAGCGCGCTGGGCTTGCCGTTGTGGATCCACTCGGCGACGCTCCAGCTGATGGCCGCCGCGGCTGTGGCGAAATGCGTGTTCACGAAGGCGCTGGTTGCAAGAGTGCCGGCATTGACCGCGCTTCCAGCGTTGAATCCGAACCAGCCCACCCACAACATGCAGGCGCCGATGAAGCTGAGCACGACGGAGTGCGGGGGCGAGGGCTCCCGGGGATAGCCGACGCGCTTGCCCAGATACAGCGCGCAGATCAGCGCCGATACTCCCGAAGTGACGTGAACCACCGTGCCGCCTGCGAAGTCGAGGCAGGGGATCTTCCCGCCCAGGGCGGCGTTGAGCAAACCACCCTTACCCCACACCATGTGCGCCATGGGCGAATAGACCACCAGCGCCCACAAGGTCAGAAACAGGCACATGGCGCTGAACTTCATGCGCTCGGCGAAGGCGCCGCAGATCAGTGCCGGCGTGATGATGGCGAACATCAGCTGGTAGATCATGTAGGTCTGCGCAGGAATGGTCGCGCCGTAGTCCGGATCGGGGGCGAGACCGACATTGCGCAGAAAGGCGAAGTGAAAGCCGCCGATGAAGGTTCCGCCCGGGCCAAAAGCCAGGCTGTAGCCGATCACCGCCCACAGCACGGAGATGATGCACATCATGGCGAAGCTCTGCATCATCGTGGCCAGGACGTTTTTGCGGCGAACCAGGCCGCCGTAGAACAATGCCAGACCCGGTCCGGTCATCATCAGCACCAGAGCGGAGCTGGTGAGCATCCAGGCGTTATCGGCGTTGGAAATCCCGGATGGCGCAGACGTTTGCGCCAAAGCGGTCGAAGCAGAGACCACAGGGAAAAGCCACAGCAACCGAATCAAACGACGCAGGTGCATAAAACTCCGCAGCCCATGGACAGGAAATATGTCACGACGTGGTGACCGGTGATATGCGGGCAGGAATGCACGCATCCACCTGGTGGCGGACTGGAAACCGGCATGTTGCAGGAATGACCTGAAACCCACTTTTACATATTTTTCGCGAATCCGAAACAGAGAAAATCCTGCCGCGTAAGAACAATATCCCGGGAACCGCCGGTTCCGGCGCTTAGTGACGAAATTCGCGCCTGGGTGATCCATCGGTTTTGTCGCGTTCCCGCATGCGGTACGGAAGAACTGCCCAAGCTCGCCGCGGGCAATTCGCGGACCGCCAGGGACGGTATCATAGAGGCTATGAGCGAAGCACTGCGCGACCGGCGACTTTTCGGGACCCTGGAAAGCAGCGCGAAGAATCGCGAGAAGATTCTGGAAGCGAGCTACGGCTTCGAGCAGCCGGAGGGCATTTTTCTCACGACTGTTGACGCGGCGATCAACTGGATCCGGAAAAACTCGATCTGGCCCATGACGTTCGGTCTGGCCTGCTGCGCCATCGAGATGATGTCGATGGGAGCTTCCCGCTTCGATGTCGCGCGCTTCGGCGCCGAGGTCTTTCGCCCCTCTCCGCGGCAGTCCGATCTGATGGTGATCGCCGGGCGGGTTTCCTGGAAGATGGCGCCGGTGATCCGCCGCCTCTACGATCAAATGCCGGAACCCAAATGGGTCATTTCCATGGGCGCCTGCGCGACTTCCGGAGGCGTGTTTAACAATTACGCACTCGTTCAGGGAGTTAACCAGATCATTCCTGTGGACGTCTACGTGCCCGGCTGTCCGCCTCGCCCGGAGCAACTCCTGTATGCCATTACGCTTCTTCAGGAGAAGATCCAGCACGAGCAGGGGAGTCTCCGGCGTGCACTGAACTTGCAATGACCAGCGCAAGTTGAGTACTCTGATGTCAATGCAGCGCTGATTCGCATCTGGCTGCAGCATCTCCCCCAAGCAGAAGAACGCCCGTTACCCGTTGAGTGCTGGACCGTCGCAGAGGTTAACGGGTTCGATACGTAGTGGGTTTTGAGTGTTCGTCGCAAGCAAGTTATTGAAATAATTATTGTCGAAGGCAGGTATGCCTGTGGTCACGACATCTTCGCGGAAGTTTTCTCCGGCCCCCTCCCCGTCGGTCGGCGCGAATCCCACGCGGCAGATTAGATTCAAGCCGTTTTTTAGTCAGCCATCATTTGTATTTTGCGGAGGATAGACGCATGCAATCTCGTCCATTTGCCCGTGGACGCCGAACGTTGCTCGCAGCGTGCACCCTGCTGCTTGGAGCGGCAACAGTGCTGGGACAATCTTCGTCCTCGATCCCATCGGCTCCCACTCCTAAGAATCAACAGGACTCGCCCTCCCGCTGGGACGTATTAATGGGGTATTCATATGTCGCCCCCCACGGCACCGTATCCACGGTTCCCGACCCTGGCGGCCTGGCCCCCATCAACCTCAATTACTCCTCGATTGAATATGGCGCAATTGGCAGCGTCGCCTATTATTTCAACCGCTACGTCGGTGGCCAGGTCGAGTATGCCAACCATCCCAACGGCGCGAATGACGGGGCCCAGACGGCCCAGGCCGGCATTATCTTCCGGTACCCCGCCGAAGGGATGACGTGGTTTGCGCATGGACTGGCGGGGGGCGTGCGCCTCGGCGGACCGAACGCACCGGGTGACATCGTCGCCCACGGTTATACCTGGGGTCCGGCACTGACTACAGGCGGTGGCCTCGACTACGAGCTGCCGTTCATGAACCACCGTTTGGCCCTGCGGGTCTTCCAGGCCGACTACGAGTACTGGCATGCCGACTTTGGTCCGCAGATCCAGAGCGGTGGCCGCGCCAATGTCAATGCGGCTCGGCTGAGCGCTGGCATCGTGCTCCACTTCGGCAACATCGTTCCTCCGCCGCCGGTGCAGTACGCCTGCGTGGTGAACCCGGCTTCAGTCTTCCCGGGTGAACAGGTTACGGTCACTGGCACGGCCACGAATCTCAATCCGAAAAAGACCCCTGGCTACACCTGGAGCGGCCAGGGCCTGACGGTCGGCGGCACCAACCCCACATCAACCATTGATACCGGCAACCTGCAGCCCGGCAACTACACGATCACCGGCCACGTCAGCGAGGGTCCGAAGGCCGGCCAGTCCGCAGACTGCACCGCGCAGTTCACGGTGAAGCAGTTCGAGCCCCCAACCGTCAGCTGCACGGCCAATCCTTCGACCGTGAAGCCGGGTGAGAGCTCCACCATCACCTGCAACGGCGTCAGCCCACAGAGCCGTCCGCTGACCTACAGCTACTCGGCTTCTGCTGGATCCATCAACGGGACCGGCAACACCGCGACCCTGGCGACCTCCGGCGCACCGGCTGGCACCATCACGGTGACCGGCACGGTGCAGGACGACAAGGGTCAAACGGCCTCGGCGACAACCACGGTCAACGTGGAAGCGCCGCCGCCGCCGCCGACTCCGAAGACACAGACGCTCTGCTCGATCCAGTTCGACAAGGACAAGCGGCGCCCCGGACGCGTCGATAACGAAGCCAAGGCGTGCCTGGACGACGTGGCACTCAACGCTCAGCAGAAGGCGGATGCCTCTCTGGTGGTGGTTGGCAACTCGGCTCCGCTTCCGATGCCGAAGTCAAAGGCTGCACGCCGTCACGCCGTAACCGCTGAACAGCTGGCGGCGCAGCGTGCGGTCAACACCAAAGCCTACCTGGTCTCGGAGAAGGGCATCGACGCCAGCCGTATCCAGGTGAGGACGGGCAGCAACGGCCAGAACGAGGTGGAGAACTACCTGGTTCCGGCAGGCGCTACCTTCGACAACGACGTGCCGGGCACGACCGCTGTCGATGAGAGCGCAGTGAAGGCCCAGCCTCGCACCGCACCGCACCGTCACCACCGGGCGGCGGCGAAAAAGGCGCAGTAGACGCTAACGCGAAAAAGAACGGGGCTGATCGGGATTCCGGTCAGCCCCGTTCTTTTGTCGCGGCTGCCAGTCCATTCCCATTTTGCGAAACGCGGCGCGCATGTTGTCCAGAATGGGGCAGCGCCCTGCGCCGAGCCTCGAATCGCGGCCAAAAGCCGTTAGCATAGAGATGGGCACTGCGATTCGCCCGCGATCTGCGGCGCGGTTCAGCCTTGTCTCAACACACGAATGATGAAGCTGATTTGCTTTCGATTTTTCCCGGCCGTTTCGGCCGCTGTCTTGTCTCTGTTGTGCTGCGTCTCTGCTTTCGCCGCAAACCCCGCCCCCTGGTCGCCCACAGGCCCGGATGGCGGCGATGCCCGGCGTTTCGCCTTCAGTCCGAGCGACCCGAGCCGGATCTATCTCGGCACCACGGATTCCTGGCTCTACGTCTCGTCCGACGGCGGCTCTTCGTGGTCCAGGCTCGCGCGGCTCGGCGCCCTTGACGATCTGGTCGTCGACAGCCTCGTCGTCGATCGCTCTGACCCGAAGACGCTCTACGCAGGGGTCTGGGCCATCGACCATCCCGACGGCGGTGTTTATCTTAGCCACGACGAAGGCCGCACCTGGATCGAAGCACCCGAGATGCGTGGCCAGTCCGTCCGAGCTCTCACCCAGTCGCGCTCCGATCCCCGCGTCCTTGTTGCCGGCACGCTGAGCGGCGTCTATCGCAGCGCGGATGGCGGGCGGCACTGGCGCGAGATCAGTCCTCCCGGCGGCAAAGAGATTCACGAAGTCGAGTCGATCGCCATCGACCCCTACGATCCCGAGATCGTTTATGCGGGAACCTGGCATCTTCCCTGGAAAACCAGCGACGGCGGCGCGCAATGGACCAGCATTCACGAGGGTGTCATCGACGATTCCGACGTCTTCTCCATGATTGTCGATCCCTCGCGCCCCAGCGTGATGTTCCTCAGTGCCTGCTCCGGCATCTACCGGAGCGACAACTTCGGCTACGAGTTCCGCAAAGTCCAGGGTATTCCTTCTACCGCGCGCCGCACGCGCTCGCTGCTGATGGATCCCACGGACCGCAACACGGTTTATGCCGGCACGACCGAGGGCCTGTACAAGACCACCGATGGTGGCGACAGCTGGTCGCGCATGACGGACCCCAACGTGATCGTCAACGATGTCTATGTCGATCCGCGGAATCCGAAGCACGTCCTCCTCGCCACGGATCGCAGCGGCATTCTGGCCAGCGAGGATGCCGCGGCCGGCTTTCAGGCTTCGAACACAGGATTCTCGCAACGCCAGGTCGCTTCGCTGCTGGTGGACGGTAAATCTCCGCAAACCATGTACGCCGGCGTCATCAACGACAAAGCGTACGGCGGTGTCTTCGTCAGCACCGACCAGGGCAGGACATGGAAGCAGCAGAGCGAAGGCCTTCACGGCGACGATATTTTCATTCTTGCGCAAAGCCAGGACGGCACGCTTCTGGCCGGAAGCAGCAAAGGCATCTTTCGCTGGGATGGAACCGCGTGGACCCATGCCGACTCTGCGTCCAGTCAGCCGGATCCTGCCGCACCGATGAAGCCTGAGAAAACGCATGCAGGCGCCGGCAAGCGGCGTCCCGCAAAGCCGAAAATCCAGCAGGATCCTGTGCAACTGCAGGGGCGTGTCGATGCGCTGCAGGCAGTCGGAGACGCATGGTTTGCGGCCACCGCGCAGGGCCTGTTTCGGAGTGCGGATCGCGGAGCATCCTGGACTTACGTTGCGATCCAGGAAGTGGAGGGCGCCCGTCCCGGATCCGGCTCCTATCGCACCATCGCCGCTGATGGCCGGCAAATTTTCATCGCTGGCCGCACCAGCATCATGGCCTCCGGCGATGCCGGCGCCACCTGGCACGCGGTCGCGTTTCCCACGGGACTCACCGCACTCTCCAGTCTCGCGCTCACGCCGGATGGCACGCTGTGGGCCGGTGGCCGCGAAGGTGTCTTCTTCTCGAAGGATCAGGGACAAACCTGGAGCATTCTCAAGCGCCTTCCGGTTGTCGCTGTCAACAGCCTCGCCTGGGATCCGTCGCTCGCGCGACTGATGGTCACCTGCGACGTCGGCACGGTGATCTACGCCGTCGATCCTCGCGACGAATCGTGGACGTGGTGGAACGCCGGCTGGACTGTGCATTCCGTGGCCTCGCTCGGTGGCCGGCTGGCGGCGGCGTCATTCTACAGCGGCGTCGTCGTGCAGCCCGCCGAACAGGCAAGGGGCCCGATCGGCGAAGCGGTGCAGGACGCGCGAAGATAGAGAGTGCCCTTTTCGCTTCGTGCTGTATCGCCGGACGATTTTCCGAGTCTCTACGCTCTGGATCAGGCCTGCTTCGCGCCTGGCATCGCATGGTCCAAGGCGGAGCTCCTCTACTTCCTGAGGTATCCAGGTAACATCGGCGTGCTTGCCGAGGATGAGTCCGGCCGCCTCGCCGGTTTTGCGATTGCAGGAAAACAGCGCCGCCAGGGTGCGGTTTTCGGCCGGCTCATCACCATCGATGTCGATTCCCCGGTGCGCCGCCGCGGCGTCGGCCATGTTCTTCTGGAGGAGATCGAGCGTCAGCTGCGTGCCGCCGGCGCAACCGCGGTCCTGCTTGAAGTTGCCGTCGACAACGCCACGGCACAGAGGTTTTACGAACGCCACGGCTTCATCCGCACCGGGCGCATTCCCGGCTACTACCTCGGCCGCATCGATGCGCTGGTGATGGAAAAGCAGCTTTCGTGAGGCAACATCGCCGCTCCACGTCTGCCTGGCGGCTAGAATGAAGGCGATGCTTCGCTTTGGCGTGAAGGTCGTGCACCGGGTCGCAGTCCTCGTGTGCCTGCTGTGCGCGTTGGCGCCCGCCTTTGCGCAGGCCGTCAAAGACCTGCCCAGACCCACCGACTACGTCAGCGACTACGCCCACGTCATGTCGGCGCAGTCCATCGACCAAATCAACCACCTCTGCGGCGAGGTCGATCACGAGGCGAAAGCACAGATCGCCGTGGTCACGATCGATACGACCAACGGCGAGCCGATCCAGCAGTATGCGGTGGAACTGGAAGACGCCTGGGGCGTGGGCCCGAAAAGTTCAGATCGCGGCGTCATCGTGCTTCTCGCGGTCAAAGACCGGAAGCGCTGGATCGAAACCGGCTACGGACTCGAAGGCATTCTTCCCGACGGCAAAGTGGGTGAAATCGGCCGGCAGATGGTGCCGATGCTCCGCAACAACGACTTTGACGGCGCGGTGACCCTGGCCGTCGACGAGATTTCCCAAATCATCGCGCAGGATGCAGGTGTGAAGCTGCAACCCCTCACGCGATGGGGTGCGCAACAGCAGCAGCCGCACGCGACCGCCGGCCAGATCGTCGGCGGCATCTGCTTCCTCATCCTTGTCGTGATCTTCCTCATCTGGGCCGGCGGCCACGGCCTGCTCGGCTTCCTGCTCGGCATGTTTCTTGGTAGTGGCCGCTGGGGCGGCGGCGGCTTCGGGGGCGGCGGCTTCGGCGGTGGTGGCGGCGGCAGCGGTTTTGGAGGCTTCGGTGGCGGCAGTACCGGCGGTGGCGGAGCCGGAGGCAGCTGGTAACATCGAATCGGATTTGCACGGGAGAGAAGCGCAATGATGCGTCGTGGTCTGTGGATCGCAGTAGCGGTTGTCGTCGTGATCGTCTTCGCCGGCCTGCTGGTCGTCGGCAGCTACATCAGCGCGCAGAAGCAGATGGTCGCGAAGCAGGAAGCCGTCGCCGCGCAGTGGGCCAACGTGCAGTCGGTGCTCCAGCGCCGCGCCGATTTGATCCCCAACCTCGTCGCGACGGTGAAGGGCTACGCCACCCACGAAGAAGCCGTCTTTGCCGACGTCGACAAGGCCCGCGAATCCCTGCTGGCGGCCCATAGCCCAGCGGGTCAGATCGCCGCGAACAACCAGCTGGACGGCGCGCTCGGTCACCTGCTGGCCATCGCCGAAAACTACCCCAACCTCAAGGCCAACGAAAACTTCCTGCAGCTGCAGGATTCGCTTGAAGGCACCGAGAATCGCATCAATGTCGAGCGCGAACGCTACAACAAGACCGTGCAGGACTACAACACCTTCATCGAGCAGATCCCGAACAACATCTGGGCGCGCATCGGCGGCTTCCAGCGGAATACTGCCTACTTCGAAGCCAGCCCGTCTTCACAGAATGCGCCGCAGGTGCACTTCTAGCCGCAGCCAGCCTGCGGAGCTACAATTCTCCTGACCGGCCTATGGCAGCCAGCCCACAATTCGCAACGCGGCTGGAGTACTACCTCCAAACCGATTTCCGCCCCGACTGCGACTACGTGGACGGAGAGATCCTGGAGCGCAACGTGGGCGAAAGAGAACACTCATTTCTGCAATTGAAGATAGCGATGCTCATCAGCCAGCATGAGCAGGAGTGGCGTGTAGCTGTTTACCCGGAACATCGCGTCCAGGTTGAGCGTAACCGATTCCGCATAGCCGATATCGCTGGGATCTCAGCGCAGGATCCGTTCGAGAAGATCATCACCCACCCGCCCATCTTGTGCGTCGAGATCATGTCCTCTGAAGACCGCTGGGCTCGCATAACCGAGCGCTTCGAGGATTACCGCCGGATGGGTGTTCCCAGCCTTTGGGCCGTCGATCCGATCGACAGCAAGGCTGTGGATGTGGTCGAAATCCAGTCCCGAATGGACAGAAGCGGCCCTGCTCGAAGTACCCGGCACCTCGATCCGCATCGATCTGGCTCCGGTCTTTGCTGAACTCGCTCAACGCAAAGCTCAGCAGTAGCTAGCCCGCGACCAGGATTCGCAGATCGCGCAGATTATTCCCCGTCGGTCCGGTCGCGATGGAGTCGCCCAGCGAAGTAAACAACGTGCAGGCGTCGAACCGCGCCAGCGTTGCCGCGGGATCGAAGTTGCAGCGGCGTGCGCGAGCAATCGTTGTCGTGTCGGCGATCGCACCCGCCGCCGGACTGTTGCCGTCGATCCCGTCCGATCCCGCACTCAGCACCGCCAGCGGCTCACCTTCGAACCGAGCCAGATCCAGAGCGCATTGCAGCGCGAATTGCTGGTTGCGCCCGCCGCATCCAGGGTTCTTACCCAGGTTAACCGTTACCTCGCCGCTCGAAAGCAGGCACACGCGCGTATACTCGCCGCGCAGTTCGTGGAAGCGCGCCAGCAGATATTTCGCCGCGTCCGCGTAATCCCAGTCGTCGCAGGTGTTGTCGATGACGACCTTGTAACCCAGCGAATGCGCGTGATCGCGCGCGGCATTCACAAAGTCGTGGTTCGAGAGCAGCGTGTCGAACTGCGCATGCTGAAAGGCCACCGCGCCTTCCTTCTCAACTTTCACCTGCGCCGAAGCTGTTCCTTCTTCCCTGATCAGCGTCTCGAAGTATTCCCGCACCGTGGGCGGAAATTTCTCCAGCAGATGAAAGCGCTCCAGAATCTCCTGGCACTCCGCCAGCGTGGAATAGTCCGGCAGCGTGGGAGACGATGCAACCGCGGCAAGATCCTTCAGCGGCACATCGGCCAGCAGCAGCGACAGCTTCTCCGCCGTGGGGGCTGCCAGCGCCAGCCGTCCGCCCTTGACCGCGGAGAAGTATTTCCGGACGGTGTTGATCTCCGTGATCGTCGCGCCGCTGGCCACCAGCGTCTCGTGGAAGGCGATGGTATCGTCCAGGGTGATCTTTTTGTCGCGCGGCAGTTCGTGCATCGCCGACCCGCCGCCGCTGATCAGGAAAAAGATGAACGTCGTCTTCTTCGCGTGTTTCAGCAGCGCCAGCGTGGCCTGTGCCGCAGCCAGTGAATCCTCATTCGGCAGCGGATGCCCGCCCTCGAAGTAGCGAATGTGCCGGTCCCGCTTTTTCGGGATCTCGGGCGCCGAGCACACACCGTGCACGTGCATCTTCGGCGGCAGCCGCTCCAGCAGCGCATTCAGCATGCTCAGCGCGGCCTTGCCGAACGCGATGACGTAAATCTCTTTGAATCCTTCCAGCGGCTGCGACAGGGAAGGCAGACGCGGCGAAGGATGACGCACCAGCGTCCTGCCCTCGAAATGCAGATGGCGATCGAAGGCCTTCGGGATATCGCAGGCCTGCAACGCTCGATCGAAGATGTCTCTGGAACTTGCGTGGATTTCTTCGAGGGGGGTCATGATTCAACGAGAGCCGGAAAGTGACGCAGCGCCCACAAGCGGATGGCTTGCCTCACATCCTCCAGCTTACCCGCAAAAAAGTGATCCGCTTCGGAAATCCACACCAGCTCCTTCGGCTCTCGCGCCGCCGCCACTGCGGCTTCCACCTCGGCGACCGGTCCGTACGGGTCGCGCGTGCCGCTCACGAACAGCTTGGGCTGCGGGCAATCGTGCAGAAAGTCGTAGCTGTAGTCGCGGCCTTCCGCCTGTCTCGGAATTCCCAGCGCGACCAACCCAACCACTCGGGGATCGCCACAGCATGCGCGCAGCCCGACGTATGAACCAAACGAAAACCCGGCAAACAGCACCGGCCGATGAAACTCCCGCTCCAGCCAGTCCAGCGCGGCGCGCACATCGTCCTGTTCCCCACGGCCGTAGTCGTGCTCTCCCTCGCTTAGTTCCGTTCCACGAAAATTGAATCGCAGCACCGGCAGCCCGAAGCTCTGAAACGCCTTCATCGCGTGATAAACGACCTTGTTGTGCATCGTCCCGCCGCCCAGCGGATGCGGATGGCAGACCAGCGCCGCATACGGGGCACCGGGCTTGCCCGCATTCAGCAGCGCTTCCAGTCGCCCCGCCGGTCCGCGAAGATCGTCAACGGTGCGCAGAATGGCCGACCCAATGTGTGACTGCGTCATCTCCATCATTGTACGAAGCATCGCTCGCGTATTCTGATCCTTCATGAGCCTCGACCCGATTCAGCTCACGCGCCGCCTCGTCGACATCGAGTCCATTACCTACAACGAGGGCGCTGTGGGGACGTTTCTGGCTGAGTTCCTCGCGGGCCGCGGCTTCGCCGCAGAGAAGATGCCCGTCGAGCAGCACCGCGAGAGCCGGTCCACCAGTGAGCGTTTCAATGTCTACGCCTGCACGGCCGGTCAAACTCCCGACGTGATCTTCTCCACCCACATGGATACGGTGCCCCCCTTCATCCCCTCGAGCGAAGACGAGAGCTTCATCTACGGTCGCGGCTCCTGCGACGCCAAAGGCATCATCGCCGCACAGATCGCCGCCACGGAGAAGCTCCGCGAGCAGGGAATCCGCGTCGGGCTCCTCTTCGTCGCCGGTGAAGAGCGCGATTCGGCCGGCGCGAAGGCCGCCAATCTGCAGCCTCGCGGCAGTCGTTTCCTTATTAACGGCGAGCCCACCGACAACCGCATCGCCATCGCCTCCAAAGGTTCTCTGCGCGCCGTCGTTCGCGCCACCGGCAAGATGGCGCACTCCGCCTATCCCGAGCTCGGCGACAGCGCCACCCACAAACTCGTCGAAGCCCTGCACCGGATCCTTGCGATCCCGTTGCCTGTACTCGACGATGTCGGACCCAGCACCCTGAACATCGGCATGATCGCCGGCGGCTACGCACCCAACGTCATCGCCGATCACGCCGAGGCTCAGGTGATGGTGCGCCTCGTTGGACCCTCCGACGAAACCCGCCGCGCTATCGAACTAGCCGCCGCCGGCCTGGCCACCGTCGACTTCACACTGGAGATCCCCTTCAAACGCCTCCGCGCCATCGAAGGACTGCCGACGATGGTCGCCGCCTTCACCACCGATGTTCCCTGGCTCGACAACTGGGGCGAGCCGCTGCTGCTCGGCCCTGGCTCCATTCACGTCGCCCACACGCCGCATGAAAAGCTCGCCAAAAAGGAGCTCTTCGACGCCATCGACCTCTACGTCCAGGTCGCTCGCCGCCTCCTGAACGGCCCCGCGGCTCCGAGTTAGTCTGGAAGTATGGCTGAGCCTCGAACCGCCCCAAGCCTCGAACCCCGCAACACCCTCGACAAAGCCGCCTCCTCCTATCTGCGTTCCGCCATGCACCAGCCCGTGTACTGGCAGGAGTGGGGCGCAGCCGCGTTCGCACTCGCCGAGGAAACCGGCAAGCCCGTCCTCCTCGACGTGGGCGCGGTGTGGTGCCACTGGTGCCACGTCATGGACCGCGAATCCTACGAGGACCCCACGCTCGCCGCAACCATCAATGAGCATTTCGTCGCCATCAAAGTCGACCGCGACGAGCGTCCCGATGTCGATGCTCGCTACCAGGCCGCCGCCCAGGCCATTGCAGGTCAGGGCGGCTGGCCGCTCACTGCGATCCTCACTCCCGACGGCCAGCCGTTCTTCGCCGGAACCTATTTTCCCCGCGAGGATCGCTACGGCCGGCCCGGTTTTGAGCGCGTTTTGCTGACCCTGGCGCAGGCATGGCAAACGCGCCGCAACGAGGTCCTCGAATCCGCCGCCAGCGTCATCGCCGCCATCGAACACGGCGAAACTTTCTCCGCCCGTGGCGAAGGCCTCTCGTTGGCCATCATCGACAAGCTCGTCCAGAGCGCCGTCACCCAGTTCGATCCGCGCAACGGCGGCTTCGGCTCTCAGCCCAAATTTCCGCATCCATCCGCGCTCGACCTGCTCATCGACGTCGCGGCCCGCACCGGCAACGAAGCCGCAAAGGAAGCCGCCACCGTCACTCTGCGCAAAATGGCCCGCGGCGGCGTCTACGATCAGCTCGCCGGCGGATTCCACCGCTACTCCGTCGATGAGCGCTGGATCGTCCCGCATTTCGAGAAGATGCTCTACGACAACGCCGGCCTGCTGGCGAACTACGTCCACGCCTTCCAGACCTTCGTTGAGCCGGAATTCGCCGCTGTCGCCCAGGACATCATCCGCTGGATGAAGGAGTGGCTCAGCGATCAGGAACGCGGCGGCTTCTACGCCTCGCAGGATGCCGACATCTCCCTCGACGACGACGGCGACTACTTTACCTGGACGCGCGACGAAGCTGCTGCTGTCCTCACGCCCGAAGAGCTGGCGATCGCCGAGTTGTATTACGACATTGGCGAACTCGGGGACATGCACCACAACCCGAAGAAGAATGTCCTCCACCGGAATTTCACCATCGAGGAAGTCACCAGGCGCGTAGAGCGCCCGCAGCCCGACGTCGAACGCGACTTCGCCTCAGCAAAAAGCAAGCTGTGTACAGCGCGCCTCCAGCGCCCCACGCCCTTCATCGATAAGACCCTCTACACGGGCTGGAACGCGATGGCCGTCTCGGCGTACCTCGACGCGGCGCGCGTTCTCGACGCCGATCCCACTCGCGCCTTTGCCCTGCGGACGCTCGACCGCATCCTCCACGAGGGCTGGGATCCCGCCACAGGCCTCGCGCACGTCATCGCCTATCCCGACTCCGGCACCCCCGCGCGCCGCGTCGCCGCCGTCCTCGACGACTACGCCTTTCTCATCCATGCCTGTGTCGACGCCTGGGAAGCCACCGGCGAGATGCGCTATTTCGAATCCGCGATGCAACTGGCCGAGACGATGGTCGACCGCTTCCACGATTCAGAGAACAGCGGATTTTTCGACACTGAAAAAAACGGCGCCGACAAGCTTGGCGCTCTCACGGCCCGCCGCAAGCCGATGCAGGACTCACCCACGCCCGCCGGCAATTCCACGGCGGCTTCCGCTCTGCTGCGACTCGAAAGCCTCAGCGGCCGCGCCGACTTCCGCGCGAAAGCCGAGGAAACCCTCGCCGCCTTCTCGGGCGTCATCGAGCATTACGGCCTCTACGGCGGCAGCTATGGGCTCGCGCTCGAGCGCCTGCTCCTGCCGGCGACCCAGGTGGCCATCGTCGGCTCCGGCCCCGCCGCGCGTCAGCTCGCCGCCATCGCCAACGCGCGCTACGCCGTGAACAAGGCGGTCCTGACGCTGAGCGCCGACCCGATCCGTGCCGCCCAGCTTCCCCCAGTGCTCAGAGAAACGCTGCCGCACCTCCCGCAGCTGGCTAATCTGGGTTCGGGCGCCATCGCCCTGGTATGCCGCGGCACCTCCTGTCTCCCGCCCCCCGCTACCCCGGAGGAGCTGATCGCGCAGATCAACGAAGCCCTCTGACCGTCGAGCACCCGCACGAAGGTCCTGTGTCCTGCGTAACGTCAACACGCCGTCCCGGACCTGCCGTGCGCCCGGCCTTCCTGCTATCCTTCATCAGACAAAACGATCCGGGGAGAACCTGTTATGGCGAGAAGCGTCAACAAAGTCATCCTTGTAGGCAACGTCGGCAAAGACCCGGAAGTGAAGCTGCTGGCCAGCGGCATGTCCGTGGCCAACTTCACCCTGGCGACCAATGAGCGTTTCAAGGACAAGAGCGGCGAGTTTCAGGAGCGCACCGAGTGGCACAACCTCGTCGCTTACCAGCGTCTGGCCGAAATCGTGCGCGACTACACAAAGAAGGGCTCGAAGCTCTACATTGAGGGCCGCATTCAGACCCGCTCCTGGGACGACAAGGAAAACCAGAAGCATTACAAGACGGAAATCATCGTCAACGACCTCGTCCTGCTCTCCGGCCGCGGCGAAGGCGAATCGGGCAGTTCCACGCGCTCCGCCTCCTCTTACGATCAGCGGCAGCCCGCGGCGGCTGACGACATCGTTCAGGGCACCGAGATTACCGACGACGACATTCCCTTCTAGAGAACGTTTTCCGGGATAACCCGTTCGAGCCCGCCTGCCTCCTATTGAACAGGAGAGTTCGTTATGGTTGCGATTGCCGGCGTTATTCTCGTCGTCCTCCTGGCCGGCATCTTTTTCCTCTTCCGAGCCATGGGGCGTATGGGTCAACGGCCATCGGCGCGTGAGCGGATGCGTCACAACGCAGACGATAAGCACACCCCCGGTCCCCGTGCCAGCGGTTTGAACTAACCTACCTCGATAGGGCGGGCCTGGACGCCAGCCGCGCCTGTGTTTGTCCATCCACGGCGTCACTCATCATTTCCCTGGCTTCCGTCAGTATGGCCCTCGCGTTTCGCGTGATTCGCTCCTGAAGATTCCGTGACACGCCGGAGGGAAAACCTGACTTGTTACACTTCCGCCAGAGTCCAGCCGGCCTCGCGCTCGCTCGCCACTACACGATCCATGCCACTTACCCTCTCCGTCGCCATCATCACGAAGAATGAGGAAGCGAACCTTCCCGGCACCCTTGAGAGTGTCCGCTGGGCCGACGAAATCGTCATCGTAGACGACAGCTCTACCGACCGCACTCCCGAGATCGCTCGTGAATTCGGCGCGAAATTCTTCACCGAAGACTGGAAGGGCTTTGGCGCGCAGAAAAATTCCGCCATCGCGAAATGCACGTCGGACTGGATTCTCTCCCTCGACGCCGACGAAGAAGTCAGCGCTGAACTGGCCGGTGAAATTCGCACGCTGCTCGAGGGCCAGCCCGAGTATGAAGCGTACTTCCTCCCCCGCCGCAATTTCTTCCTCGGCCGCTGGATCCGGCATGGCGGCTACTATCCTGACCCGAAACTGCGCCTCTTCCGCCGCGGCATCGCACAATTCGAAGAGCGCACCGTCCACGAAACGATCCGCGCCACTGGCCCCACCGGACGCCTGCGCGGCGACCTCTTCCACCGCGCCTACCCCACCCTCGACGGCTACATCGAGCACATGAACCGCTACAGCACGCTCGGCGCCACCAAGGCCATCGCTCGCGGCAAGACCGGTCGGTCGATCTTTGCCTTTCTCTGGAACGTCTGGGTCATCCCCATCGCCACCTTCAAATACAACTACTTCTTCCGCCTCGGATTCCTCGACGGGCGCGAAGGCTTCCTCCAGCACCTCTACCACTCCGCTTACGTGAGCTGGAAGTACGCGAAGGCCTGGGAGCAGTCGCGGCGGATGGAGAGATAAACTTCTTCTTAACGCAGACCCGAGTGCCTCGAAAACCTGTATGCCCGACAAGGCGAAAGCATCTCGAACGAAAACCACGCGGTCTCGCACCGCAGCGAGAGCCTCATCACGCAAATCGTCCAGCTTGCCTCGCAACGAAGCAGAAGCTCTGGAGCGCTTCAAACGTCTTATGACAAGGTACCGCGGTAAATTGAGTTTTGCGGGACTCGACGAATAGCGGTTGCTCCCCCCGCCCCCGCTCTCCTATCCTGAATCGTTCTCCCCTCGGCCATGCCCGACAAGGCAAACCACCTCCGCGATTCAATCCTCACCGACCTCACCTCGGATCGCCATCCCTCGCCCGAGGAAATTCGCTGGGCCGAGCAGGCCCTCGATTCCGCGCTCGCGAAATTCCCTGAGCACGCCATCGGCAAGCCAACCGGCATCAACCGCGACGAAACCGGCGCCGCTCGCTTCACCACGATCTCCGGCGCTCCCATTCGCCGCCTTTACACCGAGGCCGATCTGCCTGAGGACTGGCGCCAAAATCAGGGCGCTTATCTCGGCGCACCCGGCCAGCCGCCGTATACGCGCGGCCTTCAGCCCACCGGCTACCGCGGCCGGCTCTGGACCATGCGCCAGTTCTCCGGCTTCGCCTCGCCGGAAGAAACCAATCTTCGTTACAAATACCTCCTCGAAGGCGGAGCCGGCGGACTGTCCGTCGCCTTCGATCTGCCTACCCTCATGGGCTGCGACTCCGACGACCCGAAGAGCGAGGGCGAAGTCGGGAAGTGCGGCGTCGCCATCGACTCCCTCGAAGATATGGAGACGCTCTTCGCCGGGATCCCACTCGCCTCGACGACCGTCTCGATGACGATCAATTCGCCGGCCGCGGTTCTCTGGGCCATGTATCTGGTCGTCGCCGAGCGTCAGGGCGCCGACTGGCAGCAGGTTTCCGGCACCCTGCAGAACGACATCCTCAAGGAGTACATCGCGCAGAAGGAATACCTCTATCCGCCTGCGCCCTCCATGCGCCTCGTCATTGACACGCTGGAGTTCGGCGCGCGCCATACGCCGCGCTTCAACCCCATTTCCATCTCCGGCTACCACATTCGCGAAGCCGGATCGACCGCGCTCCAGGAACTGGCCTTCACGCTTTACGACGGCATCGAGTACGTCGAGTGGGCGCTGCGCCGCGGTCTCGCCATCGACGACTTCGCACCGCGCCTCAGTTTCTTCTTCAACGCCCACAACGATTTCTTCGAGGAGATCGCCAAATACCGCGCCGCCCGCAAAATCTGGTATCGCGTCATGACCGAGCGCTTCGGCGCCACGAACCCTCGCTCCACCTGGATGCGCTTCCATACCCAGACGGCCGGCGTCTCCCTCACCGCGCAGCAGCCAAAGAACAATATCGCCCGTGTCGCGCTCCAGGCCATGGCCGCGGTGCTGGGTGGCACGCAGTCGCTGCACACCGACGGCTTCGACGAGGCTCTGGCTCTGCCCACTGAAGAGGCCGCTCGCATCGCACTCCGCACCCAGCAAATCATCGCCCATGAGTCCGGTGTCGCCGAAATCATCGATCCCCTCGGAGGCTCGTACTTCCTCGAGAAGCTCACCCTCGACATGGAGCGCGACGCCTTCCGCGCCTTCGAAAAACTCGACGCCATGGGTGGCATGGTCAAAGCCATTGAGGCCGGCTATCCCCAAAAAGAAATCGCCGAAGCCAGCTATGCGTACCAGCGCGCCGTCGAAGCCGGCGAGAAGATCATCGTCGGCGTCAATCGGTACGCCACGGAACACGACCCGACCCGCACCCTCTACATCGATGAGAGTGTCCGCGATGCGCAGGCCGCAAAGCTGAAGGCCCTGCGCGCACAGCGCTCCGGTGAAACTGTCCAGCGTTCCCTTGATGCTCTGCGCCGCGCCGCGAAGCAGGAACCACAACCCACACCTGGCTCCGTTTCGTCCGCCAACACCATGCCCTTCATCCTCGACTGCGTGCGTAACTACGCCACCCTGGGCGAGATCTGCAACGCGCTTCTCGAGGTATATGGCGGCTGGGAGGAGTCCTGACTGCACCCTCTGCGCGGCCGCTCCTGCCGCAAAACGACACGCGCCGGCCATGCATCCCGCCCAAACCAGATAAAATGCATCTGGCGTGAACACCGTCAAAGCGATCTACCCCGGCAGCTTCGATCCGGTGACCAATGGCCACCTCGACCTCATTGCGCGCGCCGCAAAAATCTTCGACCACCTGGTCGTTGCCATCCTGCGCAACTCGCAGAAGAACCCGCTCTTCACCGTCGAAGAGCGCGTTGCTATGCTCTCCGAAGGCATCGCCGAATTCGGCAACGTGTCTGTCTCGACCTTCGACGGCCTCCTCGTCGACTACGCCCGTGAGCAGCGCGCCCACGCCGTGGTCCGCGGCATCCGCGCCATCAGCGACTATGAGTACGAATTCCAGATGGCCCTCATGAATCGCCGCCTCTCGCCCGACGTCGAGACCATCTTCCTCATGCCCGACGCCAAGTATTCCTTCGTCAGCTCCCGCCTCGTCAAGGAGGTCTTCCGCCTCGGTGGCTCCGTCGACGGTCTCGTCCCAAAATTCGTCATCGAGCGCATGAAAGACAAAAGCCGCAGCATGATCGCCGAGTCTCTTCGATAGTCTCTTCGCTCGGCGTTTTCGCCCCGGTGCGCCTGCGAACCCTGCAATTTACGCCGATTTGCGCGGCGGTGCCTGCCGCGGCTCGGCACTTGCTGTACGTTCCCCAGGGACGCCCAGCGGTCCGGCCCTCGTCTCTGCCGGAAACTCCGCCACAGCGCTGAACCGGGTCCGCGGAAACGCATCCGGATAATTCGCGCTGATGAACTCCACCATTTTCTCCCGCACCAGACAACTCAGATCCCACTGATCGCTCGAATTCCTCACGCTGAACAAACACCGGATCTGCATCATGCTCGACGAAAGGTCCGTCACCTGCAGCACGCATACCCGCTTGTCCCACAACGGCGTGGACTCGCAGATACGCCTGAACTCCCCCCGCAAAGGCTCCACGGGCACGCTGTAATCGACGTACAGATACGGATACCCCAGCAGCTCCGCGCTCTGGCGCGTCCAGTTCTGAAACGAGTTCTCGATGAAATAACTCAGCGGAACGATCAGCCGCCGCTGATCCCAGATCGCCACCACCACATACGTTGTTGTAATTTCTTCGATGCGCCCCCACTGTCCCTCGACGATCACCACATCGTCCAGCCGGATCGGCTCCGTCAACGCAATCTGCATGCCGGCCAGCAGATTCGACGCCGACGACTTGGCCGCCGTCGCCAGCAACAGGCTGGCCAACCCCGCCGATGCCAGCAGTCCCGCGCCGTAATGCCAGATCTGCGAATCGCGAAAGACCGACAACACCAGCCCGGCATCGACGATCACCAGCAGGGCGATCACCATGCGCCGCATCAGCAGCACCTGGGTCCTCGCGCGGCGCGCGCGCAGATTGTCCGCCATGCTCACGTCGAAACGCAGCAGCAGAAAATCCTCAAAGCAGTAAACCAGCGCAATCAGCAGCCAGCCCAGCGCCACGAACCACGCTACGCCCACCGTCTTCTGCGCGATGTTCAGCCAGTACGGCGCCAGGTCCGCCAGTGGCAGCACGAAGCCGGCTCCGGCCAGCAGAACCAAGAACTGCGCCGGCCGCCGGATGCGCGACACGATTCGCAGGATCGGAGGAGTTCCCGCATTCTGGCTGCGATGAAAGTGGCCCACCACCTTCATCAGAATTTTCTTCGCGAACGAGCTCAGCAGTACTGCCAGCAGCAGAATGCTCAGGCCGACGGCCCAGTGCCGCCCGTGCAGTTGCAACAAATGATGGGTCCAGGTCGACATCGTCTCAGTCCAGTTTTACCTGGCCGTATTCGAGCAATGTGACCAGAACCACGCCGCCCAAAATATTTCCGCTCGTCGCCGCCAGCAGCCATCGCCCATAGCCGGCGACTGAGACTCCATGGCCCAGCACGGCGGCGAGAATCTCGCCGCTTGTGGCGATGCAGTGCGCGAAGTGTCCGGCGCCGACGATGAACGTCAGCGCCCAGATCACCGCCACCGACCCGGTGATGGAATGGCTGCCGCTCACCAGCCACGCCACCATGGCGATCATCCATCCACCTACCACGCCGCTCCAGAAAATATGCCGCATCGAAGGGCTGGCCGCCTGCGTGCCCAGCTGTACCAGCGCGTGCAGCGTGTCCGGTTGCAGAGCCCTGGTGCGTGCCGCCAACAACGCAAACAGAAAAGCCCCGGCAACATTCGACGGCAGGACAATCGCCCACAACCGCGCCGTCGTCAGAAAATGCCGGCGCTCCGCCATAATCAGCGCCACCGGATAGAGCGTGTTCTCCGTGAACAGCTGCCCGCGTCCCAGAATCACCGCCATGAACCCCATCGGATAGAAAAGCAGCGACACAAACTGCGCCAACGACGAATTCCCCAGCATCGCGCCGACCACCGATACGCTCAGCCCTGTCAGCCCCATCGTCAGCCCGCCAACAATGCCGGAAACCGCAAGCGCCTTTGCCGGTCGCTGCAGTTCCCGGCGCGCGTTGCGTGAAACCTGCTCGTAGATATCGATGGCCGTGGGCCGGTCGAGATCGCGCTGCTGCGACTGTGACGAATCCTTCGCCGGATCCGGATCGACTTTGATGTTGCGCAAGGGCATTCGTGCGTTGGAAGGCGAGATTGGTCCACCGGTTGGATGGCAACGGCCGAATATTTGGCCGTTTTGCGCTCTCGCCGGTCCACATCGCCGCTCGTGATAGCCTTGCCCTTCGCCCAGCCGAGGAGACCGATGAACCACCAGCTTCGTTTCGATCTGAGCGCCGCGGCGCGCCGCTCCATGCTCGCCCACGGCTTCGAGCCGGACTATCCCCCGGCCATCGCCGCGCAGCTCGATCAACTGCGCGCCCACCCTCCGCAGCCGGATTCTTCCGCGCGCGATATGGGCAGCCTCCTCTGGTCCTCCATCGACAACGACACTTCGAAAGACCTCGACCAGATCGAATACGTCGAGACGCTTCCCGACGGCAGCAGTCGAGTCCTCATCGGCATTGCCGACGTCGATGCCTTCGTTCCAAAGGGTTCCCCCATCGATCAGCACGCCCTGCGCGAAACCACCACCGTCTACACCGGTGTCGACATCTTCTCCATGCTGCCCGAGGAACTCTCCACAGGCTCCACGTCGTTGCTCGAGAATCAGGAGCGCCTTGCTGTGGTTGGCGATTTCACCATCGACGCGCAAGCGCATGTCGCCGCCAGTGAGATCTACCTCGCGCGCGTTCTCAACAAAGCCCAGCTCGCTTATCCCTCCATCGGCGCATGGCTTTCGGGTCAGCCGGCGCCGCCCAAAGTTGCCGCATCCTCCGATCTGCAGAAGCAACTCCACCTCCAGGACCAGATCGCCCAGCGCCTCCTCGGGGAGCGCGACAGCCATGGCGCCCTCAATCTCGAAACCATCGAGACCCACCCCATCCATCTGACCGACGGCGAAATCGGCATCGAAGCCGATACGAAAAACCGCGCCACGCAGATCATCGAGGACTTCATGATCGCCGCCAATGGCGCGGTCGCCCGCATGCTCGACGCCAAAGGTTACTCCTCCATCCGCCGCGTCGTCCGCACGCCCAAACGCTGGGAGCGCATCGTCGAGCTCGCCGCGCAGCGGGGAACGCAGCTTCCCGCCGAGCCCGATCCCAAACCGCTGCACGACTTCCTCTGCGATCAGCAGCGCAAAGACCCTGACCATTTCGCCGACTTGTCCCTCGCGGTCATCAAACTCCTCGGTCCTGGCGAATACATCCTCGAAAAACCCGGCCAGCAGCCCATCGGCCACTTCGGCCTCGCCGTGCAGGACTACACGCACTCCACCGCGCCGAACCGCCGTTACGCCGATCTGGTCATTCAGCGCATCGTCAAGGCGATGATTGCCGGCAAACCCTCCCCATACTCCGACGACGAGCTCTCCTCGATTGCCGCGCAATGCACACACATGGAAGACGCCGAGCGCAAAGTCTCACGCGAGATGCAGAAGCGCATTGCCGCCGTCGCCATGAGCAACCGCATCGGCCAGACCTTCGATGCCATCGTTACCGGTGTCAACCAGCACGGCTCTTTCGTCCGCACCCTCAAGCCTCCCGTCGACGGTATGCTGGTCCAGGGTGCGCAGGGGGTCGACGTCGGCGACCGCCTCCGTGTCTCCCTCGTCAGAACCGATCCAGCTCAGGGCTACATCGACTTCGCCCGCGTTTAAGCTGAAATCAGGCGCGGGTTGGCTCCCATCGCTGCGACCCTCTTCTTCCGCGGCCTGCGTCCAATCACCCGGCATCGATTCGTCATGCGTTCCAGCCTCATCACGTTTCTCGACGACTTCCGCCGCCACGGCGATGCGCCCGCGATCGTTGTCCATCGCGGCAACCGCCGGCTGACCTCATCGTGGAATCAGATCGCCGACCTCGCTGACCGTTTCGCTGCCGAGCTCATGCGCCGCGAAATCCCGCTCGGCGATCGCGTCGTCCTGTGGGGCGCCAATGGCGCCGAATGGATGGGCGCGTTCTTCGGCTGCATCCAGCGCGGCGTGATCGCCGTCCCGCTCGATCCCGCGGGCGCCCTCGACTTCACTATCCGTGTCATTGCCAACACCAGGCCGCGTCTGATCGTTGGCGACAGCGCACTCCTGCGCGAACTTCCCTCCGACCTGCCGAAGCTCAGCTTTGAGGACTTCGCCTCAGCGCTTCCCGCAACGCCTCACACGAGTCTGCGCGAGTCCGCCGTCACCCTCGACACGCCCTTCCAGATTCTTTTCACCTCCGGCACCACGGCGGAACCCAAAGGCATCGTCCATACTCACCGCAATGTTCTCTCCAGCCTCGACCCCGTCGAGCGCGAGATGAAAAAGTATCTGAAGTACGAGCGCATCTTCCACCCGCTTCACTTTCTGCACACGCTTCCGCTCAGCCACGTCTTCGGCCAGTTCATGGGGCTCTGGATTCCCCCGCTCCTCGGCGCCGTTGTGCATTTCGAATCCCGCCTCCAGGCGCAGCGCCTCATCGAAACCATCCACAACGAGAAAGTCTCCGTCCTCTGTTCGGTGCCGCGCGTGCTCGATCTGCTGCGTTCGCACCTGCTGGCCGTCGATCCAAAGCTCGCGGATGAACTCCAGCGCGCCGCCGGCACAAAGGCTCTCGCGCGATGGTGGCGCTTCCGCAGAATTCATCGCACCGTCGGTTACAGATTCTGGGCCTTCGTCTGTGGCGGCGCGGCCCTGTCCTCCGACCTTGAAACCTTCTGGAACTCGCTCGGCCTCCTCGTCATTCAGGGTTACGGCATGACGGAAACCTCCGCCCTCATCTCGCTCAATCACCCCTTCAAAACCGGACAGGGCACCATCGGCAAAATTCTGCCGGGCCGCGACGTCCGCATCACCGACGAGGGCGAAATCCTCGTCCGTGGCGACATGGTTTCGCGTGCGACCTGGCAGCACGGTGCTCTGCAGCAGAACGAATCCGAGTGGCTCTCCACCGGCGATCTCGCGCAGCGCGACGAGCAGGGGCAGCTCCACTTCGTCGGCCGCAAGAGCCAGGTCATCGTCACGCCTTCCGGGCTGAATGTCCACCCCGAAGACGTGGAGGCCGCGCTGAACGAGCAGCCTGGTGTCCAGGCCTCCGCCGTCGTCCCGCTCCTCACGCCGGCTGGCACCGAGCCCGTCGCCGTCCTGCTTTTTCGCGGATCTCAGGAGCAGGCGCATGCCGCCATCGTCGCTGCCAATCACCAGCTCGCCGAATATCAGCAGATCCGCCAATGGCGCCTCTGGCCTGAACTCGACCTCCCTCGCACCTCCACCGGCAAAGTCCGCCGCCCCAAAGTCACCGAATGGGTCAACGCGCAGCGCGCCGAAAACAACGGCCCCGTCGCCGACCCGCTCCTCGCGCTCATCCTCTCCATCAGCCACGCCACGCCCGCCGATGCCGGAGACGAAGCCCGCCTCTCAGAAGACCTCGGCCTCGACAGCCTCGGCCGCGTGCAGCTCCAGTCCGAACTCGAGCAGCGCCTCGGCCTCACCCTCGACGACACCGCCCTCGAGCGCCTCGCCACCCTCGGCGATCTGCGCCGCGAACTCGGCATGCACGGAGCCGATTCTGCTGTCGAAGCCTCGGAGCCGGAGCCCTCCGCCACCCGCTCCGACACGATGCCCGCGGCAGCCGGCGCGCCGATTCCCGCCCCCACTCCGGGTCACGACGAACCCCGGCGCACTGTTGAAGAAGACATCTACCCGCGCTGGCCCTGGTGGGCTCCGTTCCAACTGATCCGCATCCTCTACCTCGAACTCGTCTCGCAGTTTTTCGTCTGGCTGCTCGGCAATCCACGTGTCGAGCGGCCCGCGGACCTCAATCCCGGCACCCCCGTCATCCTCATCGCCAATCACGTCACCGCCTACGACGCTGCGCTTATCCTGTACGGCCTCCCCGGCCCCATGCGTCGTCGCGTTGCTGTTGCCATGGCCGGCAACATGCTCCGCGACTTCCTCCACATGCGCAACGTCGGTCCCCAGGGCCACGCCGTTTCCCGCCTGCTCGATCCCCTCGGTCCGCCCGCCTGGCTGCTCATCACCGCGCTCTACAACGTCTTCCCTCTCCCGCGCAGCGCCGGCTTTCGCCGCTCGTTCCAGCACGCCGGCGAAGCTCTCGACCGCGGCTATAACGTCCTGGTCTTCCCTGAAGGCTTCCGCACCGAAACCGGCCTGCAGCCCTTCCGGCCTGGCATCGGTCTGCTCGTGCGCGAATCCGACGTGCCGGTCGTCCCCGTTGCACTCGTCGGCCTCAGCGAATTGAAGCAGCGGCGCAAGGGCTGGTTCCGCTCCGGCAAACTCATCGTCCGCGTCGGCGAGCCCATCCGCTTCACCCAGGACGACACTCCCGAGCAGATCACCGCCCGCCTCTACGAAGCCGTGAAGTCTTTGCTCGAGCCCGCCTGATCCCAGCCGCTCCTCAGGCGAGCCTGTGCGCATCTCACTCCCTGTGAGGAATCCGATGAGCGCACAATCCGAGCACGAGAAACACCCCACCGTCACTGAGCACCCAGAACAGCGCCGTCAGGAAGAAACCGGCCGTGAAGATGCCAGCGAGCCCGGCGAAGTCGGCCGCCCACCCTCGTCCAGCGAGAGCCCCCTCCCCTCAAAAAAGAAAGACGCGGCCTGAAGATCACGCTCTGGGCAGAGCACAGGCGCGCACGCCGCCGTTGGCCCCCGGCGGGCGTCGTCGCTCACGATGCCGATTTTTGCCTAGTTGCGCCCGCGGCCGCGGCTGCTGCTCGCGCCGCCTGCGCCGCCCTTTTGCGCCTGATAGCAATCCCGGCAGTACACCGGCCGATCGCCACGCGGCTCAAAGGGCACCGTCGTCTGCTGCCCGCAACCGGAGCAGACTACCGCCGTTCCTCTTGGCTCCGCTCGCTGATAGCCGCCCCCGCCACCGCCTCCGCCCATCTGGCTCTTCTTCGCCTGACGACAGCTCTTGCAGCGTTTGGGTGCGGTGTACCCGCGCTCCTGAAAAAATGCCTGGTCTTCGCTCGTAAATGTGAATTCCTGCCCGCAGTCGCTGCAGATGAGTTGCAGATCGCCAGCCATGGGTTCCTCGTTTCCCCTGCTACGCCATAATTACAAGGTTTTGCGCCCCGCGTAAACCGGGCCCGCATATTTTTGGACGCGTGCGCCCGGTCTTCGCCGCACTTTCACGCAGCTATCTTCCGGTTCCAGCCCCCCACCCCGAAACGGTATGATTTCCCTTCCGGAGTGATTTTTATTTTATGGCTTTTCCTTTCAAGGGCGTAGACTTCATCGGCTTCGATAGCCTCCTCAGCGGCGACGAGCGCCTCACGCGCGACACCGCCCGCCAGTTCATCGAAGATAACCTCGTCCCCATCATCGAGGAGTGCAACCGCGAGGGCCGCTTCCCCAAAGAACTCATTCCTCAGATGGGACAGCTCGGCGTCTTCGGCGCCAGCCTCCAGGGCTACGGCTGCGCCGGCATGTCCAACGTCGAGTACGGCCTCGTCATGCAGGAATTCGAACGCGGCGACTCCGGCGTGCGCAGCTTCGTCAGCGTGCAGTCTGCCCTCGTCATGTACCCCATCTACACCTTCGGCTCCGATGACCAGAAGAACTTCTGGCTCCCGAAAATGGCCACCGGCGAAAAGCTCGGCTGCTTTGGTTTGACCGAGCCCGACTTTGGCTCAAATCCAGGAGGCATGCGCACCCGCGCCGACCGCAGCGGTGACGAGTACATCCTCAACGGCGAAAAGATGTGGATCACCTCCGGCTCCATTGCCGACGTCGCTGTGATCTGGGCCAAAACCTACGGCGATGCAGCCTCGGAAGGCGGCCAGGAAGACGGCACCGTCCGCGGCTTCCTCGTCGAAACCAACCGCCCCGGCTTCGGCTCCTGGGATGTCCACGGCAAATGGTCCCTGCGCGCCTCGGTCACTTCCGGCCTCTCCATGCAGGACGTCCGCATCCCGGCCACCAACCTCCTGCCCGAATCCGGCGGACTCAAGTCGCCGCTCATGTGTCTCAACCAGGCCCGCTACGGCATCGCCTGGGGTGGCATCGGCGCAGCCATGTCCTGCTATGACACGGCCCGCCAGTACTCCCTCGTCCGCAAGCAGTTCCGCGATCAGCCCATCGCCAGCCACCAGCTCGTCCAGGAGAAACTCGCCTGGATGATCACCGAAATCACCAAGGGCCAGCTCCTCGTGCTCCAGGTCGGCCGCCTCAAGGACCAGGGCAAAGTCGACCACCAACACATCTCCATGGCCAAGCGCAACAATATCTGGATGGCCCTCGAGTGCGCCCGCATGGCCCGCGACATCCTCGGAGCAAACGGGATTACTGATGACTTCCCGGTCATGCGCCACATGATGAACCTCGAGTCCGTGAAGACCTACGAGGGCACGCACGACATCCATACGCTGGTCATTGGTCAGAGCGTGACGGGCATCGCCGCGTTTTAGCCATCGATGCTCCTGACCTCAGTTCCGCGCAATCCTCCGAACCCGTAACCTGTGCCCTGTAACCTGCGTCCGGCGCCCCGCAACCCCGCCCACCGGGCCGCGTCTAATCTAAAAGCACCCCACCAGGGGTACATCCCACCATGCATTTCCCGAAGCTTCAGCGCCTTCCCGAACTCGACGCCCTCCGTGGGCTGTTCCTCGTATGGATGACGCTGACGCACCTCCCCACGCACTTCAGCGCCTTCGTCAACGAGCCCTTTGGCTTCGTCTCTTCCGCCGAAGGTTTCGTCTTCCTCTCCGCCATCCTCATCGGCCGCCTCTACATCCGCAAATCCATGGAGGATCCCGTCGGCGTGCGCTCCCATATGTGGCGCCGCTCCTTCAAGCTCTACGCCTACCACCTGTTTCTGCTCGCCTTCGCTTTCACCATCGCCGCCAGCTGGGCCGTCCATCATCATCGCGCCGCCATCACGAATCTCCTCAACTTCTACCTCAACCATCCCGGCGTCGCCATTACCGGTTCCATCTTCCTCATCTACTGCCCGCCGCTGCTCGATATCCTCCCCCTCTACGTCCTCTTCCTTTTCCTCACGCCGCTCTTCCTCTCCGCCGCCGTTCGGTGGGGTTGGAAGACCGTCCTCGCCATCAGCGCGCTCACCTGGCTGGGAGCCCAGTTTGGCCTGCGCGACCTTATTCACTCCTGGGTCGTCCATCTTACCCACCTGCAGATCCCCCTCCAGGAAACCGGCGCCTTCAACCTCTTCGCCTGGCAGATGGTCTGGGTCGTCGGCCTCTGGCTCGGCGCATGCTCCGCACACCGCGACGTCCCGCTAAAGCTGATTCCGCGCTGGGGAGTCGCCCTCAGCGCCGCCGTTTGCCTCTTCTTCGTCGGCGTCCGTTTCAGCTGGCTCGGCCCACACCTCACCGAGCAGTCCCTCGGGCCGCTGCTCGATAAGTGGCAAATCGGACCCCTCCGCGTCCTCAACATCGCGGCCTTCCTCGTCGTCTTCTACTGGCTGCGCAAATATATTCGCGTCGTGGTCGCACGCGAGCCCTTCCTCACCTTCGGCAAAGCCTCGCTCCAGGTCTTCTGCGCGCACCTGCTCTTCGTCTTCGCGGGTCTGGCGCTGCTCGTCGGCGAAATGGAGCAGCTCACCGGCTGGACCGCCATCGCACTCCTTGCTGTCACCTTCGTTTCGCTCTTCCTCGTCGCAGCCAACGAAGTCCGCAACAAACGTCGCGCCAAACAGGGAAGCACGAAGCCCCCCGCGCCGGACGCCTCCGCGCAATCTCCCCTCGCTCCCCCCGCCAGCTCACCGCCCATCGCCGCCGTCGCCCTCGAAGAACGCCCGCTTTAGATCCAGCATTTCCGGTGGTAATTCGGCTTTCCCTGCTGGAATCCGCACGAATCTTCGCGGTTAGAAATAACTCTGTCATCCTGAGCGAAGCATCCGAATTTCAGCGCGGCGGTTTGTGCCGCGCTGAGTCGGTTCAGACGCGAGTCGAATGGACCTGCATCTCGCGAGGTTCCGCGGCGGCCGCTAATATTGTTGATTCGCGACTTTGGAGACGTTCATGCGCTTAGGATCACGACGTTTGCTCACCACACTTGCGCTTCTCTCGTGGATATCTGCGTGCGCCGTCCCCGCGCAAACCCAGCCCAACATTGCGGGCCAGGTCAACGGCGTCTTCCCCGAGCCCGCTCCGCTCAATTTCGCCGACCACACCGGCTTCGTCTCCCTCTTCAACGGCAAGGACCTCGACGGATGGGACGGCGAGCCCGGTGTCTGGAGCGTCCAGGACAGCGCCATTGTCGGCATCTCCACACCCGACCACCGAGCCGGCAACACTTTTCTCGTCAATCGCACCGTCACTGCGAAAGACTTCGACCTCAAACTCGAAATAAAAGTAGAAAACGGCGGCGGCAGCGGCATTCAATATCGATCGAGCACCGGCATTCCGCCCGGCCGCGTTCCCGGCAAAGGCGAGCCGCCTCTCGATCCGCGCTGGGTCATGATTGGTCCCCAGGCGGACTTCTGGCTCGCGACGAATGACAGCAACAAGCAGTACAGCGGCCAGCTCTACTCGCAGAACACTCACCGCGGCATCATCGTCTGGCGCGGCCAGGTCGTCCAAACCATCCCCGGCAAACCACCGCAACTCATCGGAACCATCGGCGACCGCAGTGCCCTCGGCGCCTTCATCCACGAAGGCGACTGGAACCAGTACGAGATCATCGCCCGCGGCCCCGTCATCATGCACATCCTCAACGGTCAGCTCATGGCCGTCTTAGTCGACGACGACCCCGCATCCTCCAACAACGTCTCAGGCCTGTTCGGATTGCAAATCGAAGGAACGCCCTGCAAAGTGTCGTTCAGGAATCTCTGGCTCAAGAAGCTCGACTGAAGCGGAAAAATTAGAGGGGCCTGAACTTCCGAGTTGCCGACTTTACGGTAAGAACTCGGCTTAGGGTGATGCGATTCCTTCCGAACGAATTGCCGCGATACGATCCACGACTCCTCAGATTCTAGGTGAAGTTCCGATGCACCCGAGGAGCGATGAGGCCTCTCCACTCACAGTTTGTGCAGCGCCAATGCGGCCCCAAAGAACCCGGCGTAGCAGATTGCCAAAAGAATCCAGTAGCCATGCCTGCCCAATCGCACGCGTCGCCCACTCAGGCCAAACGAGGTGTTCGAGCTTGCACCGGTGTTTCCTGTCTTGTAGCCAATCCCGTGCCAAAGCCAATATGCCAAACAGGGCGGAAAAACAATGAGAAACCAGATCAGATTGTGCATGGAACCTTTCGGGGGCTTAAGTATAGCGCGGAACGCATTGTCCATGATCTGGGCGTGTTACTGGCAATCCGGAAAGTTACACCGCGACCGTAAAGCTCTCTTCCGTCCGAGTCACAGCCCGATACAGCGTGTCCCGCTCCACCGGAACCCGCCCCGCCGCCGTAATCAGCCGCATCAGCTCCTGCCGCCGCATCCCCTGCGGAGTCGTCGCGCCGGCGTCGTGGTAAATCTTCTCCTCGATGACCGTGCCGTCAATGTCATCCGCCCCAAACCGCAGCGAAATCTGCGCAATCTTTGCCGTCATCATCTGCCAGTACGCCTTGATGTGCGGAAAATTATCCAGCAGCAGCCGCCCCACAGCAATTTGCCGAATATCCGTCATCCCCGTCGTCTTCGCCAGATGGGCCAGCGCGGTGTTCTCCGGATGAAACGCCAGCGGGATGAACGTCTGGAACCCGCCCGTCTCATCCTGCAGCGCCCGCAGTTTCAGCAGATGATCGACGCGGTCCTCGTCATTTTCAATATGCCCATACAGCATCGTCGCATTCGACTTCAGCCCCAGTTGATGCGCTGCCTTCGCCGTCTCAAGCCACTCGTCGCCGTCGATCTTGTGATCGCAGATGAAGTGCCGCACGCGATCCGCAAAAATCTCCGCGCCGCCCCCAGGCAGCGAATCGACGCCCGCCTCTTTCAGCTTCATCAGCGTCTCGGGAATCGTCAGCTTCGCGCGCTTCGCCAGAAACGCGACTTCCACCATGGTGAAGGCCTTGATGTGTACCTGCGGGAAGCGCTCCTTCAGTCCGCGCACCAGGTCGAGAAAATACTCAACCGGCAGATCCGGATGCAGCCCGCCCACGATGTGGAACTCCGTCACCGCCTCGCTGTATCCCGACGCCGCCGTCTCCCACGCCTGCTCCAGCGCCATGGTGTACGAGCCCGCGGCGCTCTTGTGCCGCCCAAACGCACACAGCCGGCATGCCGCCACGCACACATTCGTCGGATTGATGTGCCGGTTGACGTTGAAGTACGTCACGTCGCCGTGCATCCGCTCGCGCACGCTGTTCGCCAGCCATCCCACGGCGAGCACATCGGGCGAGCGATACAGCGCGAGTCCTTCGTCGTAGCTCAGCCGCACGCCCGCTGCCACCTTCGCAGCAATAGGAACCAGGCGCGGATCGTCGGTCTGGAACGGATGCAAACTCATACTACATTCCATAATAATTCACGTGGTTCACTACCCGCCTGGGCGCGCGACGTGGCCAATTTCGCGGGTGATAGTATGCCTCCAGGTCTTCTCACGATCAAACCGTTTTCGGACCCTCTGATTGCAGCTTCTACGCCCATCGCTGATTTTCGCCCTCGTGGGCTGTCTGCTGGCTCCCCTCGAGGCGCAGCAGGCTCAACAGGCCACCTTCCCTCCGATCACTTCCTGGAGCCTCGATAAAGAGAAGATCACGCTGCCCGGCGAGTTCCAGGGCCAGATCGATCTGCTTCTCCTCTCCTTTCGCGAAGAACAGCAGAACGACATCAACTCCTGGATGTCCACCGCCCAGGCGCTCCAGCATCTCAACTTCCAGTTCCGCTATTACCAGCTCCCCGTCGCCGAGAAGGAGAACTTCATCTTCCGCTGGTGGGAGACCTCTTCGATGCGCAGCGACCAGTCCGACCCCGAGGCCCTGCACTGGATCGTCCCTCTCTGGGTCGACCGCAAGAAGTTTTTTCAATCGCTCGATATCCCCAATGACAAGCAGGTCGTCGTGCTGCTCGTCGATCGTCAGGGCAAGGTTCTCTGGCGCGCCACGGGCCCCATAACCCCGGACAACCGCACCGCCCTTATGAACGCCGCGGGCGTCCACTGATCGGCCCGCGGACAGGTTTCCAAACTCTAAACTCTAATCCCTAAACCCTCCTCTTCCTCCCAGTCGCCGCCTTCGGCCCCGCTTCCGCCAGCGCCGCCTTCGTCTTCTTCGTCAGCTTCTCGTAGACGATTCCCCGCGCCGCACGCAACCGCTCTTTCAGCTCCGAAGCCGCCAGCGTATTCCAACCCTCCACGGCGACCCAGTGCGCCCGCGCCAGATACGGAGCAGGGAAGACGCCCTCCACTTCAACCAGCTCCGCAAACCGCTCCGGCCCCGCCGCAAACGACAGCACCCCGCGATCGGGCGTCAGGCTGCACATCGCAAACATCTTCCCGCCAATTTTCTTATCCCCAACCCAGTAGACCAGGTTGTCGCCCCACTGCATCGTCTCGCACACGTCGGGCAGCGACAGCAAAAATTCCCGCAGGCTCTCCGCATCCATGGCGATACTCTACTCCCGGCGTCGCCCACCACCCGAGCCACCAAAAGCAAAGGGCGAGAGAATTCCTCTCGCCCCGATAAACTCTAAACTCTAATCCCTAAACTCTGCTCTCTCCTGCTTCCGCCAGATACACCCCGAACCACTTCCTGGCGTCGGTCCACTCCTTGCGCACCTCGAACCCAGCCCACCCCAGCATCTCCGCCACTCTCTCCGGCGTGAATTTGTAACTGTTCTCGGTGTGAATGCTCTCGCCCCGCTGGAAACTCACCTGCAGTTCCAGCGCCGGAATCGCAATCTCCTGCGCGACCACGCTCTCGAGGTGCATCTCAATCCGGGCCTCGCGCTCGTTCCAGCACGCGCGATGCCGAAACAGCCCCGGCCGGAACTTTGCTCCCAGTTCCCGCTTGATCCGCACCAGCATGTTGCGATTGAACTCCGCCGTCACTCCAGCCGCATCGTTATACGCCTTCAGCAGCGTAAAGCGATCCTTCACATGATCCACGCCCAGCAGCAGCAGATCCCCGGCAGCCAGCTGGCCGCGCAATCGCCGCAACAGCTTCGCGGCCTCTGCCGGCTCGAAATTTCCAATGCTCGACCCGATGTAAAGCACCAGCCGCCGCCCGCTGATGCTGTGTACGTCGGACATATCCGTCGTGTAGTCCGAGACGATCGGCATGCACGAGACCTGCGGCTGTTCTTCGCCGATCCGCCGCCGCGCCTCTTCCAGCGCCGAGGTCGAAATATCGATGGGGTAATACTCCACGCTGGCCTGCCGGCGCACCGCCGCGTCCAGCAGCAGTCGGGTCTTCGTCGCTGTGCCCGCGCCCAGCTCGATCATCGACAGCTTCTTCGCGTCCGCCGTCGCAAGAATCTCATCGCCAAATTGCTCGAAGATCCCGCGCTCCGTCCGCGTCAGGTAGTACTCCGGCAGCTCGGTGATCGCCTCAAACAGCTCCGATCCGCGCTGGTCGTAAAAGAGCCAGGGCGAAAGCTTTTTGGGAAACGCGGTCAGCCCGCGATAAACCTCCGCGCCCAGTGGCGTCGACGCCGCCTCCGGCAGACAGGGAACAGACGAGAATGCGTGCATTGCGATGAGCGCCTCCAGGGTTCAGTGGTCGGATCAGTGCTCGGCCAGGCGAACGCCGGAAAACTGCCAGCGCGTCGCGGGCGCGAAAAAGTTGCGATAGGCTGCGCGGATATGCGAAGCCGGCGTCGCCACCGAACCCCCGCGCAGCACCATCTGGTTACACATAAATTTGCCGTTGTATTCGCCCAGCGCGCCAGGGAGCGGGTGATAGCCCGGATAAGGAAGATAAGCGCTGACGGTCCACTCCCAGACGTCGCCATAGAGTTGTCCTACCTCTTGCCCAGCGGCGTCTTGCTCCCCTTTGGATGCGCGTTTTGGTGCCTGCGGGTGCAGTGTCTGTTCCTCCAGCAAATTCCCCTCGACCGGTGCGGCCGCAGCCGCCGTCTCCCACTCCGCCTCAGTCGGCAGCGCCTTCCCCGCCCAGCGCGCGTAAGCATCCGCTTCGAAATAGCTGATGTGACACACGGGCGTTGCGGCCAGATCCTTCAGCGGCACAAATCCCCGCAGCGTGAAAACTTCCGATCCATTCTCGCCGCGCCGCCAGTACAGCGGAGCCTCCCATTCCTCGGCTCCCACCGTGTTCCACCCTTCCGAAAGCCACAGCTCCGGGCGCTTGTATCCGCCGTCCTCCATAAAAGCCAGATACTCTCCGCAACTCACCGGCCGTGATGCCAGCCGGTACGGTTCCAGATATACCTTGTGCCGCGGCGTCTCGTTATCGAAGCAAAATTCCTTGCCATCGTAACCAATCTCCGCCACGCCGCCTGCAAACTCCACCCACCGCACCGGCGCAACCTCGCCGGCCTCGCGAATCGCTTCCGCCCCCTGCAAATACGCCGGGTGCAGCGGATTCGACCAGAACCCATGCTTGATGTCCGTGATCAGCAGCTCCTGGTGCTGCTGTTCGTGATTCAGCCCCAGCACGATTCGTTCCCGCGCATCCTCCGGAATCTCACCCGCCGCAAAATCTTCCATCGCCGCGTCCACATGGTGCCGGTACGCCAGAATCTCCTCCGCCGCCGGCCGCGAGAACGACGAACGCAGCTTCTTCTCCGGCTGCTCCGACACGGCGTTGTAATAGCTGTTGAATAGCCAGATGAAATCTTTGTGAAACGGCTTGTAGCCAGGCACGAACTCCCGCAGCACAAACGTCTCGAAAAACCAGGTCGTGTGCGCCAGGTGCCATTTCGCGGGGCTCGCGTCCGCGCACGACTGCACCATCATGTCCTCAGCCGTCAGCGGCGCGCAGAGCGCGAGGCTCTGGCTCCGCACGCGACAAAATTCCTCAGCGGCAACGGTTGTCGTGAGTACGCTCATGGCCACGTCCTTGTGGAGTTTTCCCAGCTGAGAGCAAGCGAACCGGGCTGGGGATGCCCGTTAGCCTACCACCCTCATCGCATCTCGGATGCGCCAGGGTCCGGCTGAGGTGCATTTTTCGCTTCTTGGCAGATCGTCCGGGCCATGCTCATGGAACCCCGCGTTGCAGGCCCATCAACCGCGAATTTGCCCACCCCGCGACCGCGGCCACCGCGTCTTTCCGGCCCAAAAGGCGTCTATTCCGGCATAATCAGAGCGGCCGTAATCCCCCTCTGTGCCGATGAGGATCAGTATGCTTCGCTCGCGCCTTGCACGTCTCACCCTCTGTGCCACTCTGGCCGCCGTCTTCGCTGCCCCTGTTCTCCGCGCTCAGGATGAACCCCCGCAGCAGCAAGGCCCGCGCGGGGGTGGCATGGGCCGCGGCGGCATGTTCATGATGGGCGCCAACAATGTCCACGGCAAAGTCACGGCCATCTCCGGCACCGAGCTCACGCTCCAGGACGAGCAGGGCCAGACATACAAAGTTCAAACCGGCCCCAATACCCGCATCCGCAAGGACCGCGAAGAAGCCAAATTCTCCGACATCCACATCGGCGACACCATCATCGCCATGGGCAATCTCGACGATCAAACCAAAGCCCTCGTCGCTATGTTCGTCATGCTTCCCACCCCCGAACAGGTCGCGCAGATGGAAAAGATGCGCGCCACCTTTGGCAAAACCTGGACCGCTGGCAAAATCACCGCGATTAAAGACCTGACCCTCACCATCGAGCGCCCCGACAAGGTCACGCAGACCGTCGCCGTCGACGAGAACACCACGTTCCACAAGGGCGCGCGCGGCCAGGCCACCGACATCACCTTCCCCGACATCAAGGTCGGCGAAATGCTCCGCGCCGACGGCGCCGCGCAGGGGAACAGCTTTCTCGCCACTAACGTAGTCGTAATGGAGCCACGGCAGCCGGGCGAGCGGCGCTTCGGCAACGGCGGCCCTCCTTCTGGATCGCGCATGCAACAGCAGCCGCAGCCCGAGGGAACCCCGACCGGATCGACGCCACCGCAGCAGCCGAATGCCGTGCAGAACTGACGCCGAATGACCGCACGCAGCCGTATCCCCGCCCTTGCTGTCTCCCTGGTTCTCGCGGGATCTTTCGGCCTCGCGCAGTCCCCTGCCCCCGCGCCGCCAACCGCGCCTGCTTCTAACGCCCAGCAGCCAACATCCCCAGCGACCTCGCCTCCCGCCGCATCCCAGACTGCGCCCGCGCAGACCGGCGGCACCATTCACGGCACCGTCAAAAACGGCAACATCCCGCTCCCCGGCGTCAGCGTCACCGCCAGCAATTCGCTCACCGGCAAGAGATACTCCACCACCACCGACATCACCGGCAGCTACACCCTCGTCATTCCGCAAAATGGCCGCTACGTCGTGCGTACCGAGTTCGCTGCCTTCGCGCCCGTCACCAAAGATGCGCTCCTCAACGCCACTTCGCACGACCAGACCGTCGACTTCGCCATCATGCTCGCCTCGCGCGCCGCACAGCAGGAGCAGCAGACCAACCTTGCCGGCGTAGCGCGACAGTTCCTCGGCACCGGCGGCGCGCAAAGCCTCAACCTCCTCGGCGCCGCGTCCGATCTCATCCAGGCTGGCAACGGTAATGAAGAAGCCGGCGCGGCATTGCCGTCCGCGGCCTCCAGTTCTGATCTCTCCTCAGGCGAATCCGTCGCCGTCAGCGGACAGATGGGCACCACCAATCCGCTCGCCGGCATCGACTTCAGCCAGATGCGCGACAGTGCCGAGCTGAATGACTCTCTCAGCGGCGGTTCCGGAGGTCCGGGCGGTTCCGGCGGTCGCGGTGGACCGGGTGGAGGTGGTGGATTCGGGGGCGGCGGCGGATTCGGTGGAGGCCGCGGTGGCCGTGGCGGCGGCATGGCAGGCAACTTCCGCAACTTCAAACCCAACCAGCCCCACGGCGCGCTCTTCTGGAACGGCGGCAATGGCGCGCTCAACGCCGAGGACTTCGCTCTCCGCGGCCAGACCTTCCAGCAGCCCGCCTACTCCACCAATCGCTTCGGCCTCACCTTCCTTTCGGCGCCCTACATTCCGAAGATCCTCACCCACGATCAACACGACTTCCTCTTCCTCACCCTCTCCGGCACGCGCAACTCATCGCCCTTCGACCAGTACGGCACCGTCCCCACGCTCGCCGAGCGCGGCGGCGACTTCAGCGCGCTCACCACGCCCGGTGGCACGCCCATCGCCATCTACAATCCGGCGAACTCCGGATGCACAGCAAACGGCAACACCCCAGGCACGCCTTTCAACGGCAATGTCATCCCGTCGCAGTGCATCGTCTCCCAGGCCGGCACGCTGCTCAACTACGTGCCCCAGCCCAGCCTTAGCGGCTCAACCTTTAACTACCAGCGCCTCAGCTCTGCGCAAACCAACACCACTCAGGTCGGCGTGCGTCTCATGCATACCTTCGGAAGCAATGCCGGCGGCATGAACGGCGTTATGCGCATGGCCCGCCAATTCCTCGGCCAGGGCAATCCCGGAATCACGCAGAGCATGCACTTCAACTTCAACTACAGCCACTCCGCTTCCGACAACCTCAACCTCTTCCCCGAGCTCGGCGGCAAAAATCAATCCCATCAGTACTCGGTCGAGGCCGGCTACTCCATCGGCAAAGGCCGCCTCACCGACAACATCAACCTCGCCTGGAACCAGACCCGCTCCGACGCCAGCAACTACTTCTCCAGCGTCAGCGACATCGCCTCACAGCTCGGTCTCAACGGCCTTCCCGATTCGCCGCAACTCTGGGGCCTGCCCAGCATCACGCTGAACCAGTTCACCGGCCTCAGCGAACAGCAGCCGCACTTCCAGACTTCGGAAACCATCGGCGTCACCGACATGCTCATCTGGAACCACGGCAAGCACAACGTCCGCTTCGGTGGAGACTTTCGCCGCGTCTACAACGACATGATCGGCGACACCAACTCCACCGGAACCTACGTCTTCACCGGCCTCTTTACTGAGGCGCCAGGCGCTGCCGCTACCACCGGACGCAGCGGTTTCGCCAGCAGCGGTTCGTCGCTGGCCGATCTGCTCCTCGGCCTGCCTCAGGAAACCACTCTCCAGGCTGCCTACCAGGAAACGCACCTCCGCGCCAATCAGATCGACGGCTACGCACAGGACGACTGGCGCGCTCTCAAGAACGCGACCTTCCTCATCGGCCTCCGTTACGACTACGATTCGCCCTACTCTGAAGAAAACGACCGTCTCGCCACCCTCGACCCCGGCAACAACTTCACCCAGGTCGGCATCGTCACGCCCAACGCCGTCGGCCCCTTCAACGGTAAGTATCCGCGCGACCTCATCTACCCCGAGCGGAACAACTTCTCCCCGCGGCTGGGCTTCGCTCTACACCCCATCAAGGACACGGTCCTTCGCGGTGGCTACGGCATCAACTACACGGTCGGCCAGTACGTGAAATTCGTGCAGAACTTCGCGTTCCAGCCGCCGTTCGCCAATGTGCAGACCAACCTCGCCACCAGCGGCCCCCCCATCACGCTCCAGAATGGCTTTCCCATTCCCGAGAGCCAGCAGATCGGCAACTACGGCGTCAACAAAAACTACCGCCTGCCCTACGTCCAGGTGTGGAACCTGAACCTGCAGCGCACCCTCCCCTGGAACATCGTCCTCAACGTCGGCTACAACGGCTCCAAAGGTTCGCGCCTCGACATCATCGACGCCCCCGGCGTCTTCGTCACCAGCGCGGGCGGCGTGCCGACCACCACACTCCCCACCGCCGTCAACGATCCAGCGCTCACCGTCCCCTACAACTACGAAGACTCGCTCGCCTTCTCCAACTTCAACGCGCTCACGGTCAGCGCCCGCAAGCGCATGAGTGGCGGCATCGCCGTCGGGGGCACCTACACCTACTCCCATTCCATCGACGACGCCACCACCGTCGGCGGCAACGGCGGCACCACCTCGGGCGGCATCGTCCAGAACTGGCAGGACATCGCCGCCGAAGAATCCAACTCCAGCTTCGACGTGCGCCACAAAGTGAACGGCAACTTTGTCTACAAACTCCCCTTCGGACCCGATACGCACCTGCTCACCACCGGCTGGTTCGGCCACCTCCTCGCCAACATGAATTTCTCCGGCGATTACGGCTTCACCACCGGCAATCCGCTCACCCCGCGCTACGAGGCCAGCGTCGCGGATGTCTCGCGCGGCACCACCGGCACCCTCCGCCCCGACCGCGTTCCCGGCGCATCGCTCACCGCCGGAGGCGGCACTCTCGACAACTGGTTTAATAAGGATGCCTTCGCTCCGGCCGCCGGCGCCTACGGCACCGCCTCGCGCTTCAGCATTCCCAGCCCCTCGCGCTGGAGTCTCGACGCCTCCGCCTCCAAAAGCATTCGCTTCGGCGACACGAAGACCATGGAACTGCGCGCCACCGCCGACAATGTCCTGAACACAGTGCAGTATTCCGGTGTCGACTCCACCCTCGGCTCCGCAACCTACGGCCAGGTCACCTCCACCGAGCCCATGCGCAGCTTCTCCTTCATGGGCCGCTACCGGTTCTAGCCATGAAAAACCGCGACGTCGTTTCGAGACAAATGCCTTCAAGGCTGGACAGCTTTGAAGGGGTACGGCTTCACAGCTTGCGGCTTCACAGCTTACGGGAAAAAAGCAAAGAACCCCCAGTGCTGGACGACCAGGTTCACCCCACAGCAAGTAGCGGAAGCCTTCAGCATTCGAAAGTCAACAAAACTCGATTTTCCGCCCATCCCGAAAGTACTGCCCTGGACCGTTTTGGGAAAAAATACCGTCCCACCTCTGGCCCCCGACTTTTTCCGCAAGCTGTTCAGCCGTGCCGCTATAGCTGCGAGCAGGATTTGTCTTCTGCCACGGAGGGAAGATTCGCAATCGCTTCCCAGGTGCGTCGAAATCACTTCGCACTGCGTCTTCTGGCAGTCATCCTGGCTGCATTGTTTACCGTCCCCGCGCGCCCCCAAACCGCCCCTGCCTCGCAGCCCCCCACTCAACAGCCCACCAATCCCTTCACCCTCAAAGTCAACTCCGACCTCGTCCTCACCAACGTCGTCGTTCGCGACAAAAAAACCGGCCAGCTTGTGAAGGGCCTTACCGAAAAAGACTTCTCCGTCACCGAAGAAGGCAAGCCGCAGCACATTGTCAGCTTCGACTTCGAGAATGTCGATCAGGCCGCCGCGCTCAACGAGGCCACCATCAATGCCGCCGCGCCCAACGGCATCTTCGGCTCGAAGAACGGCACCGCCACCACGGCAGAACTGCGCAACCATCGCCTCATCGTCATGTTCTTCGACCTCACCTCCATGCAGCCCGACGACATCGACCGCGCCCAGGACGCCGCGCGCAATTACCTCAACAAGCAGATGCACCCCGCCGACCTCGTCGCCGTCGTCTCGCTCAACGACACCCTCTCCCTCGACCAGGATTTCACCGCGAACAAGAATCTCCTCCTTCGAGCGGTGAACAGCTACGGCGGATCCCAGAGTGAAGGCTTTGAAGCCGGCGCCACCAGCACCTCCAACCAGGTTGAGGACGCCAGCTCCTTCACTCCGGACGAGTCCGAATACAACGACATCAACACCGACCGCGAGCTCTTCGCCATCGAAGAGATCTCCCGCTCGCTCGCCTACCTCAACGAGAAAAAATCCCTCCTCTACTTCTCCGGCGGCATCCAGCGCGACGGCATTGAGAACCAGGCCTCACTTCACGCCGCCGTCAACGCTTCTGTTCGTGCCAACGTCGCCATCTACTCGGTCGACGCGCGCGGCCTGCAGGCGATCTCGCCGCTCGGCGACGCCACCACCGGCAACCTGCGCGGCGCCAACTCCTTCAACGGCGCGGCCCTGCAAAACAACCTCGACTCCAACTTCAACACCCAGGAAGTCATGGCCGGCTTGTCCTCCGATACGGGCGGCAAGGCCTTCCTCGACTCCAACGACTTTTCGGCCGCCTTCACCCGCATTCAGAACGACACCTCCGCCTACTACGTCCTCGGCTATCACTCCACCGACCTGCGCCGCGACGGCCGCTATCGCCACCTGTCGATCAAAGTCAATCACAGCGACATCAAGCTCGAGTACCGCCCTGGCTACTACGCCCCCGCCGACTATCAACACGCCACCAAAGACGAGCGCGAGCGACAGCTAGAAGAAGAACTCGCCAGCGATCTGCCCGCCACGGACATGGCTGTCTACATGCAGGCGCTCTATTTCCGTCTCGCCGAAAATCGCTTCTACGTGCCCATCTCCCTCGTCGTCCCCGGCTCACAGATCCCGTTTGTCAAAGGCGGCGACCGCGACAAGGCGACCCTCGACGTCATCGGCCAGGTTAAGGACACCGCCGGCCACGACATCGGCGACGTGCGCGACACCGTCAAGCTCGCCATCGATGAATCGCAGCAGGTTCGCCAGAAAAACGTCCAGTACACCACCGGCTTCAACCTGCCGCCCGGCAAATATCACGTCAAGTTTGTCGTCCGCGAAAACGTCACCGGCCGCATGGGGTCCTTTGAAACCGACCTCACCGTGCCAGACCTGAAAAAGGTCCCGCTCAAAATGAGCTCCGTCCTGCTCGCCAGCCAGCGCATGCCCGCCACCAAAAAGCAGCAGGAGAATCCCCTCGTCCGCGACGGTCAGCAGTTCGTGCCCAACCTGCCCCACGTCTTCCGCCAGGACCAGCACATGTATCTGCTCTACGAGGTCTACGATCCCGCGAAAGCTACTGGAGCCGAAGCCACCACCGCCGCTGCATCGCCGCAGGGATCCACCGCACCCGCGCCATCGAAAAACGAGAAGCCCGACAAAAACGCGCCGCCGCCGGTGCGCGTCATGACCAGCATCGAGTTCCTCTCCGGCTCCGCCAAAGCCTTCGAGACGCCGCTCATCCAGGCCACGCAGCTCAACGATCCCGCGCGTGACGCCATCGCCTTCCAGTTCGACGTGCCCCTCGCGAGCCTCAAGCCCGGTACCTACATCTGCCAGATCAACGTCATCGACGACGCCGGCGGCACCTTCACCTTCCCGCGCACCGCCGTGCTCATCCGTCCCGCGCCGTCGGCCACTCCGCCCGCGCCACCAAGCACCACCGGCGCCAGCGGGCAAGGGAAATAGCTCATCCTGCCTTCGCTTCGGCAATCACCTCGGCAATGACGCTGTCGCTCATGCCGCGCTTCCGCAGGCTCTCCGCCAAAGCCTTTCCCGGCGAGCGGTCCAGTCTTTCCAGGTCCTTCCTCAGTCCGCGCCCAATGTAGGCGCGAATCAGTGGCTGGTAGCCTGCGTAGCCCAGTGCCGGAGCGATATCCTTCAGATCGTCGATGATATCCGCCGGAATCCGAATGCTGATCGTCGTCATGGGCCGATCCCCGCGCAGTCGCTTCCACACGCGCTGCGCTTCGGTTTTCATCGATTTCGCTTTCTTCCCACTATTCTTCATACTCTCGCCGCTCCTGCGAAGTAACCGGACGAGCTGACACAATCCGAATCACCTCATTCTGCCTGATGATGTGCACCACGAACAGCAAACGTTCGTTCAGCGTTTCACCGATAACAATCTGCGTTAGTCCCTCCGCGTCGCCGGCATCCCTTAACCGCAACAGGGGATCGAGAAACACTTCGCATGCGTCTTCGAAGGAGACACCATGTTTCCTGCGATTCGTCGCGGCCTTCTCACGATCCCACTCAAACAGCAGCCCGCGAAGAGACCATCAAACGTCCACACCCATTAACGTATATACATTGTATATGCACTGTCAAGGTATTCCCGCGACAAGAGAGAGCGATTCGAGCCGCTCCGATGGCGCGCCCATGCTACCCTCAATCGCACCCCGTGGCCGCGACCACTAAATCCAAACCCGCAACCCATCGCACCCCACGCCGCTTCCACGCGCACGAAACCTCGCGCATGCATGAACTCGAGTGCGGTCTCGGCTTCCTCCAGTTCTTCTGGAGCGAAAATCGCATGTGCGCGCAGGATCGCCTCGCCGAAACCATCGTCATCGATGAGCGCCGGCGCAGCGCTCCGTCCTCTTCGCACCCTCTCTGAACTCCGCGCGCGCCCGTCTCATCGTTACTCCGCGATGAACCTGCGAAGGTACGTACCAGATTCGTACTCACTTATCCACGTCTTTTTTCTTCCGTACCCTTGCTCGCGCAAAGTGCCCCTTGGATAATCGTGGAGAATCAAGGAGGCGTCACCGCCCCTGACAGTGAACCGATACGGCCGCCAGGATGTTCTTCGCATACTGCGTATCTCCTCCCGGCAACTCAGCGCGTGGGAGAGAGCAGGACTCATCGTCCCCGCATCCGACTACGGCTTTCAGGACCTGGTTCAGCTCCGCAAGCTTCGCGACCTCCGCGCCCAGCGCATCTCCGCCTCCAACATCAGAGCCGGCGTCAGCGCCATGAAAGCCGTTTCCGGCATTTCCAATCCGCTGCTCCAGGCCGGCATCGCGCTCCACGGCCCGCGTCTCGTCTTCCGTCATTCCGGCACCACCATGGATCCCATCGCCGGACAGTTCGAATTCGATTTTGAAGGAGGGGGTTCGCGCCTTGAAATCGTCGAAGAAGGCGCGATCAGCGAAACCCAGCGCCAGAGCAAAATCAACGCCCTCTTCTTCGAGGGCGTTCGTTGCGAAGAGCAGGGAAAAATCGACGAGGCCGCAAAGCTCTACGAAGAAACCCTCGCCCTCGCCGAGCACGCGCCCGCCGCCATCAATCTTGGCACCATCCTCTATAACAAGCGCCAGTTCGTGCGTGCCGAGCAACTCTATCGTCGCGCCACCGCCGCCAATCCCGATTACGCGCTCGCCTTCTTCGACCTCGGCAACGCCCTCGATGAGCTGCAGCGCCTCCCCGAAGCCGTCGAAGCCTACATGTCGGCCATTCGTCTCTCCCCCGGCTACGCGGACGCGCACTACAACGTCGCGCTCGCCTATGAGCGCAGCAACGAGCGCCGCCGAGCCCTGCGCCACTGGCGCGCCTATATCAAGCTCGACCCCGTCGGCCCCTGGTCGAATCACGCTCGCCTGCAGATGCGAAAAATTCTCGACCGCGAAGAGCTCACCATCGTCTGGCGCCGCCCAAAGACCGCCCTTGCAGCTAAGAGCTAACAGCTAAGAGCTGCCCGCTCCTGGCTCCCGGCTCCCGGCTGCAACATTAAAGCTCTTCACCGCGATCGCGTTCGGACCCTTCCCCGCCGACAACACCGTGAACAGCGATCCCGTGAACGGCTGTCCCTTCGGCGTGTAGCTGATCGTCCGCACCACCGACACATCGCCCGCCCCGCGATCCACCGCCAGCAGCAAAAATCCGTTCCCCGACAGCGCCAGCGGCCCCGGCCCGTCGCCCACCTGCACCGTGTTCACCAGCTGCCCATCGTCAATCGAGTACGCGGCCACCGTGTTGTCACGCGAATTGCTTACCCATAGCGTGGAGTTATCCGCGCTCACCACCCCACCCAGCGGCGCCGCACCCACCACATACGCGCCACCCACTTCATCGGCCCCCGTCGCAATCTCCGACATGGTGTCGCCGCCAAAATTCGACACGAAAATTTCGCCGCCATCCGGCTTCAGCGCCAGATGCACCGGCGCCAGCCCCACATCCAGAAACGCCAGCAGCCGGTCGACCCTTTCCTGCGGATTCTGTCCCGCCCAATTCTGGCTCCCCGCGTTTGGAGTTAGGGTTCGCTTCAGCCCCACCGCCATCACCTGATGTCCACCCGTGCACGCCACAAACGCTTTTGACGAGTCCGGCAGAATCACCGCATCGGAAGCCCCGGGACATCCATCGAACACCGCCCGCACCTTCAGCTTTTCCGCATCCACCACCGTCGCGCTGTTGCCCGCGCGGTTCGTCACCACCAGCGTCGCGCCATCCGGAGAAACCCGCACCACTCCCGGCGTCTCTCCCACACCCACGGCGCCAATCTCGCGTCGCTTTCTCAGATCCAGAACCGAAACGTTGTTCGACCCCGCGTTCGCCACCCAGGCCCGCTCGCCCGTCGCGTCCACGCTGATCGACTCGGGCTCCCGATGCACCCCAATCGTCGCCACCACCTTATTCGTCACCGCGTCAATCACGCTCACCGACGCGCTGCCGCGATTCACGACATAAACCTCATCGCGCGTGGGGCTCACCGCCACGTCCGTCGGATCGTCGCCCACCGGAATGGTCGCGGCGGTTGTCATGTGGACCAGATCGAAAACCGTGACCGAATTCCCGCCCCCATTCGTCACCCACGCATACTCACGAAAATCGGTCGGATATGTCGGAAAATGCTTCCGCCGGCATCCAGTCGTCACGAGAACGAGCGACAGCAAGAACAGGACCGCCAAAGCGGCCCTCCATTCACTGCGATACTTTCCTTTTGTATCAGGGCACGAGTTCACTCGTGCCCACGGACTCCGGTAGGCCGGTTTTGTATCCGCGCACGACACAACGGGTGCCCCATGCTGGTTGCGCCTGCTGTTGGGCGCAAGCAGGGTGGGAATGCGAAGACCTCGATCAGCCGCTTTTGTAAAAGGGCACGACTTCAGTCGTGCCGAAAACACGTCACAAAACGCGGGGGCTTTAGCCCCTGAGGCCGTTCTCGAATCCGTCTCGGACTTTCCCTCAGATTCCACGGTCCGGTTCAGCATACACGCCAGCCGCTCGCGCAAATCCACGCGTCCCCACTCAGCCATTCGCGAGGAAATGAAACCGCCCTACCGTGCGACCGCCGCCGCGCTCTCCGCCACATGGATCCCGCGCGGCACGCTCCGGTGCAGCACCGTCGCAATCTGCGAGCACTCGTCCATCAACTGCACGAACTGCTCGGGCAGAATCGACTGCATCCCGTCCGACAGCGCCTTATCCGGCTGGTGATGCACCTCGACAATCAGCCCGTCGGCGCCCACCGCCACCGCCGCCCGCGCCAGCGGCAGCACCTTGTTCCGCTTGCCCGTCCCGTGGCTGGGATCCACCAGGATCGGCAGATGGCTCTCCCGCTGCACCGCCGGCACAATGCTCAGGTCGAGAGTATTGCGCGTGTGATCCGCGAACGTCCGCACTCCGCGCTCGCACAGGATCACCTCGTAGTTCCCCTCGCTCATGATGTATTCGGCCGCCATCAGAAATTCTTCCAGCGTCGCCGCCAGCCCGCGCTTCAGCAGCACCGGCTTCCGCTTGCGTCCCGCTTCCTTCAGCAGGGAAAAATTCTGCATGTTCCTGGCGCCAATCTGAATCACGTCCGCGTACTCGGCCACCAGCTCCAGCGCCTCATGGTCGATCGCCTCCGTCACGATCCGCAACCCGAACCGCTCCCGGACCTCCGCCATGATCTTCAGCGCTTCTTCACCCAGCCCCTGGAACGCATACGGCGAAGTCCGCGGCTTGTACGCGCCGCCCCGGAAGAACTGCGCCCCGGCAGCCGCCACCTGCTCGGCAATTGTGAACGCCTGTTCGCGTGATTCAATCGAGCACGGCCCCGCGATCATCGCCAGCTTCGCCCCGCCGATCGTCGCGTCGGTCCCCGCAAACCGGATCACCGTGTCTTCGTCCTTCACGTCGCGGCTCACCAGCTTGTACGGCTTCGAGACGCGGATTACCTCCGCTACGCCGGCCAGCTCTTCGATGTTCCCGCGGTCCACCTCACCCTGGTTGCCGGTAATCCCAATCGCCGTCCGTTGCGCTCCCGGCAGCGGGTGCGCCCGATACCCGAGCCCCTCGATATGCTCGCAGACCGCCTTAATCTCTTCCGGCGTCGCCTGCGCCTTCATCACCACCAGCATGGTCTTGCCCTCACTTGAGCTAACCCAAGTGTAGTGGAACAGGTGCACAAAGGCGAAGACAGGGCCGGGAAGTGGGGGGATACCCGAGCGCAATCACCCGGTGACCCCGGGGTGAAGCTACTCGTCCCGAAACAGGTCCCGTCCGCTCCGCGCCGCAATCACGGCGGGGGTCAGAACCATTGCTACAAACAGAATCACAATCAAAGCGTCACGCATAGGGGCTTTCACGCGCCCGGTTCGGGCCTTCTCCGGGCAGGACGCCAGTCTCTATTGCAGTGGCCCCGAACTAAATAGCACTTCGGCGTCTTCGCCTGCGGCCAAAGGGTCAGCCCGCCCCTAAAAACACACCCCGGGATTCAAAATATTGCGGCACCCCGCAACTTCCATCCCAACCCAGGGTCCTTACCCAGCGTGAGGGGTCCCGGCGGGCTTCTCACACAGCAACTCTCCTCGGACAACGAGGCTGCCTCTGTCAGATTTCGGTTGGGCAGCCTCGTTGCTTTTTCGTCGACGGTGATCGGTGGCCGCCATGCTTGCCGCCCTCGACCCTTACCGCTCGTTCAGCCGAATCTCGATCTGCGTGTCCTTCGGAAACCGGACCTCCTGCCCCCGCGCGATCCATCGGTAGTAGATCGACTTCGACAGCGCGAAATACGCGAACCCCTGGCCCACCGCGGGATTCGCCGCCGCCATCGCCGCCACCCGCGCCGCAAATCCAAACCCGTTGCTGATCACGGCGCTGTTGCCCGGATTCGCCGCATCGTCGCCATACGATGCCGCCGTCATCACCCCCAGCGCCATCGGCGCCAGATACTTCCCCGGCCCCGAACTCGTCGCTGCCGTTCCCTCTTCGCTGATCTTCATTTTCGCGTTGCCGGAGGCCTCAGCCCCTGCCAGCTGCCCATGCACCGTCGACGCTGTGCCACCCTCGGCTTCAATGCTGCGAAACGTAAACCGCAGCTTCCCGTTGCGCGCGAACCACCGCGCCGGCTGCGCCAGCGTCACCAGCCCCTGCATCTTCGTGCCCTCAGGAAACAGCACCTGCTTGCCATCCGGCGTCAGCAGCGGCCTCGTTAGTACCGCCGTCACCGGCGCGCCATGCTTGTCCGTCGCCGAATCCAGATCCACATTCAGCCGCGCCTCCACCACTCCCGTGGGCGTGCCCTGGAGTTCGGCCCGCGGCAGCGGCGCCGGCTCCGCCCCGGGAATCTTCAGTGGCGCAGTCAGCTCCGCGTCGTACTGCGTGCCCGTCCAGATCATCGGCGGACTCCACGGCAGCTGCGTATACGCCCACTTCTCCACCCGATCCCCCAGGTTCGGATGATGAAACGTGTCCAGCGCCTCCCGCTTGCGATTCTCGATCTGCTCCCGCGCCTTTTCCTTGAGCGTCGAGTGCTTCTTGTTGACGCTCATCCGCACCACGGTTGCGTCGCGCTGCACCACCGTCGTCTCGATCGTCGCCGTCGTCCCGTCCGGCAGATACAGCGCATCGAAGCGGATGTCGGGAATCGCCGCCGGCACGAAATTGCCGTCCAGCATCGCCTGCACGCGATTGTTCTCCTGCGCCCGATGCATGCCCACAATCTCGCCCGATACCCGCGTGTTCACCGCCAGCACCTTGTGATCCACGCTGTAGATCGGTGCGATCAGATGTCCTTCGATGTGCGTTCCGGCCCGCACCCGGTAGCGATGGTCCACCTGGATCCGCAGGGGCACCCCCGCCGGAATGGTCGTGGTCTGCGCCCCGGCCGCCAGCCCACCCACGGACCAGACCAACGCGAGCGCAGGCGCTGCGAACACCACCATCCTCATCGCTTCAATAGACTCCAGCCGGACAGAAACGCATCGCGCGGCACTCCCCCTTGTACCGGGAAACGCCACGCGATGCGCAGTCGGTGAACGCAGCTTCAGCGCCGCGTCATTTTTTCCCCACCACCACAATCTCGAACGTCCCCGGCTTCATCTGCGGACGCTTTCCATTCGCCGCCGGCTCCATCTCCGCCGTCGGCAGGAAAATCTCGTGTCGCATCCGATCCAGCCCCATCGTCCGCGCACCGTCGGCCGTCTTCAGCGTCTGTACCACGTCGAACTTCCCCGCCTTCTCTTCGATCACCGTCAGCGATCCATCGCGGCAGCTCGCGAACGCCTCGTTCCTGAACACCCGCGTCGCGTCCACGCCCGCCCCAATCGGCAGGTCCGCCACCACCTTCCCGTCCTCCGTGCTCATCACGATCATCTTCTGCGGATTGCGGCAACCGATGAACAGACGGTGCGTCTTCGCATCAATCGCCATCCCTACCGGATGTCCGCCCGGCGCTACCGGCCACCGTGCCACCACCTTGCGCGTGTGCAGATCCACCACCCCCACCAGGTCCTTGTCTTCGAGATTGATGTACGCCTTCCCGCTCCCATCCACCGCAAGAAACTCCGGCTTGCCCCCCAGGTCGATCGGCGCATCGATCTTGCCGCTCTTGGCGTCGATGTCCGGCTTGAAGGTCATCAGCGCTCCGCCATCGCCCGACACCGCCAGCACCAGATTCGTGCTCGAGTCGTAGATGATCCCGTCCGAATCCGGCATCGTCGCAATCTTCCCCAGAACCTCGTACGTCTTCAGGTCGAACACCAGAATCGCGCCGCTGCCCCCGCCGTCGGTGATGAACCCGCGCCCCAGCTTCGGCACCAGCGCCACGCCGTGCGACCGCACCTGTCCCGGAATATCACCCACCACCTTGCCCGTCTCTTCGTCGATCGCCTGCGTGTGCGTCGAGCGCGTCACGAAAAAGCGGTGATTCGCCGCGTCCACCGTTACATAATCCCAGCCGCCCTCGCCGCCAACGGGGAACGTCTTCGTCACCTGCCACTGCGTTTGCGCCCCGAGCGGCGCCGCACCCAGCAGAGCCACCGAGATCGCAGCGAAAACAACTGGACAAACACGCATCGTCATTCTCCTCGCAGGAATTCCAGCGCGCGGAAAATCGCCATTTCGCGCTCCCCGAACTCTACTCAGCCTTGCTGAATCCTTCCTGAAGGCCGACGCATCCGGCTCCCCCGCTCAACCCCGCGCCCTTTCATCGCCCCGCCCCCGCGCATACCATAGAACGCAGAGCCACTGCATCCGCGCGACGGAGCGGCAGGCGGGAAGGGAAGTTGTGCGCTGGTTTCTCCGGTCCAAGCTTCACAATGCCACAGTCACCGAAGCCAATGTCGAATACATCGGAAGCATCACCATCGATGTCGCTCTCATGGAAGCGGTCGGCCTCGAACGCGGCGAAAAAGTCCTCGTCGTCAGCAATACCTCCGGCGCTCGCCTCGAAACCTACACCATCGGAGGCGAACGCGGCTCCGGCACGGTCCAGATGAACGGCGCCGCCGCCCACCTCATCCATCGCGGCGAGCAGATCATCGTCATGGGCTTCGAGCTTTCCGATACGCCCATTCAACCCAAAGTCATCCTCACCGGCCCGGACAACCGCTCGCCGCAGCCGCTCTCCGAAACCGGCTGACCACCCCGCGACACGATCCGCTTCGTTTCAAGCCGCCGCCGGCCCGCTGTTCTCCAGCTTGAAGCGCCCACCGTCTCCCGCACTTCCGTATTCTGGTTGCGGCAATCCTGTATGACCTCCGCAACCGAAACCACGCCGCTCCTCCTCCTCGACGAGCCCACCCGCGCCTCCCTCTGGACCACTCTCGTCTCCGAGATCGAGGCCTACCTCCGCTCCGTCGACGAGCTCCCCGTCTCGCCCGCCCTCGACGCCCCCGCGATCCGTGCCTTCGCCGAGTCCTTCACCTTCGAACATCCGCTCCCGCCCACAGAAACCCTGCGCTCCGTCGCCGCCCAGCTCACCCGCTACCAGGTCCACACGCCCCATCCCAATTACTACGGCCTCTTCAATCCCGCTTCCACCACCATGAGCATCGCCGCCGACGCGCTGGTCGCCGCGCTCAACCCCCAGCTCGCCGCATGGAGCCACTCGCCTCTCGCCTCCGAGATGGAACTGCACCTCGTCCGCTCCCTCGCGGAAAAATTCGGCATCCCCCGCGATCAGGCCGATGGCGTCTTCACCAGCGGCGGCGCCGAAGCCAACCACACCGCGCTCCTCACCGCGCTCTTCCATCGCTGGCCGCAACTCGCCGGTGCAGGTCTCCGCTCCCTCGACCAGCAGCCCGTCTTCTACGTCTCCGCCGAAGGCCACCACTCCTTCCTCAAAGCCGCCAAAGCCTCCGGCCTCGGCGCCGACGCTCTCCACGAAATCGGAGTCGACTCCTCTCTCCGCATGCGTCCCGACGCTCTCCGCGCCGCTCTCGAGCGCGATCGCGCCCACGGCCTCGCGCCCTTCCTCGTCATCGCCACCGCAGGCACCACCGGAGCCGGCGCCATCGATCCCATCGCCGACATCCTTCCCATCGCGCGGCAACACAACCTCTGGTTTCACATCGATGCCGCCTGGGGCGGAGCCGCCGCCCTCGTTCCCGAACTCCGTCCCCTCCTCAATGGAACCGAGCAGGCCGACTCCGTCACCTTCGACGCCCATAAATTTCTCTCCGTCTCCATGGGCGCCGGCATCTACCTCACCCGCCATCCCGACGTCCTCACCCGCACCTTCGGCACGCTCACCGCCTACATGCCCAAAGAGGGCGAGCGCCTCCAGGCGACGGATCCCTTCTCCCACTCCCTGCAGTGGTCGCGCCGCTTTACCGGACTCAAGCTCTTCCTCTCGCTCGCCGTCGCCGGCTGGGAAGGCTACGCCGCCACCATCCGCCACCAGACCGCCATGGGCGACCTGCTCCGCAAGCAACTCGCCGAGCACGGCTGGAGGATCGTCAACGATACCCCGCTCCCTCTCGTCTGCTTCACCGACGCAGCCCACTCCTGGGATCTCGCCCAGTGCCAGCGCGTCGCCAACGCCGTCATCGCATCCGGCCAGGCCTGGATCTCCACCATCCAGGTGGGGACCAACAAACAGCCCGCCCTCCGCGCCTGCATCACCAGCTACCGCACCGAGCCCCGCCACATCGAAACGCTCCTCACCACCCTCGACGAAGCCCGCCGCAATATGTAACGTTCCCAGCTCCCAGCTCCCTGCTCCCTGCTCCCCGCTCCCTCTCCCCTGCACCCTGTCCCCTGCGTCAGCTACACTGCTGCGCATGAAATTCCGCCTCCCGCACGCCCTGTCTCTCTCGCTCGCGTCGCTCCTGCCTCTGACGCTTACTCTCGCCATCCAGGCGCAGGACTGGGCCAAGACCCGCCTCGAGTCCTCGCCGCGCCATCGCGAATACGTCACCCTCCACCACGACAACCGCGCCGTCCAGGCCCTCGTCGTCTACCCCGAGGTCAAAGACAGAGTCCCCGTCGTCGTCATGATCCACGAGATCTTCGGCCAAAGTGACTGGGCCAGAGAGATGGCCGACGAAGTCGCCGCAGAGGGCTTCATCGTCGTTGAGCCCGACCTCCTCAGCGGCTTCGGCCCCAACGGTGGCGGCTCCGACGCTTTTGCCAGTCAGGACGACCGCGTCAAAGCTGTCTCCGCGCTCGACCCCGCCGTCGTCCTCGCCGATCTCGATGCCGCCGCCGACTACGGTAAGAAGCTCCCCGCCGCCAACGGCAAAATCGCCGTCGCAGGATTCTGTTGGGGCGGCACCAAATCCTTCGCCTTCGCCGCGCACCGCAAAGACCTCAGCGCCGCCTTCGTCTTCTACGGCTCCGGCCCCGCGGATGTCACGCCCATCGTCGCGCCCGTCTACGGCTTCTATGCCGGCAACGACGCGCGCATCGGCGCCACGGTTCCCGCGACTACCGAAGCGATGAAGGCCGCCGGCAAAGCCTACGAGCCCGTCACCTACGACGGCGCCGGCCACGGCTTTATGCGCGCCGGCGAAGACCCCACCAACACCAACCCCGCCAACAAAACCGCCCGCGAGCAGGCCTTCGCCCGCTTCGTGAAGCTCCTCCACGCGATGCACTAAACGTGCGCCGTCGCCCGTCGGCCCGGCGATCACGCACGATGCTAAGGAGTGGGAAGGGCCCGGGGTCTCTGCACCCTGTAACCTGCACCCTGTAACCTGTCCTCACTCCACCGGTAGACTGATGTAGCTCGCCTCCCCCGGTGTGTGCCAGATCCGCTGCGTCGCCTTTTCGAAATCCCCCGGCCGCGCCAAAAAAATATTCGGCACAAACTTCTGCGGATTGCGGTCGTACAGCGGAAACAGCGTCGACTGCACCTGCACCATGATCCGGTGCCCCGCCTGGAACGTGTGCTCCACCATCGGCAGGCCAAACGTGTACTCCAGCGGTTTGTTCGCCTCAATCGCCTGCGGATGTTCGAAGCTCGTCCGGTACCGCCCGCGGAAAATATCCGTCGCCAGCGGCAGTTCGTATCCGCTCATTGCCGTCGACGGAATCGTGTCCGGCTCGACGTCGATCAGCTTCACCACCCAATCCGAATCCGTTCCGCTGGTCGACGCCATCAGATGCACCATCGGTTCCCCTGCCAGCTTTAACGGCTGCGTCAGCGGCTCGCTCTCCCACGTCAGCACATCCGGCCGCCCATCCACGAAGCGCTGATCCGTCACCAGCCACGTCCGCCATCCCATCCCGTCCGCCTCGTCCACAGGCCGCGGCCGGTAGGGAACCGGCTTCGCCGGATCCGAGACATACTCGTCGAACTTCGCGTCTTCCGCCCTCGGCGCATCGAACCCCAGTTTCCCGTTCGCCTTCAGATACAGCGGTCGCGACGTTTCCGGGCATCCCTTCTCGCAAACCACCGGGAACACCGCCGGCCGGTCCCACTGATCCGCGCCCGAGTCGTAAATCAGCACCGGCGGCGTGTCCGCTTTTGGCGAACCCGGCTTCAGATACTGATTGAAGAACGGCAGCAGCACCTCCTTCCGCCACCACGCCGTCGTATCCGTCGCCCACACCAGCGGCCCCACCGCCCGTCCCTCGCGATTCACCTGGCTGTGGAACCACGGCCCCATCACCAGATAGCTCAACGGCGCCGCCGTGCCCTTTGCCTTCAGCGCGCGATAGCTGTGGATCGCTCCCCACATGTCTTCCTGGTCCCACTCTCCCTGTTCCCACATCGTCGGCACTGTCAGCCCGTGCGCTGCGATCAGCTTGTCCAGCGCCTGGCTCTGCCAGAACCCGTCGTACGCCGGATGATCCACCATCACCTTCCACAACGGCGTCTGGCTCAGCCCCTCCGACTGCGCGAACCCATCCGCCGATCCCGCCTCCAGATAATTCGTGTAGTCGTCGCGATGCACATGCGGCACCCGCACTCCCTCGCCGCGCTTCGACGTCTGCCCCAGCACGTAATCGATGTTCGGCTCGCGAAACGCCCCGTAGTGAAACCAGTCGTCGCCCATCCACCCGTCCACCATCGGGCTCTCCGGCGCCGCCACCTTCAGTGCCGGGTGCGGATCGAGCAGCGCCATCACCACCGTGAACCCCTCGTAGCTCGACCCGATCATCCCCACTCGCCCATTCGACTCCGGCACATTCTTCACCAGCCAGTCGATCGTGTCGTATGCATCGGTCGTATCATCGGCCCCGCTCGGGTTGTAGCCCGACTTCACCGGCGGCGGCGTCATCAGATATGGCCCCTCCGACCCGTACTTCCCGCGCACATCCTGATACACCCGGATGTACCCCGCCTCGACGAACCCCTCATCGCTCAGCGGCAGCGCCTCGATCATGCGCGGGCTGTCCGACCGCGCCGCGCGTCCCGCCGCATTGTATGGCGTCCGCGTCAGCAGGATCGGCGCATCTTTCGCGCCCACCGGCACCACGATCACCGTGCAGAGCTTCACCCCGTCCCGCATCGGGACCATCGCCATGCGCTTGTCGTAATCTCTCCCCCGGTCCGGGGCCTTGAAGTCCTTCGCCAGCTGATCCGCAGGAAGATTCTCCTGCTGTGCCATCCCGCTCAACACGCCCGCCATCAGCAGGCACACAGCGCCCCACCGTCGAACTCTTCTCATGAATCCTCTTTCACTCGGTTTTTGTCGGGATCCAACGACGTTAAAAAAGGAATGCCAACAGCCTACCATCCGCCCGCGACCGCCCTGAAACAGCAGTGTGACAGGCCACGCCCGGTTATCCGCGAGTCCCGCCCAGCGTCCCAACTCCCCACAAATCCGCGCCAGCCCCGCTCCACAGGCCTACAATAGAAGTTGTCAGCGTTGTATCGCGCGGTCCGCCAGGACCAACCGAGCCACCTGCCCGATTGGCCCCCTCCAGCGCTACCGGCAGCAGTGCGATCCACAAACGATCGCGCCGTCCCCCGGCAACCTCCTCGAGTCAACGCCTCCGCCCCGACCCGCTGAACAAGACTCGCTGAACAAGGAGGATGTATGAATCAGCCAGGTACCCCAGCTAAACCCACAACACCGCCGGTCATCCCCGACGTCCTGCAGTCCGACCATCACGCGCACTTCACCACCCAGGAAATCGCCAAGGCCGTTGCCCGCCACCAGCGCGAGCATCCGGCTCAGACCCCGCGCAATCTAAAACCGCAGAAGACCACCCCTCGCCACTGAGAATGTCCCGGCCTCGCGCCGGCCCCCCAAAAATTCTGCGCGGGCAAAACGAGACCGCCCCCCAAAAAACTGAACGGCCAGGTTCACCCCACAGCAAGAAACGGATACCTCATTCGCCCGCACTTCAAGCCCTCAATGAGAGGCAGCTGCACGAAAGTACCGCCTTCAGGGATCGCCTGAGCCATTTTGGGAATCATCGCAGTCTCACCCTCGCCTCGTGCCAATCCGGCTTCCGCGGGCTCTTCACCTTCGTCGCACGCCCACCCAACGCTCCGCCGCCACCCCCCTTTCCCAAGCCCCGCCCCACCCGCTATCCTGCTCCGTCACCCCAATCCGGAGACCACGTGAACAAAGTCGTCCCCTCCGCCGAAGCCGCCGTCGCCGACATTCCCTCCGGCGCCACCCTCATGCTCGGCGGATTCGGCCTCTGCGGCATTCCCGAAAATCTCATCCACGCCCTCGTCGAAGAAAACCGCCGCCGCGGCCTCACCGACCTGCATACCATCTCCAACAACATGGGCGTCGACGGCTTCGGCATGGGCCTCATGCTCGAAGCCGGCATGATCGCCTCCCATACCGGCTCCTACGTCGGCGAAAACAAGCTCCTCGAAGAAAAAGTCATCAAAGGCGAGCTCGACCTCCGCCTCATCCCGCAAGGCACCCTCGCCGAACGCGTCCGCGCCGGTGGCGCCGGCATCCCCGCCTTCTTCACTCCAGCCGGAGCCGGCACCCTCGTCGCGGAAGGCAAAGAAACCCGCACCTTCGACGGCCGCCCCTACCTGCTCGAGTCCTGGCTCCGCGCCGACTACGCCCTCGTCAAAGCCTGGAAAGGCGATCGCGCCGGCAACCTTATCTATAGAAAGACCGCCCGCAATTTCAACCCGATGATGGCCACCGCCGCCCGCATCGCCATCGCCGAAGTCGAGGAACTCGTCGACACCGGCACCCTCGACCCCGACGCCATCGTCACCCCCGGCGTTTACGTCCAGCGCATCCTCCAGGGCGCCCGCTACGAAAAGCGCATCGAGCGCCGCACCGTCCGCAGTGCCTGACCTCGCAACCTCAGAACAGCAGCTTCGCCCCGAACTGAATCTGCCGCGACGTGGTCGACGTCGCCGTGACCACGCCCGCCGTCGGCGAAACCCCCGAGGTCGCCGATGTGTACACCACCTCGTTCGGCGTCAGCAGGTTCGTGTGATTCAGCAGATTGAAAAACTCCGCGCGAAACTGCAGGTGCAACCGCTCCGTCAGCGCCGTGTTCTTCGCTCCCGAAAAATCCATGTCCTTCAGTCCCGGACCGGTCAGCGAATCTCGCCGCACATCGCCATACGTGCCCGTTGCCGGCGGCAGAAACGCATTCGGATTGAAATACTCACTCGCCGTCCCCAGATACAGATTCCCGTGAAACGCCGGATTCCAGTTCGGCCGCACCGGATTACGCGTATCCCCGTTTCCGCTCGGGTTATACCCAAGCTGCGGAGAAAACGGGAACCCTGACTGCAGCGTCACGATCGAGCTCACCGACCAGCCGTCCGTCGCAATCCGCGCCGGCCCTGGCACGTTCGCCAGCCACGCGCGTCCATGTCCGAACGGCAGCTCCCACGATCCGTTGATCGACGCCTGATGCCGCACATCGGTCGCTCCCGGTCCCCAGTCCAGCTTCGGCCGCAGCGGGAACTCCACAAATGCCGGAGTGTTTCCGCTCACGCTCGTATTCCACGCCGACCCGTCATCCAGATTCTTCGACCACGTGTAGTCGCCGCGCACCTGAAAACCATGCGCCAGATCGTGCCGCACATCCACCTGCAGCGCGTTGTACAGCCCCACACCCTGCGACACCCACGACGTCGAATTCGCCAGCTGCGGATTCGCGTTCTTCGCGCCAGTCGGATAGAACGCCGATCCATCTGCGAGAAACGTCGGCACCGGCTCGTTCATATCTTCGGAAAGAATCTGATGGTAGCTGTGCGACCCGACATATCCCGCCGTCAGCGACGTGTGCGGCGCCACCTGCTGCTCCAAACGCAGGCTCCACGTCAGCACCGTCGGCGTCGCGATGTCCGGCTGCACATTGCTCGGCGACACCAGCGCGCCCGCGGGCGGCGGCGTTCCCGGCGTGATGTGCAGATTTGCCACCGCAATGTTTTTGATCGATTCCGCCGTGTTGAACGGCGCTGTCTGATCCAGCCGGTAATCCAGTGTGTCCAGCAGTCCGTGATAAACCCCGAATCCGCCGCGCACCGCGGTCTTCCCGTTGCCGCGCACATCCCACGCAAACCCCACGCGCGGATTCAGCAGGAACTTCGCCCGGTTCGTTGTCAGCGCGGAATCGCCGATCACCGGATTTGTCTGCAGCACGCCATTCACAAGGGCGTAGTTCGATGCGCGCCCGCGCGACTCATTCCAGCCATCGGTCGACTCGGACCGGAACCCCGCGCGCAGCTCCAGCCGTGGCCTCACCTTCCAGGAGTCTTCCACGAACGCCGCACCCTCCAGCGACCGCCATCCCAGCTCTGTCGGCGACGGCACCACCGTGAACGTCGCCACCGTCCCCTGCAAAAACGTCTTCAGCGTACTGAACGATGCCTGCCCATACTGATCCTGCGCCAGCAAATCGTCCGACTGGATCCGCTGCACCCACCCGCCCGCTTCCAGCTGATGATTTCCCCGCGAGTAGTAAATGTGGTCGTCACCCGTGAACAGGTCCCGCGCCGTCACATTGTTGCTGCCGACGTTGGTGCCCGCCAGCGTGACCTGCGAAGCGCCGTTCGACGCCGTGCTGCCGCTGATCACGATCGCTCCGATCGGCTTGCCTTCTACCCACCCCGGCACTGCGACCGGCGAGTAGCCAGTGAAGTCGTAGCTCGCCCGCGAGTACCCGAACCGCGCCGTGTTCAGCAGCCGCGCCGTGAAAGTGTGCTGCTCCTGCACGCTCGCCACCTGCTCCCGCAGGCTCTCGTCGATCAGGCTCAGCGGATTCTGCGTCGGCGTATTCGCCCCACTGTCGTCCACCGTGTACACCGCGAACAGCAGATCGCGCGATGTCAGATTCGCATCGAAGCGCGTCGTCCCGAAATCCTCGCGGATGTGCTGTTCCGGATGGCTGAACGCCTCCGCGATGCCGCTCCCCAGCTCCGGCCCGTTCGCCACCGGCCACAGCGCCAGCAGCGACGCCACCGCCGCGTTCACGCCCACGTTCTGCTCCGTCCCCGAGCTGTCCGGCAGATATCCCTGGCGTGCCTCGTTGTCCGGCGCCAGCGTCACCGCGCTCAGCCCCCAGTTCTGCCGGAAGCCTTCGTAGTTGCCGAACAGAAACAGCTTGTCCCTCCGCAGCGGCCCTCCCAGCGAGCCCCCAAACTGATTCCGCTGGAATTCCGGAATCGTTCCCTGATCGAAAAAGTTCCTCGCATCCAGCGCGCTGTTGCGCAGGAACTCGAACCCCGCGCCGTGCAGCGCATTTGTGCCCGACGTCGTTACAATACTCACCTGCGCGCCGTCCCTCTTGCCGTAGCTCGCGCCATAAGTATCCGTCACCACGTTGAATTCCCGCACCGCGTCCACGCCCAGCAGCTGCCCGCTCGTCCCGCCCGGCGTCACGTTGATCAGCGATGCGCCCGTGTACTCAATCCCGTTCAGCAGAAACAGATTGTCCTGCGGCCGCCGCCCGCTCACACCGAACATGTTCCCCACCGACGAGTTCGATGTCCCCACGCTTCCCGAGCGCTCCGCCGTGTAGTTCACCGTCGCCGGATTCAGCGTCAGCAGCCCATCGAAACTCCGCCCGTTCAGCGGCAGCTGCTTCACCTGCCGCTCGTCCACCAGCCCCGACGTCTCCTGCGTCGACGTGTTCACCGTAGGTCCCTGTGTGCTCACCACCACCTGCTGCTCGATGCGCCCCAGCTCCAGCGTCACGGTCAGGGCCAGCGTCTGCCCTACCACCAGCGAAATTCCATGTTCCTGCTGCGTCTCAAACCCCGGATGCGCCACCGTGATCGAATACGCGCCCACCGGCAGCGACGGTGCGGAGAATCGCCCCTCGCCATCGGTCGTCAGTGCTCGCTGGGCGCCTGTCTCATCGTTGCGCACCGTCACCGTCGAAACCGGCAGGCTCGCTCCTGTCCTGTCCACCACTGTCCCGCCCAGAGTCGCGCCCACAATCTGCGCCCGCATGCCTCCCGCACCGGCAAGCACGAAACCAACAATAACGAGAACGACACGAACAGCTCTCTTACGCTGCATCACTGGAATCTCCTGAAAATCGGTTGTCGGGTTGATTCCGCATCCTGAACGCGTCAGGATCGGGCTGCTGCGATTGCGTCCTGCGAACGCGACTGCGTCAGCGGCAACAACAACCCATCCGCGTCGGTGCTCCAGCGCAGGGCAAGCCGCTCCGCCAGGCGGCGGAGACAATGCGGCACGACCTGAGAAGTCTCGAAATCATCCTGCGTGTCAATTCAGAAGAGGGACGCCCAGAAACACGAAACCCGCGCTGCGAAGAAGCTGGCGCGGGGTGACTTTACCTGCGATCCGAAACTCGTTCAGATCTCGCCGGCAACTCCGCCGCAACAGCGCACACAGCTGCAACAGAATCGACAGGCGCTGAAGATGGAGCGGCCAAGGCTCATGCTGTGAAATTAAGCGAACCCGCCTTTTCCGTCAAGCTACACTCATACCTGCATGAGCGAAAAGTTCCTCGCATTACTGGTCAGCCTGGTCGCGGCCGGCGGCTACGGCGCGGTCGTGCTGCTGATGGCCATCCAGTCGGCGTGCATTCCCATCCCCTCCGAAGTCATCATGCCGCTGGCCGGCTATGCGCTCGCGCACACGCAGTTGCAGTTGGTCCTGCTGGCCACCGTTGCCTCGCTGGCCTCCAATCTCGGGTCCATCCCCGCATACTGGGTCGGTGCCAGGGGCGGCCGCTCCATGGTCGAGCGCTATGGAAGCTGGCTGCTGCTGAGCCGCCGCGATCTCGACCGCGTCGACCACTTCTTCGCGCGCTATGGCTCGATCGCAGTCCTCATCGGCCGCATGTTGCCCATCATCCGCACCTTCATCGCTTTCCCCGCGGGCGTCGCCCGGATGAATCAGGTACGCTTCCACATCTACACGTTTGTCGGCTCGTGGCCGTGGTGCTATGTGCTGGCGTATCTCGGCATGAGGCTGGGCGCGTCATTCAATAGCAACCCGCGCTTCCAGGCCGCGTTCCACCGCTTCCACCTCGGTGTCGAAATCCTCCTCCTCATCGCCATCGTCTGGTTCGTCTGGACCCACTGGCGCAACCGCATCCGCGCCACCGAAGCGTAGTACGGGGTTCCGCACGCCGAACGCGGAACGCGGAACGCCGAACGCTGTTTCGCTCCCAGCACCCTGCTCCCAGCTCCCAGCTGCCCTTCGTACCTTGCACTCCCGCCCCAACCGCGAGACACTAACCGTTTGGACTTATAACTTTTTTCTCCCCCTGAAAGGCAGTACCCAAAATGGCATCATCTGAAAAGAAACCAGCCATCCAGCCCGCCAAAGGCAAGCTCGGAGTCATGACCGTCGGCATGGGCGCCGTCGCCACCACTTTGATCGCCGGCGTTGAAGCCGTCCGCAGAGGCCTCGCCAAACCCATAGGCTCCGTCACCCAAATGGGCACGATTCGCTTAGGGAAGCGCACCGACAACCGTACCCCCCTCATCAAAGAATTCGTCCCCCTCGCCGACCTCAACGACATCGTCTTCACCGGCTGGGAAATCTTCCCCGAGAACATGTACGAGGCCGCCGCCCACGCCGCCGTGCTCGACCGCGACCACCTCACCAGCATCAAGCCCTTCCTCGAAGCCATCCAGCCCATGCCCGCCGTCTTCGACCAGTACTACGTCAAGCGCCTCAACGGCACCCACGTCAAGACCGGCAAATCCAAGTGCGACCTCGCCCAGCAGCTCCGCTCCGACATCCAGAAATTCAAATCCCAGGTCGATCGCGTCGTCGTCATCTGGTGCGGCTCCACTGAAATCTACCTCGAGCCCGCCCCCTGCCACGCCACCGTCGCGTCCTTCGAAAAAGCCCTCACCGACAACGACCCCGCCATCGCCCCCTCGCAGATCTACGCCTACGCCGCCCTCAAAGAAGGCGTGCCCTTCGCCAACGGCGCACCCAACCTCACCGTCGACCTGCCCTGCATGATCGAGCTCTCCCGCCAGACCGGCGCGCCCATCTGCGGCAAGGACTTCAAGACCGGCCAGACCCTCCTCAAGACCGTGCTCGCCCCTGCCTTCAAGGCCCGCATGTTAGGAGTAGCCGGCTGGTACTCCACCAACATCCTCGGCAACCGCGACGGCGAGGTCCTCGACGACCCCCAGTCCTTCAAGACCAAGGAAGAGTCGAAGCTCGGCGTGCTCGAGTACATCCTCCAGCCCGACAAGTACCCCGAGCTCTACGGCAACATCTACCACAAAGTCCGGATCAACTATTACCCGCCCCGCGGCGACAACAAAGAAGGCTGGGATAACATCGACATCTTCGGCTGGCTCGGCTACCCGATGCAGATCAAGGTCGACTTCCTCTGCCGCGACTCGATCCTCGCCGCCCCCTTAGCCCTCGACCTGGTTCTGTTCCTGGACTTAGCCAAGCGCACGCCCGAACTCAGCCACCTCGGCATCCAGGAGTGGCTCAGCTTCTTCTTCAAGAGCCCGCAATCCGCCCCAGGGCTTTATCCAGAACACGACCTCTTCATCCAGTCGATGAAGCTAAAAAACACGCTCCGCCACATCATGGGCGAAGACCTCATTACCCACTTAGGCCTCGAATACTACGACTGAGGACTGGCCGTTCAGGCGGGCGCGCTACGCGCAAGGCGACACCGGCGCTTCGCGTACCAGATCAACAGGGCTGTCTCCTTGCCGGGGACAGCCCTTTCCATTGTCGCCCCTCATCGCCCGAAGGGCGACGGCAAAAGAGCCAGGCTTCAGCCTGGCGTCACGTCGCCCCTGACAAAGTGGCCTTTAGGCCCGGAGATAGGCCGGAAGCGGATCGACCCCGACACCGCGGGCCGATGAATACTCGAAATCTACGGCTCTCTCGCAAAGAAACTTACGCACCGGATTCGCATGAATGTAATCGCGGTTAGACTCACAATTACGCGCGTCCTTCACGCGCTCCCACGCGAAACTCTCCTGCCAAACCTTCGCCTTCGACTTCAATCGGAATGAAAAGCCGCCCTTAATGAACTGCATCGCCTTCTCCAGCGACACGTTGGGCGCAGGCGTCAGGATCAGATGGATATGGTCCGGCATGATCACATACGCATGAACTTCATACCGACCTTTCGCACGATCCTCTTTCAGAAGGCAAAGAAGCAACTCCGCATTTGCGGCGACCTGAAAGAGACGGCGTCTCCCCGCTGTATTGGTCGTTACGAAGAAAGTGCGGTCCGCAGCCGAATCCATGGACCGACCCTATCCCCATCCCTTTGGCAAGGAAAGATAACTTCGGTTCTGGTCGCGCCGGATATCGCGCGTAGCGCGACGGTAAAAGAGCCAGGCTTCAGCCTGGCGTCAGACTGCCTTGAAGATAGGGCCTTCAGGCCCGGAGGCCCGCACCCTGTCGGTCACCCGCATGCCGCGCCCGTTCATCGCCCGGAGGGCGACGGTAAAAGAGCCAGGCTTCAGCCTGGCGTCATGCCACCTTAAAGTGGGGCCTTCAGGCCCGGAATCACGGTTTCGCCGGCGGCAAAACGTGAATCGTAAACCCAACCACGACCTTGCAGCCTGTGAGACTGTAATGCCACGGTTCTGTCGTCGACGGAGTCACCGTGACGAGTGAAGGAAGCTGAAACCCCTGAACCGTTTGATAGGTGAAAGAAAACCCGGCCTCTCCCGCTGCCGAAGCGTCACTCGTCGAGCCCGTCTTGACAGATTCAAGAACATACCCGGAGGGGCCGCCGATGAACTCAGTTGCGAACCGCATGGGCTGCGGAAGCTGCATTACCCCGCTCGTCACCCGCAAATCTGGTTGCAGCAAGAGCGTTCCAGCGACACCCGGCCCATGCATGTTTAGCCTGTAGCCGGTATCGATGGCCTCGAAGGCATACTTCGTGGGTGCCATTGGCAGGATTTCACCCATGCTGGAAGGCAGCCACGCACTCAGACCGCCCGAAACCATGCCATCGAAGACTTGCTCGAGCTTCGCAGCTGCGGGCGAGTCGGCGAAATCGGGGGCCTTCGGCACAGCGGAAACGACCGCACCCGATCGATCCACCCGGACGCGGTGCTGAACGTTCTGCAGCCGCGCCACCATCTGCAGACCATTGGGCGGAATCTCTTTCGTGAATTCGAGGAAGTGCTTCTTCCAGTCAAACTGCACTTCGCAGTCGAAGAAGACGAGATTACGCGTAAACGGAGCGTCATAAAGAGCGCGTGCCTTAGCCAAAAGGGCCTCATCGTCTGGAACCGGCGAGGAGGCCTGAGGTACTGCACACGTGCAGAAGCAGAACAATGCGAAAACAACAACCTTGCGCATAGGCGATCATCCCACGGAGCTCAGGGCCAGAGAAGGCCCGCATCGCGCGCAGCGCGCAAAAAAAAGAAGCCGGCGCGAAAGCGCCCTCCTTGTTCGATCCAGCGCGATGCGCCCGCCCCGAGAGGCGTACTCGCTGGATCGAACCCAAGCGCCCCCTCCCCAAAAACTGTCAAGCTTTTCCCCCACGGTACGAAAGTGTTCCCCCTGATTCCACGAGCCTTCCCCACCCAACCTCCCCAACAAACCTGGCGGACTACATCGCCCAACTTGGTATTCTAAAAATAGGGGCAAAGAAATCTTTTCTACCCCTTCGAGATCCAAAGAAAGGCCGCCGTGTGCGGCCTTTTCTCTTGTCAGAAAGGAGGTCGTCCATGCCGGCGAGCGTTCCCTGTGCCATCGCCCGCCAACATGACTTAGGTACCGGCCCCGCGCCGTCTGTCCCAATGTTGTCAAACTTGTCAACAGATGCAAGTGCCCCAAAATCAATTACCTGTAACTTGTCCCCCGCGAAAAACACAAACAGCCTCGACAAAAGGCGCACAACAGGCGAAACCACGACCTCCCGCCCACCCCGCTGCAAGACAACTGCGCCCCCGCCACAGCGCGGTGGCAAAGACCAACTGGAACCCTTAACTCAATCGACAACAGAGAGGGGGCTGACCCCTCCGCAAGCTCTTGATTCTATGAAAGCCGGAGGGGGTCGAACCCCCCGGTTCCGGAAATCCAGAACTCCCGGAAGTCCCGCCCCCGGAGCCCGGTGCCCGGCACCCGGTGCCCGGTCCTCAACCCCGCTGGCAAGAGATCGTCACCGCGCACACATGCTCCTCGAACCGATACCCCCGCTCGATCCGGATCAGCGCCCGCCGGCTGAACAGCTCGTACCTCTTCCCCACCACCAGCGTCGGCGTCGACAGCAGGCACCTCGAAGCCAGCTCCGGATCGTAGCCCTTCCACGCCCCCGCCACCATGTTCGCCACCTCGCCCATCGCGTCCCGCACCGTTGCGTCCACCTCGGTCGACTCCACCCCCGTCATTGCGCCGCACGCCCGCATCGCCCCTACCTTTGAACACTGCACCACCACCGTCCCGGTCAGCGCTCCGGCCAGCCCGATCAGCGCCGCCACCGTCTCGCCCTCCACCGCCTCGGCCTCCCCCGCCGGACCGCACTGCACCCCCATCATCGTCCCGAACACTTCCTCCATCGCCCGGTCCAGATACCCCTCCAGACGCGCGATCTCCTGCTCCACCACTGCCAATGCAGTCATGCTCTACGGCTCCCGACCAGGTCTCTCGTCTACCTTATCGGCGCCAACCCGATCCCCACGAGCCACGACTCCGCGAGCCCGCCGCCATGCCCTGCTCCCTGTACCCTGTCTTCATGCGCCTCTCACCGCGCGCCGGCGTCCGTCTCGCCCTCGTCCTGATCGCTGTGGCCATCATCGTCGTCCGCCTCATCCCGCGCCACCGCCCCGCGCCACCGCGGCCTTCCATCCCGGACCGCTCCGTCACCAGTCCGCTCAACCAGCCCGGCGGCGGACCTATTCCCGCCGACGCTTACGAGGTCTACTCCGCGCTCTACCAGACTCCCAGCGACGAGCCCCTGGTCTTCGCCGCCGAGTCCCGTACCGACATCCCGCAGGTCGGCGGCAGCTGCCTCAAGCCCACCACGCCCATCGAACACGAGATGAACGACGCCTTCGTCGCCGCCAACCAGCAAAGCCATCTCTGGGAGCAGAAGTTCACCATCCCCCAGGGTTCCACCGTGCTCTCCCCCGCCGACACCGTCCAGGCGCAGGCCTGCCTGCAGACGCACGACTCGACCTCAGCCCGCTGCTCCGCGTACAGCAAGCTGCACCACGTCCGCTTCCTCGGCGTCCCCGGCTTCGACCGCTCCCACACGCACGCTCTGGTTTCGGTCATCAGGAACTGCGGCGGATTCTGCGGCAGCGGCGGCATCTTCGCCGTCGAGAAGCACGGCAACACCTGGGTCCGCTCCGACACGACGGACTTCGATCGCGACTGCAGCTGGGTCTACTAGAGCTTCAGCTCCACGATCTCCGCGCGCGGCTCGCCCTCGCTAACCATCACCATCGCCACCGTCACCGGCAGCGAGAACCGCCGCGGCCCCGCGCTGCCCGGATTCAGATACAGGACGCCCTTCCGCCACTCGATCCCCGGCTTGTGCGAGTGCCCGCTCACCACCACCCTGATCCCTGCCGACACCGGATCCAGATCCAGATCCTTCACATCGTGCAACAGATAGAAGGTGACACTACCCAGCTCCACCATCTCCGTCGCCGGCAACCGCGCGCACTCGCCCGCGCGATCGATGTTTCCCCGGATCGCTGTCACCGGTGCAATTGCTCGCAACGCGTCCAGAATCGCCGCGTCCCCCACATCCCCCGCATGCAGGATGTGATCCACGCCGGCAAGCGCCGCCACCGCCTCCGGCCGCAACAACCCATGCGTGTCCGAAATCACCCCGATCCGCATCCCGCCATTATGACAAGGCTCTGGGTGCCCCATTCTGACCGCGCGCTCTTTGCGCGATCAGGGTGGGCATCGCGCGCGAGCGCGATCCTTCGCAAACTTCCAACTCTGGACGGCTAGTCCCTCTCCTTGACAACTTAGGAGAACCGGGGCTACTCTCCTAATTGTATTAGGAGGACACATGCCCGATCAGGCCCAGATTCTTCCAGGCACCCTCGACCTGCTCATCCTCAAAGCCGTCTCTCTGGGCCCCCTCCACGGTTACGGCATCCTCCTCCGCATCGGCCAGATCTCCGGCAGCGCCCTTCTGATCGAGCAGGGAGCGCTCTACCCCGCGCTCTTCCGCCTCGTGCGCCAGGGCCTGCTCAAACCCAGCTGGGGCACCTCCGAAAACAACCGCCGCGCCAAGTTCTACGAGTTCACTGCCGCCGGCCGCAAACGCTTCCGCGAAGAAACTGCGGACTGGAACCGCCTCGCCGCCGCCATGTCCTCCGCGCTCGCCGCGCGCCCCGAGGAGGTGTGACATGAACCCGCTCGTTCAGCTCTCCGCCTGGGTCCGCTCCGTCGCCGCGAAGTTCCTCCGCCCCACCCAAACCGCCGGCGACATCGACGAAGAGCTTCTCGCTCACATTCAGTGCCGCGCCGACGACCTCGAGCGCTCCGGCCTCTCCCGCACCGAAGCCGAGCGCCGCGCCCGTATCGAATTCGGCGGCTATCAGAAATTCCGCGTGGAAACCCACGAAGCCATCGGCGCCCAGTTCCTCGAGACATTCCTCGCCGACCTCCGCTTCGCCCTGCGCGTGCTCCGCAAATCTCCCGGCTTTACCTTCGCCGCCATCGCCACGCTCACGCTCGCCATCGGCGCCAACGCCGTTGTCTTCGGCCTCATGGACGGCCTCATCCTGCGCCCGCTCAATGTTCCCCACGCCGAAAACCTCTACGGCACCGAGTACGGCATCGATGCCGGTTTGCAGTCGTACCCCAACTACCTCGACCTCCGCGCCCGCAACCACTCCTTCGAAGACCTCGCCGCGTTCAAGATGGTCTTCACCGGCATGGATACCGGCGGCGATCCGCAGAGCGCCAACGGCTACGCCGTCACCGGCAACTACTTCAGTGTCCTCCGCCTCCAGCCCTTCCTCGGCCGCTTCTTCGACCAGTCCGACGAACGCGGCCCCAACAGCGCGCCCTACATCGTGCTCACACACGCGTATTGGCATGTGCGTTTCCACGACAACCCCGGCGTCATCGGCCGCGTCGTCCAGCTCGACAAACAGCCCTTCACCATCATCGGTGTCGCGCCGTCCGGCTTTCACGGCACGCTCATGTTCGTCTCGCCCGACTACTTCATGCCCATCGTCAACCAGGCTCAGGTCGATGGCAGCGATCTCCTGCACGACCGCGCCAGCACCCAGGCCATCTTTGAAGCCATGGGCCACCTCAAACCCGGCGTCACGCCGGAGCAGGCCAGCGCCGACGTCAATGCCATCGGCGCGTGGCTCGCAAAGACCTACCCCAAAGAATGCGGCCAGAAACACTTCGTCCTGGGCCGCACCGGCCTCACCTCCTTCAGTACTCCCGCGAAGGAATTCATCGGCGGACTCATGCTCCTCGCCGGCTTGATCCTCCTCGCCGCCTGTGCCAATCTCGGCGGCCTGTTCGCTGCGCGCGCCGCCGACCGCGCCCGTGAAATCGCTCTCCGTCTCGCCCTTGGCTCCAACCGCCGTCGCATCGTCCGCGGTCTGCTCACCGAGCCATGCTCATCGCGCTCGCCGGTGGCGCTGCCGGACTCATGGTCAGCATCTTTCTGCTCCGTCGCATCGCGGTCTGGCAGCCCTTCGGCGGCGCGCCGCTTACCTTGCCCGTCAACCCCGGACCCGCGGTTGTCCTCCTCGCTCTCCTCCTCTCCCTCGTCAGCGCATTCCTCTTCGGCATGGTTCCCGTGCGCCAGATCCTCCGCGCCAACCCGTACGAAATCGTCAAAGCCGGATCGAGCGCCCGTTCAGGACGCCGCATCACCTTGCGCGACGTGCTGCTCGTCCTTCAGATCGCCATCTGCGCCGTGCTCGTCACTTCCTCCCTTGTCGCCATCCGCGGGATGATGCGCTCCCTCCACGCCCCCATCGGCATTGATCCGCGCAACACCATGCTCGTCGTCGCCAATCTCTCTCAGTCCGGCTACACCATCGACCAGGTGCCCGCCATGCAGAAGCGACTCCTCTTCGCCATGCAGTCCATCCCCGGCGTGCAGCGCGTCGGCTCCGTCAACCAATACCCGCCCCTGGTCTACACCGCGGCCTTCCGCGCCAACATCTTCAAAGAGAGCGCCACCGATCTGCGCCCGGCCAGCGCCGCCGCAAGGCCCTTCCGCTATGACATCTCTCCGGATTACTTCGCCGCCGCCGGCACGGCCATGCTCGCTGGCCGCGACATCTCCTGGCACGACGGCAAGGGCACGCCCGCCGTTGCCGTCGTCAATCGCCGCTTCGCTGTCGACATGTTCCAATCCATCGACGCCGCGCTCGGCCGTTACTACAAGCTGCAGGATGGCGCTCGCGTCCAGATCGTCGGCGTCGTCGAAGACGGCAAGTATCTCGGCCTGACTGACGGTGAGGAGCCGGCCGTGTTTCTCTCCAGCCTGCAGTCGCCCGCCATGCAGATCTCGCTCGTCGTGCGCTCGCCGCGCGACCCGCAGCAACTCACCACCGCTATTCGCGGCAAGCTGCGCGGCATCGACTCCGGTCTCCTTGCTCAGGTCGATTCCTGGAACAACTTCCTTGAGGTCGTCCTCTTCCCGGCGCGCATGGCCACCATGACGCTCGGCGTCCTCGGCATCATGGGCGCCATGCTCTCCATCACCGGCATCTTCGGCATGGCCGCCTGGTCGGTCAGCCGCCGCATGCGCGAACTCGGCATCCGCATCGCTCTCGGCGCGCAGAGAAGGGAAGTCCTCGAAGCCGCACTGGGCCGCGCGCTCCGACTTCTCGCTATCGGATCGCTTGCCGGACTCGGCCTCGGCATCCTGGCCAGCCGCGTCCTCGCTTCCATCGTCTACCAGGCCACTTCCCGCGATCCGCTCGTGCTCGCCGGAGTCGTCCTCGCCATGGCGCTCCTCGGCCTCATCGCGACGTGGATCCCCGCCCAGCGTGCGCTATCGCTCGATCCGCTGGTGCTTCTGCGCGACGAGTGACGCGGGCGTGCGTCTTCATAACAGGTGCCTCACTCAAGCCGATGTTCGGCTTGGGTGAGTCGCTTGCCAATCCACAGCAACCGAACCCAACCCCGTCCAGGCCGGAATGTGCGCATGGCGCACATCCCAGCCCGCGAGCCTACCGCGCCGCGAATTCCACCACCCGAACCTCAAACGGCGCCAGCTTAAACTCCACCGGCACGCCGGCCCGCACCGTCATCGCCGCCTTCCCCGTATCGTCTTTCCAGGGACTCGTTCCCGTATACTCCTGCGCCGCGCCCGCCGGCAGTTCAAACGCCTGCCCCACGTCGATCCGGATGCTCTGAGCCTTTGCGCTCGGATTCCGCAGCGTCAGGATCCCTTTCCTCGGTGACCACGCCGCCCACCCGTACACCTCGCCCCACGCAGGATTTCCCCCAATCCAGTGCGTGTCCCTCAGCACGTCCGCATTCGCGCGCGACCACTTCGCCGCCTCCGCCAAATCGTCCCAGTTCCCAGCGCTCAGCAGCGACGGCGTGATGTACATCTCCTGGCATTGGGTCCCCGTTCCGAAGTACGACCGCACCTCGTTCCGGAAATCGTTCTGCGGATCGGTATTCAGCTGCTTGTTGAACCGCGCGTAGATGATCCCATGCAGCATCAGAGAATTCAGCGGAAACAGCGGCCCCGACTCCACCTCATATTGATACGTCATCGCGTCGCGAATACGTAATCCACCGCTCCCGCGTCGATCCGGCGCCCATCTCGCTGTCGTCGTCTCCGCCGCGCCAGATTGAATCCGCGTACAAAAGCCAGAACGGCGACGGATATGTCCCGGTCGTCAGATTCACGTAGAGGTTCGGCTCCGCTTCCCGCAACTGCCCGATCAGGTGAATCGCCGCCGCGAAGTCGCTGTCGAAAGCGCTCCCTCGAAACACGCTGTCCGCATTGCCCGTCCCGTCAAACTTGAACTGATTCACCCCGTATTCGCGAATCATGCGCAGGCAAACATCGAGGAAGCGCTGGTAGTACTTCGGCCCCGAGAGCGCGAATCCCCCATCGACGATCTCGTAGCCTTCCTTCTCGCCAAACGCGACGCGTTCCTTCTTCGGCCCGTCGTACCCGCCCCACGGCGAGAGCCACACGCCGGGCTCGGCGCCATACTTCTGCGCCGCCTCACGCACGTGTGTGAACCCATCCGGAAAACCAGCATTGAAGCTCCACAGGGTCGCGTGATTGTCCCACCCGTCGTCGAAGAGATACGAGTCGAGCGCCACGCCGCGCTTCTCGTGCAGCTCCTTCCCAAACGCATTCACGCGGTCCAGCGCCCCCGCCTCGTCGTAGGGCGTGAAATAGCCCAGATCGTACCAGGAGTTGTAGTGCAGAAACGTGCGATACGGGTGAGCGCGCTCCCTCTCGACGTAACGCAGAAAATCGCGCCGCAGTTGTCCCGGCCGCGTCGTCCCTATCACCGACGAATACGTAACGCTCTGCCCCGCGCGCAGCGGCAACTCCCGATCCACCACCGCCGTCGCGCGTTCGTCCAGCACCCTGCTGTCCGACAGCGGATCCTCGGCCCCCAAAAACATCCCACCCGCCACCACCGGCGAACCCTTCACCGATCCCACCACCCGTGCTCCCGGCAGCTGCGCGTCGATCAGCTTCACCTCAGCAACCGGCAAGTCCTGCGCGCCCGCAG
>Ga0224555_1000269_pt1 | contig 77797 bp, 71 predicted proteins | sample 714S23034metaG_FD_180687 | JGI IMG/M metagenome (GOLD analysis project Ga0224555, IMG submission 180687) | Peat soil microbial communities from Stordalen Mire, Sweden - 717 S2 30-34 | ecosystem: Environmental > Terrestrial > Soil > Wetlands > Peat | place: Sweden: Norrbotten County, Stordalen... | reverse complement strand
ATCATGGTGCCGCAAGGCCCTCCCGTCGACCAGACCATCGCGGAACTTGAGCCCTTGTTGAATCCGGGGGATATTCTTATCGACGGCGGTAACTCAAATTACAAAGACACCATGCGCCGCCACAAAGAGGTTACCGCCAAAGGATTCCAGTTTGTCGATGTAGGCACCTCCGGCGGCGTGTGGGGATTGAAGGAGGGCTACAGCATGATGATCGGCGGCGACAAGGACCCTGTCGAATATCTGCGCCCCATCTTCGAGACACTCGCCCCCGCGCCTGACAAGGGCTGGGGACACGTCGGCCCCGGCGGATCGGGCCACTTTGTCAAAATGATTCACAACGGCATCGAGTACGGCATGATGCAGGCCTATGCGGAAGGCTTTACCATCCTGAACAAGAAAGAAGAGTTTGCTCTGGACCTGCCGCAAATCTCCCAAATCTGGCGCTATGGCAGCGTGGTGCGCAGTTGGCTGCTCGACCTCACCGCCGATGCGCTCTGCAAGAATCCCAAGCTCGATGGCCTGGAAGCCTTTGTCGAAGATTCCGGCGAGGGCCGCTGGACCGTGATCGAAGCAATCGACTTGAATGTCTCCGCCCCCGTCATTACCGAGTCCCTCATGCGCCGCATCCGCTCGCGCGAAGAGAACAACTTCACCGACCGCATGTTGGCCATCATGCGCAACGAGTTCGGCGGCCACGCCGTCAAGAAAGAATAGGGAACAAAGATCAGGGGCTTCTAGCTAGTGGCTAGAAGCTGGCGGCTAGAAGCTAAGTGGAGGAAGAATGGCAACAATACATGCAAATGTGCGGCCGGAAGATCTTTCGCAAGTCACCAAGGGTCCTGAGCGGATTCCCGATCCTGGAATACTGGTGATCTTTGGCGCCTCCGGCGATCTGACCAAGCGCAAGCTGCTGCCGGCGCTGTTTCATCTACGCCAGGCGGATCTGCTGCCCAAGGAGTTTGCCATTGTCGGCGTAGCGCGCCGTCCCCTCGGCGACGAGTTCGCGGCCGACATGCGCGCCGGCATCGTCGAGTTTGGCGGCGTCGATACCAGCGACCCCAAGCTCGACGACTTCATTAGGCACATCGGTTATTTCCCTCTTAAGTTTGACGACCCCGCCGACTATGCCGGCCTGAAGGCAGAGCTCGATCGCATCGACAGGGAAAGGAACATCGGCGGCAAGCGAGTCTTTTACCTCGCCACGGCGCCGGAGTTCTTTGCCGGCATCGTTGAAAATCTGGGCGCGCAAAACATGGCGCAACCTGAAAAGGGTGTTGCCTCGGTAGTTATCGAAAAGCCCTTCGGCCACGACCTTGACTCGGCGCGCGAGCTCAATCACCAGGTCAATGCTGTCTTTCAGGAGAGTCAGGTCTTCCGCATCGATCATTACCTGGGCAAGGAAACGGTGCAGAACATCTTGGTCTTCCGGTTTGCCAATGGCATGTTCGAGCCCGTGTGGAACCGCAATTACATTGACCACGTGCAGATCACGGCGGCCGAAACGCTCGGCGTCGAGGGACGCGGCCCGTTCTATGAAAAGGCGGGTGCGCTGCGCGACGTGGTGCAGAACCACATGATGGAGCTGCTCAGTTTCGTCGCCATGGAGCCGCCCTCAAGCTTCGATTCCGATGCCGTGCGCCGGGAAAAAGTGAAGGCCTGGCGCGCCATTCCCCCGGTGCCGATCCTCAATGCCGTGCGCGGACAGTACGGGCCTGGTCTCATCGATGGCCAGCATGTCGCAGGCTATCGCGACGAAGACCGCGTCAATCCAAATTCAGGCACGGAAACCTATGCGGCGCTGCGCCTTGAGATTGAAAACTGGCGCTGGGCCGGAGTTCCCTTCTATCTGCGCGCCGGCAAGCGCCTCAAAAAGCGCGCCACCGAGATCAGCATTCAGTTCAAGCAGCCGCCGCTGCTCATCTTCAATCGCATGGCCGGCAGCGGCCCCTGCCAGCAGATTCAGCCCAACCTGCTCACCATCCGCATCCAGCCCGATGAGGGAATTTCGCTCCGTTTTGGCGCCAAGGTACCCACCACGCCAAAAATGGACGTCTGCCCGGTAATCATGGATTTCGACTATGAAGCGGCCTTCGGCAAGTCGATCGCCAACGGTTACGAGCGCCTGCTGCTTGACGCCATGCTCGGCGACCAGACCCTCTTCTCCCACCGCGACGGCGTCGAAATCAACTGGGCCTTGTACACCCCGATCCTCGATGCCTGGGCGGCAAAAAAAACCGAAGTCTTCCCCAACTATTTCGCCGGCTCCTGGGGCCCCGAATGCGCCGAGCACCTGTTAGAGCGCTGGGGGCATACGTGGAGAAACGACCTGGGGCGCAAAGTGTGAGAAAAGCAGGGAATAGGGAACCGGGGAATAGTGCTTTCGCTTGCGCGTGTTAGGTGACTAGGTTCCGGGGTGGAAGACGCGGCCCTGAGATTGCAGTTCGAATGAGCTCTGCCCTGCTCCCGTAGGGAGCCGCCGAGAATAGCCTAGAGTGAAGTCCGATGCGGCGGACGCAACCCTGGGTAAGCCGCACAAACATTGCACCAGCCCCATAGGGGCGACCGAATTCCCGCACACAACTTTCAGCTGAGCCGGGCATCCCATCCTTGACGCGTTCTTTGCGTCAAGGGTGGGACACCACGACCCTCGACCGAGGCGCTTTTCTATCCCCTGTTCCCTGTTTTTCCCGCTCCCTTATCCATAGCCTCATTCGCCAGCCGGTCGGCCTCTTTATTCCCGCCCCGCAACGTATGCCGCATCTCGAAGCCATCCAGCCGACCAGCCATCCGCCTCGCCTCCTGCCACAAAGGCAGCAGCCCCGGGCTTTTCACCTTGTAGAGACCCTTCATCTGCTTGACCATCAGCTCCGAGTCGGAAACCACCCGCAGCCGCTTCGTCCCATTGGCGAGCGCCCACTCCAGCACCGCCAGCAGCCCGGAATATTCGGCGTAATTGTTCGTCTGTATGCCCAAAAATCGGTTGAGGCGGGCGACTACCTGCCCCCGGGCGTCTTCGACGACAGCACCGTAGCCCGAGGGCCCGGGGTTGCCGCGGGAGCCGCCATCGCAGTGCGCTGTAAACCATTCGCTTGTTGCAGCAGGAAGAACTGAGTTTTCAAACAGATTTCCGGTCATCGCTTTCCAGTGTAGCCGGGCGCCGGGCAGGCGGGTTTCGCGGTGTGAAACCGGGCAGTCTCAAAAACCGTCCGGTAACCTCCAAAATGGGTTACCAAACCGGCGCTTCAGCGTCTACTCCGGTACAGACGCTTTCTACGGTATTTTCCGGATTGCCGTAGGCCAGAACTTGGTATTGCCAGGCGGCGCCAGCGTGGATCTTTCCTTGGGGAAAGCTTCCGTGGGAAGAGCCCCTGCAGCGGTTCTGGCAGCGTCCCGGCGTCGATTGGGGAGAAAGAGCTCCCTTGGAAACACAAATTCGGAAGATCGGAGATTCGATGGCGGCAGAGGTTCAAGTCTACCCGGTTTCTCCGGCCGGAGTTTCGCTTGGCTCAGCGTGGCCCTCCACGCGGAAGGTACAATCCTCAGCAGGGATGGCTGCGACGAGGGCGATGGGCGGAACAGGGCGGGACGGCGCTAAAGGCGATGCGGAGCGCCAGCAGGCTCGCGCCCAGGAGATGGAACTCATCCGCGAGGCGCAGGCCGGCTCCCGTGTAGCCTTCGACGCGCTGGTCCGCCAGTATGAGCACCAGGTTTTGCGCCTGGCCCTGCACCTTACCGGCAGCGAGCACGACGCGGAAGACATTTACCAGGAGGCTTTCTTGAAAGCCTTCCGGTACATCGGAAACTTCCGCTTCGAATGCTCTTTCTATACGTGGATTTACCGGATAGTCACCAACCTTTGCCTTGACCAGTTGCGGCGCAAAAAGACCCGCCGCGAAGATCGTTCGGTGGTGGTGGACCACTCAGGCGACGAAATAGACCTGTTGGCTTCAGTCTCCGACAACCGGTCGTTTTCCAGTCCTGCCAAGGAGCTCGACCGCAAGCTTCTGGGACAGAAGATTCAGGCGGCGCTCGTCAAGCTGACGCCGCGCGAACGCATGGTATTTGAGCTGAAGCACTACCAGGGATTGCGGCTGCGCACCATCGGAGAGATGCTGCATACCACGGAAGAGACGGCGAAGAACACGCTTTTCAGGGCCACAAAGAAACTGAGAGCGCAGTTGTCGGATTTGAGATAGTTTTTGGGTTTGTTAGTCGATGCACTTGATGAGCAAGAAGATGGCAGTTGCGGAACAGGAGCTAAAAGCTAGGAGCTAGAAGCTAAAAGCTCGTTTTTGTAGGACTCTCTTGAGGCTGGAAGGACGTAGATTATGAATTGCGAACTCGCACATGAACGGATTGTAACGGCTTCTTATGCGGAGCTGCCGGACGACCAGGTGCACGACCTTGAGCGCCACCTGGGCGACTGTGCGGATTGCCGTAAGGAGCGAGAGCAACTGCTGGCGATGAAGGTGCTGGCCGATGCGCTGCCGGTCACCGAGCCGAGCCCTAACCTTGTGGCGCGCAGCCGGCTGCGGCTTGACGAGGCGCTGGACGCGCTGCCGCCCAGGCGCTGGTATGAATTCCTGGCGCAGAAGATGATGAACAACGTGGCCAGTTTGCAGGCTGCCCCGCTGGCCGCCTGCCTGCTGCTGGTTGCAGGCATTGGAGCTGGCAGCCTGGGCGGCTTTGAGTTTGCGCAGAGCCGCACCGCGCACGCCGCCGCCACTGCGGTGCCCGCCGTGAATTCCGCGCGCGTGCAGCAGCAGCCGGCATCGGAGCAACCTGCCATTGCCAACGTTGCAAATGTATCGAAAATTGTCAGGCAGCCGGGCAGCGAAATGGTGGACGTAAGCTACAACCAGCTTGTGCCTGAGCACATCCATGGCTCGCTGGACGACCCGGCAATCCGCCAGTTACTGATGCTGGCAACGGAAAATTCGTCCTCGGCGGGCGTGCGCGACGACTCGGTGGGTCTGCTCGCGGCCGAGTGCCGTGCTGGCCACAGTTGCCAGGCGGCCGGCATCCGCGACGCGCTCATGGTGGCGCTGCGCTATGACAAAAATGCCCGCGTGCGCGAGAAAGCGCTCGAGGGCCTGGAACCTTACGTGGCACAGGATGTGCGGGTGCGCAACGCGGTCCTCGAGGCGTTGCTCAACGACAACGATCCGCGCATTCGCACCGAATCTATCAATCTGTTGGAGCCGGTCGAGGCTGACACCAGCGTGCGCCAGGTGCTCTACTCGGTCTCCACGTCGGACGATAATCCCCAAATCCGCGATGTTTCCCGGCAAGTCCTGAGCCGGGTTCCGGAGATTCAATAACAGTGTTTGACCCTCCTGCAACTGCGCCGTCAGAAACAAGAGCGCCGAGCCGGACGAGAGAAGCAACCGCTGGAGAAGAAACGATGAACCACTTATTGAGGCCGTGCCGGCATTCCAGTTTTGCAATAATCCCATCTGCGATTTCCTTCGCGATCCCTTCGGCAATCCTTGCCGCTCTCATTGCCGTAGGGATGGTGATCACGGCGCCCGCGGCCCAGGCGCAGGCCAACGACCTTGGCCCGTTGATAGAGAATTCCGGCCATATGCTGCTTTCCAGTTCACAGGGCTACCTGGGCGTGGAAATCGTCGATGTGGACGCGGATAAAGCGCAGGCGCTCAAGCTTAAAGAGGTGCGCGGCGCCATCGTCACGCTGATTGACCACGACGCTCCAGCCGGACAGATCGGGCTGAAAGTCAACGATGTGGTGCTGCAACTGAACGGGCAGAACGTTGAAGGCGCCGAGCAGTTGGGCCGCATGTTGAAGGAGATCCCGCCGGGCCGCAAGGTCAGCATCGAAATCAGCCGCGACGGCAACATCCAGACCATGGCTGTCGAATTGGCCGATCGCCAGGTGCTGGGACACGACGTTTGGAACAAGATCGACAACCGCGGCGATGTATTCGCGCAGCCGCCGAGCATGGGCATTCTTCCCGGTGCCGGCGACGTGCCGCCGGCGGGTGGTGGCTTTCATCTGCCCTTTTTCGGCAGCAGCCTGAACGTTGGCGCGCTGGTTGAGCCGCTAACCTCGCAGATGGCCGAGTACCTGGGCGTGCCTAGCGGACTGATGGTCAAGCAGGTGGCGCGCAAGAGCGAGGCAGCGCTGGCCGGCCTGAAAGCCTTCGACGTGATCCTCAAAGTCGGCGCTGAGCCGGTGACGAACCTTGCCGGCTGGGACCGTGCGCTGCGCTCCAACCAGGGCAAGCCGGTGCAGGTAACCATCCTGCGCGACAAAAAGCAGCAGACGCTCACCTTGCAGGTAGACTCCAAGCATCGCCAGGGTTCGCTGCGCATGGACCACATCCCGCCATCCGGCGAAATCTCGCAACTTACCCACGCCGGTACGCGCCTCGACAAATTCGTCTAAGCTCCTTCAGCAACAGTCGAATGTCCGGACCTGGGAACTGGGTGCCCCATTCATCGCAGTCTCATCGCGATGAGTGGGATCGGAATCCTATCGTCTCCGAGACCCGTCAACTCTCCTTGCGATAGAGCATGTCCCGTATTGCCTTCCGCCGCGCCTCATTCATCTCGCTAGCGGATTTGCGATCGCCCGGATCCACACCACCCGCCGCGCTCGACTCCGCCTCTTCCGGCTCGCTGCATGACGGGCAGCGATTCGCAAAGCCGGGCTTATTCGGCCTCAGCTCGAACTCTTCCCCGCACACCACACAAGTTTTGATCGGAAACGCCATTTCACAATTAGAATAACGCCGTCGCTCCCAGCCGATTTCGGAACGCGGTACGCAGCTATTTGAAGAGCTTCAAATCGATTCCGTCGCCCATGGCCTTGTACCCGGCGTCGCTCGGATGCAAGTGGTCGCCCGAGTCGTAGAGCGGATTAAAGCGATCGGGATTCTGCGGATCGCGCGTGATCTGGTCGAAGTCAACCACGCCGTCAAATGTGCCGCTGGTCCGGATCCAATTGTTCACATCCTTCCGCATTTGCTCGCCCTTTTCTGAGCTGTACCCCGCCCCGCCATAAGGAGTGAGCGTAGCGCCGAACGCCTTGATGCCATGTTCGTGCGCTGCGTCGGCAATCTGCTTCAGCCCTTGTTCCAGCATTGGCGCGGTTACTTCGTCTTCAGGCCCTGTCAAACGCGCAAGACGGCCAATATCGTTGATGCTTTCCAGCACGATGAAGTAACGCACGCCATCCTGCGCCAGCACATCGCGGTCCAGCCGCGCCAGCGCGCTGGGCCCCGCTTGATCGTTCAGAACGCGATTGCCGCCGATGCCCTCATTCAGCACGGAGATATTCTCCAGTCCATTCTCCTGCTTCAGCCGCGCGGCCAGCACATCGGGCCAGCGGCTATTGGCATTTTCGGTGGCGAGAGCGCCGTCGGTAATCGAGTCGCCCAGCGTCACAATCGCCCGCGCGCCCTCCGCGGCGTTCACATCGATGCCATCCATGAAGTACCACGACTTCAATTCGGTCGGCGACGGCAAAGTTGCCGCTCCAGACACATCCCCGTCCGCCACAAAGTTCACCTGGTCCGCGAACGCGTGGTAGGTCTCGCCGCGCATCACCTGCGACGGCAGATAAAAGCTGACGGCTACATCGGAGAGCGCCGGAACGGCAAGCGCCACCGGATCGGAATAGATCGCCGCGCCGGGCGGAATGCGCACACTGCTCGCGCCGCCAAAGGTCAGCGCGTGGTCCGTTCCATCCTTGATCGCGGAGCCGCCCCCGCTCAGCGCCACATGCGCATCGCCGATCGTAAGCCCGTCCAGGCCAAACTCATTTGTGAAGCGGACCCGCACCTGCTCCCCGCCGTTTGAAACATGCGCAATCTCGCGCAATGTAACCGCGGCAAACGGACGCATCGCCCTGCCGTCTAACGCGAGCATCGGCGACGCCGCCCACGTGCCCACCCACTGCGGATGTTGTGCGCTCTGGGCATTGCTCATCGCGCTCGTTGAAACCATCAGAACTGCAATTGCAACCAACCCGAACCAGCCTGTATGCCGATACCTTTTCATCAACCGAAAAACCTCCACGCTCTGTCACGCTCAAAATGCACTCGAAGTCTATCATGCGCGACGAACGCTCATCACTCATTTCGTGATATAGTTTGTATATACACTGTGCGCTACGAATGGGGCGAGCGAAAAAACCGGCAAAACCAGCGCAAGCACGACGGAATCTCATTCGAGCTCGCGGCTCTGGTATTCGAGGATCCCGGCTGCCTGGTAGAGCTTGACCGCGTCGATGAAGCAGGAGAGCAACGCTGGCATGCTTTGGGAACCGTATCCGTTTGCCCCGGAACCAGGGCAGTCTTGCTTGTGGTTCACGCTTCCAAGGAGGATAACTATGGCGAAGAGACAATCCGCATCGTCAGCGCGCGCCGGGCTGACAAGAATGAATTCCGAAGATATCAGGAACAGGCAGTGGACTGAATCGGAAATCGAGGCGGTGCGCAAGGCGAGCGATGCGCAAGGCACAGGCAGCGACTTGCCCGGAGAGAAATACGAAGACATCCCGCGGCTTACAAAGGAACAGCTTGCGCGCATGGTCCGGCTCCGTGACGTGAGGCGGAAGGTGCCGGTAAGCGTGCGCCTCGATCCGCAAGTACTCGATTGGCTGCGCTCCAAGGGCGAAGGCCACCTCACCCGCATTAACGACATCCTGGCCAACCTGATGGAAGCCGAACGGCGGGCAGGGTCGCGGGGGTAGGGCGACCCAGCGGCCTCATCGCGACGAATGGGAAACCAACAATTTCACATGACCGGTCTTCCTGACCTCCCGATCCCCGCCTATAAGTCCCCTCCCGCCAGGACAAAACAGTCAACAAAAACTCAAAACCTCCTTATTTCGCTCATTTCGTCCGCTTCTATCAGTATTTCGCGGAAGAAACCGCCTGATGTATCAGTGCGATTGGGCAAATTTTCCCTCCAAATAGAGAACTGTCGCCCCACAGGCTGACAAAAGAGGAGCACTTCGTCCCCCTCCACCCCAGCAAACACGCGTCAAACCTCCGTCGGCACCAACTCCCCTCCGGCGCAGTCTTTCTAGAGCGGTTTCGCTTTTACTGTAGACCGGCCTTGAAAGGGCACGGCTTTAGCCCCTGAGGGAAAGCCCATTGGTCTACACCATTTCCGAATCTGCTCTAACCACTGTCTTCAAGTCTTTCTGACCCCTGACCCCTGATCCCTGACCCCTGTCTTTGTGTTTGAATAGTAGAGATGGCAATTCCCCGTAGATCGACGGCGCGCGGACGGTGGCTGGCAGCCACGCGTAAAGTCCGCGAACTGAGGATGGTGACGAGCGCCCTGGCCTCTACATCGCACCCCGTGTTGGCGCAGATTGTCCCCGCTCGCTTCTGCAATCTGAGCTGCGCCTACTGCAACGAGTACGACAAGGTTTCTGAGCCCGTCCCGCTCGATGAGATGGTCCGCCGCATCGATCACTTGGGCCGCCTCGGCACAGCCATGATCGGCATCTCCGGCGGGGAGCCGCTCACCCACCCGCAACTCGATGAAATCATTGTCCGAATGCGCCACACTGGCGCCATCGCCGGCATGATCACCAACGGCTATCTGCTCAACGTCGAGCGCATCGAGCGCCTTAACCGCGCCGGCCTCGACCATATGCAGATCTCCATTGACAACCTGGTGCCCGACGACGTTTCACTGAAGAGCCTGAAGGTCCTCGACAAAAAACTCGACATGCTGTCCCAGTACGCCGAGTTCCACATCAACATCAACTCCGTCGTCGGCGGCGGCTTCCGCGACCCCAACGACGCGCTGGTCATCGGCAAGCGCGCCATCGAGCTAGGCTTTACTTCCACCATCGGCATCATTCACGACGGCGACGGACAGCTCAAGCCCCTCAAACCCGACGAAGCCAAAGTCTACGAAGAGATGAGCGGATGGAAGAAGATCAACTACTCGCGCTTCGACGATTTCCAGGCAGCGATTGCCAAGGGCAAGCCGAATGACTGGCGCTGCCGTGCAGGCTCGCGCTACCTCTACATCTGCGAAGACGGCCTGGTCCACTACTGCTCGCAGCAGCGCGGCTATCCTGGTGTGCCGCTGGCCGACTACACCACCGCCGACGTCAAACGCGAATTCCTCACCGCCAAAAGCTGCTCACCCAACTGCACCATCGGCTGTGTCCACAAGATCAGCTACATCGACCACTGGCGCGCCCCGCAGACCTCGACCGTCTCTCCCGGCAGCCAAGGCGCCGAGGTCCTCGTAAACATCCATACCGGCGACTGAAATTCTTTCTCGCGGCCCTGCGGAGAAATAGCCACAACCTCTTGTAAATGCTGGGTAGTGGGTCAGTTTGAAGGGTACGGGCTTTAGCCCGTACATAAACGCAGCAAAATTATCGCGGGCTTTAGCCCCTGAGGGAAGCTCGTTCAAACTGACCCACTACTAAATGCTGTCGTAGCTACCTCGGTCCCGTAAAATGATTGTGCACCGATACTTGAATTCAGGATTCCCCGCACATGACTGCTGATTTGAAATCGTCTCTTGTCCCATCTGTTCAAGCCGCTGCCGCTCAGGCCGGCCTCGTGCTCGTATCCGCTACCCAGGGTACCGATTTTCACGGCAAGCCTACCGCGCTCTTTGAATTGGGACCTTCCGGCGGCGCAGCCGGCGCTCGCACGTTGAAACTGGAACTCAGCGAAGCTTTCGACTTCGACAAGCCCGGCCTGCTGCCGACCATGACGGCGCATCTGGCGGCCGAGGCCAAGCGCCTGCGCAATCCGCGCCCCGAGTGCTACGTCACTTTGGCCGGCCTGCCCATCGCCTTCGGCAAGTTCCAGTGGCCGTTCCACAAGTCGACGTCGGGCGCCGACACCTATATCGTGCACGGCGAAATGTACCTCGCCGACGGCAGCTCGAACAATCTCTTCGCCAAGCTTGCGGCATCGGTCACGCTGACTTTTGCGGAAATCGTGCCGGCCATGGAGCAGCCCTACGCAGAAACCTTTGTTTACAACGCAGTGCGCAAGACGGTGGATCTTGGACAACTGGAGTTCCTGAAATCGGGCAACCGCCAGCCGGTGCCGGTAACGACGCGCTTCTACAGCCGTTGGCAAAAGAAGTTTGTGTTCACCGATACGGACGACACCGAGCGGCTGAACTACCTGCTAAGCAAGGTGTATTGGCTCTCCGGAGTGCTGGGGGAAAGCAAGCCCGTGTGGATTGCCGACCCGCGCGACGCGCAATATCTCAACACGACAGAACAGGATCTGCTCCGCACGGCCGGCGATGAGGCCGGTGCAGGCCTCATCGTGCTCGATGGTGAGTTCGCCACGGCCACGCCCGCGCTGCTGGCGCGCGCGCCTGAGTATCAGGCAGCTCTCGAAGCGGCGCTCGACTTCACGAAGCCAAAGTTCAATGAGTCGATGCGCTCCGGTCAAGCGAACATGTAAGCGTGGCGTAGGCTGAATCTAGCGGGTTATACACAGCATCAACAAGGGTGTCCAGTTCGCCCGGCATGGAGATTTTGGATGCGCTATGATGTGTTAACCGAGTGGGCAACTTCGTTGGGGGGTATGTGATGGCAGATAGAAAACAGTTTCTTGGTGTCGCTCAAGTGAGTGCGGACTTGTTGTTGCTTCTGACGAATTCGGGCAGTCAAACGGTGACAGATCAGGAGTTACGCGAACAGAGAATCAGCTTCGCGTTTGGCAACTCTCTTAATTCAGATCGGATAACGAAGGATAGTGTCCGGCGTGCATCGCAGAGCATCCGCCTGTTTTCGTCGCCGTGTGAGCGCGACTAGCCATTGCGTACCTTGAGTTTATGAGCGTAAGGGAAAGTGACAACCCGGAACTGTATGCCAAAGTCCAGGAACAAAACCTCCTGCGACAGTATGACTTGCTGTTGAATTGCATTGAGATTGGTTTAGCAAAGGGCATCGAGTCTTTCGACAAGTACACGTTGTGGTCGCTCAACGCCGCAGCTGTAGCCAACATCGCGCAGTTTGGAGGACGCTATCGGGAAGAGCCAATTTATGTTGGCAACCATCTGCCACCGCACTTCAAAGATGTTGGCAATGAAATGGATAGATTTTTCTCGATCATACATGAGAACTGGGGCATACTAGATCACCCTACGATTCTCCCCGCATATGCCCTTTGGCGTCTCAATTGGATCCACCCTTTTGTTGAGGGTAACGGAAGAACTGCAAGAGCGGCTTGCTACTACCTGCTTTGCATGAGGCAAGGGCGATTGTTACCCGGCAAAAAAATTGTGCCTGAGCGGATCCGCGAAAACAGGGAGCCATATTACGCAGCACTGCGGGATGCGGACCAGCACTGGAATGATGGTCATTTCGATGTTTCCACGCTGGCACAATACCTTGCAGATCTCCTGACTGGCCAGCTCACAGATGCTGACTAGATAGCGTGCAGCGCCCTTTCGTGTCGGAATTCTGAATTTACAGCGCCCCACCGCAGCCGGAGCAGAAATGCGCGCTGGGCGGATTGGTCTGGTGGCAATGGGGGCACGCATGCATCGCCTCGATCTGCGCCACAGGCGTCATACTGACCGGCTGGCCCCAGATAGGTGCTGGAATGCCAAGTGCGGCGGCGATCCCTGCGGCTTGGATAGCATTGAATTCGCGCACCCTGCCAGGCATGAAGAAGCACTCAATAAACCCCAAAATCCCTGGAATGGCGGTCCAGCAAAAGCAGAGATAGAGAATCCCGAGGCCGGTGCGGCGCAGATAGAAGTGGTGAATGCCAAAGCTGCCCAGAAACAGCGCCAGCAGGATGCCGACAACCTCGTCGCGGCGGACAGCCTCATACTGCTGATAGAAGATGGCTTGCGGATTGGGATAGGCGTAGCTGCTCATGGGGGCTTCTCCTTGCTCGTGCCATTGAAGATACGCAGCCGGATGGGGCTGGGTTCCCGGCCGTTCGTGTTATGGATTGTGCCATGCGGCAGGGATGATACGACACCTTTCTTGTGAAGATAAAATTGAGAGCATCATGAATGCAAAGAATTCCTTGGCGGCTGCCAGCGGCACGTTTCTCATCGGGGGCGATGTACCTGTTCATCGCCTGGGCTACGGAACCATGCGCCTGGTGGGCGAGGGAGCATGGGGCGAGCCTGCCGACCCAGCGGAGGCAAAGCGCGTGTTGCGCCGCGCGGTCGAGCTGGGCGTAACGCTGATCGATACGGCCGACGCGTACGGGCCGGAGGTTGCCGAACGGCTGATCGGCGAGGCACTGGCTCCCTATTCGCCGGGCGTGGTCATCGCCACCAAGGGCGGCATTACCCGGCAGGGACCAGCCAGGACCGAGTACGTGGGCCGCGCCGGCTATTTGATTCAATGTGTAGAAATGAGCCTAAGGCGGCTCAAGCTGGAGCGCATCGATCTCTACCAATTGCATCGCATCGACCCCCGCCTGCCGCTCGAAGAGTCGCTGGGCGCGCTCAAGCGAATGCAGGAGCAGGGCAAGATTCGCCACATCGGGTTGAGCGAGGTCAACTCCATCGAAATTGAGGAAGCGGAAAGGATCGTCCCGATCGTGACTGTCCAGAATCGATACAGTCTGGGCGACCGACGGCATGAGGAAACGCTTAACTGGTGCCAGGTGAAGGGCATCGGGTTCCTGCCCTGGTATCCCAATGCAGGCGGAAAACTGCTGAAACCGGACCACCCTGCGGCGGAGAAGCTGGAGCGAATTGCCCGCCGGAACGAGGCAACGGTTTCGCAACTCGCGCTGGCGTGGCTACTGCAGCGCTCGCCGGTTCTGATGCCGATTCCCGGCACATCGAAGGTCACGCACCTTGAAGAGAACGTGGCCGCCGCGAAGCTCAAGCTGAGCGCTGAGGAGTGGGCAGAAGTAGAGGCGGCCGCGAAAAGCTGACCCTGCCGCAAGTCGGTCGGCGCCCTGCCGGTTTATCCTTTGCTCAATGACGACGACGCTCTCTGTAGTCCTGATTACGCTGAATGAGGCGGCCAACCTGCAGCGCACACTAGCAAGCGTGAGCTGGGCGCAGGAGATTGTGGTCGTGGACTCGGGATCGACGGACGCGACCGTGGAGATTGCGCGGAAGGCTGCTGCGCGAGTCTTCGAGGAGCCCTGGAAGGGCTTTGCCTCACAGAAGAACTCCGCCATAGCACATGCAACGGGTGAATGGATTCTGTCGCTCGATGCGGATGAAGAGGTGAGCCCCGAACTAGCGAGGGAGGTGCAGGCGTTGCTGGCAGGCGAGCCGGCGTTCAACGCATTCCGCATTCCAAGGCTCAATCATTTTCTGGGCAAGCCGCTGTGGCACGGCGGTTATTGGCCCGACCCCAAGTTAAGGCTTTTTTGCAGCGGCGCTGCGCGGTTCGCCGAGCGGCCTGTACACGAAACCATGGAGACCGCGGGGCCGGTGGGCACATTGAAAAGTCCGCTGATTCACCATTGCTACCCGACGCTTGAAGATTACATCGAGCATATGAACCGCTATAGCTCCGCCGGGGCGCGGATGCTGGTCGACTCGGGCCGCGCGCCAAGCTCACTGCCCTCTCTTGTCTGGAACGCCCTGCTGAATCCGGCTGCGACCTTTGTTTATAACTACATTTTTAGGCTCGGCTTTCTCGATGGCCGCGAAGGCCTGCTCCAGCACCTGAACCACTCCGTCTACGTCCACTGGAAGTTCGTCAAGGCGTGGCAGGCGACGAGAAACGCCAAGTTATAGCCTGTGGTGCCCGTGGCCGGCAACGAAGTTGATCATCCGCAGCAAAAGCAGCAGCAGCGCGATTGCAACAATCACCGCCAGAACCAGATTTGGTTTGCGCGCCTTTGATCTTTGCTGCTTTGCTTTACGAGGCATGCGGAAACTCTATCTTGGTTTCGGATGGTTGGATTACTTGCCATGGCATCCCAGATCTCGAAAGAGACCTGGGACACCCGCAGTCCAAACAACTACAAGCCGCAAGAAAACCACATCCTGTTAGCTAAAGGCCAAAAGCCGTTTTATGCTGCCGTCCGCGCGGACTTTGATCCCCACATGCCGTAGTAGGCAATATAGAGATAACAAATAACTGGAATGACAAACGCGTGCTGGATGCCAACCCTGTCGGCAAGCGCGCCCAGCAGGTAAGGAACCACGGCTCCGCCCACACATGCGCTCATGATCAGGCCCGAGCCTTTGCTGGTCATTGGTCCCAGGCCGGCGATGCCCAACGTAAAGATGTTGGGGAACATGATCGAATTCAGAAGGCCGCAGAGCACCAACGTCCAGATGGCCACCGAGCCCGAGGTGAACATGGAGATGGCGATCAGCATCGCGGCCGCAAAGCCGAAGATACTCACCAGCTTGCCTGACTTGACCTTGGTAAGAATCCACGAGCCGAGCAGACGCCCGACCAGGGCGCCAAACCAGTAGAGCGAAACCAGGAAGGACGCGGTCTTGAGCGAACTCATGCCCTGGGTCTTGAAGTAGTTGACCGCAATGGACGCCAGGCCCACTTCGACGCCCACGTACAAGAAGATGCCGAGCGCCGCCAGAACTGTATGCTTGAAGCTCCAGATGCTGCGGCTCAGCAAATCATCGCCGTCCTTGCCGGGGCGGAACGACTGCGTTTCGGTAATCGCAGGCAAGTGCGAAAACGCGACGGCCAGCCCCAGAACCAAAAGTGCCGCGGCAATGGCGATATAAGGACCGCGCACGGTGTCGGCGATGCTGGCTTTGCTGGCAATCTTGTCGGGATCGGTCAGGATGAACGCACCGGCCACCAGTGGGGCAAGGCTGCCGCCGAGCGAATTGAGAGCCTGCGCCAGGGTAAGACGGATAGGTGCGCTATGCTCGGGACCGAGAATCGAAACATAAGGATTCGCGGAGGTCTGCAGCGCGGTAATGCCCGCTCCCACAACGAACACCGCGGTCAGAAACAGCGGAAAGCTCACCATCTTTGCGGCCGGAACGAACAGAAGGCAGCCGGCGACCTGAACAAACAGAGACACCACCATCGTCCGCTTGTAGCCGATCGTTTCGATCAGCTTCGAGGTCGGCGAGGAGAAGACAAAGTAGGCCAGGAAAAATGCCGACTCGGCCAACATCGCCAGGCCATAGGGCAGATCGAAGATGGACCGCAGATGGGGCACCAGCGCCATATTCAGGTTGGTGATGAACCCGAATACGAAAAACAACGCGGTGACGGTGATGAACGGAATCAGGTAGCCTTGCGACGTGAGCGCGGCCGATGGTTTCGATTGTGCTGCCATAAAAAACAGATCCCCGCTTCCTTAATACGAGATGGTTCCGTACCGAACTTTCGATTGATGCTGCACACAACACTATACGGCAAGAGGTGTCGCTGGAAAGTGACTGTCGCCGCTGGCCGCGCATGCCTCTACCGGAACGGCGGCAATTTCCGCTATCCTCATGAGAAGGCAAGGAGAAAGAGATGGCGATGGCAACGATGAGCCCGGCCAAGCTGAAGAAGGTCCTGGCTGCCCTGGAGGGTAACTGGCAGGCTGAAGTCGAGGCGTTCCACACCTATCAAACGCTGGCCGACCGCGACACCGATCCGGTGCGGGCGCAAGTGCTGCGGCACCTGGCAGGCGCCGAGTGGGAGCACGCATCGCTATGGCACGGCCGCATTGTGGAACTGGGCGGCGCTGAGCCTGTCTATCACGGCAGCCCGGGCGGCGAGGCCAACTCGCTGGCCAACCGCGCCGGGGGCGTCCGCATGGCGCTGCGCCGGCTTGAGATTGAAGAGAGCCGCCACATTGCCAGCTACGGCGAGCAGCTCAAGGCGCTGGGCGACGAGGGCTCCATCGCCATCCTCGACCACGTGATCGAGGACGAAAAGGACCACTACCGCGAGCTGGGTTCGCTCTTGCGCGGCCACTATACAGCACCGGCCGGCGTACCCAAAATCGAAGCCAAAGCGGTGCTGGAAGAGATGCTGGCCAAGCGAAGCCAGGGCCGCAAGCAGCCAGGCGCGTGGATCGGCGATGCCATCTACGGAGTCAACGACGGCCTGGGCGCTATCTTCGGCATCGTTTCGGGCGTCTCCGGCGCCACCGCCGGCGACAGCAAGTACGTGCTCTTGGCCGGCCTCTCCGGCATGATCGCCTCCGCCCTTTCCATGGGCTCCGGTGCTTACCTCGCCGCCAAAAGTGAGCGCGAAATCTATCAAGCCGAGGTCGCCCGCGAGCGCGAAGCCATCGCCATGAACGGCCCCGAAGCCCGCGAGTTGCTTTCGCTCTATTACCAGGTGAAAGGCCTGCCTGAGGCTGACGCTCTCAACATGGTCAGCCACATCGCCAACGACCCCGATCAACTCCTCCGTGCCCTCACCACAGAGCGCCTCGGATCTTCTGAAGAGTCGCTTTCCAATCCGCTGGTTTCGGCCAGCTCCGGCGCGCTCTCCACAGCCATCGGCGCTACCATCCCCATCATTCCCTTCTTCTTCATGACCGGTCTTGAAGCAGTTATCGCCGCCGCCGTCATTTCGCTCGCCGCGCACTTCGCCGTCGGCGCTGCCAAGTCGCTCATCACTGTGCGCTCGTGGTGGTCTTCGGGGCTTGAGATGACCGTAGTCGGCGCCGTGGAAGGCGCAGTGACTTACGGAATCGGCATTCTGCTGGGCAAGGGCGGAATGTAATGGGCGGCCTGATCCCGCTGGGGAACGCATCGCGCCGCCCGCGCGGATTCACCGCTGTCACCACACTCCTCATTTTGGTCAACGTTTACGTCTTTCTTCTGGAACTTTCCGGCGGCGACCGTTTTGTGCGCACCTGGTCCGCGATCCCCTTTCGCATCACCCGCGGCCATCACTCCATCACCCTGCTCAGCTCCATGTTCATGCACGCCAGTTGGATGCACATCATCGGCAACATGGTCTTCCTGTGGGCATTCGGGCCGGCCATTGAAGACGCGATGGGCCACGCCCGTTTCCTCTTTTTCTATCTAACTGGCGGAGTAGTCGCCATGATGGCGCAGGTCTTCGCAGACCCGAGTTCAATGATCCCCTGCCTGGGTGCGAGCGGCGCAATCGCCGCAGTGATGGGCGCATTCATCGTGACCTTTCCCCACGACCGCATCCGCACTCTGCTCTTTTTCCTGATCTTCTTCCGCATCACCTACATCCCGGCTGTTTTTCTAATCGGCTTTTGGTTCCTCATGCAGGTTTTCAACTTCGGTGTCGTCGCCGACGTGCGCACGGGCGGGGTCGCCTACATCGCCCACATCGCCGGGTTCATCTTTGGCGCCATCGCCGCTCGCGTCTTCGAGAACCAGCGCCGCGTCGCGTTTCGTAGCAATCCGTATAATTAGTCCACTCCGCCGCAAGTACCGTGACTGCATGATTTGGTAGTTCCGATAAGAACAGAATGGGTGCCCCAGGTCCCGATTTTGGGACCTGGGAGATTACAGATTTATTTGGTCGTCGTACTAATGCAGCTACGAGGATTGAGACAACGCCTCCGCCGCACGCAGGGCCAGACCGTGAGCAACGGAAGTAAACTCATTTCCGCTGCGAATGCGGTCCCCACCGAATCGGGTCTCGAATATGCGGCGCACCGCCGGGACAAATGAGCTCCCACCGGTAAGGAAGACACGGTCGACTGCGCGCGGATGAATGCCGGAGTTCGTGAGCAGCTTGTCAATCGAATCTTCAATGGCATGCAGATCGTTTTCGATCCACGACTCAAATTCACGGCGCGTCACCGGGATGCGCAGGTCAATGCTGGGATCCGCTGGGCTTCCTTCGCGAAAGTGGAACTCGGCACTCTCGTTCCGCGAAAGCTCGAACTTGACCTTCTGCACTGCCTGATGAAGCTGGTAGCCGAGGTCTTCTTCAATCAGCGTAATCAAGGCCTGAATCTTTTCCGGTTCCAGCGCTCGAATGCGCGCACTCTTCAGGATTTCGCGCACATTGTTAGTCCGCAGAAAGGAGAGATAGTGCCAGCGCTCGAGGTTGGCGTAGATCCAGGCCGGGACAGCAGGCAGCAGTTTATTCAGCGAGCGCGCCTCAGAGTTCGATCCCAGTGCTGGTGAAACGAGTTTGCGAACGATGCGGGCGTCGAAGGCGTCTCCCGCAAGCCCCACACCACTATTCCCGAGCAGGTCCTGGGGAGTGCGTCCGCGGCGGCGCACACCCGGACCGACATGCAGCAGCGAAAAGTCGCTGGTGCCTCCGCCAAAGTCGCCGATCAGAATCAGTTCGTCGTGGTCTAGCGTAGCTTCGTAAGCACACGCGGCGGCCACCGGTTCCAATTCAAAATCCACACGCTCAAAACCCGCAGCCGTAAATGCCTCTCGCAGCCGTGAGACTGCGAAGTCGTCATCCTCTGGCGTCTCTGAACCAACGAAGCGAACGGGCCGGCCCACCATCGCATAGTGAATGGGCTTCTCGAATTGCTTGGCCGCATGTTTGCGCAAATCGCCAAGCATGCGGGCGATCAAGTCTTCCAACTTGTACCGGCGGCCGAAGACTTCCGTCCCTGTGAGGGAGCGGCTGGAAAGGTGAGACTTGAGCGACTGGATTAGGCGGCCCTTTTCCTCGGCCTGAAGGTAACGCTCGATGGCGGTGGGGCCTGTGAGAGCGTGTGTTCTCCGCGCACCGTCTCCTGTTCTGTATTGTTCAAGATAAAGAACCGAGCGAAAGGACTGTACCTCAGTTCCAAATGAGGGGAACGAAGCAAGCTGCACTTCAGAACCTTCATTCAAAAGCGCGACAGAACTGTTCGTTGTGCCAAAGTCGAACCCAACAGCTTCCAGCTTATTTTTCGTCTGCATCGGCTCCATTGTTTCGCAGCCTGTCAAATCGTGGCCGGGAGGACAGTTCGAGAAGGAAAGAGTGGTCGAATCCTCGAAGTGAGCTTTGATTATTTACTCATCAATGCTGAAATTTTTAATTCCAAGGTCCGAGGAACGAGACCTCGAAAATCAATGACTCAACTTTACGCCCCGCGCCCGGCCCGCGCTTCCGCTAGATACCCGAGCCACTGCTCCATCCCCGCTCCGGTCTTGGCTGAAGTCTCGAAGATCCGAATCCCCGGCCGAATTTCATTGATATTTTTAAGCGCCAGTTCTCGATCGAAGCCGCAGGGCTCGGCGATATCCATCTTCGTAATCACTGCGGCATCCGCGGAATTGAAGAGGGTGGGATATTTGAGCGGCTTGTCTTCGCCTTCGGTCACGCTCAGCAGGGCCACGCGGATCTTTTCGCCCAGGTCGTAGCTCGATGGGCAGACCAGGTTGCCCACGTTCTCAATAAACAGGTAATCGAGCCCTGCGAGCGCGAAGCCCTCCCATCCGGTCAGGTGCTTGTCGATCATCTCCGCGTCAAGGTGGCAAATTCCATGCGTATTGATCTGGCGGACAGGGGCGCCGCTGGCAGCCAGACGGCGCGCGTCGTTGTCTGTTTCGAGGTCGCCCACCAGCGCGGCCACCTTCGCTCCGCGTACCCGCAGTTCGCGCAGGGTGAATTCGAGAAATGCCGTCTTGCCGGTACCGGGGCTTGAGACCAGATTGAGCACAAGAACGCCGGCATCGACAAAGCGGCTGCGCAAACCCGCTGCCAATTCATCGTTCTTCTTCAGGATGCCGCGCCGCAGCTCGACGATTCGGGTCGTCATAATGCCTCCACTCTGGTCGTCATACTGCTTCCTCGACTTCATCGATCTCGTCAATCTCAATTGCCTCAATCTCCAGTTCGCGCCCCTGCCGCAGGTCGCTGCAGGGCTCGCCGCAGTGCGGACACCGGAAGCTTTGCAAGCTCGCAAGTTCCCCGTCCTGTCTGCATGACGCACAGTGCACGATCACCGGCAGGATCTTCACAACAAGTCTCGCGCCTTCCAGAGGAGTTCCTTCGACTGTGATGCCCCAGCAGAACTGCAGCGAATCTTCGACGACTGAAGCCAGCGAACCCAGGCGAAGCCGCACTTCTTTCACGCGCGCGCCGGGATAAGCGGCTGCCGATTCGGTAACCGCATCCACAATGCTCGCCGCGATAGAAAGTTCATGCATGAAAGGTCGATTTTACGCTTCTGCGCTCTTCGCCGCCGCTCTCTGTAAATCCTGAGCTCCCACAGGGGTTCTCTCAGGGGCGTGCCTTCTTTCTTGCGAAAGGGTTGAATTCCACACATCTCAATGGCCGCGCCTCTTGCCGAAAATTACCCCATCCGGGCGCAAAATAGCAGTATCTGGAGCCTCGCTAAAACCCGCCTGAAAGGCTCCCGTTTCACACTAGGGGGCATACCCCTACCTTGCCGGGTATGTTTTTAGCCCCCTTCCCATACCTAACGATATGAAAATAAATGCGATATTAAAACACGACCATTATCGAATCAGTAAACAGCGATGCCCATTTTTACCCTGTTTTTGCCTTTTTTCCCGCGAAAATCGCATGGAAAAGGGCTTCCTTGGGGGCAAAAACACAGGGACTTTTCACCATGGATTCAGAAGCCTGCTCGCTGCCAGCGCATCCGCCTTGACTGGCCGCCGCATTTACAATCGAAGCGTGGAATCTGAAGCGTCTTCGCAAATCATTCTCGCCGAGAATCTGGTCAAGGTATACGAAGCGGGCAAGCTCTGGGTGACCGCTGTGCGCGGAGTCTCGCTCTCGGTTCATAAGGGTGAGTTTGTAGCCGTCGTTGGCCCCTCGGGTTCTGGCAAGTCCACGCTCTTCTATCTCCTCGGCGGCCTGACGCGGGCAACCGAGGGACGAGTCGTGATTGACGGCATCGACTTTGCCACCCTCGATGACGGCCAGCGCACACGGCTGCGCAAGCATCGCATCGGCTTCGTGTTTCAGAAGTTCAACCTGCTTCCCACGCTCTCGGCTATGGGAAACATCGAAATTTCCTACACCATCAGCGGGCGCAAGGAGCCGATGGATCTGAAATACCTGGATCAGCTGTGCGACATGCTTTCGATTCGAGGGCGGTTGAAGCATCGGCCAGCGGAGCTGAGCGGAGGCGAGCAGCAGCGTGTGGCCATTGCGCGGGCGTTGGTGGCCAGGCCGGCGATCGTTCTGGCTGACGAGCCTACCGGGAACCTGGACACGAAGAACTCCGACGCAGTGCTGCAAATGCTGATGCGTTCGAACCGCGAGTTGGGTCAGACTACATTGATGATCACCCACAACCCCGAAGCGGCGTCGGTGGCCAGCCGAATCCTCTATATGCGCGACGGCCAGATTGTTCGCGAGGAGAAGGGTTCGCACTCCGGCGATGTGCTGTCCGCTTCAACCGCGTCCCTGCCGTCCTGAGGTGCATTGCGGTTTTAGGGTAAATGTGGCTCCCGACTCGGTTTGACCCAGTTTCGGCGGCCCGGTATACTCGAAGTTGCATCAAGCGGGAGTAGCTCAGTGGTAGAGCATCGCCTTGCCAAGGCGAGGGTCGCGAGTTCAAATCTCGTCTCCCGCTCCAAACCGCCCTCCGGTGACAACCGGGTTGGCTACGGCGGTTCGGAGCGATATACATCAACTAATAGGCTGCCCTGCCAAGGCGCGGTACCCAAGTGGTAAGGGAGAGGTCTGCAAAACCTTTATGCGCCGGTTCGATCCCGGCCCGCGCCTCCAATCTTTTCAAATAGATAAAGCATATCCCCAAGTGCGCTGCGGTCACTCTGTAGCGAGAACTGTAGCGGGGGCATGTTAAGACTCGTGATTCAGTCGATGAACTGCAATAGAAGCGGAAGCAGACGTATATGCGTCTAATAGTGTATGGTGGTGGGGGCTTGCGAAGGAGGAGATCATGCCGTCAGTTTTGGATGTAGCCCAGTACATTTTGGAAGCACATGGCCCCATGACGACCATGAAGCTCCAGAAGCTGGTTTATTACAGCCAGGCTTGGTCCATCGTCTGGACAGACGATCTTCTATTCCCCGAGGAGATCGAGGCTTGGAAGAATGGGCCTGTGGTTCGTCCGCTTTGGGCGGCCACGCGCGGTACGTTCCGAGTGAACAGTATTCCGGGCGGCGACTCCAGCAAGCTCTGGCATGGGGACCGTGACACGATCGATCGGGTACTCCAATTTTATGGTGCGCGTGATGCTCAATGGCTCAGCGATCTAACCCACATGGAAGATCCGTGGAAGGATGCTTACGGTCAGGGACAGAACACGCCGATAACTCCTGCGGCGATGGCCGAGTACTATTCAACTCTTGCGCCTGATGAACAAGCGTGAGGCCCGAATTGCTCGACAAATCCAAGAAAAACTAAAGCAAGACGGAAAGTCAGCGCGGCTCCGGGAGCGCGTTAAAGAGGAGCGTCAAGCTCGTGCAGAGCTGCAGCCGGTCCAGAAGACGCCTCGTGCTGGAGCCAATCCCGGATCGATATACAGCGAACAAGTGACTTGGAATTGCAAAAGCCCCGACGTCTTAGGTACATGGTCTTGGGGTGTCGATCGTCAATGGACCCAGCAAGAATGGAACGAAACGATTCTCCCTAAACTTCAGGAATGGGCGAGGTTGACTTGGGGCGAGATCGACAACATGGTTTCGGGCTCAGATAATTCACGCCATAAGATGCATCACAACATGGACGCTGAGCAAATCTGCGAGGAGGCTCAGTATCGACTCATTGAACTGGAGATGTACTCGGATGTAATTTTCCGGTTTCGGTTGGGAAATCTACGGCGCCTTTGGGGATTTCGACAGCTAGCCGAGTTCGAGATCCTTTGGTATGATCCCACCCATCAGATCTACCCTACAGATCCGGAATGATCGTTCCCACGGGATCTTTCCTTCGAGACGACCTTTGATCTAGTTGCACCGCGCGAAATCGACGGCGAGTCGGTGCTGGACGATCTGGATTTTCGGGTTGACATCCGCTGCTTTTATTACTTCATCGTGAAGTTTCTTGGATCCGCCGTGAACGAGAATTCCTCGCGATTTAATGCCCTTCTCTTTCTTGAGGTGTGCCAGATAACGCCGGAGCTGATTGATGGCAGCCACGGTAGGCTGTCCCTGCTTGCACTCGACAATAACAGTCTGGTCATCCCGATCGATTAGGATCACATCGGAACGCGTCCTATCCTGGAACGTCAATTCGCGAACCTTGAGTGTCGGGTGGCCGGGAGAAAGAGACTGGATGTGCCGCCAATCAATACCTGAGCGCCCATGACCGGCCAAAACGAGGGAAACAGCGCGATCAGCATCGCTCCTGTGGCCAGTGCAGCTACGCCCACGCCCACTAGAGCACGTTTCGATCGCAATGAATCAACCAACCCACCAGCCGGCGTCTGAGTGAGAATTCCCGCTATCCCGCCGATTGTGAGCGCCAGTCCGACGCTTTCTTCGTTCCACCTGTAGCCGGCTAGATAAATCGCCAGGAACGGTCCCACTCCCGACTGCACATCTGCAAGAAGGAAATTGAGCCAGTCCAGGCCGCGCAAAGTTCTCTGCGAAGGAGGCGCTTTGGTCTCGATAAACGCGTCGGGCTCGGGCGTTTTCTTCATGGTCGAATTAGAACCATCCTATTGAAAAGCAGACCCTTTAAAGCGGTCACAATCGCACATCCCAAGGACACCGGTTGCGATGAACCCATCGCACAGCGCCTATCGATACTGAGATGATCAGAAACGGGAACGTGAGTGAGTGATTGCTGTGAATTGGGCAAGGTAGGTTCGAGGTCAAACTTTTAAGGTACCCGCGCCCGAGCCTGCTTCGTAACCAAGTGGTCTGGTCTCCCTAGTGAGAACTCTGAAGGCAGGTACCGACGCTGCTCCCCGCAGAGAAGGCAAGTGATAACAATGGACTGGAAGGGGAAGTCCTTTACCCCGGCGGGAACTTGACATCGACACCGTTTGCACTCGACGACGAACTGCTTGCGTTCCTGGATGCCGAATGCCATGGTGGAACCAGCATAGGCGAACATTGAGCGAGAGTATAGCGGCTGGTTTCTGGCTGCCGGCAAAATCAGGGAAACGAACGCATCGTCCATGCCGAAGGCGTTCGGGAATGTGACTCAACTGGTAACTGCCGAACAGCCGGTCGTTCGCCCGGAACCTATAGAACTCCCCGCCGGGCACTCCAGACTCGTTCCAAAAACTTTCCGGAATCCCCATTCCACGTGCTTAATTCCGCAGTGCCGAGATCGGCTGTTTCAGCCTTTCCAAAAACAGGTGATATGGGAAGGCGGCTGTCACCGCTCTAGTTCGTAGTTGGAGGGATTCCGCCGCAGGCCCTTACCCAGAAAACGCAGCTTGAGAACTGCCCGTTAACCCCACCCTGGCAGAGCTAGGATGGGGCACTCGCAGGATGGGCACCGCGTTATTTGCCGTGTATCTTTTGCATAGCGGCTGCGGCTGCGGCGTCCTCAATGACCGGATGAATTTCCAGCTCCAAAACATCCGCCCATTCGGCCGCGTGCTCGGCAAGAACCTCCGGGCCGCTCGCTTCAATCAGGTGCCAGCCAAGCATTGACCCTGGAACATGCCAGCGGCCCAATGTCTTGCCTCCAGCCGGTGCTGGGGCGCCCGTCTTGAGAAACTGCTCAACCGCAGTCTTGTAGTTACTAGTCTTCCACACCACCATGAATTTCATGATTTCTCCTCCTCGGGGAAAGTTTGATTGTGGAGATTGCTTGACCCGTGATGCTCAGCCTGGGCCAAATGGACAGGGCCTAATGCTATACCACGTGAGCGGGAGAAGGTGAGGTATTCTTTGTCGCGCACGCACCGCGAGGCACCGGTGCCCACCTTCCCACCCTTCGCCCATGAGACCGCGTGAAGGATGGGGCAACAAAACTAAAGGGGGTGAGCGAGTGGTCAGGCGGGGACGGCGGGCACGACTCCCTTCGCCAGCATCTGCTTGATGCCGCGGAGCGCCTGGCGAGTGCGTTCCTCGTTCTCGATGAGAGCGAAGCCGACGTGGTTGTCGCCGTGGTCGCCGAAACCGATGCCGTTGTAATAGGCACAGTTGCTCACGGGCGGGTCACCACTAGAGCGGTGACAGCCGCCTTCCCATATCACCTTTTTTTGAAAGGCTGAAACAGCCGAAGAGCTGCGTTCAGGGCGGTTTGTCGCCTACTCGGAAGTTACTCATCGGGAAACGGCATCGTGGCGACTGGAACCCTCTGTGTCCCCCGGGCGACCGCCCATGCGTAAAATCCTGAAATTCAATTGGCGCGCTGCCTTTGCTCACCGAAGTTACGATTCAAGGCGCCGCGACGCCCGCAGGGATTCCAGATTTTCGGATACACAATCTTTCGCGAAGGCGCGTACCATGTGGAAGAAACAGTCCCCGCTTCCCCACTCGTTCGCATGACAGGCAAGTACCGCATCAAGCTGAGTGTGTCCGACGGGGCTAGGGAGGTTATGATGGCCGGTTTTCGAGGTTGTTTCCTGGCTGCGTTGTTGGCCTCCGCGGCAACGCACGGCTTTGGGCAGGTTAAGACCGAACTTGTGAACCCGCAGGGAGCCACGGCGCCTTGTATCGGGATCGGTCCCGTCGGTGGACCTGCAGCCAAAAAATGCGCCACGCTCTTCGAGCAGGCGGGCTTCATTGTGAGCAACCAGGTTGGCTACTCGGGTCTCACCGTCGGTACGGAAGGCAGCAGCGACGGAACCGTTACAAAGATCGATGCTCAGTCGCCGGCTGCCAGTGCGGGTTTCCAGGTGGGCGACATGATCACAGCGGTGAATGGCAAGGCGGCCGAGCTCACTCCCGGGATGATCGCGGCCAAATCGGTCTTCGGACAGCGGGGCGACACCTTGAACCTGACGTTGAAGCGCGCCGGCTCCCCAGTGAACGTAAGCCTGGTACGTGGTCCGCAGACTGCGCCCAAAGGCCCCACAGCTTCAGGCTTCATGACCGAGGTCAAACTGATGATCAACTGGCAGAACCAGTTCGCTCCCTGCATCGGCATCGGGCCGGCGGCGCCGGTTGCCATCAGTTTTTGTTATGGGCATTTCAAGCCGTACGGATTCATCAAGGCAGAAGAGCTGGGCTCGACAGGTTTTGAGATTGACCTTGCCAATGCGAGCAAGGCCCCGATCACAGCAGTGGCGCCAGACTCTCCCGCGGCGAAGGCCGGCGTGCAGCCGGGTGACGAAATTGTCGCCGTTGGGGGCCAGCCTTTGACTGCCAGCAGAGGAGAAGAGGCTTCTGAGCTTCTCTTCGGAAAGTCGGGCGACCGGCTGCAAGTCAAGGTTCAGCGGGGCGAGGCAAATCCGACTCTCGAACTCGTTTTGGCGTCCAAAGGAAAATAACTTCCGGCGGCCTCATGAACATGGAAGAATTCTTTGCGATATGAAGCGCCCTGGTAGCGCATCGTCGACTCCCCACGCCAGTTCGTAGAGACGTTGCCCGGGATACTCATGGGACATAACTCCTATTCGGGCTACCGCTGTGCCCGAAGTGCTTGTTGCCGACAATCGTGGCATCCGTGCGGGCCTCGGAAAGGCCCGCACGGATGATTTTTATCGCCGGGTGCCCAGGACCTAGGAGTCGCTGAATTCTCAACTCGCGTGTCTAGGCGACCCACTGCCGCTGTGCTGGCCAACTCCTGTATCGTCGCGAATCCGTACAGAACTTCATTTTCGGGGTAACTTCCGGTTTGCCGGTCAACCGACCGGAACATGAGAGTGCCCTTCTGCGTTAAGCTTCTCAATTGGGCCATGGCCGGTAGATTCCCCAAAGGAAGACGCCGGCAAGGATAAAGAAAGGGATGATTTTCATGAAGCAATTGACACATGCTTTAACGGTTGCACTGATGGTCGTCTTGTCGGCAGGCGCGGCTGCTGGGGGCGGCCAGCAAAACGCCGGGACGGAGAAGAATGGTCTCGAGCGCAGACCCGTTCTCGGGTGGAGCAGTTGGAGCTTTCTCCGCAAGGATCCCACGGCAGCGAAGATCGAAGCTCAGGCGCGAGCACTCAAGGACTCCGGCTTGGAGAAACTCGGTTACAACTACATAAACCTGGACGACTTTTGGTACCAGTGTCCGGGCAGCCAGGGTCCCAACGTCGATCGTTATGGCCGCTGGGTGACGGACTCTTCGAGATTCCCGCCACAGGGAGATACCGATGGCATACAGGTAGTCGCTGACTACATTCACAGTCTCGGTATGAAGTTCGGGATCTACGTTACACCGGGTATTTCGAGGCAAGCAGTAAGTAAGAACACGCCGATTAAAGGCACGCCGTACACGGCCGTCCAAATTGCGGATCCGTCTGTGGCGGAGGAAAACTACAACTGCAAAGGCATGCTCGGCATCAGTTACAGTAAGCCCGGAGCGCAGGAGTACATCAATTCATGGGTCGAGATGCTCGCGGCATATGGCGTCGATTACATCAAAATCGACGGCATGAAAAACAGCAACGCCGCTGACGTTGAGGCATGGTCGAAAGCAATACGGCAATGCGGGCGGCCGATCGCCCTGGACGTCACACAGGGAAGCTTTACACAAGCCCTCACCCCAACCCTGATGAAGTACGCTGATCAATGGGAATTCGCACCCGACGTTGAATGCTATAGATGCGAAAAGAACGGCAGCAGCTACCCGCTGACAAGCTGGAGAGACATTGAGAAACGCTTCAACTATGTGGCCGAGTGGCAGCCTTACTCTGGTTCGGGGAGATTCAACGACTATGACTCCATCGAGATAGGGAACGGCAGCAACAACGGGCTTACTGCAATCGAGCGTCAGACGCAGCTGAGTCTTTGGGCGCTTGGATCGGCGCCCCTCATTCTCGGCGTCGATCTCACTAACCTCGACCAACGGGACCTGCAGAAATATCTGAAGAACATCGCAGTCCTCGCGGTTGACCAGGATTCGATCGCTGCGAGAAGAGTTGCCAATACCGGCAACCAGCAGGTGTTCGCCAAGATGGAAGCGAACGGAGACGTGATCGTCGGTTTGTTCAACACCGGCAACACGGCGGAGAAGGTCTCCGTACAGGCATCTGCCGTTGGCCTCCCCAGGAATGAACACGGCTATTCCACGCACAACCTGTGGACGGGCGCGATGGAGAAAACAGGCAGTGACCTCAGTGCGGTTGTTCCATCGCACGGGGTCGTCTTATACCGCGTCAGTGCACTTTGATGTCTGTCGACCTGGAGCTGCACAGTTCCCCGGTTCTACACCGGGGACACTGGGGCCGTAGCGTGGCGCGCATTGCGTGTGAATGGGAAGATCGGGTAGTCTGGAGCGCCGGTTGGGTTGAACATCTCAGTCTCGATCTCACATCCTGCCTCGAGCACACTGACACAGTGCATGATTCGCAGGTGTGGACCCGCTCATCACTGAGCGCCCACTGGACAGATCCGTACGTGCGCGTTTACGCATACGGCTCTTATGAAGGATGAGTGGCGTAAAAGCGTGCATCGGGATAAGGATGCAGGACTCTGGGTGGTGGTATCCACCTTTCCAAGACCGGGGTAAGCTTCTCCCACTTCTTCCTCGCGGTTTGACTGCGGCGAACGAGGACGTTGCGCCACAGTCGATTGACGCGATGTCTGAAGGTGCGCAGCCGATTGAGATTGCCGGGCACAGCATGGTATTAGTAGTGGCCGGTGACAACCTTCCGAAGCCATGCACCAACCTGACTGGTGAGATCATGTTTCCGGCGTTGAAGCTCGGCCTTGATGGCTTTCAGCTTCGCAACCATCCGCTGTTTCGCAGTGATTCGCCAGACAGTGAAGGTTTCGTTCTTGTGGCGCTGCCCACAGTAGTGGGTGAACCCCAAGAAGTTGAAGGTCTCCGGTTTTCCCTTTCCATGCTGCTTCCGGGTCCGGACCGCATAGCGTCCGAACTCGATCAGCCGGGTCTTATCCGGGTGTAGTTCCAAGCCGAACTGTGCCAGCCGTTCCTTGAACTCTTCGAGGAACCGCACAGCATCAACTCGCTGCTGAAAGCCCATCACAAGATCATCGGCGTAGCGAACGATGATGACATCGCCCTTTGCCACTCGCGGGTAACGCGGCTGTCGTGTTGCCTTCCTCCTACACACCATGGAGTCGGCATCCTGAAATGCGACTTTTCGAAGCTCGATCACCCCGCCCACCAATGCCTCTGTCTACGCTTCGGCTGCCGCCTCACGATGACAACCGCAAGACTCGAGGCCAGGATGGATTCGCTACTTCCTATCCTGTAGGGCTCTTGCATCCCCTACAACATGCCGGTTTATCCCGGCGCTCGGCGGATCATCGCCGCTGCTCTGGCACTGCTCGGTCTGAGCCTTTTACTCACATTTCCGCCCATCGTTGATCTTTTCTGAGAGAATCTGTCTCTAGGCACTGACTAGAGTTCACGTGAGGTTTACCCTGCCTACATTGCATTGCTGTCCTCAGACTTCGTGGGCAACGTTACCGATCTTATTCCGGCGAACGCCAACTTTGCGGTAACAAGGAGAATCGGCAACGGTTCTGCGCGGGGCAAGTTACCAAATCTGCCCGTCCATCTGTTTGTAAAGGGGGGATGCAGGCAAGAGTGCGCAATACGCAGCTCATCTATTTGGATGAGAACTCGACTCCTGCGGTTTATGTTGGCGGCGTAAATACAACCTGCGGCCAAACCTGTCACCAGCAGTCCCAGTACCAGCCGGTAAACCAAACCACGCGCAATGTTGGCGGCGGTATCGACGTAAGGCTGAAACGCATCCTGCAGTTTAGCCTGGAACACGATTTCAGCAGCTTCAATGATCGGCTCACCTTCCCCACCGCCGCCTACACCGGGCCGTTTACGCCGGAGAACGAAGGCTCTTCGAGCGTCAATCCTCCTCCGTCCGGGCCGGCGCCGGGCGATCTTCCCGCCGGAAACTACTACCTTGACATTCCCTCTCCAAACCAGTATTCGGCAGACGCCTTGAGCCTGTACCTGACGCCATCCGACGGGTTGAGCATCAACGCTCAAGCGACCTATACACGCCTGCGCAACACGTTTACCCGCAATCCTCAGAATTGGTTCGACTCGGATGAGACGCTGAACTGGCTTCCGGTAGCGCGTGTGCAGCTCATCGCCGATTACCACCAGCAGAACCTGATCAACGGCTTCGCGCCGTACTACAGTATGTACGGAAACGTCTCGTATCACCGGCATTGGGAGGGCCTGCGTATCGAGGGAGAACTGCCGGCCGGCTTCAATGTCGAGGCTCACTACCGGCGCAGCGGGATTACGCGCTCCAATGCCTCCCTGTGGCCGCAGATTTATTCGATGGACAATACGGACTTGCTGACCGTGGTGCCCTCCTCGACCAGCGACGCCGCGGGGGCGGCGTTGCGCTATCGCAATCGCCTGTGGACCGCGAGAGCGGGAGATGAATGGACCAAAACCCAGCATCCCGGTTTCCTGATCGTTCCGCAAAACCAGAATCGCATCTTTGCCAATCTGTCCCTCACGCCCGCAAGCTGGCTGGTTCTTTCCAACGACGCCAGCATCCTTGTGCAAAACACCTTTCCAGCCGTTGCGCTTCCCAATTCTCCCACCGCCGCGCAGAGCTTCGGCGGGGACATTGCCGGTCTGCCTCTCGACTTTCAGCGGCGTGACCGCTTCTATACCGACGCGGCCAATGCTACAATGCGCTTCGTGCCAGGCTGGGACCTCGGGTTGGGATATTCCTACCAGCAGAACAATCTGACCAGCTACATGGCCTTCCAGAATGATAGTTCTGTCAACTATATTGTCGATGAGCCAAACGTACCCTACAAGCAGCTCAGCCAGGTCTTCTGGGGCGATTCGACCTATACGGTCAAGCAGCGCCTGGGCCTGGATCTGCGGCTCACCCACAACGCCTCAAGCAGCGGGTTCCGCCCCGACCTCAATCCCAACGACGCCGCCCAGTTGGGCAATGCGGCTCTGATCCAGCAGGGAACCTTCGATCCGGTGATGTTCCAGTCCGCTCTCGGCAACCTGGCTCTCAGTTCAACCCAGATCTCGGGAGTGAAGGTGCCGCAATGGATCGGCCAGGGCAAGGCGTACTATCTCTTCCCATACAAGATCGAGGGTGGCACCGTCTTCTACTACGGAAGCTATGGCGACCACTGGAATCCGAATCTGAACGGCGTGATGCGCACCTTCGACGTTTACATCGGACGCACTTGGTAGCACAGGGGGCCATAGCCTCCGCAATAAAGCCCGAGTTCTGAGAAAAGGGTCTGGGAGCCTCAGTCTTTTGCAACAGAGCAGGGAGAGAGCCAGCATCCCGGTACGCCAGAATCAATCAATGTTTAGCCGGGCAGTCTGGATCGGGACCGAAAAACGCCCCAGGGTTCGGGAACGGATATCGTCTGGACCGTCGCCCCTGGCCACATGGCTTTGGGCGAAAAAAGGCGCCATTAGGGGTCTCTATCTATAGAGGAGGGACTGCTTCTAGTTAAGTTTGGTTTTCTTTTTTGCCTCGTCCGCCGCACGGGCCTGCGCGTCGAGCCCGTTCGTAGGGTCTTTGTGGAACAACTTCCGCGAAATATCCGGCCAGAATTCCTGAAGAGTCGCGCCAAAAGTGCCCTCGAGGGTCACGGTGATTCCGGCTTCGAAGGTCTGTGCAACGCCCGATTTGCTGTCTGAAGGGTAATAGAGATTGGAAATCGCGCCCGAAACGATATTTCCCCCGACGTTGGAGTAGTTGGGTTCCCACTTGCCCGTGTTGTCGTGTTTGCAGATGAAGCTGGTAGCCACGGCATAAAAAAGCCGGTGCATCGCTTTGCCGTGGCCGAGCCGAAAGTAGCGTGGATCCTGGTGGAGAATGATGGGCAGAAATGCATTTCCGATCATCGTGCCGTCGAAGGCATCGAGATAGCTGGCGCCGGAGCGTTTGAGATATCCTTCTGGACCCCAGCCAAATCCCGGATTGTCGTCCTTCGCCTCGCCCAGCCCAGCCACGATGAATGCAATTGCGAACGTGTAGGGGTCGACAGCCGAGTGTAAGGCAAGGTTGACCTTCTGTTTTGCGGTGAGGGAAACTGCGTCGCTGACGTAGGATGTATTGAAGCTGGGAATGATACCCAGCACCCGCTGATGCTCCTGCTGCTTGATCTGGTCTTCGGCCTTTTGTTGTTTGCTTTTATCCGTAGGGGTTAGCACGGTGGGCGTTCCTGAAGAGCTGGAACTGCTATCTGCAACCGGACTATTTGTCGCGGGGTCTTGAGCTGGAGTGGATACTTGCGCAGGCGGCTGAGCCTGTTGGCCTTGTTCGCCGGCAGGCTGCTGATCGCGGGGCTCGGCAAGTGCAACTTCAATTTGCGGCTGCGGAGCCTCCGGCAAGTCCTGGGTCGTGAAGTTTGGACCTTGTGAAGCTTCCTGCGACTTGAGACAAGCAGGGTGCAGAACCAAAGCCATCCCGGCAATCAGTAAGGCAGCAACTAATCGAAAGTCTGAGAGCATCCATTCACCTTTGGTGGATTAAGACCCCCTCCGCCTTATCTGCCATGAAGAGAGTACGTTGCCGTTGAGATGATCCTCTTCTGACGAGGCCATCCCTGCGGAGAAGCTCCGGCGCCCAAAATTCTAGTGCGAATATGCGGTTCTAAAGGTTAGACGACTTTCCGTGCCTAAAGAATCAGTGAATTTGCCTCGCGCTCGCCTTCGCACTCGCCCCAGCAGTCTCCAGATGTAGGATATCCTCTTTCGCCAAATCAGGAGTTTCGCCTGGATTTGGGACCGCTGGCCAGAATTGCCGTGGTCCAGCCGTCACCGGGAATGGAAGCCGCGCGATCAAGCCGCGAAATCGATGAACCCTTTCTCGGGATTTGTGGAGATCAGTTTCACCGTCACCTTGTCGCCCACGTCAAGCCCTTTGCCCCCCTGCACCAGCTTCCCTTCCACGTGCGGATCGAGTGTCCGAACGAATGTGCCGTATTTATTCACTCCTGTAACGATGGCCTGGAATGTTTGCCCGATGCGCGGGTGCAGCACAACGGCGGCGATACGCTTCTGCATCTCGCGCTCCACCTTGCGGGCATTGTCTTCCATCAGCGTGCACCGCGCCGCAATCGCACTCAGATCGTCTGTGCTGTAGGGCTGCTGACCATGGGCGAAGTATGCCTTCAGCAGCCGCTGCGTCACCACGTCGGGAAAGCGGCGGTTGGGCGCCGTCGAATGCGTGTAGTCCTGGACGGCCAGGCCGAAGTGGCCAGGCGAGACTTCATTGGGCTTCACCAGCACATACTCGCCCGGTCCCATCAGCTTGACGACCGTCAAAGAAAGGTCGGGAAAGTGGTCGGGATCCTTCTGTTTCTGCGCCAGCAGAAAATCGTTCAGTGCCTTCGAGTCAGGTTCCGCAGGCAGAGTGGCGCCCAGCCTCGCGGCGACTTCGACAATGCGGTCCCACCGCTTGGGCGTACGAACGATGCGTCGGATACTGGCCACGCCGGCGTCCTCAAAGGTTCGCGCGATCACCCCATTGGCCGCAACCATGAACTCCTCGATGAGCGACGTGGCGCGGTTCTTTTCCAGTTTCGCAATCTCCACGGCATCGTCCTTCAGCATCACAGGCCGGGTCTCGATCGTTTCAAGATCGAGCGCCCCGTGCTGGAAGCGCCCACCCACCATGCGCTGCGCTGCCGTGTCCTGCAGTTTCAGTTGCGCCGCCAATTCAGCGCTTGCAGCCACCTTGGCCGGCGCCGGACCGCGCCCTTCAAGCCATGCGCCAACGCTGTTATATGCCAGTTGCGCCCGGTTCCGCACCAGCGCCCGGTATGCTTTGCCGTCAGATGCCGTGCCGGCCGCATCCACCGCGTACTCGATGACCACTGCAACGCGGTCTTCGTTTTCATTCAGCGAGGTAATGCCCTCGGAGAGCTCTGTGGGCAGCATGGGAAAAACTTTGACGCCGGTATAAACCGACGTCGTCTCGCTGCTGGCGTGGCCGTCAATGATGGTGCCCTTGCTGACGCGCGCATCCACGTCGGCCACGCCCACAAGCACGCGAATGCGGCCGTCAGGCAACTGCTCGGCCCATTCAATCTGATCCAGGTCCTTTGACGTGTCGTTATCGATCGAAGACCAGAGCAGATTGCGCAAATCCTGCGCGCCGGGTGCGCCGGGCAGTTCGGGGTGAGCTTCGATTGCGCTCAGTTCTGCGTTGGCCTTGGCTGGGAAATCCGGCTGAAAGCCGTGCTCGATCATGGTGGTGTGCGCCGCGGCAACAAGATTGAAGTGATAAGGATGGCTGCTGGACATGCGAAAAGGGCTCCTTGGGTGCGACATGCCAGCCTATCACTTCCGGCTGGCATTCCCGCGCAACCGGTACTGCCCTAACACTGCGTTGCTGGCAGAAAGTAGGGTTAAATGAGCTTTTCAGGCTCGTCCATCGACGATAGTAACGAAAGAGTCAATATACTGGACTCGACAATATGCAGGGACTCGACAGGAAAGCTTTGTCAGTGCATTCTTGTATCTTAGCTACCTGTGGAGTGAGGCAAAGTTTTCTCCGCCTGAGCGAGCTTCCACCGCTCTCAACAGATGAGTTGTCACGCTTTCCCGTGGGCGCACTCAAAGCCTTCAAGGCCAAGGTCGGTATAAAGTTCGTATTTCCCCGAGGAAGGATTCTTCTCTATGGGTTTTTCACCGATTCTGCCCACAATTCGCTCCGGGAGCGTCAGGGGCGGTCGACCGCAGGTCCGAAACCGGCGCAATTCGACGGCACCGGCTCGCTTCCGCTTTCCGGCCCAAATCACTGACGTGGATGCCCCGCTGCGCCACGCCGAGCTCTTCTACCTGCAAAAGCAGATTCAGTTGCAGACCCCCATGGTGATCGTCCTCGAAGACGGCGAGCAGATGGATGGCTGCATTGAATGGTACGACCGCAACGCACTCAAGGTTCGCGGCAAAACCAAGTCCCTGATCTATAAGTCCGCAATAAAATACATGTACAAGCTCGGCGACTTAGGGCAGTAGCCAGGAGCAGTGGTTAGTGATTGGTGGTTAGAATACAAAGGCCGCCGCCCCCAACCTTGCAATTTTCTCCAATCGCAAAGGTGGGAAAGCACAAGTCTTATTAGTACTACAGTCGTAAATCGAGGTTTTCGGAGTGAGCAGGGGGTTAACCCCCTGAATGACGGCGAATTTACGGGGCCTTCAGGCCCGGGCTCTTGGCTTCTTCGCAGGATTTGAACGAAATACAACTATAGTACCAGCTTTGAAAATCTGCCTTACCGCTGCCCGTTGACGCCCGAAAAGAGCCAGTTCCGGCATCTGCTTTACGGCCGCAAGCCCCACATCTATCGTGTGATCTATCGCGTTCTGGAGAAGCGAAGCCAAGTTGAAGTGCTTCACATTTGCCACGGCGCCAGGCGTGAACTTGCGACCGCCCATCTCGGGTAGGAGATGCCGCAAACTGCCCGCTCCGCGTAGAATCGCAGCAGGCTCCACGGATCGTCTCCGCGCCCACAGCCATGTCCCGCAACTTCTACATCCTGGCAGCAACGCTCGGGCTCTTCGCGCTCGTCTCGGCGGGTATGTCGCTAGTGCCGTCGAGTTTTCAACCTGGCTTGCCGGCCAACGGTTCGCTGTGGCGCACTGTCGCCTTGTTTCTGCTGCTTTTCGGGCTGCTTGCGGCGCTCATCGGCGTAATGAGCCACCTTTTCGAACAGGTAGACAGGCGCAGCGAACAGGCCCGCCAGGCAGTTCGGCGGAAACGCAAAGGGACCGGCGACCAGTGAGGCGCGCCTTCCCGGTAAAATGAGGTGTGGGATACATTCCCGCACAGGACGAGAGCAGACGCCGATGTATGAAGTCACCGTGGAGGCAGGTTTTTCCTCCGGACATTACCTTCGCAATTACAAGGGCAAGTGCGAGAACCCGCACGGGCACAACTACAAGGTGCGCGTCACGCTGGCCGGGACGGAACTGGACGAAGCCGGCCTGCTGCTGGATTTCAAGCTGCTTAAGCAGGTGCTGCGCCCGGTCATCGACCGCATTGACCACATGATGCTCAACGACCTGGATCCCTTCACGGTGCTTAATCCGTCGGCCGAAAACATCGCCAAATATTTCTACGACCAGACCAGCGAACAGCTCGCCAGAATGACCGCAGGCCGGGTACGCATCAAGGACTGCACCCTCTGGGAGACTGACACCACGACAGCTACCTACTACGAGTAGATAGACGCGGGCTCAGTTCATCTGCCCGGACTTGGACTTCAGATACTTGTCGAAGGGAATCTCAAAGTAGAACAGCTCGTTGCCGTCAGCGCCGCGCAGCGCGTGCAGGTGCAGCTTGGCGCCGCGCAGCGGGTGGCTCAAGTCCGATACATCGTAAAACAGGAAGCCGGCCCGCGTGGTGTGCGGCTCCACAACCAGCGCCCCGTACTCGAAGGTGTCGAAGTCCTCTTCGACCTCCTTATTGCTGGCCTTCGGCTTCAGCTTGATCTTGGGTATTGGGCCAGGCATCGGGATACTGGACCCCTCGCGCTCCTTGCGCGTCATCAGCCGCTCCACATCCTCCGGCTCGGCGGCCTGGATTCTGTCGCCTGCAGCGGTCTGAAAGAGAATCCGCGCATCGCGCAGTGAAATCGGTTTGTCGCCTTGATTGGTGACAATCAGCCGCACCGGCATTACGCCGTGGCTGAGATAATCGACGCGGAAGATCGATTCTTTCTCCTTTGTGTCGAAGGGTTCTGCGGCAATAGCCACCTTCTCGTCGGGGTGTACCTCGACGTCGGCATAGGTCGTAGCCGGCTGCACGGGAGGCGGTGAGTGGTCGCTGGCCAGGACCGGCAAAGCCAACCCTGACAACAACAGCGGAATTGCCCGCAAGACCCTCATCGTGCTCGACTGTATCATTCTAAGTTGGACTGCGGAAAGGCGCGTTCCGTCACGCATGATTCTCTTTTTCTACAACCTCGCCCTGCTGGCGGCCCTGGTGGCCGGCGCTCCCTGGTGGTTGTGGAAGATCGCCACGACGCACAAATACCGCGAGGGGCTGGGTGAACGGCTGGGGCGGGTTCCGCTCTTCCCAGATGGGCGCGGTCGGCAAGTTATCTGGCTTCATGCAGTATCCGTTGGTGAAGTGCTGGCCGTTAGCCGGTTGGTTGGCGAGCTGGACCGAGCCTTCCCGGAGTTCCAATTGCTCATCTCCACAACTACGCGCACCGGTCAGGATCTGGCACGGGATCGATTCGGGGCCGAGCGAGTCTTCTACTGCCCACTCGACCTGCCCTGGGCCATTCGCGCTTACCTGAATGCTCTTCAACCTCGGATGCTCGTGTTGGCCGAGACCGAGTTCTGGCCTAATCTGCTCAGCGGCTGCTTTCGCCGCTCCATTCCTGTGGCCGTGGTAAACGCGCGCATCTCTGACCGCTCCTGGCCACGCTACCAGCGCCTGAAACGGCTGTGGCGGCCGATTCTCAGCCGCTTGGCCCGTGTTCTGGCACAGAGCGAGATCGACGCCGGGCGGCTGAAGGCCATCGGCTGTGCGCCGGAGCGGGTTTCGGTCGCGGGCAATCTCAAGTTCGACGTACGAGCCGCCAAACAGGCCGAGGCTACCCGGATGCTGAAGGCCCTTGCGCCCAATCTGCGACTTGTTGTTGCAGGCAGCACACTAGAAGGCGAAGAGGCTGCCCTGCTTGAATTGTGGCCACGGCTGCTAGCGGCCGACCCTCAACTCATCCTGGTCCTCGCTCCGCGTCATCCGGAGCGGTTCGCCGCGATCGTGACTCTGCTCGACCAATCCGGAATTTCTTGGAGTAAGCGTTCGAACTGGGATGCCCATTCGGAGACTTCACTGCAACCTCTTCGTCCCGGCCAGATCGTTCTGCTCGACACGATCGGCGAGCTGGCTTCGGTCTATTCGCTTGCCGCAGTCGCCTTCGTGGGCGGCAGCCTCATTCCTGCCGGCGGGCACAACCCGCTCGAGCCCGCTCAGTTCGGCGTCCCAATCGTGATGGGGCCGAATTACGTGAACTTCCGCGCAATCGCCGATGACTTGCAGGCGCATCAGGCTCTCCGCATCACAACAAAGGAAGACCTGGCTTCGACTCTCATTGCGTTGCTCCAGGACTCGGGAGCGGCCAAAGCCATGGGCGAACGTGCGCGGAAGGTCTTCGGTCAACAGGCCGGAGCTACAGACCGTTGCGTGTCTGCCCTGCGGGAGTTGCTCGCGGTGGCAGACAGGGAGCGCGCCTCATGACGCGAGCCTCGTCCGCGCGCCGTCTGCTGCTGCCCCTGGTTCCGCTCTATAGGCTTGCCCTTGCGCTGCGGGAACTCCGGCTCGCCAGCAGACTGGAGCCTGTCCGGCGCCTGTGCTTTCCGGTCGTCAGCGTCGGAAGTCTCTCCGCCGGCGGATCGGGGAAGACCCCTCTGACCATCGCCCTGGCCCAGGCGCTCAAGCTGCGTGGACTCCATGTCGACGTGCTCTCCCGCGGTTACGGCCGTCAAAGCCGAGCTGCCCTCCGCGTTGATCCGAGCGGCTCTGCCGAGGAGTTTGGAGACGAGCCGCTGCTGATTGCGCGCGAAACGGGTGTGCCGGTCTATGTGGCTGCGCAACGGCATGAGGCTGGACTCATGGCTGAGTGCTCCGCGCGTTCACTTCCTGGTTTACATCTTCTGGATGACGGCTTCCAGCACCGCCAGCTTCACCGCGACGTGGATATTCTCCTGATGGACGGCCGGGATCTGCAGGATCATTTGCTCCCCGCGGGGAACCTGCGCGAGCCGCTCAGTGCCATGCTTCGCGCCAACGCCCTTGCAATTCCCGCCGGCGACATTGAACTCGAGACGAAGTTGAGTGCTTCTGGGTGGCTAGGACAAGTCTGGCGCTTGCGCCGGCGCATGGAGGTCCCGCACATTGAAGGCCCGATCATTGCCTTCTGCGGCATTGCTCGCAGCGAGCAGTTCTTTGCCGGACTTGAGGCAGCGGGCTTGCATCTCGCCTCCCGCATTGCCTTTCCCGATCATCACCCGTACAAGGCACACGATCTCGACTGCATTCGGGATGCGGCGCGAAGCGTCGGCGCTACGGCGGTGTTGACCACGGAAAAGGACTGCGTTCGGCTGGGCAAACTGGGCGCGTCAATTCCGCTTAAAACGGCTCGGCTGCGTATCGAGATCGAAAACGAAGAAGAAGCCGTCAAAGGGCTGATGAAAATCCTCGGCCTGTAGATTCAGGCACCCTCAAGCTTCGATCAAAAACGGGGCAAGAAGGTCGCACCTTACTAATCTGATCTGATTTCCGCGCCACTCACAGTTTCAGGAATATCTTCTTGCGATAAAGTATCCAGACCGGGATAAAGCAAATTGCCATATACGAAAACGAGTAGCCAAAAGCGGCCCAGCCGGGGTTGGGAATCTGCGCGAAGATGTGCTCGCGCGCCCAGTCAAATGCATTCGTCTTCTGCCCGTCCGCAGTGAAGGGAAACAGGTCCACCAGGCCGGGCAGTAGCTCGCTGACTATATAGGCGGCAATGGCATTTGAGCCGAAGACGAGCCACGGCCAGACCACCCCCCTGAACAAGACTTCGCTCTGGCTCCGGCCTTTATCTTTTCCCCAACCCTTGATTTCCACGGCCCAGAAGGCGAGCGCAAAGACGACGAGCGACCAGCCGGCCGCCACCAGCACATAGGAACTGGTCCACATTTTCTTGTTCAACGGAAACCAGATTGACCACAAGCAGCCGGAGGCCAGGCAAGCCAGGGCGCCTGCGGCAAGGCCCGCGGCCTTTGTCTTCAGTTCCCGCTGCGAACGCAGCCATAGCCCGGTAAGCAGCCCCAAAAGCGTGGTGCCGATTGCCGGAATATCGCTCAGGAGTCCTTCAGGGTCGCGGAGATTGTGACTCCAAAAGTCCTCGTACAAGTGATTGGGCATCAGTTGCCGGTCGAGCCAGGCAACAATGTTCAGGTCCTTATCGAGGAAGGGTATGTCGCGTCCGGGCATGCCCGATCCCGGCACGGGAACCCAGCGCACGAGCACCCAATAGCCCACGAGGACTAGAGCGAGCAACGCAATCTTGGTCCAGACCCGCTTGTCTAACAGATAGAACAGTCCAACCAGGAGATAGCAAACGGCGATCCGCTGCAGAACACCATAGAAGCGCATGTGCGCCAGGTGAAAGTACGGAAAGCTGTTGACGACAAGCCCGAGCAAAAACAGGAGGCAGGCTCGCTTGGCGGTGTGCCACGCCAACTGCGCACGCGTCGCGCCCCTGGCCAGGCGCGCCCCATAGGCAAACACGATTGAGACCCCTACTACAAACAGGAAGGTGGGAAACACCAGGTCGGTCGCCGTCAATCCATTCCAATCCGCGTGGTTCATCTGGGCCCACGCTCCAGGGCCTCCGTTGTTGTTCACCATGATCATGAAGGCGATGGTGACGCCGCGCAGAATGTCCAGCGACAGCAAGCGTTGGAAGGGTCTGGGAAGGGACGACGGGTTGGTCATGGCGATAGCACGCTCCGTGAAGCTGTATATGCCGGGTTCCCCTACCCTACGCTGCCAGGGCCACACTCGCCAAGAGCGCACTGGTTGGGGCATGAGCATACGGCTTTGGAAGGGGCGTGGAGGGCGCTTACGCAGCCAGCCCGGACTGTTCAGTCCGGGCCCGGCTAACGCGCTCGGCGGAGGGCGTCGAGCTGATTGGGAGTTGAGTTAGTGGACCGTCAGTGTGACGGTCACAGTTTGTGAGTTTCCTCCACCAGTGCCCTTGACGACAATGCTGAACGTTCCCCTGGTCGCGTTACGGTTCACCGTGACTTTCATCGTCGAACTCCCGCTCCCGGCAATTGAGCTGGGGCTGAAGCTGATCGTTGTACCGCTCTTCTGCCCTGAAGCCGACAATGAGATTGAGGAAATGCTTCCCTGGGTCACCGTGGTGGTGATTTTGGTGGTGCCCGAGGAGCCTCTGGCGACGCTAAGGGACGTGGGGCTGGCCCCGATGGTGAAGCTGGACGGAGCCGCGGTCACCGTGAGACTGACAGTTGTGGCTTCAACCGTGCCATCAGCGCCTGTCCCGGTCACGGATACGTTGGTCGTACCCGTTGCAGCGGTTGCGCTCGCAACAAAGGTAATTGTGGTATTTCCAGAAGGCCCGAAGGGATTTGTGCCGTACTGCACCGTGACTCCCGAGGGCAGGCCGGAAACTGACAAAGTGATCGTTTTGGCGTATCCGCCGAAGGGAGTGCTGGTGACGGTGGAGGCGCCGCTGGTCCCCTGCACGATCGAGACTGCCGTGGCAGAGAGCGTGAAGCCCGAGGTGGGCACGGCGCCTGTGAGCGCGGCGAAGAGGCCGGTATTCGGACTACCCCATCCGGTCACCAGGTCATAACCCGTCACCGCGGAATAACTGCCGGAAGTACCGCTTGTTATGTCGTGGAAGTTTGTGGCGTAGGCGGCAGAGAGCGCTCCGCCCGAGACGTTCTGCGCGTAGATTGTGGGATTGATGAATCCGATGGCCGGTTGGCTGTTCGAGGCCAATTGCTGGTTCACGAGCGCGACGTAGGCGGCCCACATGGGCGCCGCGAAGCTGGTTCCGCCATATTCGTTCGCGGTGCAGGTAGTCTGGTCCGCGCAGACGTAGAAGGTGAAGTTTGCGTTCGCCGAGACGTCTGGGCCGTTGCGGTAGGTTGTGGAACCCTTGTTGCTGGAGGTGATGACGCCGGCAAGCTGTTGCCAGGCTGGAATCGCGAGATGGTTGGGACTGATGCCGCCGCCGCTATCGACCCAGGCGGTTTCGGAACTCCAGGCTCCGCCTGCGCTTGCGGTCACCAGGTCAGTGCCACCGACGGTGACGACGTATGGATCTTCCGCCGGCCAGGGATATGTGCTCGCCTTCCACGTGGAACTGTCGCCGGAAGCCACAAAGAAATTCTGGCCCTGGGCAGCCATCTTCTTGAAGTAGGGTTCAAGCGAAGTGGGATCCACCGGAGTCCAGCCCCAGGAGCAGCCGATGGTCCCTGGCAGTGGGTTGTCTGTGGTCATTGCGCCAATGATCGCCGTATCGGTGGAACCGACATACATGACAAGGCTGGAAAGGTCCGGAGCCATGCCGAGGGCCTGTGTCATGTCCAGCGTCTGCTCGGTGTCGTCGCAGCCGCCGCTCTCAAGGCAACTGGTGCTGGTGCCGTCAGTGGATTTCACTGTGACGGGTACGCTGTTGGTCTGATGGACGTTGGTGAAATAGGTGGTGAGGTCGGCAAGGTCCGTCCCGTAATACTCGAAGAGTCCGACCTTTTGTCCGGCGCCAGTGAGAGCGCCGCCGTAGTAGGCCGCGCGCATGTCACTGCCAAGAAAAGACGCGGAGGGCCCGGAGCCGGTGGTGGCACGAGACACCACCTTGGAAGCATCGATGCCGTGTAGCTGGGCATAAACCTCTTTGTTCTCGAACATGGCGTGCGGAAGTGAGTAGTTGTCGAGGCCCGAGATGTGCCAGAGATTGAAGGGAAGGTCCAGAGTTGGCTCGCTATCCGGGCCGTAGAAGGTTCGATTCTCTGTTGGGCGCTGGTAGGTGCGCATATTTACATGGAAGGCCGCCTCAATGTTTGCCACAGAGCCTTTGACCTGCACCTCCATTGAATCGCGTGAGCCGCCGACGACCTGGAAGCCGTAGGTCTCGGCAAAGCGGACTACGGCATCGTAATCGATTTGGGAAGGGCCAAACCTGGCGGTGAACTCCTGCGGCGTGAGGAAGTGCCGGTACGAAGGGCTGGTGGGATCGTAGAGATCCTTCAGGAAGCTTTCCAGCCCCGCCTGGTCGCTGAGTTGCAAAACCAGGTCCAGTTGCAGAACCTGGTTTGAAGGCAGGCGGCCTATCGCCTGGGCCTGCCCGCTGCGAACCGCGTCTCGCACATGAAGCGTCCCTACGGACTGAGCCTGGCAATTAGTGGCAACCATCGCCAGCACCGCAATGACCGGGAACATGAACTTCCCCAGCTTTTGAATCATGGTTTCTCCTTTTTTATGACTGCGGGGATGAACTCGGGGGGCCTTCGACCGACGTATGATTCTTAGCATTCTGGAATAAGAGAAGCTCGGATGTCTACAGAAATCAATGAATTCAGGGGCGCACGGCATGTAACTTTGGTGGTATACGGGCGGTTACCCCGGAAGACGCGGCTGCCCTGCAAGGCCGCACTGTGACTCCCCGCCCCTTCCGCTGCTATCCTCTTCCATTCAGGGAATTCTGTTGAAGTTTCATAAGAAATCATCTGGAGGACGCCTGTGCCCGACTTTCAACCCTTCGTATCCGCCGAAGAGAACCGCCCGGAATTCACCCTTCGCGCCATATTGCTGGGTGCGGTCTTCGGCATCATTTTCGGTGGCGTTACCGTCTATGTAGGCCTCAAGGCCGGCCTCACGGTGGCCGCGTCCATTCCAATTGCGGTCATCTCGAGCAGTCTGCTTCGCTATAAGGGCCGCTCGTCGGTGCTTGAAACCATCATTGTGCAAACCGCCGGCAACGCAGGCCAATCGATAGCCGCGGGCGTCATCTTCACTCTGCCGGCGCTGATCTTCCTCGGCTTCGATCTCGAATACTTCAGAATCTTCATGCTGGCGCTGATCGGCGGCTACCTCGGCGTACTGTTCATGGTGCCGCTGCGCCGCCCACTCATCGTCGAAGAGCACAAAACCCTGCAATACCCCGAGGGGACGGCGTGCGCCGACGTCATCAAGGCGAGCGCCAGCGGAGGCTCGACGGCCAGCCGCGTCTTCTTCGGCCTCGGCCTCGGCGCCGTCTACGCGGCATTCCAGAACGAGAATCTTTTTGGCGCCTGGCCGGGCACGCCAGAGTACCGGCCCGACTTCGGTCCCGACCATGTACTTAAGGGCGGCTCCATCAAGGCCGACGCAACCAGCGAGTACCTGGGCGTAGGCTACATCATCGGTCCCAAGACGGCGGGGATCATCTTTGCCGGCGGTGTCTTTTCCTGGCTGGTGCTGATGCCGCTCATCTATTTCTTCGGCAAGAACCTGTCCACTCCGATTTATCCCGGCACTGTGCCGATTGCGCAGATGGGCCCCAGCGATCTTTGGGCGACCTATATCCGGCCCATGGGCGCCGGGGCCGTGGCCGCAGCCGGGCTCATCACGCTTTTCAAAACGCTGCCGACGATCATCGGGGCGCTGCGTTCCGGATTCAAGAACATGCGCGGAACGGGCTCGGCTGAGAGCGCCGCACCACTGCGCACCGAACACGACCTCTCGATGGGTTTCGCCGTGGTTGGCTCCATTGCCCTCATCGTCATCATGTTTCTGTTCCTTACCTTCAAGCCGGTTCCCGGCGCGCAGGTGGGCCTGCTTGCCAACCTCGGCGCGGCGCTGCTTGTTGTGATCTTTGGATTTCTCTTTGTCACCGTCAGTTCGCGCATTGTTGGCCTCATTGGCAGTTCAGCCAACCCCATCTCGGGTATGACCATTGCTACCCTGATGGCGACCTCGGCCATCTTCCTGGTCAACGGGTGGACAGCTCCGGCGTTCGGCGCTCTGGCCATCACCATCGGCGGCGTGGTTTGCATCGCCTCGGCGGAGGCGGGCGACACTTCGCAGGACCTCAAGACCGGTTATTTGCTGGGAGCCACGCCTATCAAGCAGCGATTCGCGTTCCTCATTGGCATCACCGTCTCCACCTTCGCCATTGGCGTAACCCTCAACCTGATGAACCAGGGCTTGCAGGAGTTCAAGGAAGCGCCGCGGGCCTGGAACCTGAGCGTGCCGCATCCCGGAGTGGCAATCCAACAGGACCCGCGCGGACTGATGGATCAATTCACGGTGAAAGGTCCAAACAATAGTACGTCTCTGCATCACAAGAGCGAGTACGTGGTGTTGAACGCCCTCGGCTCCTCGGAACTGGCCGACGGCAAATACCTCTACTCGCCGGCCACCGGCCGCATTGAAGTGCAGTGGATCCCCGGCATTGGCAGCGAAAAGGCCGCCGCGCCCCAGGCCCGCTTGATGGCCACGGTCATCAATGGCATCCTCAGCCGAAAATTGCCCTGGGGACTGGTCATGCTGGGAGTCTTCCTGGTCATCGGCGTCGAACTGCTGGGGGTGCGCTCGCTCTCGTTCGCCGTGGGCGCGTATCTGTCGATAGGGACAACGCTGGCCATCTTCACCGGCGGCGTGGTGCGCTACCTCGTGGACTCGGCGGTAAAGAAGGCTGGCGGCTCGGACGAGGGCGACGTATCGGCCGGCTCGCTGTTCGCATCGGGACTCATCGCCGCGGGTGGCATCATGGGCCTGGCTGGAGTGGCTTTCAAGTTCTACGAAACCACATGGAACAAGGACAACCCCATCGGCCTGCCGCAGACGTTTCTCTATCGCGATTGGGTGTCGGTGATCGCGTTCCTGGCGCTGGCGTTTTCGCTCTATTATTTTGCCAGGAAGCCGTTGAAGAAGTGATCTCTGCCTGACGGCCGAGTGCCCATCCTTCGCGTTCCTGGCGAAAGGTGGGACCGAGCAAAGCTTATGCCACCACCTGCAACCGCACCCCTTCATGCTCCTGCAAACGGGCAATCCTATCCGAGAGACTCGCATCCTGGACTTTGTCATTTGATGCTTGATGTTTGATGCTCAATCTGAGAGAATCCTGTTGTGCGAACCACCCTCGCCATTGACGATGACGTTCTTGCCGCCGCGAAGGAGATTGCCGCGACCGAGCGGAAAAGCGTCGGCGAAGTGATCTCAGCACTGGCGCGGAATGCGATGCGCCCCACGCACCCTAGCCGCAAGACGCGCAATGGCGTACCGCTGCTTCCATTGCGTCCCGGCACGTCGCGCGTGACCTCCGAACTGGTCCGTCAACTCCAGGAAGAGTTGCCGTGATGCGGTATCTGCTGGATGTAAATGTACTGGTCGCCCTCATCGACCCGGCGCACGTGCAGCATGACCGAGCTCACGATTGGTTCGCCGCCGAAGGCCGCGAGGCGTGGGCTACCTGTCCAATTACAGAAAATGGCGTCCTCCGCGTCGTCGGCCATGCGCGCTATCCGAACTCGCCTGGGACGCCGGCGGCAGTCGCGGAATTGGTTGCGATCCTGCTTGCCCTGGGCGGACATGAGTTCTGGCCCGATGACATCACGCTCTTTGATAACCAGCGCATCGATACCAGTCGCCTGCTCGACTCCGGACAGGTGACTGACACATACCTGCTGGCCCTGGCCCACGCCCACGGCGGCCAATTTGCTACGTTCGACCGCCGCCTGGTCACCGATGCAGTGATCGGCGGATCAAGAGCGCTTCACCTGATCGTCTGAGGTTGTCCGACAGACCTGTCAGGTGCGACCGATGCCCTCACGGCTGCGCGCCGCGCGGCACCAGCAGGTTGAGTGCGTCGGGCACGACCTCGATCTTTACCGGCAGCAACCCCAAAACCTCTCCATCCGCCTCGACAAAAAGCGAGTCTTTGCTGCCGTTGCGGGCATGGCACTCCACCGACGGGCTCTCGATCAGTTCGACCTCGCGAGCGAAGGTGTGCCGCCCGGCGACCACGGCGAGCAGAAACAGCATGTAGCGAAAGCGGCTGCGGGTCTTGAAGGCCAGCAGGCTCAGATTGCCGTTGCGCACGCTGGCGCCCGGAGCCAGATACCGCAAGACCCCTCCAAACGAGCGCACCCGCACCACCAGCAACTGCGAAACCTCGACCGTGCGGCCGTTGCCGCTGGTCCCGCTCCCATTGGCCGGAAGCACTATCTCGAACAATGGAAATGAGTGCGTCGCCCAGATGCGGAAGGCCTCAATCAGATAGAGCACATAGCCAAGGCGCCGCTTGAGGCGCGCGTCCAGCCGGGACATTAACAGCGCGTCTGCTCCCACGCCCGCCGCAACCGCAAAGTAACGCGAGTCGGAGTTCCCGGCGCTGGTCTGGTAGTGGATACGCCCCACAGAGATGTTCATTGGAGACGCGTCCAGGAGCATACGGACCACCTTTGCGGGGGTCGCGATCAATCCAAGATTGGCGGCCAGCGCATTGGCCGTTCCCAGCGGAATGACACCCAGCGCAACGTCGGTCCCAACAAGGCTTTGCAAGACCTCATGCACGGTGCCGTCGCCGCCGCAGGCGAGGACGGTGTCGCAACCCTGGCGAATCGCCTCAAGCGCCTGGACCGTGGCGCTTCCAGCGCCATCTGTAACAAATGCCTCGGCCGCGATCCCCGCCTCGGAGAGCACGGCCAGTGCTTCCTGGACAGCCGCCTTGCGGCTTGCGGAGTGTTGTCCTGAAGCAGGGTTGTAGATCAATGCGACGCGTTGCATGGCGGGTCTCACCTAGAGCGGCGTTGCCCAAAGCCGAACGGGCTTAACGGGCCATTTCTCTATTCTCTCAGGCCGCGGGCCGAAAAGCGGCTACAACTTAAGAACGGTCTGTCGGATGCGAACTGCTCACCGCGCAGGGTCCCACGATGGAAAAGGGCTCACTGAGCACCTGCGCTGTTTTCCTGATTTCCGCATTCGGAGCGGGATGTTCACAAAGGCGGTGAAGGCCCGGTCTGTCCTACACTCTTCTTCATATGGCTGCGATCCTCAACCCAACTCTCGATACTGGACTTCCGGCGAACATCGACGCCGAAAAGACCATTCTGGGCGCCATCCTGCTCGACAATGCCGCCCACTCCGAGGCTGCTGAAAAGCTCGAGGCGGACGACTTTTCCCTGGACTCGCACCGCCGCATCTACATGCGCATGAGCGAGTTAATTGACGCGCAGCGCTCCGTGGACATCGTCACCCTGGCCAATGAACTGGCCCGCTACAAGGAAGTCGAGTCTGTCGGCGGCGTCGCCTACCTGGCCTCTCTCACCGAGGGTTTGCCTCGCCGGCCGGTCATCGAAGAGTACATCCGGATCGTCAAGGACAAGAGCCTGCTCCGCAAGCTCATGCTCATTTGCTCGTCGGCGATCGCCCGGGCCGCCGACCAGAGCGAAGACGCGATCGGGGTGCTGGATGTTACCGAGTCCCAGCTTCTGGAAGTCAGTGAAAAGGGGCTTACCCAGGGACTGGAAAGCCTGGACAAGATCGTTGCAAATTCCTTTGGCTCAATCGACAATCTTTACAAACAGGGCCGCGAAGTCACCGGCGTAGCTACGGGCTTTATCGAGTTTGACCGCATGACAAGCGGCCTGCAGAAAGGCGAGCTGATCATCATCGCCGCCCGGCCCTCGATGGGCAAAACCGCGCTGGCCATCAACATTGCGCAAAATGCGGCCATCATGCACGGCGCAAAGGTAGCTGTCTTCAGCCTGGAAATGAGCAAAGCCTCGCTGCTGCGCCGCATGTTGGCCTCGCAGGCGAGCGTTGACCAGCAGAAGCTGCAAAAGGGCTTTCTGGTCCGCGAAGACCATGACAAATTGCAGAATGCCTTGGGCCAACTGGTGGAGTCGCACATCTTCATCGATGATTCGGCGGGCATCTCGCTGGCCGAAATGCGGGCCAAGGCCCGGCGGCTCAGGCAAAACGCCGGCGGACTTGACCTGGTAGTGGTCGATTACCTGCAACTGATGACGGCATCGCTTCCTTCGGGCGGACGCAAGGGATACGAAAACCGCACCCAGGAGGTCTCCGCCATCTCTCGCGGTCTGAAGGCGATGGCTAAGGAACTCGACGTTCCGCTGGTCGCCCTCTCCCAGCTTTCCCGCGCCAGCGAGCGCCGCGGCGAGGACAAACGTCCCATGTTGAGCGACTTGCGAGAGTCTGGCTCCATCGAACAGGATGCCGACGTGGTAGCCTTCATCCATCGCGAGGCCTACTACAACCACAATAAAGAGGAGCTGTCAGAAGAGGAAAAGGCCAAATCGGAGATCATCCTGGCCAAGCAGCGTAACGGTCCCACGGGAACGGTCTTTATGTATTTCAATTCGCGCTATACCCGCTTCGACAATCAGGACACAACGCACGGAGAGTGAGCTTAGAGCTCATTCACGATGAGCGCGATGCGCCCGGCCAACAGGTCGCCGGGGGCTTCACCCAGTTCGAGATGGATCAGATCCACGGGAAAGGCGATGTTGTGCGGACGCAGGACCAGCCGGTTGGAGAGAAACTCAACATATCGCAGCGTCAGGTGCGATCCGTGCCGCACCGCGTAGACGTTGGGCCTGCTGGGCCGATAGGCGACAAGTGAATCGTAGTGGCGATCGATAAGCACGGTAGCCTCAGGCAGTACCAGCGGATCCATGGCCAGGGCGTCGGCGGACGGAATGCGGACCGCTACAAACCTCTGCCAGGCGCGGCGAGGATTGGAGACCCGGGTGTGGAGAGATTGGAGAACGCCAGCGGGCAAGCGGAACATGGAATGCACCGCGGACGGGCGGATATACGGCTCAAAGAGTGCGACCGCATGAGAAACAATCGGCACGGACGTGCTCTCCATGTCTGTGGGGGAGTCTCCGGAATGGTGAATTGCCGGCAGAAGATCGGCAGCCGTCAGATGCTGGGAAGCCAGAACTCGATCCACCGCTTCATGCGAGAGTTGGCGCCGGCTGTGCAGAAAGTTTGAAAGATGTGGCTGTCCAAAGCCAGTCTGGCGAGCCAATAATGAAACGCTTAGCGTTCCCCGCTGTATCCTCCGCAGCAGCTCCAAGCGTAAACGCTCATGCATCTGAGTAAAATTCATTTGTGGATAATTCGCCACCAGCAATGGGTATGAGGACTCTTTCTTTTCTCCAGGAAAAGTCATTACCGCAAATTGGCCTTGATTCTCAGTGCTCTTATATTGATTGGAAAGCACCGGACCGTAAAACTTGGTTGGGGCGTTGACGCAAGAGATACATATTCCTAGATTTGAGTTACTTAATCTCGTACTGGGTTGTGGGAATCTTTGAGGAAATGACTCCTTGGCTCATTGCTGAACGCGACGAAAGTCTGTCCTTCTCAATAGCCAATGAACATCCTCCGGGGACTTCTGTCTTTGCCGGCGGACTTTTTTCTTCCCATCTCCGCCGCAAAGCGTCCTTCCGACGCGTTTGCGGCGACCCAGAGCGAAAATTCCAGGATCTGCGCGCTATGAGCATGACAAAAAAACGAGAGAGCGAAGGCGGCAATCCCCCATCGGGACGTAAGAATCCTGAGTTGCTCTGCCTGGTTCTCTCCACCCCGAGGGAAAAAAGATGCAAAGAATTCCGCCGGGACAAGATGAGAATACGGAGAATCAGTCATGGAAATGCGCGTGCAACTGAAAATTTGCGAAGGGTGCGGATGTCTTTGGTACCGTGCCCAGGCTCAAGGCACTGTTTATTGCCGGGAATGCGAAGTAAAACTGAAAGATTTTCCATCACCGGAGAGCCGGAAAAGGCGCGGGCGCCCGGCCCGGAAGCCGCATACGCGAGTCTGGAAAGCAGCTGAAGCACTGGGAGGCACGCGATGAGCGCAGCCCTCCAGTTGGCAACGGTTTGGGCAGCAAGCAGTCAACAATTACCGTGGCAAGAAGAGCGGAGGAACTGGGAACAAAGGCCAGCGTCGCAAACGGAGGCAAAGCCGGCAAAAGCGCCTGCTGAACCCGTCGTCTCCCTGGGCTTCTATAGACGGCACACTGAGAGCATGCTACGGCGCTATCTGTATGCTTCGATGCAGGTGGGCAGAGCTCCGTCGATCCTGGGCGAGCCCGTTGCGCGGGGATGGGCTTCAAGCCGCCCAGTCCGTACCTTCGAGGACGCTGTGATCTTCGTCCTCGATTTGGAAAGGTGTCTGGACCAGCTCGGATCGCTGGAGCGCCAGTTGCTAAGCCGGATCGTGCTCCAGGAATACACTCAAGCCGAAGCGGCGATGCTGCTGGGCATGAGCGTACGCGCCGTCTCGTACAAGTTCTCCCAGGCCCTCGACCGGCTGACGGAGAAGTTGCTGGCAAGCGGCCTGCTGGTCTTACCGCATTGATACGTGGGAATGCGCAAGCAGACAGCGGAAGGGGAGCGAAACTCGCTCCCCATTTGCTGTTAGCACGTTAATGCCGATCGAGCGGAAATTCGCTCTCCGCTTATGGCGCCTGCCACGCTCCTTCATTCATTCAAGCGCCGCGGTTGTCTCAATAGCTTCCGTCCCGTCGGTGCCGGCTTCTATCGCCCGTCTCCAGGCTTTACCATTGGCTTTGCAGTGCACACTTCTTCCATGTTGATTCGTTCCAGAGCGCCTTTACGTCTTGGACTTGCAGGAGGCGGGACAGATGTGTCTCCCTATTGCGATGAATTTGGCGGCGCCATCCTGAACGCGACCATCGACTACTACGCTTACGCAGCGCTCGAGCCCCTGGAAACCAACACGGTCGAGTTTGTCTCCGCCGATCTCCATGAGAGCGCCACCTACACCGCCCAACCTGTGCTTGAGAACGATGGCCGCCTGGATCTGTTCAAGGCCGTCTACAACCATGTAGTTCGCAACTTCAACGGCGGTAAACCTCTCAACCTGCGCATGAGCACCCGCGTGGACGTGCCGGCAGGCTCGGGCCTTGGCTCCTCATCTACGCTGGTTGTTGCGATGCTGGCTGCCTATGTGGAATGGCTCAATCTTCCCCTTGGCGACTACGAACTGGCGCATACGGCCTTCGTGATTGAGCGCGTGGAGGCAGGACTCCAGGGCGGCAAGCAGGATCAATATGCGGCCACTTTCGGCGGCTTCAACTTCATGGAGTTTGGCCGAAACGGCCACGTGCTCGTCAACCCGCTGCGCGTTAAAGAGTGGGTCGTCTCGGAGCTTGAAGCCTCTCTCCTTTTGTATTACACGGGAAAGTCGCGCACCTCCGCGGATATCATCGATGAGCAGTCCCGCAATGTGCGCGACAAGAACCCGCTGGCTCTCGAAGCCATGCACTCCATTAAGGAAGAAGCATTTCGCATGAAGGAGTGCCTGCTTCGCGGCGATTTTCAACGCCTGCACCAGGTTTTGCGCAATAGTTGGGAATCGAAAAAACGCATGGCCACCCAAATTACCAACGAACACATCGAGCGCCTGTACGCCTGCGCCCTCGAAGCCGGCGCGTATTGCGCCCGGATCTCGGGAGCAGGCGGCGGCGGATTCATGATCTTCCTCACCGATCCGATTCACAAGGACAAAGTAGCAGCGGCACTGCGCGCCAATCACGATGGCGGAATGGCCTACGGTTGTCGCTTCACCGCTGGAGGGGTGCAGGCATGGAGGGTTCCATAAGCGATCTCATCCAAATTGAAGCCATCGGACAAGCCGGCGACTTCAAAGCCCACGGCGACGCGGCCGCGCCAGGGAGTTAGCGCGCCATGGAAGCCATTATTCTGGCCGGCGGCCTCGGAACGCGCCTCGCGTCCAAGCTTGACGGTATTCCCAAAGCCATGGCGCCTGTTGCCGGCCGGCCCTTTCTTGAAATCCTGCTGAACCAGCTCAAGCTCGCTGGCTGCACGCGCGTCTTGCTTTCCGTGGGGCATCTCCATTCAGTAATCCAGGATCATTTCGGCGCATCCTTCCGGGGCCTGCATCTGGACTACGTGATCGAGGGCGTTCCACTCGGCACAGGAGGCGGAATCCGCAAGGCGCTCCATGAAGCCAGCGAAGAATCCGTCCTGGTACTGAATGGCGACACCTTTCTTGAAACCGGCTATGCCGCCATGCTGCGATTCCACGCCATCCAACAGGCCGGCATGACTATTGCGGTCGCACACCAACCAGACATCGCCCGATATGGCGGCGTGCTCATCGAAGCAAATCGTATTGTCGGCTTCAAGGAGAAGGGCGACTCCGGTCCCGGCTGGATCAATGCAGGGGCATACGTCCTTCGAAAAGAAATGCAATGGCCTGGATCCCTGCCAGAAAAGTTCTCCTTCGAAACGGACTTTCTGGTCCCGGAGATCGCGCCCCTGGCGCCTGCGGCCTTCAAGGTCGATGGACTCTTTCTCGACATCGGCGTCCCCGAAGACCTCGACCGCGCTCAAACCGTGCTTGCTGACTTCTAACTGGCCCTATTCCACCGCGTTCCGGGCAATCACGTTGCGGTACCACTCGGCGCTCAGCTTGGGTGTGCGCTTCTGTGTTTTGAAGTCTACGTAATGGATTCCAAAGCGTTTAGTATAGCCGGCGATCCACTCAAAATTGTCGAGCAGGCTCCAGAGGAAGTAGCCCTTGATGGGATATCCCTCTGCCGCGGCGCGGTGCAAATTTCCAATGTGGTTGCGCAGGTACATCAAGCGGTCGGTGTCATCGATCTGGCCGGCGGCGTTGGGCACGTCGTCGGAGGCGCAGCCGTTCTCAGTGATGTAGAGCGCGGGCGGATGCCATAGGTCGGTCACATTGCGGATGCCCCAGTAGACGCACTCCGGAGCTACGTTGATCCAGGTCGCGGCCATGTGCGGGTACGACGCCGGACGGGGCAGGATGGCATAGCCACTGGGCGAGCCGTCGGCCTTCACGTAGTCGGCGGTGTAGACGTTCAGGCCGACAAAGTCCAGCTTGCTGCCGATGGCCTCCATATCGCCGGGCGCGACCTTGGGCGCATTGGCGCCTTCGAGCGCGAGGTATTTTGCGAGGTACTTGCCCTCCATCACCGCGGTCAGGAACGGAGCGTTTTCGTCGCGGGTGGCTTTGCGGGCGGCCTCAATATGCTCGGGGGTCTCGATTACCGGCACAAAGGTGCTGGCGTTTTCCGCCAGGCCCACCTGGGTTCCGCTGGGCGTGTTGGCGCGAATGGCTTGCACCGCAAGCCCATGAGCCAGAATGCCGTTATGGCGCACCTGGTTCACCTGGGCCGGGGCGAGCTTGAGCCCCGGCGCATTAGTGCCGTCCTTGTAACCGAGGTCGGTGAAGCAACTGAATTCGTTCGTCGTCATCCAGTGATGCACGCGGCCGGAGAGGTGTTTGGTGACGTAAGCGGCATATTCCGCGAATGCTTTTGACGTGTCGCGCGATTGCCAGCCGCCCTTCAGAGCTTCGGGCAGATCCCAGTGGAAGAGGGTGAGGTAGGGCGTAATGTTGTTGGCCAAAAGCTCGTCGACGACGCGGCTGTAGTAGTCGAGTCCCTTGGGATTGGGCTGGCCGGTTCCGTTGGGAAAGATGCGCGACCAGGAGATCGACAAGCGGTAGGTGGCCACGCCCAGGTTCTTGAGCAGGCGGATGTCTTCCTTGTAGAGGTGGTAGGAGTCGTCGGCCACGTCGCCGGTGTCCCCGTTGGTCACCATCCCCGGCGTATGCGAAAAGGTGTCCCAAATGGACGGCCCGCGCCCATCCTCCGCTGCCCCGCCCTCGATCTGGTAGGCCGCTGTGGCGCATCCCCACAGGAAGCCCTGGGGAAACTGCCGGCTTTCAGCGTGAGTTTGCGCAGAGGCGAACCTGGGCATAGAGGCGGAGGCAAGGGCGGCTGCGGCCGTAGCGGCCCCGCCCGCACCGAACTGGCGGCGGGTCAAATCTTTCATGAGAGCGATTACCTTTCAATTCAAATCAGCAGACGGTTTCCCAGGAGTGCCCGACGCGCAGGCGCAGGAGATTTTGCCGTTGCAAAACAACAGGCGATTATAGATGGTCGGACATGCGACTCGGGCTGGAGAAAGGTCGGCCTGCAAGCAGAGACTTGGCCCGCGAAGGACAAATGTGTGCGCGCGGATGTGCGCGCAAGAGGTCCTGATTTATCAGGTCGATTTGAAGATGCCTTGTTATGTCTGGTTTTATCAGGACGGTGTTTGCATAGCTGGGTCCAACCCATTTGCCATTTCCCTCGACCGCTCCAGCGTGGAGCGTCGTAGAAACAGCGGAGGTGGAAGCCTCTCGTGCGCAATGGACACTCCGTGAGAACATCTTATATTTCACCATATGGTGATAAAATAGGTGATAAGGAGGATCGATATGAGGGCGACTGTAGCGCTGGATGACGAGTTGATTCGCAAAGCGCAGGAGCTTACGGGCGTGACGGAGAGAACGGCGCTGCTCCGAAAGGCTTTGAAGGCGCTGATTCACCTTGAGGCCTCGCGCAGGCTGGCGGCGGTTGGCGGAACAGAGCCGGAGTTGGAAGACATCAAGCGCGTAAGGGCTGACAATCTATGATCTTGGCCGACACATCGATTTGGGTAGACCATTTTAGAAACCACAACCCGGATATGGAGAGATGCCTACGCGCGGGCCAGATTGCAATGCACCCTTTCGTAGTTGCGGAGATTGCCCTTGGTTCGTTGCAAAACAGGCGAAAGAGGCTTGACGATATGGAGGCGCTACTCTCAGTACGGGTGGCGCAACTTAGCGAGGTGCGACACATGATTGAGGCACACTCTCTCTACTCAAAGGGCATCGGCCTGACAGACGCGCACATGATCGCAGCGTGTCTGCTAACCCCAGGCACGCAATTGTGGACAAGGGATGCGGCGATGGAAAAGGTAGCGAAGGCTTTGGGTATTCTAGTACTACTGTGTTATAAACGCTGAACTCTGTCGATGCACCCTAACCAGAAACCTGGGGCGGGCCCATTCGGAGCTGGTACGGCTTTCAGAGAGCATGTCAGTGGATCTGTCTCAGCCCGTATTCCGCAGCCCTGCCGAGATCCCGCTGATGGTCGCCGCAATGGCGCGATTCACCGCCGGCGTGTCTTCCCCGGCCCGCTTGCGCCGCAGCATGTCCACCTGGATCAAATGCATCGGGTCAACGTAAGGATTGCGGAGTTTGATTGAGTGAGCCAGCACCTGGTTTGACTCGAGCAATTCCTTCTGCCGCGTGACAGTCAGAACCGCGCGCACGGTGCGATGAAACTCGCCGTCGAACATGTCGTAAATGCGCTCACGCAGCTTCGCGTCTTCAACCAGTTCCGAGTAAAGCCGGGCCGTTGCCAGGTCCACCTTGCCCAGTGCAAGCTCCACATTGCGCAACAGATCGATGAAGAGCGGAAACTCACTGGCCATGGTCTGCAGCAGCTCCAGTGTCCCGGGCCGTGCAAAATACTCCTCCAGCGCAAATCCCACCCCAAACCACGCCGGCACCAGCAACCGCGACTGCGTCCAGCCAAAGACCCACGGAATGGCGCGCAAATCCGTGAGCCGCGGCGACGCGTTCCGCCGAGAGGGCCGCGAACCGATCTTTGCATTCTCCAACTCGCCCACCGGCGTGGACTGCTCAAAGTATGTCACCACGCCAGGATCTTCAAGAATGCGCTTCCTGTAAAAACCATACGAAAGCTCCGAAAGCTCGTTGAGCGCCGCCTCCCACTCCGGCTTCAGCACCCCGGTAAAGTGCCCCTCTGGATCGCGCGCATTGGGCCGCGCAAGAGCGTCAAGCGACGCGGCGATCATCAGTTCCAGGTTGCGCTCGGCCAGCACTTCATCCGCATATTTAAAGTTCAGCACTTCGCCCTGTTCGGTAATGCGCAACTGCCCGTCGAACGAATCCATGGGCTGGGCAAAGATTGCGCGATGCGTAGGTCCGCCGCCCCGCCCCACCGTGCCTCCGCGTCCGTGGAACAGCCGCAGCTTGATGCCGGCCTCCCGCGCCACCGTGTGCAGATCGCGATGGGCGCGGAAAATCTCCCACGTCGAGGTCAGCATGCCGCCGTCCTTATTCGAATCCGAGTAGCCCAGCATGACCTCCTGCCAGTTGTCCCAGGTCGCAACCAGTTTCCGGTAATCGGGCCGTCCCCACAGCTCGCGGCAAATGGCCGGCGCATTGCGCAGGTCTTCAATCGATTCAAACAACGGCACCGGCATCAGCCCTGGGTCGCGGCCACTGCCCTCCACCTTCACTCCGCCCAGCCGTGCAAGCCGCACCACCGCCAGCACGTCGTCAACCGTGGCCGCGCCGCTAATCACGTACTGGCGAATCGCTTCCGGCGAACAGCCTTCCTTCGCTTCAGCCACCACGCGGAACGTCTCCAGCACGCTCGATGTTTCAGCCGACAGCCCGCTGGGCAGCGTGGGCGCCATGGTGTCGCTGATCGCCTCCTGCAACGCCGTCTGCAGAACCCGTGCATGCTGGCGAATATCGAGCGCGTGCAGATGCAGCCCGAACGTCCGCACCTGCAAAATAAGCGGATCGATCAGTGTGCGCGCAATGCGAATTCCGTTGTGCGTGGCCAGCGAATCCCGAAGCACCTCTAGATCGTCGAGAAACTCCCCCACCGAACAATAGACCGGCAGCACCTGCGCCAGCTTCTCCTGTCCGCGTGCAAGCGTGTAGGGCATCACCGGCATGGCCGCTCCAATGGGCCCCGGCTCCTCCATCGTGCGCTGAATCCGCGCCTTCACGCAGATGATGAACCGCCGATAGTACTCGAACTCGTACTGCGCCCCAAAGACCTGCGCCTCCGGCGTATGCACCTGCGCGATGTAGGCCTGGAGCCGCTCCATCAGCGTCTCGCTCACCGGCCGCTGCTGCGCGCTGGTGGTCAGCAGGTCGATGATCTCGTCCAGTTGCCGCTGGTAGTAGAGCAGCAAGTGGCCGCGGGCCAGTTGAATGGCATCGCGCGTCACCTCGGGCGTCACAAATGGATTGCCGTCCCGATCCCCGCCGATCCACGAACCGAACCGCAGCACCTGTGGCAGCGCGTGTGCCTCAATCTCCAGGCCATAAGCAAACCGCAGCGCCTCCGCAATCTCGCGGTACAGCCCCGGCAGCGTCTCGAAGATGGAGACGTCGTAGTAGTCGAGCCCCATCTTGATCTCGTCGTAAACCGTGGGCCGCCGCGAGCGCACCTCGTCGGTCTGCCACAGGCTGGTAATCTCGGCCAGCACCTGCTGTTCCAGCCGCGCCAGGTCCTGCTCAGGAATCGGAATGCGATCCAGCGATTCCAAAAACTCCCCAATGCGCCGCCGCTTGAACATCACCGTGCGCCGCGCCACTTCGGTTGGGTGTGCGGTAAACACGGGAATAATCAGCACCCGCTTCAGCCAGTCCAGCGCTTCGTCCACACTGATGCCTACCCGCCGCATCTCCGCCAGCGTGCCGGCAAGCGACCCGCGCTGCCGTCCGGCCCCACCGCTCAACCGCAGCGCAATGCGCCGCCGCTTGCGATGGTTGGTCTCCGCCAGGTTGATGAGTTCGAAGTAAAACGCAAACGCCCGGGTCAGCAGGATGGCCCGTTCCGGCGGCAGTTTGTGCACCCGTTGCAGTGCTCCCGCCGCATTGCGAGCGGCTTCTTCGCCCTGCCCGCGCGCCTCTGCGTCCCGGCGCCGGATGGTGCCCTGCCGCAGCGCCTCCACTTCTGCAAAAAGCTCCTCGCCGGCCTGCTCGCGCAACACCTCACCCAGCAGCATGCCCAGCGACCGCACATCGCGCCGCAGCGGCGCCTCCTTCAGGTCGCCGGATTGCGCTTCCAACTCCGCCAGCCTCTGCGGCCAGCTCTCGGGATTCCACAAAAGGGCCATCGTCTTCTGATTATGCACGACCGGATGTGAGGGCCGTATCAGGACATTGCCGCTTGCCCATCCAGTTGCGCCATCAGCTCTTCCCATTCGCCGGTCTGGGTACTCAGTTGTTCGCGCAACTCCTCCGCCAGCGTCGTAAGCCGCTTTGTCTCCTCGGCAGAAACATAAACCCCCAACTGCTCCTCGGTATGCGCAATCGACGCCTCAACCCGTGGAACTTCCTCTTCAAGAAACGCGCACCGCTCCTCTATTTGCTTCTGCTTGATCGGATTCAACCGCCGGGGGCGATCTTTCCCCTCGCCATTCTCGCCCTCGTCTCCGTTCGCGGCAGCCACGCTCTCCTTAATAGGGGAAAACGTCGGAACCTCTGATCGCTTAGGTGCGCTTTCGGCTGCACCTCCCGCGGCCTGTGCCTCTTTCCAGCGCAGGTAGTCCTCGTAGTTCCCTTCGTGGCTGGTGACAGTCCCGCCTTCCACCTCCAACACACGAGTGGCCAGCCGGTCGATAAAGTACCGATCGTGCGAAACAAAAACCACCGTGCCGCTGAAAACAGCCAGCGCATCCAGCAATACATCTTTCGCTCGCATGTCCAGGTGGTTGGTCGGCTCGTCCAGAAGCAGAAAATTCGACGGCGACACCAAAATCCGCGCCAGCGCATACCGGTTGCGCTCTCCGCCCGAAAGCACGCCCAGCGGCTTGAACACATCGTCGCCCGAAAAAAGAAAACAGCCCAGCAGCGACCGCAACTCGACCTCCGGCACCTTCACCGCCGCCCTGCTGATGTCGTCCAGCATCCGCGAGTCGCCGTCCAGCACCTTGTACTGGTCCTGCGCAAAGTACTCGCTCACCACGTTGTGCCCCAGCTTCACCCTGCCCGCCGTCGGCGCTTCATCCCCGGTGAGCAGCTTGATCAGCGTAGACTTGCCGGCGCCATTCACGCCCACCAGGGCCACGCGATCCCCGCGCTCAATGCCGAAGCGCACGCCCTCCAGCACCTTCTTCGCCCCATAACTCTTCCCGAGGCCCTCGGCCTCCACCACCATCCGCCCTGAAGGCGGCGGCTGCGGAAACTTGAAGTGAATCACCGGCTCTTCTTCGGGAATCTCGATGCGCTCAATCTTCTCCAGTTCCTTGATCCGCGATTGCACCTGCTTGGCCTTGGTAGCCTGGGCGCGGAAGCGATTGATAAATGCCTCCAGGTGCTCGATCTGTATGCGTTGGTTGCGGTAGGCCGCCTGCAACTGCGCCCGCCGCTCATCTTTCTGGCTGAGATATTTACTGTAATTGCCCTGATAAATCGTCAACCGCTTGTTCCATATCTCCACCGTGCGGTCGATCGTCACATCCAGAAAATAGCGGTCGTGCGAGATGAGTATGTAACCAAACGGATAGCCATGCAGATAGTCTTCAAGCCAATTGCGCGTCTCCAGGTCAAGGTGATTGGTCGGCTCATCGAGAAGCAGTAGATTCGGTTTGGCCAGCAGCAGTTTCGCCAGCGCGATGCGCATCTGCCATCCACCGCTGAACTCGTCCGTTTGCCGTCCCCAATCCTCTTTGCCGAAGCCCAGCCCGGTCAGTACTCCGCCCACCTGCGCATCCAGAGCGTAGCCGTCCAGCGCGTGAAAGCGCTCCTGCAGCATCGAGTAGCGCTCCGCGGCAGCCTCGTACTCCTGCCCTTCATGATCCAGCTCGGATAGCTGCCCGCCCAGCCGTTCGATCTCCTGTTCCATCTCACGCAGCTCATCGAACACCGACAGGCATTCTTCGAAGACCGTGCGCCCTGTCAGTTGCAACCCCTCCTGCGGAAGGTAGCCGATGCTCATGCCCCGCGTCTGCTGCAGGCTGCCGTAGTCCAGTGTCTCGAGGCCGGCCAGCACCTTCATCAACGTCGATTTGCCGGTCCCGTTGGCGCCCACCAGCGCAGTCTTTTCCCGCGCCCGGATCAGCCAGTTGGCCTCAAGGAACAGCACCCGCGGCCCAAACCGCTTGCCCGCATTCTGCAGAGATAGCATCTCCTCTTATTTTCGCAGAGCGGCCGGCGAACACGGTTATCATCAATTCGGACCAGATTCGGGAAGCGCTCTGCTCTTGAATTCGGCAAGAGGGGATGATCCTCGCCCGGAGCATTGCGCCGATTGCTCGATTCAACGGAGCCTGGAAGATATGGAGGAGAAATGAACAGGATTTCTACAGCACGGCGTGACTTCCTCAAGCAAGCCGGGCAAGCCGGGTTGATGGGGTCGGTGGCCATGATGGCCGGCATTCCGGAAAGTGCAATGGCGTTAGGCGGTGTCCATGGCCGCATAATCGAGGATGCAGTGGTCCCGGTCGCCCAGGCAGACGAAGCTCCCAAGTACCACATCAAATTCGCCGTCTGCGGCATGAGCCACGACCATATCTACGGCATGATCGGCGCCGTGAAGCGCGGCGGTGGCGAGTTGGTGGCAGCCTGGGGCGGCGAGCAAGACAAGACTGCCGCTTTCAAGAATCGCTTCCCGGATGTGAAGATGGCCGCCACCCAGGACGAAGTTTTGAACGATCCATCGATTCAACTGGTCCTCTCCTCCCAAATTCCAAATGAGCGAGCCGGGATCGCCGTGCGCGCCATGAAGCAGGGCAAGGATGTTCTCGTCGATAAGCCGGGCATGACCACGCTTGCGCAACTGGCCGACGTGCGCAAAACCGCCGCCGAGACCAAGCGAATCTACGCCATCCTTTATAGCGAACTGCTTGAGCTTAAGGCAGCCATCTACGCCGGCGAATTGGTCAGGCAAGGCGCCATCGGCAAGGTAATTCAAACCATCAACATTGCGCCGCACCAGATCGTCCAGGTCGGCGGCGACGCCGGTGGCGGAGCGCAGCGGCCGGAGTGGTTCTGGAATCCTGAGCAGTTCGGCGGCATTCTCTGCGACATCGGTTCGCACCAGGTCGATCAGTTCCTCTATTACACGGGCTCCAAGCAGGCTGAGGTTGTGGAGTCGCAGGTTGCCAACGTTCGCCATCCCAATCATCCCCTCTTTCAGGACTTCGGCGACATCGTGCTGCGTGGCGATCGCGGATTCGGCTACGTGCGCCTCGACTGGTTCACGCCCGACGGCCTGGGAACCTGGGGCGATGGCCGGCTCTTCATCCTCGGAACCAACGGCTACATCGAGATTCGCAAGTACACCGATGTCGGGGTCAAGCACCAGGGAAACAATCTGTTCATCGTCGACAACAAGCAAGCCCGCTACATCGACTGCAACCAGATGCCGCTCCCGTTTGGCCCGCAATTTGTAGCCGACATCGTGAACCGGACCCATCTGGCGCAGGACCCGGAAGAGTGTCTGCTCGCCGCCCAGTTGGTAATCGAAGCACAGAACAAGGCGAAGCACGTGACCCTGAAAGACTAGAATCTGTTTCATAACATGGTCTTGAAAGGGCCGGGACGCCGTGCCGCTAGCAGTAGCAAAGAGAGCGGGCTTTAGCCCCTCAGGGTTTGCTCTTTCAAACCAACGCACGATCTGAAACTCCACTCGAGGCTTCAAGCAATGCCAACCACAATGCAGGCCGTAGTCAAGGCCAAACCCGCGCACGGCATCGAACTGCGCGAAGTGCCGGTTCCCACGCCTGGTCCGGGTGAAGTGCTCGTCCGCGTGCAGGCTGCCAGCGTTTGCGGAACCGATCTGCACATCTTCAATTGGGATCACTGGGCCAAGAGCCGGATCCATCCACCCCTGATTCCCGGTCACGAGTTTTCAGGCGCGGTGGCCGGCGTGGGCCGTGGCGTCTCTACGGTGCGCGAGGGTGACCTCGTGAGCGCGGAGATGCATGTGGCCTGCGGCAAGTGCCTGCAATGCCGCACCGGACAGGCCCACATCTGCCAGCACGTGCGCATCCTCGGCGTCGATTCAGACGGCGCCTTCGCCGGATACGCCATCATCCCCGAGACCAACATCTGGAAGCTCTCGCCCTCCATTCCCCACGATTACGCTTCGTTGCTCGACCCCCTCGGCAACGCGGTCCACACCGTGCTGGCCGGCCCCATCGCCGCCACCACCGTAGCCGTCACCGGCTGCGGCGCCATTGGCCTCTTCTCCATCGCCGTCGCCAAGGCTTGCGGTGCCTCGCGAGTCTTTGCCATCGAAGTCAACGCGCACCGCCGCAAAGTCGCCTCTGAAATGGGCGCGGACCAAGCCTTCGATCCCGCGACTGAAAACGTCGAAAAGAAAATTCTTGAGGCCACCGGAGGCACCGGCGTCGATGTGCTGCTTGAAATGTCAGGCCATCCCGAAGCCATGCGCCTGGGCTTTGCCATCCTGCGTACCGGCGGCCGCGCCTCGCTGCTCGGCATTCCCTCGCGCCCCTTTGAGCTCGACTTCGCCAAAGACATCATCTTTAAAGGCGCAATTGTGCAGGGCATCAACGGCCGCAAGATGTTCGAGACGTGGTTTCAGATGGAGGCTTTGCTCTCCACCGGCAAGCTCAACCTCGAGCCCGCCATCACCCACCGCCTCAAGCTAAGCGAGTTCAATCAAGCAATGAAACTCCTCCAATCCGGCGAAGCCATCAAAGTAGTCATGCGCCCGGACTGAGCCGCTGCAGCACGCAGATTGAACCTACTGGGAGCAGAAAGCTCCGGCAAGCAATCTTTCTGCTCCCTAACTCCTTATTTTCGGCTCCGAACTTCTGACAAAAACACCGTTTTCTCGTCTTTCAACAATGTTTGTACCGATGTATCAGTTCAAACGGCCGAAAATCAACTGATACATCGGTACGTTTTTCCGAGAGGCCTCTCGAAACAGCCATCTGTCGTCCTGGAAGCATACAAAAGTCGAGCGATGCGTCCGCATAGATCCCCACATTTTCCGGCCGCGGTCCAGGGTTAGTGCAGTTGGCCGATCGGCGTAGACGGTTTTGAAAGGGCACGACTTCAGTCGTGCCGAAAATGACACGATTTAAGGCCGGGCTTTAGCCCCTGAGGGAACGTTCTTGCCTCTATAACTTCAGGAGAACTGCTTTAGGAATCCCAATCGATCGTCACCCGCCGCAGCCCACGCACCGCGTTGCATAGATGGACCGCTTCCGCCGTGCGCAGATCGCCCACATAGATCACACGTTCTTCAACACGTGGAAGAGTTTCGAGAAGATGCCTTCTGTAGACCCCCGCCAATAGTCCGCACTCGACAGAGGGCGTCAGCCATCGGCCGTCCTTCTCGATGAAGATATTGCTGATCGCGCCCTCCGTCACTTCTCCGCGCTGGTTCATGAACAGCACATCGTCAAACCCCTTATCTACGGCCTCTTTGAAGGCCTCGGCATACAAAGGCCGGTGAGTTGTCTTGTGGTAGAGCATCGGGTCTTTCTCATCGGTCCTCTGCCGCGAGATACACGCGTGCATGGGCTTCGCATCTTTGCCGCCATTTCCTTGGAGGGTCTTGTCCCCAATATTCACGCACCCTTCGCGGTCAACCAGTAGCCTCACTTTGCGCGGTGCTCCGTCTTCAAAGGCACGCGCATACTCCATCAGCGCTGCCCTCACCGCCTCACGCTCGCACTCGAATTGAAAGTACTCCGCCGAATCCATCAGCCGATCGAGATGCAGTTCCAGGAACGGATAACTACGGTCCCAAAGCATCGTCTCGATCAGTTGGAATCGTTCCGGAAACCGCTGCGCTGAGCCAGTAAGAAACTCCGCCTTAAGCACGCATTCGCGGTACTCCTCTTTCGCAACGGAGTCGATCACGATGCCGCTGCCCACACCCATCGTCCCTTGTTCGCCAACGAGTTCTAGAGTGCGGATGGCCACGTTGAAGACCGTGCGCCGTGGTGAAAAGTATCCGATCGCCCCTGTGTATACGCCCCTCGGCTGTTCTTCGAGTTGAGCGAGCAACTGCATCGCACGCACCTTGGGCGCGCCCGTGATCGACCCGCAAGGAAACAGCGCCTTGAAGATGTCGTGGAAACCAACCTCGTCTCGAAGCTCCCCAGTCACCGTCGAAGTCATCTGCCAAAGCGTCGGATATCGCTCGACAGCAAACAGGTTCTCTGTGTGCACACTGCCGAACTTCGCCACGCGTCCCAGGTCGTTGCGCAGCAAATCGACAATCATCACATTCTCGCTGCGGTTCTTCGGGTCGTTGCGCAGCCACTCAGCGCGCTCGCGGTCTTCCTGCGTCGTGCGCCCCCGCGCTGCTGTTCCCTTCATCGGCTTTGTTGTAATGCGCCGGCCGCCGTTCTCTTCATCCACGCGGAAAAACAACTCCGGCGAGAAGGACAAAATCCGTCGCCCCGCCGACCAGTGAATAAACGCCCCATACTCTACCGGCTGCCGCTCGCGCAGGCGTGCATACAAAGCAGCCACCCTGCCTCGTACTTGCAGGCTATAAGGTGCCGTGAAGTTGAGTTGATAAACGTCGCCTGCACGAATCCACTCATGAATTGCCGCAATCCGTTCTGCGTACTGCTCCTCGGTCAGAGCGAGCGAGGCTTGCACTTCGGTTTCGTCGGGCAACTTCTTGTCCGGCCGTTCTCCTCCAGTGCGAAAGCTCGCCAGACCCGGCGGCTCGCCATCGGGAAAGCTCCCCGTTGCAAGGTCGAACCGATAGGCGCGCTCATAAATGCCGAACCAGGCGAGCGGTTGCCCAGGCAGGCTTGCCCGCACCGCTGCCTTCGGCTCAAAGCAATTTCCGCATTCGTAGGTAAAGAATCCTGCCGCCGTCAGCCCGGACGCAACAGCGCTTTCAATCGCGCTAAAGAGGCCGGCAAGCTCCGCGGACGTGTTCGCCACGCACACCCGCAACGGCGACGTAAAAATCCGCATGTACGATTCTGCGTTAGGCTCTGTGTTGTTTGGCTTGCCGCACTCCAGCAGCACCGTGGCCGGTGTCTGTTCAACCAGCACGTACACTTCCGCGGGAAGGGAATGCCGGCGGCTCATGCAGGCTTTTACGTTGCCTCTTGTCTAATTCACCGTCAGAACCATCGTTGTGTTCTGCGTAATTGCGGTGATGCCGTTGCTGGACTGTCCGGTCACGATTACTGTATAAGTGCCCGATGGAGTAGGCAGAGTGGTGGGCGGGCCGTGGTTGTAGTAGTAGTAGCGCGGATTGCAGGCTGTGGTTCCCAGAATGGTGACCAAGGCGACCAGCGCTATGAGTGCAAGCTTGTTCAGCCATGCGCGTCGCCTCGCTCCCCAGGCCAGTCCGCCCAATCCCAGCATTCCGGGCAGCAGAAAAGCCCAGGCAACCGGGCCGCTTCCTCTGGTGTAGGCCGCGGGCGGCCGCAATTGGCCGGCTGTTCCTCCAGCCTGTGTCTTCAAAACCATGGAGCTGGTGACTCCCTGGTGCTGGAGGGGCAGAATCTCCAGGCTCTCCGGAGAAAAGATGCATGAGGCCTGGTTCGGCAGCCCCGAGCAGGAGAGGGTGACAAACGCCGGCGTGTTTCCTGCCGGGGGTACGAATGGCGATAGAGGCACCACGGTCGCTGTGGCTGTTCCTGCTTCGCCCGCCGTCAGCGTGTTGGACGGCGCCAGACTCGATACGGTCACAATAAACGAGGACGTGCACTGAGAACTGACGGTCTGCGATACGGAAACCGAGGTCGAGCCATTGTAGGTGGCGTTGCCGGTATAGACCGCGCTGAGGGTGTGCACGCCATTTGCCAGTCCAAAGACAAAGCTTGCCTGACCGGTAGGATTGAGGGTCGTGCTGCCCAGTGAAACCGGACTCCCGCTCGCCGCGTCCATGATCGTAACGGTTCCAGCAGGCACACCCGTTGTACTGGTCACGCCTACAGCCAAGCTCGTCAGCGAGCAGGTCGCGGCTGTGCTGGACTGCGCCGTCATTGTGGTTGTAGTGCCAGTGCTTTGCGCGCTCGCTGCCGCCACCGGCAGTATAAGCAGCGCCAGCGCCGCACCCAGTCCTGCAACCCACTCCTCAAGCCGCAGACTGCGGCGATTCATGCCTCTCACGTGCACCTGCTCCAAATCTCCAGAAGAATCGCGCATCGCCAAATCGCGTATCGCCCGTTCCCTTAAGCGTAGAAGACTATTGTATCTGGCGGGGGCGCGGTGGGGCCAACCGGCGCACCGCAGTTTAGCCCGAAAAGCACCCCAGCCGCCCAAGCAGGATGCTGATGCGCCATGTCATGAGCCCCTGCAATCAATCCCTGTCATGCGTTGGACGCGGCGCGCCCGGAATGGAGAGTCCAGCCCACCGCCCGGCCCACTGTGTGGAGTTATGCTTCTTCTTTGAGGTAAATAGCCATGACTCAGGCTCCTCCTCGCCCCCAACTTGCCCATCTGACCGCGGCTCTCGACGAACTCCGCGCCAAGGGCACGCACTTCAAGCTCCGCATCCTCGACGATCAGCAGGCCCCGGTCTGCCATTACGACGGCCGCCAGGTGATTAACCTTGCCAGCAACAATTATCTGGGGCTGGCCAACGACCCGCGGCTTATCGAGGCCGCTCTGGTTGCCACGCGCGCCTTTGGCGTGGGCTCGGGGGCAGTGCGCACCATTGCCGGAACCATGCGCATCCACATGGATCTCGAGGAAAAGATCGCCCGCTTCAAGAATGTCGAGGCCTGCGTCGTCTTTCAGAGCGGTTTTGCCGCCAACGCGGGCACCGTAAGCGCCATCCTCGGCAAAGAAGACTTCATCCTCTCCGACGAGCTCAACCACGCCAGCATTATCGACGGTGCGCGCCTCTCCCGCGCCACTATTAAAGTATTCCGCCACAAGGACATAGCCCACTGCGAGCAGCTTCTTCAGGAGCTCGCCACGCAGCCCGGCAGGAAGCTCGTCATCACCGATGGCGTCTTCTCGATGGACGGCGATATTGGCCCCGTCGACAAGCTTTCCGCCCTGGCCGAGAAATATGGCGCCATCATGATGGTCGACGACGCCCACGCCTCGGGTGTCCTGGGCCGCAATGGCCGCGGGTCGGTCGACCATTTCGGTATGCACGGCAAGGTGGACATTCAGGTCGGCACCCTATCGAAGGCAATTGGCGCCCTAGGGGGCTACGTTTGCGGCAGTTATGACCTGATTGACTACCTCTATCACCGCGCCCGCCCGTTCCTCTTCTCCACCTCCCACCCACCTTCAGTTGCGGCCACCTGCATTGCCGCCTTCGACATTCTGGAGCAGGAGCCGGAGCGGATTCAGCGGCTCTGGTCAAACACCCACTACTTCCAGGGCGAACTCAAGCGGCTAGGCTTCAACATCGGAGGCGTCACCACCCCGGCCACCGAAACGCCCATCACGCCCATCATCGTGGGCGAAGGCCGCGCGGCCATGGAGTTCAGTCGTGCGCTCTTCGACGAAGGCGTAATGGCCACCGGCATTGCCTTCCCCACCGTTCCCGAGCGCAAAGCAAGAATCCGCGCCATCCTCACCAGCGAACACACCAAAGCCCAGTTAGATCAAGCACTGGAGACTTTCGAACGTGTCGCCAAGCGGCTGGGGATTCTACAATAGGGCTCCATGATCGCTCATCTGCGCGGCAAGCTCATTTCGAAACAGCCCGGCCAAGCCATCGTCGAGGCGGCCGGTGTCGGCTACGACGTCGCCATCTCCGTTCCTACGTTTACGGCGCTGCCCTCGCTGGGCGCCGAGGCCGTTCTGCACATACACACCCAGGTCAGCGAAGACCAAATCGCGCTCTTTGGCTTTCTCGAACTCCAAGAGAAGCGTCTCTTTGAGCGGCTGATCACGGTGAGCGGCGTCGGCCCCAAGCTGGCAATCAAGATGCTGAGCGGACTTTCTTCCGAGCGCACCGTGCAGGCTATCCGCGGCCAGGACCATGCGCAGCTTACGCGCATTCCAGGTGTGGGAAAAAAGCTGGCTGAACGCCTCGTTGTCGAGCTCAAAGACAAGCTGGACGATTTTGCCGTGGCGCCATCCCAAACGGTCGTGCGCGGGGCCACCGCCGAAGATGTGCTTTCCGCGCTGACCAACCTGGGCTATCAGCGTCCCGCCGCCGAAAAGGCCATCGAACAGGCCATCGCCAAAGAGGCAGCCCTCTCCGCCGATTTCGACGGGCTTTTCCGCGGCGCATTGAAGGTAATTCGGTAGACTGGCTCTGTTATGTCTCGCGCCGCAAAGTCTGTCTCTACGCCAACCCCCGCCCATCTTCGTCCCGAAGCCCTCGCCTTCCTCCGCAACCTTGCCCGCCACAACGACCGCGAGTGGTTCGCGCCGCGCAAGGCCGTCTTTGAAGCGGAGCTGAAAGAGCCAATGCTGGCCATCATCCGCAAGGTGACCGACGCGATGACGGATTTCGCGCCCGAGTTTGTGCGGCCGGCGGAGAAATGTATCTTCCGCATCTATCGCGACACGCGCTTCAGCGCCAATAAGCTGCCCTACAAGACCCACGTGGCCGCGTGGTGGTCGCATCAGGGGCTTGAAAAGACTTCCGGGGCCGGCTACTACTTCCACATCGGCGCGAAGGAGGTCGTTGTCGCCGCCGGAGCATACATGCCGGAGAAGGATCAACTGGCCGCCATCCGCCATTGGCTGCTCGATCACCACGCCGAGTTCAGAAAGCTTCTTCAAAAGCCCGCCGTCCGCAAGGCATTTTCCGAGTTTGAGGGCAACGCCTTGATGCGACCACCCAAGGGCTTTCCCTGCGAGCATCCGGGTATGGATCTGATTCGCTGCCGCCAATGGGGACTGGCCGCAAGCTTGCCTGCCACCGAAGCTCTCAAACCGAACTTCGCCGCCACGCTGATTCGCTACTTCAAGATCGCGGCGCCCGTGGTGGATGCTCTCAACACCCCCATTGCAGCGGCACAGGCGCCGAAGAGAAAAGTGCTCTTCGGGTTGAGATAAAACGGTTCCGCAGTGGCTTGGCAAATATCCGCGTCTAAAGCCAAGTGAAGTGAATCGCAGCGTCGAATCGAGCCAAAATCCAAGAAAATAGGCCAAAAGTCGGCAAAAACCGACGAAATCCTGAAGAATCCTGTGGAAATCGGGCTTTTCCCATTGACTTTGCCTACCCCAAAGCCGCATTGTAACCATCGGCAGGGTTCTTCGAAGCCGCATGAATACAGGGGTTTTGTGCAGCGCAGCCCAAGTTGCACCTTCTCCATGCGGTACGCGTTTCGCGGCGGAAGCCCGTCAACAAGGCAGCCCATAGGGCTCGCCAAGAAGGAGAACATCATAATGGCAACTGGACTGACCAAGACCGCACTCACACGGCATCTGGCCGAGAAGCTCGAACTCACCAACAAGCAATCCGCTGCCTTCCTGGACCTGCTGGCTGAGACCGCCATCAAGGAAACCAAGAAGAACGGCGTATTCGTCATCCCCGGCATCGGCCGGCTCGTAAAGGCAGAGCGCAAGGCCCGCATCGGCCGTAACCCTCAGACCGGCGCGGCCATCAAGATCAAGGCCAAGACCGTTGTCAAGTTCCGCGTGGCCAAGGCCGCCAAGGACGTCATCGCCCCACCCAAAAAGTAGTCTCCATCGGACTGCGGACACCAGGGGAGAAGCCATCGGCTTCTCCCCTTTGTTCTTCCGGGAGCATTCCTGGACGATGATAATTACTCAATCCGTCGGTCACGGCACGGCATCGAACTCAGTATGGCATCGACAACTTCCGCCGCTGACGAAATGAATTTCGAACTGCAATTCAGACAGGCTCCCGCAGTGGGCGCGCCCGTTCTTCTTTTTCTGCGACTTGAGGGGCTCGCGCTGTCGGCGATCTCTGCCGTGCTCTACGCGCGCACCGGTTCCAGTTGGTGGCTCTTTGTCGCGTTGTGGCTTGTGCCCGACCTGAGCATGCTCGGCTATTTGGCCTCGCCTTGCTGGGGTGCTCGCTGCTACAACGCTATCCACACCACGGTCACGCCCATCACATTGGCCTTGGCAGCCTTGCTGCTGCACGCAGCCGGCCCGTTGCCTTATGCGCTCATCTGGCTGAACCATATTGGCGTTGACCGGCTGCTGGGCTTCGGACTGAAGTATCCGGCTGGCTTCGGATGGACACACCTTGGCAAGCAAGGGAAAAAACGCGGCGAGTCTATTGCCGTGAGTTCGTCTCCGGCTTGACGCGCGGCATAAGCGCCCGCACCACTAGAAATGCTCCTATTCCAATCAGGAGAGCTCTGACAATCGACAGGTGGAACAGACCCCATGCCGTCGGAGAGACCACGACAAAAGCACAGGTGGGAATCGGCGCTTTCATCATTCCCCGCACGATCATTGAAGCCACAAAGCTGATGAGAATGCCCCATAGCATTGCTGTGTTGTCATAGGTCCACGACACAAAAGCCAGCGTGATAAAGGTCCCGATTGGCATGATCTCGGTCAAGAGGGCGGTGAGCCAGTGCGGTTTTAGCGCGGCCCGCGGCAAAGTAGCTCGAAGTCGTGGGAAGATGCGTGGCGCGTCGTGCAGATACTCGCGGTAAGGCTCGCCCAGTTTTGCCGAGAGGAAGGCTTCTTCGCCGAGAACCAGGCGCAGATAAAAGAACCCTACCAGCGCCACAATGAACAGGGCTCCGGTCGGAGTGAACAAAAGTGCGACGGCAGCCATCATGAACCAGCCGCCCAGGTAGAGCGGATTGCGCATGTAGCGATAAGGCCCTGCGGCCATTACCCCGCCTCCCTGCATCTCTGCGTGGTGCACGACGTCGTATCCCAGGTAGGCCGCTCCCCATACACGCAGCACCATGCCGATTGCGGCGAGGATCGCGCCGAAGACAATGACGATGGGTGTGGAGACGTTGAAACTCGCCAGCCCCGTCCGGCTGATCTCGAGCGCCATCCATTCCAGCGTGGAGAGCCGCCTTCCAAAATCCCACGGCCTGATCCAGGGAGCCCACATCCCCATTGCGACGATGATGATTTGGATTACCATCCGCAGGCGAAACTCGATTGCGCTTGCCTTCATACATCTCTCCCAATGTCGGAGTGTACCAGCCGGATCGTTCGGGAGTAAGCGTTCAGGCAACGAGTGTTTTCATCTACTCTGTCCTCAACGCTTGCATGGGATCAATGGAAGCCGCGCGCCGCGCCGGAATCCAACACGCGATAAGCGACACTGAAATTACCACTGCGACACTACCCGCAAACGCGAGCGGATCGGTCGGCTTTACGCCATAGAGCACGCTCGATAAGACGCGCATGGTAAGCAGCGACGCGATCAGGCCGATGACCGAGCCTATTGCGGCGAACGCCATTCCTTCACGGAGCACCATTCGCACCACGTCGTTGCGCTCAGCGCCGAGTGCCATGCGAATGCCGATTTCCCGGCGGCGCCGGTTCACGGCGAACGAAATCACTCCGTAAAGTCCCAGAGCTCCAAAGAAGATTGCGAGCAGCCCCAGAATCCCGACAAAGGCCGCGGTTATCCTGTCTTCCCAGAAAGCCTGTTGCATCAGATAGTCAACGGTTCGGACATCGAGGGGCGCATTGCGATCCATGGTCTGAAGCACGTTGCGCATCGCTGCGATTACCGGGCGGCCATCTTGCTCCGATTCGAGAATCAGACTTGCCTCTCCGCGAGGCCATTGCGCAAAGGGCAGATAGATGTACGCTTCGAGTGCCTCATGCGGTTGAATGATCTTTGCGTCTTCAGCCACCCCAACCACCTGACAGGGCTTTCCGTCCACGACGATCTGCCTACCGATCGCGGTTGAGGCCGGCCAATAGCGCTCGGCCATGGTGCGGCTGACGATGGCGACTCGGGCCGTGTGAGGGCCGTCGGCCATGGTGAATTCGCGGCCATCGAGAAGATGCGTACCGACGGTTTGGAAGTAGCCGCTATCCACTGCGTTGAACTTGACTGGAATGGTCGTTTGTCCCTGCGGCAGCTCGATGCCGGGAATGGAGACACGTTTTTCCGCGCCGCCTCCGAAGTCGGAGAGGAGCATGCGCTGCGCGAGTGCAGCATGCCGCACACCGGGCAGTGCCGCGGCGCTTGTCTCCGCCTGCTGAAAGTAGGCCGCGCTACGAGCGAGGTCATACCCGGGCCCGAGATCGAAGAATACCAGGTGCTTCTCGCGGTCGAAGCCCAGGTTCATCTTTAGGCTGACGAGGAAGCTCTTCACAACGAGTCCGGACGCGGTGAGGAGCGTAGCCGCCATCGCAATCTCGGCCACCACCAGGGAACCCCGCAAGGTAAAACGGCGCGGAGGGCCGCCTCTTTCGTCTGACTTCAATGCCGGAGCGCAGCTCATTTTTGTAGCTTGAATCGCAGGCAGCAACCCGCACAAGATAACGGCCAGCATCGAGACAGCAATCGTAAAGAGGATTGCCGCTGCATTCAGATGCAGATCCAGGCCGAGGGAGAACTTCGCCGGCGGCATGAGGGCGCTCTGCAAGCGGAAGAGCTCGACGGCCACAATGAGACCCAGGCCCGCACCTATCAACGCGAGCAGCATGCTCTCGGTGAGCAGTTGCCGAACGATTCGGAAGCGTGTCGCTCCCAGCGCTAACCGCATGGCAATCTCCTTTCGGCGCGCATCTCCGCGCGCCAGGATGAGCCCCGCCACGTTTGCGCAGCAGATGAGCAGCACAATGCCCACGGCGCCCATCAGCATCGCTGTAGGCGTGGCCGCTTCACGCAGGCGCTGGCGTTCGGAGATGACGGTAACTGTTCTTCCTTTATCGACGGCAGGGTAGGCTTGTGCGAGGCGCTGCCCTGTGGCTTCAAGTTCCGCTTGCGCCTGTGCCGGGGTAAACTCGGGCCGGAGGCGGCCCACGAGTTCGAAACCGCGGAACCCGCGTTCGGATGCTCCATACCGCGCTGTGATTGGAAACCACAGTTCTGCGGGAATGAATGCTGTCATCCCGCGGAATCCTCGCGGAGCAATGCCAACCACGGTATAGTTCCGGCCCGAGAGTAAGATTTGTTTGCCCACCAGCTCCGGATCGGAGCCGAAGAAACGTTGCCAGACAGCGTTGCCGATGACGACACAAGGTTGACCGCTTTGCGCGGCCGCAGCGAACCGCCGGCCTAGCCCGGGATCCGTTCCAAGCAGCGAGAAGTAATTGGGAGAAACAACCTCGTCGAGCAGAGCCTGAGATTCCGAGCCGGAGTGAATTGTCGCCGCGTAACGCGCATAGGCAATAATCCCCTCCAGCGTCCGGCTTTGCGCGGCCAAATCTACTGCGTCTGGGTATGAAAACGAATAGTCGGCGCCTTGCGGTGTTGAGGCGACAATCCGAACCATCCGCTGCGGTTCGCTAGCTGGCCATGATCGCAGGAGCGCGGCATCGGCAACCGTGAAAACTGTGGATGTTGCCCCGATACCAAGTGCAAGTGTCAGGACGGCGACGGCTGTGAAGCCGGGACTCCTCAATAGTCCGCGAAGGCCATAACCAGCATCGCTCACCAGGCTTTCAATCAAGGGAAGCGTACGCCGTTCGCGATATGCTTGCCGCACCTGCTCCACCCCGCCCAGTCGCACGAGCGCTTGCCGCCGCGCCTCATCCAGGCTCAGCCCGGCGCGAATTCCATCCTCGGTGTGCATAGCCACGTGGCTTTTCACTTCCGCCGCGAAGTCGTTGTCTGCCTGCTGGCCCTGGCACAGTCCGCGAAACCGCATCCACAATGCCCTTAGTCTGCGCATCACGCCTCCTCGGCAGGAGCCAGGAACCGCGCCAGAATCTCCGTCGTCTGTTCCCACTCCGCGGCAGCCTTGCGCACCCGGCGCTGTCCCGCCTTGGTCAGCTCGTAGAACTTCGCCTTGCGGTTGTTTTCCGACGTGCCCCAGCGCGAGCGAATATACCCCTCCTGCTCCAGTTTGAGCAGCGCGGGATAGAGCGTTCCATAGTTCAACTGCAACAGGTCGCCGCTGGTCTGCTCGATGCGGCGAGCAACGCCGTAACCGTGCTGCGGTCCCATCGATTCAAGCGTCTTCAGCACCATCAGCGTCAGCGTTCCCTGCCAGACATCGGTCTTTTCGCCCATTGGTCGGCTCCTATTGCAAAACAATATGAACACTCTACACCCGCACCTATGGGAACGCAATAGGAAGCTCTTATGGCGCAGTGATTCGCAATGGCGGCCCGGCGATTAAAGCTGTCTGCTGCAGGCTGGGCGATCATCCCCACAACGCCATTTCGTTGGTGAGATCGACCCAGAACCAGATTTCGGCGAGTCCGTCCTGGAAGGAAGGCTGTCAATAGATCAATTTGAGCGAGAATTGAATCTGGCGCGATGTGCCGGCGGTCTTGCTGATCTCTCCAAAACCGGAGCCGTTGAGTATGTTGGCGGGTAGGCCCATGTTCACGATGTTGAAGAGGTTGAAAAACTCGCTGCGGAACTGCAGATCGATACGTTCGGCTCCACTCCTGCGGCGCCCAAAGGGCGTGTCCTTGATGAGCGCAAAGTCGAAGTTGTAATATGCCGGGCCACGAAAGCTGTTGCGCCCCAGCGTTCCAAAACGCCCCTGATTCGGCCCGCTTCCGCCGGCGATATGAATGGGGATGGAGAAGAACGCGGTTGCGTTATTCGTACCCTGGCCGAAGTAGTCCGCGCGCACTTTGCGTGCAGTCGACAGGTGCGGCGTTGCAATCTGGTCAGGGCGGTCTACGCCGTTAGAGCCCGCGCCCGTCTGCTGAATCCCTGAAAAGATCGTGAACGGTGAGCCCGAGCTGATGCTTGAAATGCTCAGCAGTTCCCAGCCGTCCGTCATCTTTCGGCTCACAGGACGAAGGAAGTTCACGCTCTCCAGATGCATGTCCTGCGCCACGCTCAAACCAAAGCCGTCGGTCACGTCGAACGATGACGGACCTCGCTCCGGGTGCGTGTCGTAGGGGTTCTGCGGATATCCCTGCGCGACAGCCCCGGTGGATCCCGTTCCGCCAAGCACTTCGCTGGTGTCGTCGATTGATTTGCTCCAGGTGTAGCTCGCCTGGATTCCGGGCCCTCCATGACCCACGGTGCCGGACAGCGAGGTTTGCAGCGCGTGATAATTTGAGTGCGCGGTCGCCGTGATTTCGCTCTCGGTCCCAAAGCCGCCAATCACATTTCCAGCCTTGTCGAATCTGGTGAGCGGAGCAAACGTGGCATCTGCGCCTGGATACGCATTGGGAAAGCTGAAACGCGGAAGCTTCACGCCAACGGTTCCCACATAACTGGCATCTGCTGTCAGGTCGGCGAATTTGCGCTCCAGTCCTACCGTCCAGGTGTACAGCGTAGCGTTGCCGAAGTTGCGATCGACGCCGGCGAGAGACAGATCGCTGACTACGTGGCCCGCCGTGAGCGCTGCTACATCCTGCTCATAGCGATCCACATCCATCGCCGTGTTGGGTGCAACTGTGTTGGTGCGTCCAGTGGGGAAAATATCGGCGCCCGCCAGTGTGTAGGCGCGCGGCAATTGCGCCGGCGTAATTTTAAATCCGTAGCCGATGGGCGCATTCGAGGCTGACAAGAGCCTCGGCATCACGGCAAACGGCGTCGAGCCGGTCAGAAGGTTATCCTGCCAGAGATTCGGAGGGATCACCGTAACTGCGCCGCCGGCATGCGCTTCGAACTTGTCTGAAACCTGCCATGCCGCCTGGATGCGCGGACCCCATCCCTTCCAGTTAGTCCGGTAGCCGGGCTGCGGATTCACGACGTACTCCTGAGTATCGTTCACGTACAGAAATCCTGCTGTCCGCTTGGCACGCTCACTGATAGGTCTATAAAGTTCCCAACGAATCCCGTAGTCAAGCGTAAAGCGGCTGCTAATCTTCCAGGTGTCCTGCGCATAGGCATCCACATTGTTGCGGCTAATGGCCGCCGGGCCAATGTGCTCTCCGCTCGAAAAATAAGGTGGCGCGACCGATGCGGTATAGTCGAATGGACTTCCAATCAAGAAACTGGAAAGCGTGTCAGGCAAAAGATCGCCTGCATAGAGATCGTGCGCTGTGTTCTTCGACGCGGTAATAACCGGAACATTGCTGTTCGGTGGTCCGGGAACATAAGCAGCACCTCCGCCAAAGTCGTATTCGCCGTTGGGGCTAATTCCAAAGTACGTGGTGTCGCGGTTTGCACGGATTTCTCCGCCCGCTTTGAACGAATGCCGCGCAGCGGTGAAAGCCAGATTCTCGCGGAGCTGGAAGAGATTCCCGTAGGCCTGCATCACCGTTCCGGCCGCGGAGTTGAACGCCTCAAACAGGCCATCGTTGAACTTGACCGCCGGATCGGTGTAGTTTGGCGTGGGAAACCCCGGCGTGGTGCGCTGAATGCTGAGGGACGATTCAAGCGTAAGCCGCGGCGAAAACTCGTGCGTATAGGTGCCCACCACGTTGCGCTGCCTATCGATGTACTGAACACCAAACGAAGGATCGATTGCTGTCTGGTCGGGATTCGTGGTCGGTCCGCTTAGATTGTCGAAATTGAAGCGAGCAAAGAACTGGTCTTTGCTGGAAAACTTGTGGTCGAGACGCAGTGAGAACTGATCGGCGTCTGTAGCCACCTTCGACGCCGTCGCATAGGTGTGATCCAGAAACGGACCGCTCGCATCGTTCGGAAGAGGATAGCGCTTGAGCACAGCCGCGATGCCTGGATTGACAGGCACTGTCAGCGTATCGACAGAACCGTCTGGATAGGTGAGCGTATCTTGGCCGGTCCGCTCGATCGGGGTTGGCACGGGCATCACTTGCGTAGTTCCCAAAACCTGGCGGAAGCCCTGGAACTGCGCGAAGTAGAAAGTCCGGCTACGGCCGTCGTACACGTGGGGAAGGTAGACCGGGCCGCCGTTGGTAAAGCCGAATTCGTTGCG
>Ga0224555_1000268_pt1 | contig 77816 bp, 71 predicted proteins | sample 714S23034metaG_FD_180687 | JGI IMG/M metagenome (GOLD analysis project Ga0224555, IMG submission 180687) | Peat soil microbial communities from Stordalen Mire, Sweden - 717 S2 30-34 | ecosystem: Environmental > Terrestrial > Soil > Wetlands > Peat | place: Sweden: Norrbotten County, Stordalen... | reverse complement strand
TCCAGATTCCGAACCGTCTGGGCGCGGTACTGCTCGGGAGCATGCCCATCGGTGACGATCGCCCGGCGAAGTGCCGCATCGCGCACCTTCGATCTCCAGCTCTGGGCGAAGCTGATGAAGAAACGCTGGTCGCCGGTGAATCCATCTTTAACCGCGTCCGGTTTTCCGTTTAGAGACAGCACGTAAGCATCATAGGCAACCATCAGCCCCGCCAGGTCGGCGATATTCTCGCTGAGCGTCTGCTGTCCATTCACCGCCAGGTCGGGAAAGGGCCGGTAGGTATCGAACTGCGCGGCGAGCGCCTGCCCGGCTGCCCGGAAATGGTCGAAATCCGCCTTGGTCCACCAGTTGGCCATGCGCCCTTGGGCATCGAACTGGCTGCCCTGGTCGTCGAAGCTGTGGCTGATCTCATGGCCGATAGTCGCGCCCATCGCGCCGTAATTGTGGGCCGCATCCGCATTGCCGTCGAAGTAGGGCGGCTGCAGAATCGCCGCCGGGAAATTCAAAGCGTTCTGCAAAGGAAGATTGACCGCGTTCACGGTTTGGGGAGTCATCCACCACTCGCCCCGGTCGACCGCCTGGTGCAGCTTGCCAAGTTGGTGCCGATATTCGAATAATTCGGCGCGCCGCGCGTTGCCGAGCGCGTCTCCCTTGACGATTTCAAGACCGGAGTAATCGCGCCAGCGATCGGGATAGCCCACGCCCACCTTCAACGTATCCAGCTTCGCCTTCACCTTGACCTTGGTTTCGGGCGACATCCAGGCGAGCGAGTCGATACGCTTGGCGAACGCCTTCACCAGGTCGCGGGCCATGGCCTCCGCCTTCGCCTTGGTTTCCGCGGGGAAATAGCGTTCCACATACATCCTGCCGACCGCGTCCCCCAGCGCGAAGTTGGTCAAATCGATTCCCCGCTGCCACCGCGGGCGGATTTGCGGGATTCCGCTGAGCGCCTTGCCGTAAAAGCTGAAGTGCTCGTCGCCGAACGCTTTGGGAAGAAAGGCCGCGGCGCTTTCGATGGCGTGCAGCGCGAGCCAGTCCTTCCACCGATCGAGCGGCTGCTTGGAAACCAGCGCGGCGAGGCCCGTGACCGCTTTGGGGTGCCACACGATGATCACCGGAGGCTCGCTCAATCCGGCGGCTTCGAGCAGCGCCGGCCAATCGAGCCCGGGCGCCTTCAACGGCAGGTCCGCCCGTTTCCATGGCACCGCGGAGTGCACGTCCTCCGATTCGACGCGCGTGGCGTGCACCCCTGCCATGGCAGTCTCCAGGGCGAATACTCGCGCGGCGCGGGAGGCCGGATCGGTGAAGCCGGCAAGCGTGAACATTCGCCCGATGTGCTCCAAGTATTGCTTCCGCAACTGCGCCATTTGCGGCGACTGCGAAAGATAGTATTCGCGGTCGGGCATCCCCAGACCGCCTTGCAGCAGATAGGGGTACGTGTGCGCTGGATCGTCGAGGCCCTGTGTGACCCAGATTCCAAACAGATTCCCGGTCTCGAAGTTGGTGCTGTTCAGCGCGTCCACGTCCGCGCGCAGTTGTTCGCCGATGGCGCGCGCCAGCGCATGACCGTCCGCGATGGCCGCGAAGGCGTCCAGTTGCGGTTTGAGCGGCGCGACTCCTTTGGATTCGATGGCCGTTTCGTCCATGAAGGCGGCGTAGAAATCGCCCACCTTGCCGGCATCCGGCCCAGCCGGGGCGCCGGCTTTCGCCGCATCCTGGATCAGGGATAAAGTGCGTTTCCGGGTTTCGTCGGTCAGGATGGTGTCGATGCCGTAAGCGGCCTTGTCGGCGGGGATCGGCGTCGATTTGATCCATCCGCCGTTGGCGTATGCGTTGAAATCGTCGCCAGGCGCCGCAGACTTGTCCATTCCAGCCAGATCGATGTCCGCGTTTTGCGCCGGTTTCTTCGTGCTGCACGCCGAAGCTGCCGCAAGCATCGCGGCGAGCAGCAAGGCGGATTTTTTCGGATGCCTCATTCCCTGAGGTTAGCGCACGACGACATAATGGAGTAGATGATCGATATCTCCCCTTTGCTCGTCCGGATATCGGCAGCCGCCCTCTTCGCCGCGCCCGCCGCGTTGGCCACCACTCCCGTTAACGTACCTCTCGTCAATCCCGGCTTCGAAAGCCCCTACCTCGCCGTCTCCGAAAACAACGGCACCATAACCGGGAGCATCGCCAACGGCTGGGCGGACAACTCCGCATGGTCTAATTCCACGGTCGCATACGCGCAGGAATTCAATAACCCGCACAGCGGCGCATCCTGCCAGAAGATGGCCGTGGCATCCATCGGCAGCGGCGAGGCGCAATTCCAGCAAGGCATGCCCGTTGTCGCGGGCTCTCTCTACACGGCCTCAGTGTGGGTGCGCGGCGATCCCGGAACGCAGGTCATTTTCCGCATTCAAGACGGCTCCGCGCCCTACGAATCCTACCTGGATACCTATGCCGCTCTCACCGCCGGCTGGCAGCAGATCACCATTCACGGCTACATCGTCGTTACCACTGGCGCGTTTTTTATGATCGCCCTCAGCGCGCCCGGCACTGTCTGGATCGACGACGCCAGCGTCTCGTACACCGCCGGGGCCGCGCCGCCCACGCCGAACCTCGGTCCCATCCCACCGTCCTTCTTCGGCATCCATGTCGCCAATTTTCTCGAGAGCATTCTCTCGAATCCCGGCTTTGAGCCGCCCTTCGTTTCCGTCGGGCAAAACAACCCGATTTCCGGCAACGTGGCGATCGGCTGGAACGACAACTCGTCGTGGGCGGATGTCACCGTCGCCTACTCGGAGGACACCGACAACCCGCACGGCGGAGCCGCGGCGCAGATGATCGACGTGCAGGCCGTTACCAGCGGCGCGGTGCAGTTGGTCGAGCCCATCACGGTGATTCCAGGCGCGACCTACACGTTCACCGTCTGGCTGCGCGGCCAGCCTGGGATGACGGTCAACGTCATCCTGCAAAACCAGAACACACCCTACAATTACTACGCCAGCACGCCCGCGCAGCTCGGCGCCGATTGGCAACAGTTCTCCGCCGCGGGCCAAATCAACGATACCGGTTCCGTGCTGCTGATGATACAAGCCACCGCGCACGGAACATTTTCCGTGGACGACGCTTCGTTCACGGACGCGAACGGCCAGCCTGTCTCGGGCGGCGTCCCGTGGCCCGCCGCGCGTTTCGGTACCCTGCGCCTCTGGGATTCCGGCACCACCTGGACGGCGCTGGAACCGCTCCGCGGCGTCTGGAATTTTGCGCCGCTGGATACCTGGGTGGCGGCCGCGCAAGCCAACGGCATACCGGACATCATCCTGACGCTCGGCCAGACTCCCGCCTGGGCATCGTCGAATCCCGACGACGTGAACTATGTCGGTGCGGGCGCGCCTGCGCCGCCCGCGAACATTCAGGACTGGAACGACTATGTCACCGCCGTCGCCCAACGGTATAAGGGCCGCATCCGCATCTACGAAATCTGGAACGAGCCGAATGACAACACTTACTTTACAGGCACGGTCGCGCAACTGGCGCAACTGACTCAGGAGGCTTATCGGATTCTGAAAGCCGTGGACCCGCAGAACACAGTCAGTTCGCCGGCCGCTTATTCCGCCGGTTACCTCGATACATTGCTCGCCGCCGGCGCAGGGCAGTATGTGGACGTCATCGGCCATCACTTCTACACCACGCCTCCGGAAACCACCGGCCCTCTCATCGCCAATGTCCGCCTGGTGATGAATAAGTACGGGCTCGGCGCGATGCCCCTGTGGGACACCGAAGGCGCATCCGGCGACACCACCACGCCGCCGGACCAGGCCGCCAATTACATGGTGCGGAAATACCTCACCGACCTGGCCTACGGCTCGGGACGCTACGACTGGTACACCTGGGGCAGAGCCACTTCCTTCTGCGTGGGAACCGAGCAGGCCGATCCGCGCGCGCTCACTGAGGCGGGGCGAGCGTATCGTTACCTGTTCGATTGGCTATTGGGCGCAACGCTGACGCAGGCCGTCATCGACCAATCCGGCACGTGGCAAATCTGGCTCACGCTGGCCACCGGCGACCCTGCCATGATCGTCTGGAATCCTTCCCAGACCGCGCAGTTCACCATCCCCGCCGCGATCCAGGCGCGCACCGTGCGCGACATCTTCGGAGGCGCAGCGGCCGTCGGAGGAACCACCATCGCGGTTACGGACTCGCCCGTCCTGCTCACTGCGTGTTGCCAGACAACGCCCGCCATCGGCGCAGTCACTAACGCCGCCAGCTACACGGACGCTGTCTCGCCCGGCAGTCTCGCTACCATCTTCGGTACCGGATTTGCATTGCAGCCAGCCGCGGCCGCGAGCCTGCCCCTGTCCCAAGACCTGGGCGGCGTGAGCGCTTCCATTAACGGCTTCTACAGCCCGATGCTCTACGCGGATTCCGGCCAGATCAACTTTCAGGTGCCGTTCGAGGCGCAGGCCGGCAGCGCCACGCTGTTAGTGCGCTCGCCGCTGGGAATGAGCGTCGAATATCCGTTGACCATCGATGCCGCCGCGCCCGGAATCTTCCAATGGGACGGAAACCTGGCTGTGGCCACCGACGCCGCCGGTACGCTCTTCACGCCTGACCATCCGGCCCCCGCGGGTTCCGTGATCGTTGTGTATCTGACCGGAATCGGCGGCCTGACCAACACGCCGCTGGATGGCGCAGGGGCTCCGTTGGCTCCTCTGGCGCAAGCCACGCTGTCCGCGTCGGCAACCATCGGCGGCGCCAACGCCCCCATCCAATTCCTGGGGTTGACGCCCTATTTCGCGGGCCTGGCCCAAGCCAATCTCCAGGTGCCCCAGCTTGCGGCCGGCGACTATCCGGTGGTCATCACCGTCAACGGAGTGGCCAGCGCTCCCGCCATGCTGTCCGTGGGGCAGTAGCCCTGCCCCCCCACATGCTCAAGCGGTTGCCCCGGATCGTTGCGGCTCAATCTCCACCTTAGTATGCAGCCGCGCGCTGAGGGCATCGAGGATTTTGGCGGCCCGCTCGAGGGTAATGCCAAAATACTCGTTGCGCTCGTCGCGCGAGACCTGGGACTCATGCACCTTGAGCCTCTTTGCCAGTTCGCGCTGTGATACTCCTTGGGCGATGCGCAGTGAGATCAGCGTTTGTCCCAATCCGCGAAGGTTGTCGAGGTCCTCGAATTCACCGCGTTTGAGCCGTTCGTAGCTCTCGACCTCTTCTTCCAACTGAAGGTGGAACGATTCCATCGGATCGACAACTCGCTTAATCTCCTCCTTACTGAGACCGGCATCCTCTAGCCGCACCCGGTGGTCGGAGAGTCGTTTCCGCTCGTCCGTCAGCCGGGCGGACGCCTCTTGATATTCCGTCTCATTTCGAATCATGACTGACCTCCATATTGAATCTTCACGATTCCCCTCGGTTTTCCGCCAAGCCGGGACTGGCGAAAGGCGGAGGGGAATTCAAGCTCGTGGCCGTGCTTGTCGCGAATGCCGCAGCCGATACCCAGGCCCGGCACATGCGGGTACAACTCTACGCGGTACCTGTGCCACATCGGAAGCTGCTTTTTCGGATACCCGGGGTATGGCTTCCGCGAGGCCGGGTCCCACGTCCAGATCTTGGAAGGATCCAGCCGGTTTAGATGCCGCACCAATTCGCCGGTCTTCAGTTGGTCCAGGCCGCAGACAAAGTATCCATCGATGTCGTTGGGGTGGTCCTTGTCTTCGGCAAACGAGCCATCGGCAAACACTTCGCGGATGCCTGCCTGCCAGAGTTGCCGCGTGAGAGTCTCAAGGTTGCTAACCAATTCGTCCCGCCAGGGCGCGTCCCAGGAGGGGTGCTCGTTCCGATCATGCGGCCCCTGCACCAGCAGCGACTGCCGCAGCTCCTCGAAAGAGACCTCGTAATCGCCCGGCGGCAGGAGGCCATCCGGCCCAAAAGGTGGAATCGTTGCCATGCTTGTCATTTACCGCACAGTTATAATATTAGCCTAGCTTTACACAAAAGTCAAGCCTAACGAATTCTGCCCTTCTGGCCGGCCCGATCCCGCCTCCCTCGCGGCCCGGCGTCATCAAGCTATACTGTTGCGAGTGAACCGACAATATCACAAGTGGTACAGTCCCCATCTGCAACGAGATATGGAGTTGCTGGAGTACGGGCACGCCGGGATGCCCGTCATCGTTTTTCCCACCTCCATGGGCCGCTTCTACGACTACGAGGATCGCGGCATGATCGGCGCCATCGGCTATCAGTACGACGCCGGCCGCCTGCAGGCTTTCTGTCTCGAAAGCGTCGATTCGGAAAGCTGGTATAACCGCCGCATCCCTCCGCGGGAACGCGTGCTCCGTCATCTACAGTACGAGAATTACGTGATCCACGAAGCGCTGCCGTTCATCCGCACGCGCAATCCCGAGGCCCGCGTGGCCGTCACCGGCTGCAGTTTCGGCGGCTATCACTGCGTCAACTTCGCGCTACGCCATCCCGATCTGGTAGGGCCGTGCGTCAGCATGGGCGGCGCCTTCGATATCCATCAATTCCTGAACGGCTACTACGACGACAATTGCTACTTCAATTGTCCGCCGGATTTCCTGCCCAATCTCAGCGACGAGCGCTATCTGAGCGAATACCGCAACGGCATGCACCTGGTGCTGGCCACCGGCGAAACCGACATCTGCCTGAATGAAAATGTGCGCCTGGCGGGCATCATGAACGGAAAACAGATTCCTCACTGGCTGGACGTCTGGGGCGACGGCACCGGCCACGATTGGCACTGGTGGCAGCGCATGGCTGTTAAATTCTTCGGATAGGGGAGAATCACTGCCGGAGAACAAGTAAGAATGTGGCGCGGGTCCCGGGTCGAGTGTTACTTTTCCCACTTGTAGGGAGCAATCAATGGATAAAAGGCGACAGCACATGATCCCGAGGGGTACCTGACTGCTTGGGCCTGTCCAGACCCGCCACCGGGGAAGTTTGGCACCATGTGGGTAATTCAAAAGGCAGATGCCACAAAGAGAGAATTGAAATCGCCGAAGAACTACTTCTGGGAAGAAGACTTCTACACGCTTAAGGAGAACGGGGGGAGAAACCTCGCGGTAGAAGACACATTGAGCATCGTCGAGCGAGACTTCGCGGCGGTCGCCGCAAAGCTGAAGGCATCGGCGCCGTTAGCGGGGCATGATCGCGTTGTCCTATCGTTTTTTGCGGCGGCGATGATGGTGAGGACCCGCCATTTCGCCGGCGTGATTGGAAGGATGTTGCGAACGGTTCAAGCACAGGCGGCCAAGCAGGCCGCGAAGCAGAAGATCCAACCGTCCCTATCGAACGCAATCGCCGAGGCGCTTCCGAACCTTGTCGGGGAGACCGTACGGACCGGCATGACCGAGAATTCGCAAATGATTATACGGATGAATCTGTCGGTCTTCGTGGCCAACGACAGCGCCGGGTTCGTGACCGGGATGAGCCATGCTTCGTATCCGTTCCGGGACACCCTCATTCGTTCCTCGGTCACGAGGATGTCGAGTTCACGATGCCGCTAACCCCACGCCATCTTGCATATTACTCGTGGAAAATACAGCCGAGGATGTACGAGGAATTGGATCAGCGAAAGGTGGACCGCCTGAATGCCAGGACCATCGAAGGTTGCCAAAAGGAGTTCGTCTCCTGGAAGGGCATCGTGCGCGGCGAGTGGTTCCTGCCCGACGTGTTTACTCCGCCGCTGCAAATGTCACGCGGTGCAACATAAATCGGGAAGAAAGAACCAAGCACAAGCCGCGACGCCTCGACGCCTCGACGCCTCCGCGGCTTCGTTCGGTAATGGTAGAATGGTAGAATCTTGGAGGCTTTACAGAAAATACGAATATGAAGTCTCTCAACGTCAAAGACCCCGAAGCCCATCGCCTCGCCACGGCCATCGCCCAGGAGACGGGCGAAACCATGACCCGCGTAGTAACCGATGCTCTGCGGGAACGCTTTGAGCGCCTACCGCATCGCCGTGGCAAGGCCAGCGCCGAGGAACTCCGCGCAATTGCCAGGCGCGCCGCCGCCCATGTCAACAGCCCATACCTGGACCATGCGGACTTCCTGTACGATGAAAACGGCCTCCCGAAATGATTCTCGACACTTCCGCCCTGGCTGCCATCTTCTTCGGAGAGCCTGAACTGGAACTGTATATCCAGGCAATTCATGATGCAGCGCGTTGCCGCATCAGCGCCGCCAATTTCGTCGAACTCTCGATGGTGGTTGAGGGGCAGATCGGTCCGGAGGCAGGCCGTCAGTGCGACGTGTTCTTCCGCCGAGCTGAAATCGTCATCGAGCCGGTCACGGTGGAACAAGCGCACTTGGCGCGGCAGGCCTTCCTCGATTTCGGCAAAGGCCGCCATCCCGCTAAGTTGAATTTCGGAGATTGTTTCGCGTATGCGCTCGCCAAAGCGACTGGAGAACCGCTGTTGTATAAAGGAGACGACTTCAGCAAGACGGACGTAACGGCGGCAGTGATCGCCTAACGGATTCCGCTGAAAGCTGAAAGCTGAAAGCTGCTGACCCTGCATGCCTGACACCCCGGCCATCGCCGTCCACGACCTCCGCAAACTCTACGGCGACAAAGCTGCGGTGGATTCGCTCAACTTGGTCGTGCCGCGTGGCTGCTTCTTCGGATTCCTGGGTCCCAACGGCGCGGGCAAATCCACCACCATCCGCATGCTGACGGGCCTCGTCCCGCCGTCGTCCGGCTCCATCGAACTGCTGGGCATGCGCCTGCCCGACCGCGAGCTCGAGATCAAGCGGCGCATCGGCTTGGTGCCCGACGAATCGCTGCTCTTCGACCGCCTCACGGGCGCGGAGTTCCTGGAGTTCGTGGGCCGCATGTACGGCCTGCCCCGCCCCGTGGCCCGTGAGCGCGCGCTGTCCCTGCTCGACCTCTTCGAGCTGCGCGAAAGACGCAAGCTCATCGCCGAGTATTCCAAGGGCATGCGCAAGCGCCTAGCCATGGCGGCCTCGCTCATCCATCACCCCGACCTGTTCCTGATGGACGAGCCGTTCGAGGGCGTGGACGCCGTGGGCGCACGCCTGATGAAGGACATCCTGCTCGACCAGGTGCGCCGCGGCGCAACAATCTTCCTCACGTCGCACGTGTTGGAGGTCGTCGAGCGGCTGTGCGACCGCGTCGCCATTATCGATAAAGGAAAGATCGTCCGCGAAGGCTCCATGGACGAGCTGCGCGGCGGAACGGAATCGCTCGAAGATGTTTTCGTGCGGGTGGTGGGAGCCGGCCGCGAGTTCCACGAGTTGGAGTGGCTCAAATGATCCGGGCCATCCTGCGCGCGCAATGGCTCAGCATGCGCATCTTCCGCCTGGCGTCCGGCCGGCGCGGGGCCATGTTTTCCCTGATCGTTGCAGTGCTGTGGTACGGCTTCTGGACCTTCCTCGCCGCGGTGGCCGAGGAACTAACGGCGGCTCGGGGGCTGCGGGTGCCAATCGAAACCTGGCTGCCCGCCGGCATGTTGGGAGTCTTCGCCTACTGGCAGTTGGCGCCGCTGGCTTCGGCAACCATGGGCGCGTCGCTCGATCTGCGCAAGCTGCTGGTCTATCCCGTGCCGCGGCGCTCGCTGTTTCTGGTCGAAATCCTGCTGCGCATCGCCACCTGCGCGGAATTGCTGCTGCTGCTGACGGGCGCAGCCATCGGTTTGCTGCGGAATCCCGCATTCGGCGGATGGACGGCGCTCGCGCGCGTACCTCTCGCCGTGGTTCTTTTCGCGGCGTTCAACTTGATGCTGGCGGCCGGACTGCGCAACCTGATCGAGCGGCTGCTCAGCCGCAAGGGCATCCGCGAGGCGATCGCGCTGCTGCTGATGCTGGTCGGCGTCCTCCCGCGCTTGCTGATGGTCACCGGCTTCGGGGGTGCCCTCTGGGCCCGGCGCATGGAGCATGATTTCCCGACGGCCGCGAATCCGTTCTGGCCCTGGGGGGCCGCGGCGCATTGCATGCTTGGCCTGTCCACCGGAATGCGGCCCGTGGCTGCCGCGGCCGTGCTTGCCGCGTGGACGGCGGCGGCGTACCTGTTTGGCCGTTGGCAGTTCATGCGCGGCTTGCGATTCGACTTCCAGGCAGCCCAGGCCACCGTCGCATCCGCCAAGGCGCGTCCCTTCGCCGAGCGGCTGTACCGTCTGCCGTCGCTGGTGTTGCCCGATCCGCTGTGTGCCATGGTCGAAAAGGAACTCCGCTCGCTCGTCCGCACGCCGCGCTTCCGGCTGGTCTTCGTGATGGGCTTCTCGTTCGGCCTGGTGGTCTGGCTGCCGATGATCCTGCGCGGCCGCGTGACGCACTCCGCGGTCTCCGGCAATTTCCTGGCGGTGGTCAGCCTGTACGCTTTGTTCCTGCTCGCCCAAGTCACTTATGGCAACGCGTTCGGCTTCGACGGTTCCGCCGCGCAGCTCTATTTCCTGGCGCCAGTGGCCATCTCGCGCGCGCTAGCCGCCAAGAACATCGCAGCGGCCATCTTCATCTTCCTGGAGATCGCGGCGGTAGCGGCCGCCTGTACCCTGTTGCGCCTGGGGATCTCGTCCGGCCAAATCGCCGAGGCATTCCTGGTCACAGCCATCGCCGCGCTATACCTGCTGGGCATCGGCAATTTAAGCTCGGTGAATTACCCGCGCCACATGAACGCGCAGAGGGTCTCGGCGGGCGGCGGCGGAGGACGCGCGCAAGGCGTGCTGTTTCTCCTCTATCCGGTCGCGCTGCTGCCGGTCTTTCTCGCCTACCTGGCGCGCTACGCCTTTGACAATCAGGCTGTCTTCTACGCAGTCTTGGCGTGCGCCGCGGCGCTGGGCGCGGCGATTTACTGGATGGCGATGGAATCGGCGGTGTCGGCGGCGCGCAGCCGCCGCGAGGCCATCCTTGCGGAGCTGTCGCGCGGCGAGGGTCCCATGGTGACAGAGTGAGCCGGTAGTGGGCCGGCCTCAAGGCATCGGCGTAACCTTCAGATTGGCGAAATAGGCATCGGTGCCCGGCCCGACCCAGAGCGCCACAGATCCAACGGCGTCCCCCAGTTTGAGATCCTTGACGATAAGGCACGGCTGCGCCGCTTCGTGAACGTAAAGCTCGGCGCGGGTGCCCGTAACGACGATCTTGTATCTGGTCCAGGCGCCGGCTTCGAGATCGACGTACGACTCGTAGACGCCCGGCGATTCGTTGCGCAGGCGGTCCCACGGCCACTCGGGTTCGGAGGCGTACTGCGTTGAATGGTTGCGCCGCGCCATGTCGTCGGCTCGGCCGTTGGTGGGCCGCAGGTAGATGCACTCGTACTTCGATCCGCCGTTCTGAACGCGAAAGGCGATGCCGACAAAGCCGCGGGCGCCGGCGAATGCGCCTGCCGAGGGTTTCCCGGCGAGTTCCACCTCAATGGCGCCGTCCTTGAAGGAGGAGCCTTTTATCAGGGCGAAACCACCTCCACCCTCGCGGTCGGTCAAGCGAGTCGCTTCCTTGCCTAGATAGGTCACCACCGCCGCGTCCAGTTTCCGGGCGTCGAGATTTGCGGGCGGGACGGCTTGGGCCCACGCCGCCATCGAGGGCAGTAGGATACAGAGTATCGATTTCATGTTCTTGCGCTCCTCCATCTACTCGCACCGCAGCGCGATAACGGGATCCACCGCCGTCGCCCGCCGCGCCGGGACGTAGCACGCCGCCAGCGCAATCGCTCCCAGCAGCAGCGCCACAGCCGCCAGCGTCGCCGGATCGGCCGGGCGGACGCCATACAGCAACCCCGCCATCAATCGCGTAAGCGCGAGCGCCGCCGCCAGCCCCCCTGCGATTCCGATCGCAGCTAGCCGCATACCTTGGCGCAGCACCAGCCCGACAATCTCCCCGCGCGACGCTCCCAAAGCCGCGCGGATGCCGAGTTCATGCGTACGCCGGGTCACGGCGTAGGACATGACGCCGTAGATTCCGACCGCGGCCAGCAGCAGGGCGGTGGCCGCGAAGATGATCAGCACCAGCATGGTGAAGCGGCGCTCGGCGACCGATCCCGAAATGGTCTGCTCCATCGTGCGGACCGCGTAGATGGGCTGATCCTGGGTAGGACCGGCGACCTGCGCGCGCACGGCGGAGACCATGCTCATCGGTTCGGGTCCAGTGCGCAGCATGAGCGTCAGTCCGGCCACCCCTTGGAACATGAACTTGTCGGGCACTTGCCAGACTGGGAAGTAAATCTGGTCTCGTATCTTGTTGGTATCGTCGGAATCCAGGCCCCATTGCTTCACGTGCCCAACTACGCCAACGATCCGGACCGCACCCATCACCATAAGGCTGATCTGCCGGCCGATGGGGTCCTGGCCCGGAAAGACGTGCTTCGCCAGCACGTCGTCGATCGCCACCACCGGGGGCGAAGCCAGGTTGTCCCGGTCCGTGAAAAATCGTCCGCGCCGCAAGGGGATTTGCATCACGCTGGGGTAATCGGGAGTGACGACAGAGAACACCGCCGACGTCATCCGGTCTTGCGGAGGCTGCGGTCCTGCGCCCGGCCAGAAGGCATTCTCGCTGTCGCTGTCGCCCAGAGGCACCAGCGATGTGATGGCCGCCGACCGGACTCCTGGAATCGCCGCCACACGCCCGAGCAATTGCTGGTACGCCAGCCGGATAGCCGGCGGGCTGGCCATCACTGTGGGCGACAGGGCCACCTGCGTCGTCAGGACATTGCGCGTGTTGAACCCTGGATCCACGCGCAAGAGCCGCCAGACGCTCTGCATCATCAGTCCCGCGCCCGCGAGCAAGATCACCGCCAGGCCGATTTCCACGGCCACGAAAACGCCCTCCACGCGATGACGTCCGCCTCCTGCGCCGCGCGCGCCTTCCTTCAGGGATTCCTGCGGGTTCGCATTCGCGCCGAGGAAGGCCGGGGCCAGGCCGAACAGGACGCCGGTGACCACGGAGACCGCCAGCGTGAACACCAGAACGTACGGGTCGATGCCCACCTCTCCGGAACGCGGCAGGCTGCCGGGAGCGGCGGCCAGAACCAGGCTGGTCCCCCAGCGGGCCAGCAGCAGGCCGATCGCGGCTGCGCCCAGAGACAGCAGCACGCTTTCCGTCAGAAGCTGGCGCACGATGCGCCCGCGCTCGGCACCCAGCGCGGTGCGAATGGCGAACTCCCGCTTGCGGGCCGTGGAGCGCGCCAACAGCAGATTGGCCACGTTGGCGCAAGCAATGATCAGCACCAACCCGACCGCGCCGGCCAGCAGCAGCAGCGTGGGTTGGATGCTCCCCACAATGTCGTCCTTCATGGAAACGACCCTCCCTCCGGCCCCCGCATTGGTCTTGGGGTACAGGCGGGCCAGACCGTTGCAGATGGATGCGATCTCCGCCTGCGCCGCTTCGATGCTCACGCCCGGTTTGAGGCGGCCAATGACCGCGATTCCCGGGCGCGACTCCCGCGTGCGCAGCTCGACCGATCGATACTGCTCGATAGGAACATAAACCTGAGCGCCCCCGCGGAAACGAAGGTCTCGGGGCAACACGCCGACCACCACGCAACTCATGGCGTTGAGGGTCAGCGCCTTGCCTAGGATGTTGGGGTCGCCTGCCAGCCGCACTTTCCAGAACTCGTAGGTGGGCATCGCCGTGCACCCGGCGCCCTGGCGATCTTCCTCAGGCAGGAAACGGCGTCCCATGAACGGCGTGACGCCGAGCACCGGGAAGAGGCTGGCCGAGACGTACTCGCCCGCGAGGCGCTCGGGCTCGCCCCGTCCGGTGAAGTTGAAGTCGTCGCCGCGGATGGCGCCCATCCCGGTGAAGGACCGGCTTGCGCTGCGCCAATCGAGGAAATTCGGATACGCGACAGAGGCTTCGGGGAACTCCTTGGTCGTCTCGTAAATCATCGTCAGGCGGCCGGGATCGGGATACGCCAGCGGCCTCAGGAGCACGCCGTTGATTACGCTGAAAATGGCCGTATTCGCCCCGATGCCCAGCGCCAGCGCCAGCATCGCCACCGCGGTGAAGCCGGGGTTCTTCCGCAGCGTGCGGAATACGTAGCGCAGGTCCTGCCCCAGGCTGGCGATGAGCATGCCGCGCCCTCTGTTTCCCGCGCCCAACACGACCGGCTCCGGCGCGTTCAGCCGCTCGACGGTGCGCAGTTCTCTGGCCAGCAGTTCGTGGCCGCCGATCTCCTCGAGCGCCATGCGGCGCGCTTCCGCCTCCGTGGCCCCGCCGCTTTGAAGCTCCCGGTAACGATCCTCGGCGTGCTGGGCCAATTCCTCGACAATCTCCGCCTCGCGCGCGGGAGCTAGTTTCAACTCCGCCAGTTGCGTGCGAATCGATTCGTTCCAGTCAGGCATTTTCGACTCCGGTGATGCGGCTGATGGCTTCGACGAACGTCTGCCAGCCCTGCCGCTGGGAAGCCAGGACTTTCCGTCCCGGCGCCGTCAACTTGTAATAGCGCCGCCGGCGCTGCCCGCTCTTCTCCACCCATCGGCCTTGAATCCAGCCGCGCTTCTCCAGGCGATACAGCAGCGGGTATAGCGACGCCGCGTGAAAGCGTAGCGCGCCTTGCGACCGCTGTTCGATCAGCTTGCCGATTTCGTACCCGTGGCGGGGCACCGTCTCCAGCAGCGAGAGCAGCAGCAGTTCGGCGCTGCCCTTCTTCCATTCGCGGTCGATAGATCGTTCTTCCATATGTGGCGCTACCACATATTAGCACGGAATCGTGGGGCAGGCCCCCGGCCTGCGCGGCCTCTCAGGCCGCCCCCAAAAACTGTACTAGTACCCACCCCGCCAATGAAACGTTTCGCCAACGCCCGTCACTATACAATTTAGAGCGTGAACGGCGTGTCTTAACTGCTGCCAGTGACCCACCCCCTACCCGCCCGAACGATGTTCCTGCCGGATCTTCTCAGAAACCCGTTCACGCTCTGAAAGGACCGCTCCCTCACGGTCGCGGCTCAGTGTTTATCGCAAGTGACATACAATGACCAATAGCAAACATGCCTACGCAGCTTCAGGGCAAAGCGGGACTCCTCCGCCAACTCGGGTTTGTGAGCGCTACGGCCCTGGTGGTCTCCAACATGGTGGGGATGGGCATCTTCACCACCACGGGCATCATGGCGGCGGACTTGGGCAGCGCCAAGCTCATCCTGGCGGTGTGGCTGGCGGGCGCTCTGTTCGCCCTGGCCGGCGCCCTCAGCTATTCTGAACTGGGCATCAACTTCCCCAGCTCCGGCGGCGAATATGTGTACCTCACCCGCGCCTTCGGTCCCGCCTGGGGGTTCATGACCGGATGGGTCTCCTTCTTCGCCGGCTTCTCCGCGCCCATCGCGGCGGCCGCTTTGGCCTTCTCCAACTATTTGGGATATTTCTTTCCGTCGCTCAAACAGGGGCATGCGCGCTACGTGCTCGGCTCGGGGCCGTTCTCGATGCATCTGGGCGGAGAACAGGCGCTCGCTTGCCTGCTGATAGCGGGCTTCAGCGTGCTGAATTGCCTGGGAGTGCGGCGCACGGCCAGGGTGCAGAACGCGCTCACCGCCGCCAAGCTGGCGGTGATCGTTGGTTTTATCGCGCTGGGATTCCTGAGCGGATCGGGAAGCTGGCATCACTTCTCCGAGCCGGCCGTGCGCACCGCGCATACCACGTTGCCGGCGCAGTTTGTAATTAGCCTGCTGTGGGTGATGGTGGCCTACAGCGGCTGGAACGCCGCGACCTACGTGGCGGAAGAATTAAAACGCCCGGAACGGACCCTGCCCGCCGCGCTGGCGGCCGGCACGGCGCTGGTCACCGCGCTCTTCATCGGCCTGAACCTGATCTTCATTTACTCCACGCCGCTCGAAAACATGAAGGGGGTGATGGCGGTCGGCTCGCTGGCAGCCTCCAACCTGTTCGGCCCGCAGGTGGCGGGAACCTTCTCCGCGCTGATGGCCCTCTCGCTCATGGCCACGGTGAACGCCGAGGTGACCATCGGACCGCGCGTTTACTACGCCATGGCCAAGAACAAGGCCTTCTTCAAGGCGGCGGCTACCGTGCATCCGGAGTGGCACACGCCCGTGAACGCGATCGTGAGCCAAGGTCTTTGCGCCATGCTGATGACCCTGACGCCCTTTACCCAGCTCGTGTACTACATCGGCTTCAGCCTGACCTTTTTCTCGGTGCTGTCGGTGGCGTCGCTGTTCATCTTCCGCCGCCGGCCGGGATGGCAGAAGCTGCGCCCGGTGAGCTTCTGTTTTCCGGCGATTCCGCTGGCCTACATCCTGGTGGGCGCCTGCATGATCGCCTACGGCATCGTGTGGCAGCCGGTGGCGTCGGTCACCGCGCTGGCCACCATTGGCGCGGGAGCGGCGGTGTATCATGTGTGGCTGCGCCCGCGCGAGGGGTGATGAGACGTGCCGCGTCTTCAAACCAAACACCCGGTCGAGCCCCGACGCGGGCTTGACCCGAAAGCTCGCCGGCGGGCGCTGCTCGCGTCCATTCGATCCAATCCGCCGGTCCAAGGGCGCACGCCAAGCGATCCTGCCCAGCTCATTCGGGAGGATCGGCTCAGGTGAAGCGGTGCGCAATGCCACTGCAGGTACGCGCCTCAATCTGACCCCTACCAACACTCAGCAGGGTTCACGCCGCGTCATCATAGGCCATGACGACCCGTTTACCGAGCGCTTCGAGCGCGGCCTGAATCTTCTCCGGCCTGGTGTCGTGGTTCGGGTCCAGCATGCGCCGGACGACGGTCTCGCGCACTTTGAGACGGCGGGCCAGTTCCGACTGGCTGATGCCAAGGTCACGAATCGCCCAGTAGAGAGCGAGTTTGGCCACGATCCACACCGGGACAGGTACCAGCTTCTGCCCGCGTTTCAGGCGGGACGGCCTGGGTACGATTCGCTTGCCGGCCATCGCGAATGCGATGCTGCTACCCAGACAGTCGATGGCCTCCTCCATTGCTTCGCTCGCATCCGCCCCGTCAGTATGGGCAGTGGGAAAGTCGACGAGCGAACGTCCATCTTCATCGCGGCTGAAAACGGCGGGGTAGGCGAAAGTGAACATCGAGTCTCCTTCTTACAAGTCGCGCGGTTCAATCCCCAGGTCGCGGCACTTCGACCGAAGCAGCCCGGCGCCCAACTCCTTCTTAGGGTCCTTCAGGATAGTCGAATCCGATTCGAGCCGCCATCCCCGCAACTTCCGCAGAAACTCGCTTCCCTTCACCATTTGAGTCTCGCACAAATCGGTGCGAATCACTCCGGCAGGGCGCTCACGCCCCACTCAGGGACGCGCCGCAGTACACACAGTGCGTCCAACCCGGCTCCACGGCGCGCCGACACTGCGGGCAGGCGTGCGATAGGGAGCCGCCGCACTTCGGACAAAACGCAAAGCCCGTCCGCACCTGGGCGCCGCATTGCGTGCAATTCAGAAGCAGCGGGTCGCGCAGAACGAAGTACAGGATGATCCCGATGGCGTTGGGGATCAGGGCTGCCAGCCATGTCCACATTACGTACCGCATGCCGCGCCGCTTCGCATCGGCGTAGACGTAGCCGACCAGCGAAGCAAGGAAAAACAGCGGCAGGCCCGGCAGGACGGAGATCGCCAGCTTACCCGCCAGGGGCCAGTTTCTAAGCTGCGGATCGTGCCCGATGGGCACCAAGAACATCAACAGGAAAAACGCCAGCCACACGCACACGCCGATGGCGAACGCCGGACGGGGCACCAATTCCACTTCATCTTGAAAGCGACTCATAAAGCCCTCCTCAATTCGCGGCGGCGTCTTCCCAGGGCGATGGCCGCCACCGCCGCGGTCAGCCACACCAAAACGGTCGAGCCTGCCGACCAGGTTCCGAACCGGACCAGATTGGCGCCCATAATCACCAGTTCGCCGCCGGTCACGATGCGCGCCACAAACCAGAATGTCAGTCCCACGGTCCAGGCAAACAGCGCCAGCGCTCCCAACATCAACTCGTCCCACCGCCGGTCGGCCGCCGCGGCGTGCTCCTGCACCAGGCGCGTGCGCGTCCGCTCCATCAACTGCGCGGGGATCGGCGGCTGGGGGAGTTGCCGCAGACCCTGCGAATAGCCGCTCCAGATTTCCAGTTCGCGCCGGCACGCCTCGCACTCGCGGGCATGCTCCTGCAGGCGCCGCTGCTCCTGGGCGTCCAGCGCTCCGGCGGCCGCCAGCGCCAACATTCCGGCGATGTCATGATGGGATTCGTGCTCGCTCATGCTCTCCGTCCTCCCGGAAGCCGCGCCTCCATGGCCGCGCGCAGCCCTTCCAGCGCGCGCCGCAGCCGGCTTTTCACGGTCGAAAGCGGGACACCGGCCACCTCCGCGATCTCTTCCAGCTTCATATCTTCTTCAAAGCGCAAGGTCAGCACCTCGCGATGGATGGCTGGCAATTCGTGCATGCAAGCCGCCAGCATGGCGCCGCGCTCGAAATCCAGCAGCCGCTCCAAAGCATCCGGCTCGCCGGTGCTCAGGCGCTCGATCGGCGCCTCGCCGGAATCGCCCGCGTCACCTGCATCACCTGCATCACCTGCATGATTGAGGCTTTCGCCGCGTTTGCCACGCCAGGCGTCGATGGCCAGGTTATGGGCCACCGAAAACAGCCACGATTCAAAACTGCGCCGCGCATCGTAGCGGCCAATCTTTTCCATCACCCGCAGCCAGGTTTGCTGGAACAGGTCGTCGGCCGCCGCCGGTTCCCGCACCAACCGCAGCAAATAGCGGTACAGCCTGTGCTGGTAGCGCGAGATCACCGCCGTCAATGCGTCGGGATCCCCCCGCCGCATACGGGCGATGGCATCTTGCGCGCCGCTAAACGCCTCCGGATTCATAGCCGCCGCGAGGATCATACCACTATCCTGTATACGGATGGTCCCCGCAAAAAGACCCATCCGGCATATACTGGTGAGGGACAGCGCTCGATGGCACTGGTAATCAATCAAAAAGAGGTCGCGCCCGCGACCGTCGTGATCTCGCTCGAAGGCAGCGTGATGCGCGGGCCGGAGGGCGAACGGATCGAGGCGGTTCTGAACGGCGCGCTGGAGCAAGGTCTGCGCCGCATCGTCTTCGACATGACCGGGGTGAAGCGCATCGACAGCACCGGCATCGGCCGGTTCATCTACTGCCTCAACAAAGTGCAGGAGAGCGGCGGCAAACTGTGGATGGCGGGCGCGCAGGGCTACGTGCGCGATTGTTTCCGGGTCACGCGCCTGGATACCGTCTTCCAGTTCTGCCTAACGGTGGAGGACGCTTTGGCCGCGAATCAACGGGGGTGAGGATAGATCTGGCGTCGTTGCGCCGGCGGGGCGGAGGTCGGCGCGGAGAAAGCTGAAGGAAAATCACAGCTTCTTGCAGAACGACACGATGCCAAAGAACAGCGCGATGCCCGCCCCAATCAGAAACCGGTCGAACGTAAAATCAGCGTATTCGCGGTGTTCGATAATATTGCCACCATGGAAGCCGCACGCGCCCATCCCGAGAACTACGAAGCTAACAATGCCCCAGATAAGCGGGAGCATGATGAACAGTCTGGGGATCTCTGCCGTGGCCTCCTCAAACCGCCGCCTTTTTTGCCTGCGTCTGGACTCCTCCGCATTGAATGTCTGCGTGTCGCTCAGCGCCCCGTCCGCATTCGACTGTGCCGCACCAGTCAGTGCCTTGGCTTGTTGGTATGCACCGAAAGTGTTTGCATTCGCTTCCACGCGACTGCGTTGAAGCAACTGCTTCGCGCGGTCGAATCGTTCCGCATTTGCGGTAATCCGCCCCGCCCGTTCCAACGTGACGTTTACCTTGTTGTGTGCTACCGACAGCGCCTGTTCTTCCTCGGTCCGCCGCGTTGCTGCGAGTTCCCCAAACTGATCCGCCGCGCGACGTGCCGCAGTTATCGAATCCAGGAAGCCGAAGTACGTGCCATACCTGGCATTAGATTGTGCCGTCGCCCAGTGTTGCTCAGCGTCGGCAAGCAGACTAGCCAGTTGCTGAGAGTTTAGTTCCCAGTTCAAGGCCTCTTGCCGCGTGGATCGCGTGCGTCTGACTTGCTCTTCCGCCTGTGACCGCACGTCATCTCTTAGCCGCTCCAACAGCTGCGCGACCTGCGGGCGGCACCCTTCGAAAGCGGGGTCAAGGTCCACCTTTACGGCATAGTCGCGATCCAGTTGTACCGCGGACCTGAGCAGCGTAGTTGTGCTCGGGTCTTTGAGTAAAGCGGAGTACTTCGCGCGATGGTAGAAAGCTTCACCAAGCTCCAGATCGTACTGGAGCGCTCTTGACGCCAGAGAATCGGCCTCCTTTAGAAGATCGGCGCCGCGCTGATTCTGGCCACCGTCGTCGATACTCGCATACACCGCGATTGATGCGTGTAGGCAAGCTTGTGCCGCCAAGCGCAAAAAGGACGGATCGGCCGAGGCCTCGGCCTTCCCGTATCGCGCCGCCTCCAAGAGGTGGGCCTTCCCTTTCGCAAGGTCCACTACGTTGTCGTCGTCGTCGATGCCGTAGACGTAAAGCTTCCCAATTTGGAACTGCGTGAAGAAATCCGTATCGTTGAGTTCTGCGGACCGCTGAAGGGATTCCATCGCCTTATCGAGCAACCCCCTTGCCATGCGCTCGCAGCCGATTTGGTAAAACTCGCGGGCCTTGGTCGCGGTCGGACTCTTCAGAGTGTTGTGAATTGCATCCAGCTTATCAACCAGCGCCACCAGTAGCCCGTTTTGGATGCGCATCTGCTCGACCAGGAGGTTGAAGCTATAAGTGAAATCCGCGTGGAAGGCTTCTATGGCATCTGCGACGCTGCCGATACCCTGCTCGATGGCGCGAAGGCCCATTTCGAGCCGCCCTGACATCTGGTCAAATGCTCTGCCGAATCTGTTGGCCAGTTGTTCATTTGAGGCGACAAGGCTCCGTGTTTGGCTGGAGATCGCCGACCGCATTGTGCTCCGGCTCGTATCAATGCTGCCTCGCACATCCCGAACGAAAGACTCCGCCTGCAGGTATTGGCTCCAGGTCAATCCCGAGGAGGGATACCAGATTGACATTTGTCAGCTCCTGCCCGTCGTTTAGGCCCCTTCGCAGCTTGTGCACCGGGTGCGGGCTCTCTCGATCAGAACCGCGGGGCGCAGGCGCTTGTCGGTCGAGGCTCCAACCATTGCACCCGCAAGTATAGCAGTTAGATAACACGGTGGTTTCATGAAACCCGTCACCACTCTGGCCGCCAGCGCCCTGTTTTTCCCATGCCCTTCTTTAGAGCCCATCGTCATCATCGTTCATGGGCCACCTCTCGGGCAGCACGCGCCGATGCAGGATACGTGAAATCAGAATTCCTCCCGCATCCTCCCGGTAAAACACGACGTGCCGGCCGCGCTCCACCCGGCGCAGACCTTGGCGAATGTGATCGCATGCCCGGCCTAACATGGGATTGTCGGCGAGCATCTGGCAACACGCCTCGAGGTCATCAATGTAACGGATGGTCTGCTCTTCGCCCCAAGTGCGGAGGGTATATTGAGCGATGCTGAGCAGGTCGGATTCTGCTCGACGGGAGTGACGAAACGAGGCCACCGGCTAGCGTGCCGCGGTCGGCAGGTTCAATGTTTTCCGTACACGGTCAAAGACATTGCCCTCTGTAATCCCGCTGGCATCGCCCTCATCAATGGCGCTGCCGAGCGCCGCAAGTTTCGCTTCATACTGCCGCTCCTCGCGTTCCAGTGTCCGGAGCGCGGCGCGTACCACTTCACTGGCGCTTTCGTAGCGTCCGGTCTCGACCTTTTCCAGCACGAAGCGCTCCAGTTCTTCGGTCAAATTCACATTTCGAGTTGGCAAGGCAACCTCCTCCCTTGAGGTCCTGACCCTGAAGTCATCATACCGTAAATCCAGCCCTGGTTAGCAAAGATTGCTAATCAAGGGCTGACCGCCGCGCCGCGATCTTCGGTCACCCGTCTCGCGCCGCCTGCCATGATCTGAAAACAAACGCTAACCGCCAATCCGTCAGGCAAGTTGGAACGGCCGCCATGATATGCTCAGTCAGGTTCGGACACGGCACGGAGGGTCCCGGTCGCAGCCGGATGTTACGAAATGTTACACGAAATCGAAATAAACGCTGCTCGTTGCATTCGCCCAAACGGCAGTCGAAAATCTCGACAAATCCAAAGTCAAATTACGAAGCAAACCCAATTCGACCCTTTGTTTTCAATAAAAGCCCAAAACGAAAGCCAAATCCCGGCCGGGCCAACCAGGGTGGATAATGGTGGTTTCATGAAACCCATCACCACTCTGGCCGCCATCTCCCTGTTTTTCCTGATGCGCAGCCCGGCCGCCGCCGACGGCCCTTACCAACATCCTTTCCAGAATCCCGACCTGCCCATCGAGCAGCGGGTAGACAACATCGTCTCGCTGATGAACCTGGACGAAAAGGTCGCCTGCCTGGGCACGCGCCCGAACGTGCCGCGGTTGGGCATCCAGGGCACCGGCCACGTCGAGGGACTGCACGGCCTGGCGCTGGGCGGTCCCGGCGGATGGGGCCGGCCCACGCCGATTCCCACCACTCAATTCGCGCAAGCCATCGGCATGGGAGAGACCTGGGATCCAGACCTCATCCGCAAGGCGGGCGGGGTGGAAGGCAACGAAACGCGTTACATCTATCAGAGCAAGAAGCGCGGCGGCCTGGTGGTGCGCGCGCCCAATGCCGACCTGGGCCGCGACCCGCGCTGGGGCAGGACCGAGGAGTGCTTCGGCGAAGATCCATTTTTCAACGGCACGATGGTGACCGCCATGGTGCGGGGCCTCCAGGGCGACGACCCCAAGTATTGGCTGACCGCCTCCCTGATGAAACACTTCCTGGCCAACAGCAACGAGAACGGCCGCGGCGGTTCGTCCTCCGACTTCGACGAGCGGTTGCTGCGCGAGTACTACTCGGTCCCGTTCCGCATGGGTGTGCTGGACGGCGGCTCGCGCGCCTACATGGCCGCGTACAATGCGTGGAATCACATTCCCATGACCGTGAACCCCATCCTGCGGGAGATCACCATGAAGGAATGGGGCGTGGACGGGATCATCTGCACCGATGCGGGCTCGTTGGGCAACATGATCAGGCTGCACAAGTATTACCCCAAATTGAGCGAGGGCGCGGCGGGCGCGGTGAAGGCGGGGATCAACCAGTTCCTCGACCGTTTCCAGGGTCCGGTCAACGATGCGCTCAAAGAAAAACTGTTGACCGAAGCGGAGATCGACGATGTGATCAAAGGCGAATTTCGGGTCATGATCCGGCTGGGGCTGCTGGATCCGCCGGAGCGCGTGGCGTACTCGAAACTGGTGGGCGAAGAGGACGCCTGGAAGACGCCCGGGCACCAGGACGTTGCCAAACAGGTGGCGCTGGAATCGGTTGTGCTGCTGAAAAATGCCGGTGGGTTCCTGCCGCTCGACAAGTCGAAGCTGAAGTCGATTGCGGTGATCGGCCCGCGCGCCAATGAGGTGCTGCTGGATTGGTACAGCGGCACGCCTCCCTACACCATCACTCCGCTCGAAGGCATCAAGCGAAAGCTCGGCGACGGCATCACCGTGAACTATGCTGCAAATAACGACAACGGCGCGGCAGTGAAGGCGGCGAAGGAGTCCGACGTGGCCGTGGTCTTCGTCGGTAACCACACCACCTGCGATGCCGGTTGGGAGAAGTGCCCAACTCCCAGCGACGGCAAGGAGGCGGTGGACCGGCGGGCCATCAACCTGGAAATGGAAGAACTGGTGAAGCAGGTTTACGCCGCCAATCCGAAGACCGTGATGGTGCTGGTGGCGAGTTTCCCGTTCGCCATTAACTGGAGCCAGGAGAACCTGCCGGCCATCCTGCACATGACCCACAACGCGCAGGAGATGGGTACCGCCATCGCCGAAGTGCTGTTCGGCGATTACAATCCCGGCGGACGCCTGGTGCAGACTTGGCCGAAGTCACTCGACCAGGTTCCCACCATGATGGACTATGACATCCGGCACGGCCGCACTTATATGTACTTCAAGGGCGATCCGCTGTATCCGTTCGGGTATGGACTTAGTTACACGACTTATAGGTATTCTAAGTTACGAGTCAGCGCCGGACGCCTGGCAGCGGGTGGCAAAGTCACAGTCAGCGTGGATGTGAAAAATACCGGGGCGCGACCGGGCGATGAAGTAGTCGAGCTTTATGTGAAGCACGTGAAATCCGCCGTGGACCGGCCCGCGAAAGAGTTGCGCGGCTTCCGCAGAGTCACGCTGGCGCCGAACGAAACCAAAACGGTGGAGATTCCTTTAGCGGTCGATTCGCTGACTTACTGGGACGTTGCCGGGAAACGCTGGGCGCTGGAACAGGACGAGGTCGAGCTGACGGTGGGCGAGTCCTCCGCAGATGCCAAGCTCAGTAAGACACTGCGTGTAGCGAGTGCGAATTGATCCGGCGACTCTGCGTCTTCATGTTGCTGGCAGCCGCCGCCTGCGCGGAGTCCGATGGCACGCCGACCAAAGGCGAAGGCTGGGACTACATCCGTCTTGGCAATCCGAGCGAGGTCGCCGCCACGACCAGGGGTGGAATCCTGTTCGAAGGCGGCAGCACGGATGTGGACGCCGCGTATCGATGGATGTGCGCGAAGGCCAATGGCGGAGACTTCCTTGTGATCCGCGCCAGTGGGACCGCCGCCTACAATTCGTACATCCGGGGACTCTGTCCCGCCCTCAACTCCGTTGCGACTCTCATCGTGCGCAGCCGCGCAGGGGCCGCGCAGCCCTTTGTCAAAGACACCATCCTGAAGGCCGAGGCGCTCTTCATCGCCGGCGGGGATCAATCCAATTATGTCAAGTACTACGCCGGCACGCCCGTTGCCGCGGCAATTAACGCGTTGGCCGCACGCGGCGTGCCGGTCGGCGGCACCAGCGCCGGGAACGCCGTGCTGGCCCAGTTCGGCTACTCGGCCTTCACTGGCTCGGTGACTTCGCCGCAGGCGCTCGCCAATCCGTTCACCCCGCTGATCACCATCGAAAGCGGCTTCCTCACCGTGTCGCCGCTCCTGCGCGGCATGTTCACCGACGATCACTTCGCCGCGCGCGACCGCATGGGCCGGCTGATCGCGTTTCTCGCGAGGGTCGTTCAGGACGGAGACGCATCCCAGGCCTCGGCCATTGCCACCGACGAGAAGACGGCGTTCTTGATGGAGCCGGACGGCAGCGGCGTTGTGACCGGGACGGGCGCCGTCTACTATCTGCGCACGGCGGGGCGGCCGGAAGTATGCAAACCAGGGACGCCGCTGACGTTCCGCAATGTTTCCGTGTATCGCGTGCGTGCGGGCGGGACGTTCAATGTCAGTAACTGGACTGGAGCGGGCGGACTGGGCTATACTCTCTCGGCTAGAAGCGGAGTTGTGGAGTCTACTCAGCCGGGCGGAAGTGTCTATTAACTAAATCGCCGCCAGCACCTCTTCGGCGTGGCCGGCAGGCTTGACCTTCGAGAAGATCTTCTGGATCTTGCCCTGCTCGTCGATCACGAAGGTGGTGCGCTCGATCCCCATTACCTTCTTGCCGTACATATTCTTCTCTTTCCACACGCCGTAGGCATCCGCGACCCTCTTGTCCTCATCGCACAGAAGCGTGAAGGGCAGGCCCTGATTCTCTTTGAATCTGGTCTGCGCCTTGGGCGAGTCCTTGGAAATGCCGAGCACCACCACGCCCTTCGTCTCAAACTTCTTGAAGGTGTCGCGAAACTCGCACGCTTCCACCGTGCAGCCCGGAGTACTTGCCTTTGGGTAAAAGAAAAGCACCACCTTCTTGCCCCGCACTCCGTCCAAATCGAACGGTTCGCCCGCTTCGGTCAGTAACTGAATCTTGGGAGCTGGATCGCCTTCTTTCAACATAGTTTTTTCCTTAGTAACTCGTTCACTACTCCGGGATTGGCCTGCCCGCGCGACGCCTTCATCACCTGGCCCACCAGAAATCCGAGCACCGTCGCCTTGCCGCTCCTGTACTGCTCCACTTGCCTGGCGTTCTGTTGCAGCACTTGATCGACGATCTGCTCCAGCGCGCCGGTGTCGCTGATCTGTTTCAGCCCTTCTCGTTCGACGATGGCCGGCGCCGCCTCGCCGCTCGCGAACATCTTTCCGAAGACCTCTTTGGCGATCTTCCCGGAAATCTCGCCCTTCCGAATGAGGGCCACCAGTTCCCCCAGCCGCTCGGGCGCGACGGGAGAATCCGCGATCTGCCTGCCTTCGGCGTTCAGCGCGCCCATCAGGTCGCCCATCACCCAATTGGCGGCGGCCTTTGGCTCTCCGGCCACAGCGGCAGCCTTCTCGTAATACTCGGCGATCGCGCGGCTGGCCGTCAGCACATCCGCGTCATAAGCGCTGAGCCCGTAGCTCTCCAGAAAGCGCGCCCGTTTGCGGGCGGGCAACTCCGGCATGCGCGACCGGATCTCGTCGAGCCAGGCATCCGCCACCCGCAACGGCGCCAGGTCCGGCTCGGGAAAATAGCGGTAGTCGTGCGCGTGTTCCTTGCTGCGCATGCTGGCGGTCCCGCCGGTCTCGGGATTGAACAACCGCGTCTCCTGCGGGATCGCGCCTCCCGCCTCGAGAATTCCCACCTGCCGCGCGATTTCGTGGTCCAGCGCCAGCTTCAGAAAGCGGAACGAATTCAGATTTTTTACCTCGGCCTTGGTGCCGAATCGCTCCGCGCCCTTCAGCCGCACCGACACGTTAGCGTCGCAGCGCAAGTGGCCCTTCTCCATGTCGCAGGTGGAGACGTTCAGGAATTCCAGCGTCTGCTTCAGCCCGGTCAGGAAATCGTAGGCTTCCTGGGAGCCGCGCATATCCGGCTCGGTGACGATCTCGATCAGCGGCGTGCCCGAGCGATTCAGATCTACGTAGGTGTAGCGGGCGGAATCCGGAAATCCGTCGTGGATGCTCTTGCCCGCGTCGTCTTCCATGTGGACGCGGGTGATCCCGATGCGTTTGGACGCGCCATCCACCGGGATTTCGACCCATCCATGCTCGGCCAGCGGCTGCTCGTATTGCGAGATCTGGTAGCCTTTGGGCAGGTCGGGATAGAAGTAGTTCTTGCGCGCGAAGCGGGAGACCGGACGCACGCTGCAGTTCAGCGCCAGCGCCGCCTGAATCGCCATCTCGACGGCCGCGCGGTTCAGCACCGGCAGCGCTCCCGGCAGCCCCAGGCACACCGGGCAAACGTTGCTGTTGGGTTGCGCCCCGAAGCTGGTAGGACAACCGCAGAAGATTTTGGTCGCGGTGGCCAGTTGGACATGTACTTCGAGGCCGATCACCGGCTCGTATTTGGCGATCAGCTCGGGCCCCGCGAGATCCACGAACGCCGATGGCATGATCCTTTATTATAGGGGAGGGCGGGGTGCAGGTCTAATCTATTGAGGCTCGCATAATACAGTGACAGGCAACCTGGACCTTGGCGGGCAATTTTGCCCGCAGCCGGCTTTCAGCCGGCCCGAGCCGCCTAAAAAGGCGGCTGCGGCCAAGATTGGCCGCCCCACATCAGCCCGATGCAGAGGGGCACATTTGTCACAAAAGCTGTCACCGTATTGTGCGAGCCTCAATAAGAATCGGCGTTCATCAGCGGCCAACATGACGGTGTCTTGACGTATCGATCCGTAACAGTCGTTCATACCGGCCGCGGATGAACGCCGATGAACGCCGATTTTCTAGGACGATTGAGCCGATACTGAGGAGTAGGACAGCGCCTCGCGAACGTCCTCGGGTTCCAGGTCCGGGTATTCCTGGATGATGTCGTCAGGAGGCATGCCATTGGCGACGAGGTTGACCACCAGAGAAACTGTAATCCGCATGCCTCGGATGCAAGCGCGCCCTCCCATAATTCTGGGGTCGAAGGTAATTCTAGCGAACATCGGGACGATCTCGGCCTCGCTTTGAGTCTATCGAGTTTTCCAAAGGGCCGAACGTGGTAGCCTGACGGTGTGAACGTCGGAATCACTTGCTATCCCACCTACGGCGGAAGCGGCATCGTGGCCACCGAGTTGGGCCTGGAACTGGCCAACCGCGGACACGAGGTCCACTTCATCACCTACGCCAATCCCATTCGCCTGGACCCCGGCATCCCCCGCATTCATTACCACGAAGTGGAAGTTTCCAGCTATCCGCTGTTTCAATATCCGCCGTATTGCCTGGCGCTGGCGTCGCGCATGGCGGAAGTGGCGGAACAGCATCACCTGGACCTGCTGCACGTGCATTACGCCATCCCGCACTCCATCTCGGCGATGCTGGCCAAGGACATGCTGGCACGCGTGCGGCGCCTGCCCTTCATCACTACCCTGCATGGCACCGACATTACGCTGGTGGGCACGGACCGGTCGTATTTTCCCATCACCAAGTACTCCATCGAGAAGTCCGATGGCATCACCTCCATCAGCGAGTATTTGCGGCGGCAGACGGTGGACGTGTTTGGCGTGCGCAACGACATTCGGGTGATCACGAACTTCGTCAACTGCGACGTGTATAAACCGGACCGCGAGAAAGCCATGGCGAAATGCTATGCGCCGGCGGAGGGAAAGCTGCTGATCCACGTGTCGAATTTCCGGCCGGTGAAGCGCGTGCAGGATTGCGTCCGCATCCTGGCGGAAGTGGTGAAGCGCGCGCCCGCGCACCTGCTGATGGTGGGGGATGGGCCGGAGCGGGTTCCGGCCGAATACCTGGCGCGCGAGTTGGGCGTGGAGCGGCACATATCGTTTCTGGGGAAGCAGAATCACGTGGAGCGGATCATCCCGCTGGCGCACGCGCTGCTGATGCCCAGCGAACTGGAATCGTTCGGACTCGCTGCGCTGGAGGGCATGGCCTGCGGAGTGCCGCCCGTGGCCACGCGCGTGGGCGGCGTCCCCGAGTTGATTTCAGACGGCGTAGACGGCTACCTGGAAGCGGTGGGCGACGTCGCCGCGCAAGCCGCGCGTGTGACCGCGCTGGTGACCGACGACGAACTGCACGACCGCGTCTCGCAGGCGGCGCGGCGGACCGCCTCCGCCCGGTTTTGCGCGGATAAGATCATCCCGGTGTATGAGCGGTACTACGAAGAAGTCGTCGGCGCGGGGCGTTAGCGCGTGCCTGGAGTACCTGAATCTCAGGAGAAGCAGGCTGCAGGGTGATACCCTAGGCGTGTGGTCATCAAGCCTAATACCATCTTGGTGATGGCTTTCTGCGCTTTCGTCTTTACTGCCGCTTGTTACTTGCTGGGCTTCGGAGTGGCAATATTCTGTTGCGCTCCAGCCCAGCCCGGCGGAAGCTCTTGGCTGTCTGAGAAGTTCTATTACGGCCTGATTCCAATATGCACCAGCCTCGCAATCTTCGCCTTTACGGTCCGGCTCTGGGCGCGGGCATATATCCGACGACGAAACGCTTGGCTGGCTGCGTGCGTCGTCGCCATATTTGCAGTGGTCCTGGATCTTGCCTTGTTCTTGAAATACCGCGGAAGACAGGATGAGGGAATCAAGCTGGTCTGGAACAGTGAATCCGGCGCCTTTAGCTGGGGGAGCGGAGAGGTGAGACTGCCCGCCGGTTTCACCTATGAGGCGGAACAGGGTATCGACACGGTCGTGGGCCACTTCACATCGCCAGACGGAGAGCTCGTAATTGAGCACGACATCGGCGAACTTGCGGGCGAACACGGAGGAATCGGGGGGGCAGAAACACTCACCGAGGGGTCACGCGTGAGAGTCGGTCGCACAATAGACCATGATGGCAAAGGGCGCACTACATTTTTCTTTAAAGTAATCTTCCCGGACAACGGATGCGCGAACTTCTACCTGGAATCCCCCAATGAAAGGGATGCAGCCGCTATCGAGTTCATTGCGAGGAGCTTCCGCCCGACGGGCCGGACGCCACCTTGGGTGCGCCCACTTCTGCCTGAAGTCCTTAGGTCGGACTGTCGCTACAGGCTCAGATTGGCCGCCGGATTCTAGCTGAGCTAGCAGGTCTGGAGCAATTCCCGCACCTTCCCCAACAACATCTCCAGCTCAAACGGCTTGTTCAGCGTCGCGACTCCGGCGTGATCGGAATGGCCATTCAGGAATAGCGTCCGCAATTGCGGCTGCAGGTCTGCCACGCTTTTGACCAAGTCCGGCTCGGGCTCGCTGATCAGCAAATCCGGCGGGCCCTGCGTTTTGGCCATCTCCAGCGCGTCGGTCGGCGCGGGCGCCGCCAGTACACGGTAGCCGCGCTTCATCAGGATGTTCGCCATGACCGTGCGCAGGCCGTCGTTCTGCTCCATCAGCAGAATGGTTGCGGGCTGCGAGGCAACCGATTCGGCTTGCGCCCGTGGCAGATAAATGCGGAAGGATACGCCCTTTCCCGGTTCGCTGTCCGCCCACAAGCGGCCGCCCATCTGCCGGACGATCCCGTACACCGCGGCCAGCCCCAAACCTCGCTGGCCTTGCCGCCTGGTGGTGAAGAACGGCTCGAAAAGATGGTCCCAACTCTGGTCGTCGAAGCCGGGCCCTTCGTCGCAGACCTCCAGCATCACGTAAGCGCCGCGGTCGCCTGTGCGCCCCAGCGTGGGATCGTCCGCGGGCGCGTTGCGCGTCCCGATGCGGAACTTCCCGCCGTGCTGCATGGCCTCGCCGGAATTGGCGGCCAGCTTGAGAAGGATCTGCCGCACCTGTGCGGGGTCCGCGAGCGCGGGCGCCGCATCGCGGCTCAGGTCCATCACAAGCTGGACATCTCGCCCCAGCAGTTGTTGGAGCGCCGGCCGCATGGATTCAATCGCCTGGTTGAGCTGCACCTGGCTGGTTTCGAGGGCTGAGCGTCCGCCATAAGCCAGTAACTCCTGGGCGATGGCGCCCGCACGGCCTGCCGCTTTTCGGATCTCATCCAACTCCGGAGCGGTGGATTGGCTGCGCCGGGCACAGTTTGCCAGCGCCTCGCCGGCGGCCTGCAATGCCCGGTGGGCTTCGGTGAACTCCAGGGCCACCCGCGCAGCCAGGGAGCGCTGCGCCTCCATCCGCTCGGCCATGCGCGCGCCCGCCCGCGCCGTGACATCCTGCACTTCCAACTGGACCACGCCGCCGGTCAGCTCTCTGCCACTTACTTCCAGCAACAGGCAGCTTCCGTCGCCGGTTTTGAGAGGCAATTCGGCGCCCTCCACCAGTCCGCCGGCGCGCAGATGCTCGAAGACTTCGGCGCCCGCTTCGGCATCGTCGACGAACGGCGGCGCCCAGAGAATGCGGCCCACGACTTCGCCGCGGGCGCGCCCGCACAGGCGCAGGAACGCCGGATTGGCTTCCATCACGCGGCCGGTGGCCTTTTCCAGCAGCAACACGCCGGTCCGCAGATTGTCAAATGCCTTGGCGAAGAGATCGCTGGAGTTCATATTGATCCTCTTCTAAGTGTTCCACAACCGCGGATGAAAGCTGGTAATGCAGGTACGGGGAACGGTTCTGCCGGATGTGGTACTGCGGGGCGTTGCGCGCGGGGTGGGGCGGGGCGGCCTGCCCACTTTCGCGAACTGCGCTACGATGGCCTGTCCGGAGGTCCTCGATGGTTCTGTCGGATGTGGACATCAAGCGCTACATCGAAGCTGGGAAGATCAAGATTGCGCCGGATCTGCCGCCCGAGCAGTTCGGCAGTTGCTCGGTGGACTTCCGCCTGGGCAACGAGTTCAACGTCTTCGAATACAGCCGCCATCCTTATATCGATCTGCGCGACCGCACCAGCCTGCAGCACATCATGCGCACCATCGAGGTGCCGACGGGCGAGCCGTTCGTGCTGCAGCCCCGCGATTTCGTGCTGGCCATAACGCTGGAATCGCTGGAGCTGGATGCCGAAACGCTCGGCCGCCTGGAAGGCCGCTCCAGCCTGGGGCGGATCGGCATCATCGTACACGGCACGGCGGGACTGTTCGACCCTGGCTGGACCGGCAAGGCCACCCTGGAGTTGAGCAACCTCAGCCGCATGGCGGTGGCGCTCTATCCCGGTATGCGCATCTGCTCGTTCACCTTCGAGCAGCTTTCGTCGCCTTCGGCGGTGCCCTACGGGAAGAAGCCGGGCAACAAGTACGCGGGGCAGTTGCATCCGTTGGCCAGCCGGCTGGGCGCCGAAGCCCCCAAATGAGTTCTTGGGCGACTCACAATGTAAAGCGCAGATGTTGCAGGTAGCTGAAGTTAACCACGTCGACGCCGCGCTTCAGGAGCGTGAGGTACAGGTCGAGGTCGTCGGTCAGGAAGAGGTAGCTATGACGGCTCAGCGCTGAGATGGCGGCGTCGGTTAGCCCCAGGCGATCAAAGCTCGGATCCTTCACCACGACGCGGCTCTCGTCGCAGAACTCGGTGGCTTGTTCGACGGTGTGCACGAACCAGGATCGGAAGGCCAGACGCTCTTCGCCTTGCAAGTCTCCCAAATTGCTCAGCTCGGTGAGCACGTGGGGAGTCGTGATCAGAGTCTTGAATTGGGCCATAATCTGGCCTAACAGATTGAAGTCCTCGACCTTGTACCGGCTCGTTCTCTTAAAATTCGAGATCCGGCTCGGGTTGGTTTTGCCGACTAAATATAGAAGCAGGAGGTTGGTATCGACGAGCAGCCCATTCCCGCGATGCTTACGGATGAGCTGAAACGCATCGTCCATCAGGCGCTGGCCAACTCGCGAATTTTCATCGAGACCACCTCGCCGGTATCGCCTCGCACGATAAACTTCTTGTAGTCGCGCCTGAGGACAGCTATGCCCGCACGTCCAGGCGCACTCAGCGTGATCAGCCAAACGTCGTTTGGTCCGTCCTTGCCAAGCTCCACCTCTTCCAGGAGAACCTCGGAAACCGGCACGCCTAGCATTCCCTGTGCGAATTCGATGGCTTTTGCGACTGCCTCTTTGACCGTGATCATACCTTGAGCCAGCATAGCACGGGCCGGCTACGCCTTCTCCCGAACTGCGCTACGATAGCCTCTCACCAAATGAAACTGACCTTCTGGGGAGCGGCAGGCACGGTGACCGGCTCCCTGCATCAGTTGGATGTCGATGGCAAGCGCTACCTGCTGGATTGCGGGCTGGCGCAAGGACGGCGCAAAGAGGCCGACCAAAAGAATCGCCATCTGCCGGTGGAGGCCCCATCGGTGGCCGCGGTGCTTTTGTCGCACGCCCACATCGACCACAGCGGGAATCTACCCACGCTGGTGAAAAACGGCTTCAGCGGACCGATCTTCACCACTCCGGCGACCATCGATCTGTGCGACGCGATGCTGCGCGACACGGCGCACATTCAGGAACATGACGCCGAGTTTGTCAACAAACGCGCCGCGCGGCGTCGCGCGGAGGGCCATGCCAACGCCAACGGGCCGGAGCCGGTCCAGCCGCTCTTCACCATGGAAGACGCCGAGCGTACCCTGCCCTTGTTTCAGCCCGTCGGTTATTACGCGCCCAAGAGCCTGGACGAGCACCTGAGCTATGAGTGCTACGACGCCGGGCACATCCTGGGATCGTCGACGCTGATTTTGAACTACCGGAACGGCGGCGCGCGCGTGCGCCTGGCGTATTCGGGCGACCTGGGCCGTCCCAACCTGCCCATCACGCGTCCGCCGGATGCGCTGCCTCCGGTCGAGTATCTGATCCTGGAAAGCACCTACGGCGGCAGATTTCATAAGAGCGCCGCTCACGTCATCGGGAAGCTGCGCGACGTGGTGAACCGGACCTGCGGGCGCGGCGGGCGCATTATCGTTCCGGCGTTTGCCGTCGGCCGTACCCAGCAACTGGTGCTGCTGCTGCATCAACTGGCCAATGCGGGCCAGATTCCCAGCGTCCCGATTTTCGTGGACAGCCCGCTGGCGGTGAACGTGACCGAAGTGTTCCGCAAACACGTGGAGTGCTTCAACGCGGAAACCCGCCAATATCTTCTGGACCACGAGGATCCATTCGGATTCGGCCGGTTGCAATACATTCGGGAGGCCGCCGAATCGAAGAAGCTGAACGACCTGCACGGTCCGTTTGTGGTCATTTCGGCTTCAGGAATGTGCGAGCAGGGGCGCATTCTGCATCACCTGCGCAACAACCTGGAAGATCCGCGCAACACGGTGCTGATCACAGGTTTTCAGGCGCAGGACACGCTGGGGCGGAAGCTGGTGGAAAAGATGCGGGAAGTGCGCGTGTTCGGCGAGCCGGTGACGGTGCGCGCCGAGATTTCCAGCCTCGACGAGCTGAGCGGGCACGCCGACCAGGGGGAGTTGATCGAGTGGCTGAAGCCGCTGGCGCCGCACTTGAAGAAGGTTTTCCTGGTGCATGGCGAGCCGGCCCAGTCGCAGGCTCTGGCCGGCGCGATCCGGTCGCAATACGGCGTGGAGGCCGCGGTGCCGTCGCCGGGCGATAGTTTCCCGCTGAACGCCTGAAACGCAAACAGTTCCGTAACAGTCTATAATGAATGGGATTTCCACCTTGTTAAGGAGTAACGATTTGTGAGCAGCCCAACGTATATACCCCCGTCGAGTGGCTCTGGCGTGAAGACCGCATTGGTGGCCGGAGGGCTGATCGCCCTGCTGGCTTCCAACATTGCCCTGTGGTATCGCGTGGAGACCACGCGCACCGAGGATCGCGCAACCAGTCAGGCCATGCTGGCCGAGATCACTGCCTTGAAAGAGGCTTCGTCGGTGACCACCGCGTCGCAACGGCGCAGCGTGGACACCTTGAAGGAGGAATTGGAGGCCGCGCGACAGCAAGCCAACCAGGCGGCCGGCCACGCCAAGCAGGAGGCGCAAGCGCACGCCGACCAACTGGCAAAGCAACTGGTCGAAGCGCAGGCCAAGCAGCAGGCGCAGGTGCAATCCCAGATCACGGATGTGCAACAGCAGGCCTCCACCGCCAACACCAAGATCGGCGAAGTGAGCGGGGACGTCACGGCCGTCAAGACGGACTTGGGGGCCACCAAGGCTGAACTGGAGAAAACCGTCTCCAACCTGAAACAGGTGCAGGGCGATTTAGGCGTGACGAGCGGTTACGTGGCCACCAACCAAAAAGAGTTGGATGCGCTGAAGAGACTCGGCGAGCGCAACTACTTCCAGTTCACGCTGCTCAAGAAAGACAAGCAACCCAAGCGGGTGGGCGATATTTCGCTGAAGCTGAAGGGTGTCGACAAGAAGAAGAACAGATACACGCTGGACGTGGTGGCGGACGACAAGACGGTGGAGAAGAGGGACAAAGGCATCAACGAGCCGCTGCAGTTCTACGTGGCCAAGGGCGGCAAGCTGCCCTATGAGCTGGTGGTGAACGAGGTGGGCAAGGATCAGATTACGGGGTATTTGTCCACGCCCAAGGATACTACGCCTCGGAATTAGCTGTCGTCACTGGAGGGCGGGCAATCCTGCCCGCAGCCGCCTTTCAGGCGGCCAGAGCCGGCTAAAAGCCGGCTGCGGCCAAGATTGGCCGCCCTCCAATCGCCGAGGCGCTACTTCGATATCCACTGTATCGAGAAGCTTGAACCATCCGACGACGGGCTGGACGGCACGGCTTCCTGCGCGCTGGTGCTGCCGTTGACCATGGTGATGGCAGTCACGTCGGCGCCGGGGAAGGTGTTGAAGGCGCCGCTATGTGAGCTTTCGACGGCGTAATTCGTGTCTGCAATGCTGGTACTGTCCTTGCCGAAAAGCGCGGTGCCAAAGTCCGCGAGCGGATAAGGGCTGCTGCCGCTGCAGCAGGGGGCTTCGGCAATCCATTCCGCCGACGCCCGCAGCGTTTCGGACTGAGTGCCGGTCTTCTGGAAGGCCTTGCCGGTAGTTTCATCCTTGATCGTCAGGACGAAGTCGGTGCCATCATACTTAACGTCCGTGTAAATCTTGTCTCCGGGGCTGATCACCATGCTGGGAATAGGGACGATCGCCTCCAGAGGGTAGAATTCGTACCACGCGCTGTATACCGGCTTGCCTCCGACACACTCGACCAGGGTTCCCGTCTGCTCGACGGTGCCATCGTTGTACCCGTCGAGGCCCACCCAGAAGGCGGCATATTCGGTGCCGGTACTGCATGTGACAGCCGGTTGAATCCAGGAGCCGATGGCGTTGGTGAATGCCGAACCGGTCACCACGTAGCCGCTCCAGTTGGTGCTGGTAGCGGTGCCATCGTCACGCAGCAGAAGGTTGCGGATGGGTCCATGCCGCAGGCGAAACTCATTTTGCGGTACGGGCTGTGAGGTCGTGCCGGAAACCTGCGCGACTGCCGGCAGAATGGCAAGCGCGCTGAGAACTCCTAATCGTTTTAATACCATATTTAATGTTACCCTCGGTGTATGTGAATGTAACCCGAAATGTCACGGGTCTCGCTCAGTATACACTATCGCGGGTTCTCGCTTTAGTTAACTTTGTGGAGCAGTCGCCGGTCCGCGCGGAAGGGTGCGTTAACTCTAACGGGCGACGGTGGCGAGCATGGCCGCGGGGGCCTCGCGCTCCTCGATGCGCACCACCTGGCGCGCCGGCTTTCCAATATAGAGCTGCCGCGGGCGCGCGATCTTCTGTTCGCCGTCCAGCAGCATCTCCTGCCATTGGGCCAGCCAGCCGACGGTCCGCGGAATGGCGAACAGCACGGTGAACACGTCCGGCGTGAATCCCATAGCCTGGTAGATGATACCCGAATAGAAATCCACGTTGGGATAGAGTTTGCGCTTGACGAAGAACTCGTCTTCGAGCGCGATGCGCTCCAACTCCAGGGCGATGTCCAGCTTGGGATTGCGGCCGGTGACCTCGAAGACCTCCTCGGCAACCTGTTTGATGATGCGGGCGCGCGGATCGTAGTTCTTGTAGACGCGGTGGCCGAAGCCCATCAGCTTGCCGCGCCCGGCTTTGATTTGCTCGATGTAGGCCGGCACGCGGTCTTTGGAGCCGATCTCGTCGAGCATGCGGAGCACTTCTTCGTTGGCGCCGCCGTGCAGCGGTCCGGAGAGGGCCGCGATGGCCGCGGCCGTGGTGGCGTAGGGGTCGGCGAAGGAGCTGCCCACCGCCCGCATGGCGCTGGTACTGCAATTCTGCTCGTGATCGGCGTGCAGGATGAACAGCACTTCCAGGGCGCGCGCCAGCACCGGATTGGCGCTGAACTTGGGTTCGGTCCGCCTCCAGAGCATGTTCATGAAGTTCTTGGTGTAGCCCAGGTCGTTATCCGGGTAGACATAGGGCAAACCCAAGCTATGGCGATAGGCATAGGCCGTCAGGGTGGGCATCTTGCCGATCAGACGGGTGATCTCCAGTTTGCGCGTGGCTGCGTCGTGGATACTGCGGGCCTCCGGGTAGAAGGTCGAGAGCGCGGCCACCGTGCTCATCAGCATGCCCATGGGGTGCGCGTCGTAGTGGAAGCCCTCCATGAACTTCTTCAGGTTCTCGTGGATCATGGTGTGGCGGGTGACGTTGGCGATCCACTCATCCAACTCGTCGGGGCCGGGCAGCTCGCCGTTCAACAAGAGGTAGGCGACCTCCAGGAAGCTGCACTTTTCGGCAAGCTGCTCGATGGGGTAGCCGCGGTAGCGCAGGATTCCCCGGTCGCCATCGAGGAAGGTGATGGCGCTCTGGCAGGAGGCCGTGTTCTGGAATGCGGGGTCGTAACTGAGCAGGCCGAAGTCCTCGGGGCCGGTCTTGATCTGGCGCAGGTCGATGGCGCGGATGGCGTCCTTATCTATGGGCAGGGTGTAGGTCTTTCCAGTTCGGTTATCGGTTATGGTAAGAGTTTCGTTGGGCATCGCGTGGCGCACTCCTTCGAAGATGGTCCGCTGGCCCCTGAGCATTTTGATTTCCACAAGCAAATGTGCGGAAATTCAACACATGGCGGAAAATGCAGCCCAGGTCCATGACGCACGTTGCGCGTTTTCGCGACACTATGGGTGTAGGCGGGTGTAGGCGCGCGGCCAGCAGCGGCCTCCCCCTGCACGCTCCGCCGCATCGTTACGTCATAATAGCTGTAGGCCCGATGAAGCTCACCGCACTCCTGTTGATCTTTGCCTGTTCGGCCCTGGCGGGCGAATACGCCGTGCTCTCGAGCGGGGCGCGCCTGTATGCCGAACGCCACGAATCGGATGGCGGCAAAGTGACCCTCTTCACCAGGACCGGCTCAACGGAGATGGATGCGTCCCAGGTGGTGCGCTTTGAACAGGAGGATTACGCGCCGCCGCAAGTGGAGCGAGCCTCCGTGCCGGCCGACCCACCGCCGGCCGTGAAACCGGTGGGTTTGGCGGAACTGGTCGATAATGCCGCCCGCAAGTACGGCTTGCCGCCCGCGTTTGTGAGGGCGGTAGTGGCTGTCGAGTCGGGTTATCGCGCCAATGCGGTCTCACCCAAGGGCGCCATCGGCTTGATGCAGCTCATGCCCGCCACCGCCCGCGAACTGGGCGCCGATCCCAACATACCCGAACAGAACGTGGATGCCGGCGCACGCTACCTGCGCGACCTCCTGCTGAAGTACGACAACCATGCCTACCACGCCCTGGCCGCCTACAACGCCGGCCCCGGCGCGGTCGACAAGTATCGTGGCGTCCCTCCCTATCGCGAGACCCACGACTATATCCTCAACGTTCTCCGCAACTGGCAGAAACAGCCACCCACCGACTGAATGGGGCAGGATTGTAGGACCGCCAGGAGCCGGCTGAAAGCCGGCTCCACAGGCTGAAGCCTGTGCTACCGCTGAAGCCGGTGCGAGCGCGTGCGACAATAGAAGTGCCATGACTTTGCAGGAACTCCGGGCCACAAAGCGGGACGAGATCCTTCGTATTGCGGCCAGACGAGGGGCGCGAAACGTCCGTGTCTTCGGCTCCGTGGCACGCGGCGAAAACGATCCGCTTAGCGATATCGATTTTCTCGTGGACTTGGAGCCCGACCGGAGTTTGTTCGATCTCAGCGGCCTGCTGATCGATCTGGAGGCAGCGCTCCACTCTGAAGTGGACGTCGTTACCGAACTTGGTCTCCGTTCCCGCATCCGGGATAGAGTGCTCCGAGAGGCCGTACCCCTGTGAGGGACGATCGAGAGCGGCTTCGGGATGTTCTTGAGGCCGTTGAGCGAATCGAGAAGTATACCGTGCGCGGGCGGGAAGCTTTGGCAAGCGAGGAGCTTGTTCAAACGTGGGTTGTGCATCACCTGATGATCATAGGCGAGGCTTGCCGCGCACTATCGGCGGACTTCCGGACGAAACACCCGGCTGAAGTGTGGGCCTTGGCCGCTGGGCTCAGGAATGTCATCGTGCATGAATACTTTGGCATCGACTTGGGGGTTGTCTGGAATGTGATCGAGCGCGATCTTCCTGCACTCAAAGAGAGGGTGGAAGGAATCCTGGCTATCACAGGCTGAAGCCGGTGCTAGCCGGCTGAAAGCCAGATGCGGGCAAGATTGCCTCCGCCCTGGTTTGCACATTACGCCGCCGGCAACGACAGCAGGCCCTTGTCGCGCAACCCCGACAAGGCCAGGCCATATCTCCCGCGAATCCCCGTTTTCTCAAAGATGTGCTTGAGGTGGATCTTCACCGTGCCGGGGCGAATCCCCAGTTGCGCCCCGATGTCCCGGTTCTTCAGCCCTTGCTCCACCAGTTCCACCACTTGCAGTTCGCGCGAGGTCAGGTTCGAGCGTGTGCCCCGCGCCGGGCGCTCGGGCTCTTGCAGCACGCTCTCCTCCATGAAGGTGTTCCCCTGGGCCACCGTGCGCACGCAGTCGAGCAGCGCCTCAAGGGAGGCGGTCTTGCGAACCACTCCCAGCGCGCCGCCTTGCATCATGCGCAGCGCCTCGGTTTCATTCAGGTTCACGCCCCACACGATGGTGGCCACCGCGCTCCCCGAACTGCGCAAGCGCTGCAGGCAGTCCATGACGGCGTGGATGCCGAAGCATTTGTCCAGAATCATGACTGCCGGCGCGTGCTGCCGGACAATCTCGAGGCCCCCCAGCAGCGACGTTTCCGCCGCGGCCAGGTACAGGTCCTCGCACTCATTGAGCAGCGTCCGGATCCCTTCGATGGCGATGGGCTCGGTATCGCAGACGGCAACGGGTTTCGCGTTGATTGGATGACTCATGTGGCCCTCAGGCGGCGAACGAGAGACTCCCCCAATCGCCACATTTGGCAGATTCAATAGTTTGATTAACAGAACTGTAGTGCCTAGAACGGGCAGGACTCTCAGCTTTTTGATGGCCGGCGGGTCTTAAAATTGATGGTCCCCCTGCACAGGGTGGAACCGCACCGGCAGGGAACATCGTCGATCTTGTCGGAAAAGTGGTAGTCCACGGTTAGCTCTTCGCCCGCCCGGATGTCCCGTTTGCTCATGTACAGGATGTGCCCCTTGAAGATCCAGGTATACAGGTTGGGTGTGCAGGAGTGGTTGATCAGCTCCGCTCCGCTGCCGCCTACCGCTCCGTCCAGGGTCCAATAGTTGTCCAGCGTGAACAGGTAGGTTCGCGGCCCCAGGCCCCGCCGCCGGGTTTCGCGGCGGCTGATCCGCTCTCCCGTGTATTCGATCACCTTGTGGCGCGCCGGAATGCGCTCCCCGGCATAAACTCCCCAGCCATGTATGCCGGAGCGGCCCAACTTCAGCCGGAAGCAGGCGAGCCGGGGGTCGATGCGGGGCTCCGCAATGAACGCGTGTGCAGCCATTTTCCGAAGATTGTACCTAACCCCGGACCATTTAGGAAGAGGTTCGGCCAGATATAATGCGAATTCGTGATCCAACTTGCCAGCAGCGCCTCCCAGGACCTGTTCGAAGCCGCCTTGCGCTTCGCCGAGCGCCAGTTGCGCGCCCTCATCGAACGCCATCCCGATTTCTATCCTATGTATACCGCCGGCGGCCGCTGGCGCCACACCGGCGAGGCCTGGACCCATTGGTGCGACGGCTTTCTGCCCGGCATGCTCTGGATCGTCTACGCCCGCCAGCCTCAGGGCAGCCCGGAGTCGCGCTGGTGGCGCGAGCAGGCCATCCGCTATTCCCTGCCCCTGGAACCGCGCAAGTTGGACCGCGCCGTCCACGATCTGGGATTTCTGTTCATGTCGAGTTACTACCGCTGGTACGGCTTCACGCCCGATCCCACCCTGAAGGCCGTGGTGGTCGAAGCCGGCCGCACCATGGCCTTGCGCTTCCAGGAGAAGGGCCGGTACCTGCGGTCCTTCGTGTCGGCGGATTCCTTGTTTATCGACATCATGATGAACGTGGGCATCGTCTTCTTCGCCGCCCGCGAGACGGGCGACCGCGCGCTGCTGGACATCGCCCTGCACCACTGCCACACCACCCGGCGCGTGCTGGTGCGCGGCGATGGATCGACTGCGCACGAAGGTCTGTTCGATCCGGAAACCGGGGAGTTCCTCAAGCAGACCACGCATCAGGGCTACCGCGGCGATTCCTGCTGGTCCCGCGGGCTGGCGTGGGCGCTTTACGGTTTCGGCACGGCTTACAGCTTTGCGCGCGACCCGGCGCTGCTCTCGACCGCGGAGGCCTGCGCGGATTTCTACATCCGTCACACGCCGCCGGATGGAGTGCCGCCCTGGGATTACGACGCGCCGCCGGAGACTCGAGGGTTAGCGGACACCTCGGCCGCCGCCATTGCGGCCTCCGGCCTGTTCCAGTTGAGCAGCCTGCTGGTAGACGCCGCCAAAGGCCATCTCTATCGCGAGACCGCGCGCCATATTCTCGCCACCCTTTGCCGCGACTGGCTGGGGGAATCCGACTCGCAATGGGAAGGCATCCTAAAGGGCGGGGTCTACCACATCCACAAGAACCTGGGCGTGAACGAGTCGGTGATGTGGGGCGAATACTTTTTTTTGGAAGCGCTGGATCTGGTCTGCGCGGGTCCATGGTGCTAAGTGCTAGTTTTGCCGTGGGGCAGGCCATCGTTTTTCGTGGCCTGCCGAGTTCGAAGGTGGTGCGCAGACGTCAAACAACGATCGTCGCCACGCCGGGCAAATGAACTGTCCAGTTAATTCGCGGACGGTAGCGCGCCACACCAACGCCTTCGCCTTCTGAAATAATGGCATTCGGCGCTCAAATAGGAGCATAAGGTCGAAAAATGACAACAAGAGGCACAGGACCGGCGAAGACGGCCGGCGGCAACCTAGGGAAGAGCGACAACCAAGAAGCCGGGAGCCAGACGCACCCGGATATTGGGACGCAGGCGATTCGCAGGGCGATGGCGATCGCGGCCGGGTTGTCTCTGTATGCATGGTTTGTCTTCCTGGTTCGCCCAGGGCTGGCTTCCTGGTTCAACGTTGACGATCTGATGAACCTGCACTATTACTGGATCACGCCGTGGTCCACCTTGCTGAAGGCGAATCTGGCATTTTGGTCGACCTTCTTCCGGCCGGCGAGTGGTCTGTTTTATCGCTCGATCTACGCATTGTGGGGATTTCACCCACTGCCATTCCGCATCGCAGTGCTGGCATTGCTCTCAGTGAACTTTGCGTTGCTGGCCGTAGTTGTGTGGCAGCTTACGGGATCGCGTTGGAGCGTGCTGCTTGCCTTACTGACGGTTGGTATCAATCCCTCCTTTGCCGCTGCATACTTCGACACAGGAACCATCAACGACATTCTGGCCTATGCGTTCTTCTGGGGCGGGTTCGCATGCTACGTACGCTTTCGCCGGGCAGGGCGCTTGCCCGGTTGGGGCCGTCTGGCGCTCGTCTTTGGACTGTTCGTCGCCGCGCTGGATTCCAAGGAGCTTTCCGTATCGCTACCCGTTGCCGTAGCGCTGTACGAGTTACTCTGGCATCCGCCCGCCCATTGGAAGCCTGGGGAATTGTGGCGCTGGACATGGCATGAAGGTCGATTTGCGGCCATCGGCGTATTCACCGATATCGCTTACATCATGGGCAAGCGGTACGGCCCGAATTCGTTGTGGCAAACGGGGCCATTCCAGCCACACTACTCGGTAGCCACTTACTTCCAGTCCCTTTCGCACTATCTGTGTCAGCTCATTTACAAGCCGGTGACAATTTCCTCCTGGCAGAGAGCCGGATTACTCGTTGCAATGCTGGCGGTGGCCGCGATCGGCCGGCGGCGTTGCCTGCTGTGGGCCGTAGGATTCATAGCCGTAAGTGTGTTGCCGCTGGCGTTCATTCCTGGGCGGGGCGGCTTCGCTTATCTGGTACCGTCGGTTGGCTGGGCAGTGTATGCCGGAGGGCTTTTAGGGTGGCTAGTCGAATCGATCGCCGGCAAGCGGGTCCGGCTGAGGAGAGCCGTGCAGGTCGTTTTGCTCGTGGCGCTGTTGGCCGCCGTGGCGCCCTGGCAGCGAAAGTGGATCGGACAACACGCCAAAGCTTCGCACGATGGACAAGCACGTTACCGGCACTACATCGAACAGATCCACGCCCTGATCCCCGCGCCCCGCAAAGGCGCACGCATTTTGCTGCTTTCCGACGCCGAAGGGCTCGACGATTATGACGTGTACTTTGTGATACGGCTCTATTATGGCGACCCAGCCTTGCAGGCGTACCGCATGACCGTGTGGAATGCGAACCACGTGCGCGTGGACCGCGGCAGCTACGACTATGTGCTGGACTGGGTAGATAACCGCTTCGTGTTAGTCCGCGCCAGATAACTCTACCGTGATTGGGTCCTTGTGGGGCAGGCCCGTGGCCTGCGGCGGCCTCTCTTGGCCGCCAACGCGCGCAAGGCGCGCGTCTTCTTCATACCAGTTGTGGCCGCAGGTCATGGCCGGTTTTCGGTGACCTATCGAGTTTCGCTTAATACAGTGACAATTCTGTCGACAGATGTATCACTTTCCATCGGGGCTGATGTGGGGCGGCCAATCTTGGCTTAGCCGCAGAAGCCTCGGGGAATTGATGACACAGCCGGCGCTCGATCTTTATCCGGAGGATCGCAAGAGAATGCCTCTGGAAGATGTCGTGGAGAATCTGAGGAAGGCCTTGCGCATCAACCTGCTCGAAGGCCCCACCCGGCGTGCGACAACGTTCGAGATTTCCTGCATGTATCCCGATAGGTTCAAAGCCCAGTCTGTGGTTCGTGTAGTGGTGACGAAATTTGTAGAACAGATCGACACGACACAAAGGAATCAGGCGCCACCCGCTGCGGTAACTCTACAACTTCTGGACCCGGCCAACCTGCCAAAACAGCCCATCTTTCCCAATCGCCTGGTAATGGTCGCAGTTGGTCTTGTCTGCGGCGCAGGGTTGGGGCTGTTGGCGGTACTGGTGCGGCGAAGCGCAGCGCGTTTTTCCAAGAGTGCGTGAAGTGAACGGCGTCTTTCGCGCGTGCTGGCGTTTGGCGCGTGCGGATTCCCCAGATTCTGCGAACGTTTTCGCGTCGGCGGCAATCAGAATGCTTCTTCCAGGCGCTCCTGGCGCAGCTTCGTTTCGAGCAGCGATGGACTGCTACTTCGGAATTCCGCAGCAAACGCGCTTTCCGCGTGCATCTCCTGCTGGATCTCTTCGAGGCGATCGAAGTAATAGGCAAGGGCGGCGTGGACATCGGCAAGAGTGATCGTGGGGAAATGGGAGACGATCTCGTCGGGCGTCATGCCCTGGTGCTCATGCCACACCGCGACATCGAGCACGCGGACGCGGTGTCCCGCGATGCAGGCTTTGCCGCCGCAAACGCCGGGCGTCTTGCAGATCCGGCCGGTGGAGATGGACATGTATAAGCCGGCCTCGGCCTAGCACCCACTCGGCAGGCCACGAAAAACGATGGCCTGCCCCACAGCTCTACACTAGCCCGCCTGTTCTATCCTGGAATTTGCCCGACGGCTCCTATCTGTACTGCGACGTAAGCCTGCCGGTGCCGCTCGACCAGCCGTTCACCTACGCGCTGCCGGAGACGCTGCGCCACCGCGTGAAGGCGGGCTGCCGCGTGCTGGTTCCATTCGGGAGCCGCCGCCTGACGGGCGTGGTGCTGCGCTGCCACGACGAGACGCCCGAGGTGCCCATGCGCGAAGCCATGCGGCTGATCGATGCCGAGCCGGTGCTGGACGCGGAGTTGCTGGCCCTGGGCAAGTGGATCGCGGGCTACTACTGCGCGCCTCTCGGCGAAGTGCTGCGCGGCATGCTGCCGCTGGCGTCGGACATCCGGCACGGAAAAGTGTACTCGCTGACCGACGCCGGCCGCGACGCCGCCCGCCAGCTTCTGTTCGACTCTTCGCCCGAAGATCCGGTGGTGCAGATTCTGCGCATGCTCGACCAGCGCCCGCTATCCGCCTCTTATCTGGAGCGCAAGCTGCCCCTGGCCGGCAACGCCTTGCGCGCGCTGGAGCGCAAACGCTTCGTGATGGTGGAGCAGGTGCAGACCGAGCGCGATCCGCTGCGCGCGCCGTCGGAGCGCTTGCGCGTCGAGCGAACGGGCGCGGCGCCCGCCGCCAAACTGGGCAAGCCGGAGCGCGAACTGCTGGCCTTCCTGGAACTGCATCCCGGCTCGCACAATCTGAAGGATCTGGAGTCGATGGTTCGCGACGCCAGCCCGGCCGCCCGCGCGCTGGCCCGCAAGAAACTGGTGACACTGCGCACCGAACCGCTGGCGATCAACGCCGGACCGGTGCGCGCGCCGCACACGCTCAACCCTGCGCAGGCCGCCGCCTTCGAGCAGATCGGCGCCGCCATTCAGGCGCACGAATTCCGCACTTTCCTGCTGCATGGCGTGACCGGATCGGGCAAGACCGAGGTCTACCTGAACGCTATCGACGCGGCGCTGGCCTGCGGCCGCAGCGCGCTGCTGCTGGTGCCGGAAATCGCCCTGACGCCCGCCGTGGCCGGCCAGTTCTTCAGCCGCTTCGGCGATCGCGTGGCCATTCTGCACAGCGCCTTCAGCGATTCGGAGCGCTCCGATCAGTGGCGGCGGATTCGCTCGGGCGCGGCGGCGGTGGTGGTGGGCACGCGCTCCGGGGTTTTCGCGCCCATGCGCAATCTGGGCTTGATCGTGGTGGACGAGGAGCACGACCAGAGCTATAAACAGGAAGAAACGCCGCGCTACAACGGCCGCGACGTGGCCATCGTGCGCGCGCAGGCGGCCCGCGCGTGCGTGGTGCTGGGTTCGGCCACGCCCAGCCTCGAGAGCCGGTATAACGCCGAGCGCGGCAAGTACACGCTGCTGGAACTGCCTGGGCGCGTGGAGGAACGGCCCATGCCGCGGGTGGAGCTGATCGACATGCGCACCGAGTCCCTGGAGACGCGCAAGCAGGCCACCTTCTCGCGCCGCCTGCTGGACGCGGTCGGGCACCGCGTGGATAACGGCGAGCAGACCATCGTCCTGCTGAACCGCCGCGGGTTTTCCAGCTTCGTGGCCTGCCGCTCGTGCGGCGAGCGCGTGCAGTGCATGAACTGTTCCGTCACGCTCACGTTTCACCGCCGCGACCGCCGTCTGCTGTGCCATTACTGCAACTACGCCGAGCGCGTGCCCACGCACTGCCCCAAGTGCCAGAGCGAACACATCTACTTTCTGGGGGTCGGCTCGGAGAAGGTGGAAGAGGAGCTGCACCACGAGTTTCCCAAAGCGCGGATCGCGCGGCTGGATCGCGACACGGTCACCGCCAAGCGCCAGTACGAAGCCATCCTGCAAGGGTTTCGCGAGGCTTCCTACGATATTCTGGTGGGCACGCAGATGATCGCCAAGGGCCACGATATTCCCAACGTCACGCTGGTGGGCGTGGTGTCGGCCGATGTTGGGCTTGGGCTGCCCGACTTCCGCGCGGCCGAGCGCACTTTCCAACTGCTGACGCAAGTCGCCGGACGGGCGGGCCGCGGCAACCTGCCCGGCATCGTCCTGATTCAGACCATCAACCCCGACCACTATGCCATCCGGATGGCCGCGGCACAGGATTACCAGACTTTCTATGAGAAGGAGCTGCAGTTCCGCCGTATGATGCACTACCCGCCGTTCAGCGCCATGGCCAATATCCTGGTACGCAGCGAGCAGCAGGAGCAGGCCATGCGGCTGAGCACGGAACTCGGGCATTTTCTGACGCCGGCGCCGGAGAAGATCAAGATCCTCGGGCCAGCCGAGGCGCCGGTGCCGCGGCTGAAGAACGAATACCGGTATCAGTTTCTGATCAAGGCCGCCAGCCGCACGGCGCTCAATGAGATGTTGCGGCGGGCGCAGACGTTTGCGCGGGAGAGCAAGTGGAGCGCGACGGCGCTGGTGATCGATGTGGACCCGTTGACGCTGTTGTAGGGCGGACGAGCCCCTGCATTTCGTGACCTGAGGACGGTGTGTGTCGGGGGCTTCTGCCAAGGGCTGCAGGGAATTGCGCGGCAATCGGGGTTCGAATCCACGCCGGGGAGCCAGACGTCATTTCCGGATTCTATTGGCCACAGGATGGCCATTCATGGGGCTTGACCGCCATTTTCCTGGCCGTGCTGTTGGCGCGCAAGCCTGACCCTCTACGGTCGAAGGATGCCAGCGGTGTGCGGTCGTTGCGCGCAAAGAATGGCGCCCGGTGCGGGAAGACCCCCGACGCTCCACTTATCGGGGAGAGCAGCGCCAACGCCTCGCGCGGCTGGTCTTCCAGCGCGGCGATCGCGTCGTTGCTGCCGACCAGCATAGTGTGCCGGCGATAGTCAGTATCGCAAGATCACTGCACGGGCAGCGTGACGGTGTTGCTGAAAGCGGCATTCCCCGACGGCCCCATAAACCAGCAACCGGGCCAGTAGATATACAGACTGGTGGGGCCGGCCGGGGTGGATGGCGGCACTTGGACATTCACCTGGTAGAGGCCCACAAAGCCCGGCGACAATCCCGCATACAGGATGCTGGCCGATGTGCCGTCGAAATTGCCCGCGGTGCCGCCAAACGCGACACTGAACGGAGAGCACGGCTGCTGAATCGCCGCGGGACCCGGCGCCGGTGTCCCGTCTGCAACCGAGGTGCCCACCGGGCCCAGCCCCGTGGCGTAGACGACGATCGTTTCGCCGGGCACCGCGGGATGGGAAGCTGTCACGAGGCTGTAATCCGACGCATGCTGGATGGCGCCCGAGCCATCGGGCAGCGTGAAAATCCCCGGCGCGACGAACTGCGGCAGGACGAACGTGGACAGGCCCTGGTAGCGCACCTCCACCAGATTCGTTTGGGCTTCGAAGGGCACCTGAAAATTAATCTGTTGCATGCCCACCGGATTCGCTACCGGAATGTTCGCCACTGCCAGCAGGGGCGCGGGAAACCCGCCGACGAAGATGGATACGCCTTCCAGTTCGGTGGGGAGCGGGTTGCCGGTTCCGATCACTGTGCCCGATACATTCAGCCCGTGCAGGAAGAGACTGGCGAGGCCGCCCGGCGCAGGCAAGCCGGGGAGGAAAGATGCGCCGCTTGTGAGGCCGTCCGCCGGAAACTGCAGCGGGTTGCCCTGCGGCGCAATCTTCACCACGCCGACGCTATCGGTTGGGCTTGAGGCCACGATGCGCTCGTCGATTCCGATGCGCTGGCCCGTCACGTACACATTGCCGGCGGTATCCAGCGCCACGGCGTAGGCTGGACCGCCGCCGCCCCCAGTGGACGCGAGGCCGGTGCCGGTGCTGGCGCCGGCGGTGCCCAAAAAGGTCGACCAGACTAGCGCGGCGCCGGCCGGATTCAGCACGCTGAGGAATCCGGCCGAAGAGCAGTAGCCCTCACCCTCGGGCATTGAGCTCCACGGATAGTCGAAAATGCAGGGCGTGTTGGCGAGGCTGGTCTGAATCGCATTGACGATGGGGAAGTCCGGGGATTCCGTCCCTCCCGCCACATAGGCGTTGCCGTTGCCATCCACTGCGATGCCAAACGCCTGGTCGTAGGTGCTTCCGCCAAGGTAAGTCGCGTAGACCAGCCTGGTGGCGTCCGGGTTAAACTTCGCCACAAATCCGGTGCCACCCTGGGAAGACGGCTGGAACGCTCCGCTGGTAGTGGGGAGATCCGTTGAGGACGTGGTACCGCTGATGTAGGCGTTGCCGGCCTGGTCCACAGCCAGTCCGCCCACGGTGTCCGTGCCCGACCCGCCGAAGTAGGTCATGTAAAGCAGCTTGTTTCCGTTGGGGCTTACCTTGAGCACGACCGCATCGATGCAGTCTTGGCCCGCGCACTGCGACTGTACCACGCCAGGCGTCGCTGTCCACGCGGTCGACGTCGTGGTGGCGGACACGTATGCATTCCCCGAGGCGTCCGCGGCGACAAACGGGGAACTACCCGGGCCAAGGTAGGTTGAATAGACGATGGGAGATTGCGAACCGGGAAAACGGCTCGTCACAATTCGCGGATCGATCTTCATCAAGAACAGGTCTTGCTCGCTGACCTGCGCCGTGCGATAGGCGCCTGGCGTGGTGGGGAAGTTGGGCGAGCCCGTCGTACCGGCGAGGTAAAGGTTGCCATCCGGTCCAAACGCGATGGACGATCCCGCATCGTCGCCGGTGCCGCCGAAGAGTTGGGAGGCCAGCAAGGCGCCGTTAGGATCGAGCGCCAATAGGAAAGCGTCGGTGCCGCCGGCGGTGACAACGCTGCCGTTTCCCGCCAGCGGGAAATTGGCGCCCAAAGTGCCTCCGGTGACCCAGGCATTCCCGTTTGCGTCGACGGCAATGGCCGGAACGGTACTGAACGGAGGCGCCAACCCGATAGAGCCAGACTCGATATTGATGTAGGTCGAATACAGCAACGTGCTTCCATCGGCACTCAATTTCGCGACAAAAACGGCCGCGAAACCGCCTTGAGACGGCGCAGGCTCGAGGGAGTGAATGAGGGGGAAGTCAGTGGAGTACGCCAGGCCCGTGACATAAGCGTCGCCATTGGGACCCACTGCGATTCCAGCGCCGCTATCGGCGTAGAACCAGTTTCTCAGTTGGGTGTATACATACCCGCTGCCGCCGAAGCCCGCGGCATAGACCAACTGCGGATCGATGACAAGAGGGCGGCGCCGGTCATACGCACCCACCCGAAAGCGCACCTGCCCGTTGTGCGCCAGTACAAATCCGCCCTCGATTTCGCGGTGACGCCCGTCTTCGACCTGATAAATATAAGGCTTCCGATGCCGTAGCTCGCGGCCCGCCGTTTCCAGGACCAGGTCGCCATCGGCATCCACGCGCAGGCGCGACGCGCCGGTGAACGAGAACCGGATCGCCGACGGATCGGCTCCCGCCGCGACGACCCAGTCATACTCGATCTCTTGCTGGTTTCCGTAGATAAGCAGGTCCACGCCGCGAAATATCGACCGATAGCTGACGCGCGCATAGTTAGGAACGCCGGTGCGCCAAGCGGCCGGATCGGCGGTGAGATAGTAATTGGTTCTTCCAGGCAGGGGATCGGCGGCTTCCGGCACGGTGCGCGGTATGTTCATCCGCAACGATCCGCCGCGCGGGAATTGCATGGCGATGGCTGTGTCGGAAAGAGCCAGAGTGTAGCGGGGCGCCACAGCCACGTAACGGGCCGGTGGCTCCGCTTGGCCCCGATTTGGTTCAAAATGCAGGGGGAGGGTTAAGGCTAGCGCCGCTAGAGCGAGCATGACTCACGCAGTGCTGCACTTGGCTGGCCACGAGAACGAGCGCCAGGAAAATCGTGACATCCGTGAAAACGTGGAACATCCACAAATGGCGGAAAGTTTCGGCGCCGTCCGCCAACGACGCTACGCAGAATTCGCCAGCTCCGGCCAGAGCTACGGCGAGCGTAGTCCATAAGAGCGCGCTGCGAAATCGCGATTTCTCGTAGATTGCCAGCCATGGCGCGGAAAGAATCGCCAGCGCGTACCAAACCGCGATGTGTTCGGGCCATAACTGGAAAAACCAGATACGCAAGGAGCTCCATGTGCCGAACTGGTTGGTTTGCGCGCCGGGTGGCCGCCCGTAACTCTTGGGGAAGTTCCCGTACACACGGCGCAGTGGGGCTTCCAATCGCAAGTCCGATCGCAATATCCGGATGGCTCTGGCGGGATGCCGCAGGTAGAACATGGCCACCTTCGAGTAACTGGTGTGCGCATAAAACCGGTTGCGGTACGCTTCCTCTAACATCGGGTTGCCCGGCAGGTAGACGTGCATACCCGAGTAGCGTGCATCGCTTTCATTGAGGCCCAACTCGCGCAGATCTTGCGCCGGCGTTGTGGAGGCGCGTGCGATCTTGAGAAAGATCAGATTGAATCTCGATTGCGCCGTATACCAGCCCGGCGTACGGCCGATCACCCAGATCATGCCCGCGACTAAAGCGACTGCCACCAGTCCCGCCACGAGCCGGCCGCGCGGGTTGCGCGACCGCCAGCCAAACCAGATGGCGGCAGACAACGGGATCGCGCCATAGAGCGCATGCTGCGCCTTCGAGGTGACGAAGAACAACGCCGCCAGCCCGAAGAGGCCGAGGAGGGGCAGACCGGCCCTCTGGCTTCGCGCCAGCAGCACGGCCAGGAAGATGGCGGCCAGACCGCCCAGCATCGCGGGCACATCCGAATAGAAGGTGTTGAGGTAGGCTACGAATCCCACGTCGGCGAAGATCCACAATGCGGCCAGGGCCATGACTATGCGGGCAACTAAGTGCAGCGGCCGTAGCAGAAGGAGCAGCAGATAGTAGACGGCGGTGAAGATCAGGGCATGCAGGGCACCGAGCCAGCGGATGTCAAAGTGTGTCTTGTCGCCGAGGACAAGCTCCAGCGACGAAGCCAGCCACGCCGGCACGATCTCAGAGGAGGGGATATGAGGGTTATAGCAGGAAGCGGGCCCGCGCACATAGACGGGTTGAAAATATTCGAATTTCTCGGTCTCACGATCCGCGCCTTCCAGACACAATGGACCGGCCACCTTCGGAAAGTCGCCGTTGTTGGCCATGCCGATGAATCCAGGCAGGAGCAGTTGCCAGGTCAGGATAGCGGCGCAGAGCAGCAGGAAGATCCCTTCCAGCCAGGCGGACGGCGCGCGGTCGTAGCGGTTGGGGAGATCCAAAGCGCAGTATCGCAGATCGGTGGACTCGCTATGTTAGGGCAAGAACGGATCGCGGACTTCGAGACATTCGAACTTCCGGAAATCGCGGTCCCGGGTGTAAAGCGTGCACACACCGTGATTCGCGGTAACGCGCCGGTAAGCGTCCAGGAAGCCATCCTGTTCCGCGATGGTTCTGACGTTGGGGAGCGCCAGGAGCGCGGTGATGTTCGCTAGCGTAGTATCCGCGAATTGACTGTACAGTTCCGGTGCCAGGCGTGGCGCAGACGATCGTTGTTTGTCGTCTGCGCACCGTGCTCGAACTCGGCAGGCCACGAAAAACGATGGCCTGCCCCACAGCTAATCACTAGCGCCTCGCCGGTGTAAGCGGGGCCGGCTGTACACTGCGCCAAAAAGCGGTTGGCCGCGCGGTATTGTTCGCTGGACCGATCCGAAGCGTAGAGAAGAATGGTTTCATCGCCGGCCGGCATCCAGGGCCGCGTAGACGGCATCCTTATTGGCCAAATCTACCCGCGCGTTCATGGGACGCGAGGTCCAGCGGAATGGCGGCCGCGCGCGGGACGTGCGACGGCGAGCCAGCGCGTCGGCCAGCAACTCGGATAAGACCGCTCCCATGGACCGGCCTTCACTCTCGCGGATAGCTTTCACCTCCCGCAGAATGCGATCGTCAATATCCAGGGTCGTTCGCATTATGTCTGATGATACCGCTGCCTCAACCGCCGCGCTATGCTGGAGGTTGCCATGCCCTCGATCACTCGCCGCACCTTCATCGCAAGCTGTGCCGCCCTCGCTGCCGCGCCCCAAGCGCGACCGGCCGCCGCGCCGGACATCCACTTTCCTGCCGCGCCGCGCGACAGGCTGGCGGTGGCTTCCTACCCCTTCCGCAATTTCATGGACCGGCCCGGCCACGCCGACCTCAAGCTGACCGAATTTGCCGCCATGGTGGCGGAGAAGTTCGGCATCCACAACATCGAGCCGCTCAGTGAGCATTTTCCATCCACCGAGCCCGCGTATCTCGACGAACTGCGGCGCGCGGTGGAGCAGGCGCATGCGCATATCGTGAACATCCCCACCAGCGTGGGCGCCAGCTTATACGATACCGATCCCGCCCGGCGCGACAAAGCTATTGCGGGCAGCCGGAAATGGGTGGACGTGGCCGTGGCGGTGGGATCGCCCAGCATTCGCGTCCACATCCAGGGAGCGCGGGGCGCCGCGCCCGACGTGGGGCGCGCGTCGGAAAGCTTGCGGCAGGTCGCCGAATACGGCGCGGCGAAGAACGTCATGATCAACCTGGAGAACGACGATCTGGTCACCGAGGACGCCTTCTTCCTGGTGAAAGTAATCGACGCGGTGGCGAGCCCGTGGCTGCGCGGTCTGCCGGATTTCGGCAACTCCATGATGAAAGGCGACGAAGATTTCAACTACAGGGCCGTCGAAGCCATGTTCCGCCACGCTTACAATATCTCGCACGTGAAGGATTCCGAAGTCGACAACGGCAAGATTTTCCGCGTGAGTATGGCGAAGACCTTCGACATCGCCAAGGCCGCCGGATATCGCGGCTATTTTTCCATGGAGTTCGAAGGCCAGGGCGAGCCGTACGAGGGCACCCGGAAGCTGATCGAAGAGAGCCTGAGGGATTTGTAGGACAGGCCTCCGGCCTGTCCACAACAGGCTAAAGCGTGTGCCATCATGGACAGGCCAGGAGGCCTGTCCTACTGCTTCAACTCCGCCACGATCTCGGCGGCCACTGCGCGGGCCTTTTCCAGCGCGCCGGGCTCGAAGCTGATAGCGCCCACGCGCGCGTGTCCGCCGCCGCCGTAGCGCTCGCAGATGCTGGCCAGGTTGTGCTTGGGCACCTCAGGCGCCCAGGGGTTCGATCCCACCGAGATCTTGGTGCGAAAGCTGGAAGGGCTTACCGACACCGTGTAGGTGCAATTCGGGAACAGGTAATACGGGATGAACTTGTTGTAGCCTTCCAGGTCGTAGCCCGTGAGATCGAAGAACACCACACCGTCGTCCTCGGTGGCGCGCCCGCCGATCAGGCCCACCGAATCGAGGTGCCGCTGGTACAACGGCTCGAATAGCGCCTGGATCTCCGGCTCCGCGGCGATGTCCTCCAGCTTGCGGTGCTGCATCCAGCCGATAACCTTGTGAATCATCGCGGACCCTTTCGCGCCCTCGATCACCAGCGTCAGCTTCATGGCCGGCGCGCCCAACTCCACGGCGGTCTTGGCGTCGGGATATTGCGCGCCGTCGATGATGTTGGCCCACTGGACGAGCTGATCCAGGTCGGGGGCGGCGAAACCGAAGCGCTCCCTGGCGGTGGCGCAGATGTACGAGGTACAGGATTTGTACGTGGGGTCGTAGAGCTTGCGGCCGCTGTGGTCCTGGCGGTAGTTCTCGGCGTCTTCCGGGGTGAGGAAGGCGCTCTGATGGTGGTCGAACCACCAGGTCAGGCGCGGATCGCTGGAGTATTTGAAATCCACGATGGCGTTGACGTCGCCATCGAAAAGGCTGTCCTCAAACAATTGGGATGCCTTGTGGGCCATCCCGGTGTAGACATATTCCGCTTCAGGGTAGAAGACGCCCTGCATGAAACGGGTGAAATATGCGGCGGAAGCTGCGCCGTCGAAACAATGGTCGTGATAGAGAACGCGTACCCGCATGAACTTGTAGGAAACGTACCAGCTTGCCTGAATGGACGGACAAATGCAAGCGCGTGTGTTAATTAATAGAGTAGCGCGTTGAAGAACAGTTTAAACGTTTGGTAGCTTTGCGCGCGATATTGGGGCCGCATTCCGAACAGAATGATGTGGCCGGAGCCCAGCCGGGCATCCACCAGGGCGGCCTTGCCAGCCAGGTATTTCTCGCCCAACAGCCAGCCCGAGGCCAGCAGATTCGCATCCGGATAGCGCACCGGGGCGCTCTCCTGCGTGTTCCCCTGGATGTCCCAAGCGGGGCTCAGTTCGGACCAGATGGCCAGATCCTCGGGCAAGCCCGCCGCCAGCGGATGGTGCGTATCGAGACGCGCGTTCAGCAGCGAGCCGGGCGAATAATACTCGCTATTGGAAACACCATGCACCACGTTGCGGGCCGCCACGCCAAGGTGCATCGTGGCATATTCGGAGGCGCGGTTCAGGAAGATCAGGGTGCCGCCGACGGAGGCGAACTCGCGCAGCGCATCCGCGCCTTTGGTTTCCAGGCCGCCCGTGAATTCCGGCGGCATGGTGCCTGGACGGTAGCCGTCTTCCATGGACCCCGGACTCGCATCGGGGAACACGATGACATCGAAATGTTGCCGCAAGCCGCCGGCCTGGATTTCCTGGTTCTCGAGCCGGGTGTAGGCGAAGCCGAACTCTTCGAGCAGCCAGCGGGTCCAGCCTTCGTCGTTGTTGGGGATGAAGCTGCGGTACAGGCCGATACGCGGCCGCTGGACGCGCTTAAATCCGGCTCCCTCGCCCGCAAGCGCGAAATCGCCGGTAGCGGTATTCCGCCACACAGCGCTGCCCGCAGCCCAAAGTCCATTGACGATCTTCCAGGTTTGGCTGTCGGAAGCAGGCAGGCCGCGGGTAAGCGCCGGGACTCCGCCTGGAGAACTCGCAACCGGCGATTCCACGGCATCCACGCGCACACCCATCAGCAGCGGCAGCGTGTGGGCCGTTACGTCATAAGGCCGCTGCGGAGGCCCGCCGGGATAGAGCCGCATATCGGGATAGTGCTGCCGCTCGAGCAGCGCCTTGGCCCAGCCGCTGTAAGGCTGCGCCATCCGGATGACGTGGTCTCCGGCGGCATTGTGCTCGATCTCCACCTGGCCGAACGCCAGCGTCTCCAACAGCTTTCGCGTGGCACCCGGATCGCGCTGCGCCGCTGGAATCACGAACCCCCACGGCGATTTCCGCGCCACCTGACGCTGCCCGATTTTGTAGAAGTTGCGCAGCAACTCTTCGCGATGCAAGGCCGCCTGGTAGAGGCACGACTCCATGGCGATCAGTTGGTCGTCCACGATGTCGCGCAAGCGCCAGACGCCGCCCGGCCACGGTTCCAGGAAATTCCAGCTTCGCTCGCGCGCGTTGTAGCCCAGCGCGTCGCGTTCGAGCTGGCCGGGTTCCACCGTGATGGGGCTGGCCAGTTTGGCGCTGGCCGATTCGGTGAGGATGCGCATGCCGCCGTGGAACGCCTGGTAGTGGCGCGACGGCGTCCAGAAATCGTACATGGCGTGGATGGCGACGCCCTGCTGGCCGGCAGCGGTCAGGTCCGACGCCATGGCCGTCCCGATCATGTTGGATTCCTGCATCAGGATGGCGTCGATATTGGGTTCGATGGGGTCCAGCCACGGCGGCACGAAGATGCGCGCGGCGTTGGAACCCATCTGGTGCACGTCGTAGACGATCTGCGGATGCCAGACGTTGTGCAACTTGGCGACGGTCAGTTGCGTTTCCTTCTGGGTGAACATGTACCAGTCGCGATTGTTGTCGTGGCCGACGTATTTCTGGTAAAGCTCGGGTGGACCGGTGCCCTCGAAGGGCGTGCCAAGGGTGCGGCGGTACCAGCGCGTGACGATGTCCACGCCATCCGGATTGAGCGACGGCACTAGCAGGAAGATCGTGTTTTGGAGAATGGCGCGGACGCGGGGCGTGTCTTGGGTGAGCAGGCGATGGGCGAACTCGATGGCGGTTTGGGTGGATGCCAACTCCGTGGAATGAATCGAGCAGGTGATCAGGACGACGGTCTTGCCCTCGGCGATCAGATCTTGGGCTTCGGCTTCCGAAGTCAGGCGGGGATCGGCCAGGCGGCGCTGGATTTCGCGGTAGCGGTCCAGGCTCCGCAGCGTCTCGGGTGAGGCGATCGTGGCGGCAATGAACGGCCGGCCTTCGGTGCTCTTGCCCAACTCATCCACGCGGATGCGGTCGGAATTGGCCTTGATCGTCTGAAAATAGGAGATGACCTTGTCCCAGTCGAGGACCAGATGGTCCGCGCCCATGCGCTGGCCGAAATAGCTTTCGGGGGAGGGGACGGCTGCCAGCGCCAGGCAACCACTCGCCAGCCACCAGCCACCGAGCACCAGCCACGACGCGGGACGCGTCGTCACGGCAACGCCTCCAGCAAGCGTCCGATATCGTCGGGACTGATATAGAAGTGCGGCGACAGCCGCACCCACCCCTGACGCGGGGCAGCCGTCACGCCGGCAGCACTTAGCTTCTGCATGATGGACGAGGCATCCAGGCCCGCCTTGCGGAAGCTGACGATGCCCGCCCCGTTGGCCGGCGTGCGCTGGCCGAGCACCTCATACCCTTTGGCTTGAACTCCCTCGGCGACCAGATCGCCCAGCCGCTGGACAGCCGGCGCCACGGCTTCGACGCCGACCTCCAGCAGCAACTCGATCGACGCGCGCAACCCGTAGCAGCCAATGGTGTTGAGCGTGCCGCACTCGTAGCGGCCGGCGTCCTGCCTTAGGGTCATGTCGCGCGAAGCGTAATCCGCATAGCCCGCCACGTTGGTCCAGCCGAACTCCACGGGCCGCACCGACTCTTGAAACTCCTGCGAAACGAACAGGATTCCGCAACCCTCCGGCCCCAACAGCCATTTGTGGCCGTCGGCCGCCAGCGCATCGATGTGCGCCCGCCGCACGTCCACCGGGAACGCGCCCAGCCCTTGGATGGCGTCCACCAGAAAGGCGCAGCGATGGCGATGGCAGATTTCGCCGATGGCTTCCAGGTCCACGCGATGCCCGCTCAGATATTGCACGAAGCTGATCGCCAGGAGGCGCGCGCCGCGGCATGCCTGGTCGATACGGTCCAGCGGATCGAGGTAGGAGAGCCATTCGACGCGTACACCGGTCTCCTCCAGCCGTTTCCAAGGGTAGTAGTTGGCGGGGAACTCTTCACGAAAGGCGACCACTTTGTCACCCGCGCGCCAGTCCAGGCCCATGGCTATGGTGGCGATGCCTTCCGAGGTGTTCTTCACCAGCGCAATTTCGCTTCGGGCGGCCCCGATCAGCCGCGCGGCCGCCACCCGCACGCCTTCATAGGTCTCCAGCCACTGCCCGTAGTGCAGACTGCCGTACTCCATGGCATCCGCGGCCATCCAGCGCATGGCTTCCGCCGCGGGCCGGCACAACGGCGAGACGGCGGCATGGTTCAAATAGACCAAGCGCTGGCGGACGGGAAACTCGTCCGCGTACTGGAGCCACAATTCGTCCTGAGATTTTGCAACTGTTTCGAAACCCATTATCATGAATATACGTTATATGCGCTTAAGGAGGCGTGTCATGCGGCTGGGCTGGGCCGGCGCGGTGCTGTTGGTTGCATCCCTAACGGCCGCGTTTGGCGATGACAAGAAGAGCGATCCGGGCCAAATCGGCAACCGCGACGTGGGCGGCTTCAACTGCTACTCCATCGAAAAAGAGATCGCCATGGGCAAGCAACTGGCCGGAGAGGTGCAGCGCCAGGCGAAGCTGATGGACGACCCGATCGTCACCGAGTACGTGAACCGGATGGGCCAGAACTTGGCGCGCAACTCCGACGCCAAGGTGCCGTTCACCTTCCAGGTGATCGACGACCCCACGCTGAATGCCTTCGCTCTCCCCGGTGGATTCGTCTTCGTCAATACCGGCCTGTTGACGGCCGCGGAAACCGAAGCCGAGATGGCCAGCGCCATGGCGCACGAAATCGCCCACGTAGCCGCCCGCCACATGACCCGGCAGGCTTGCCGCGCACAGGTTGCCAACATCGCCACTCTGCCCCTGATCTTGCTGGGAGGTTGGGGCGGCTATGCCATCCGGCAAGCCGCGGGCGTGGCTATCCCCATGACTTTCCTGTCGTTCTCGCGTGGGTTTGAGGCCGAAGCGGATTACCTGGGTTTGCAGTACCTTTATGCAGCCGGCTACGACCCGACGGCGTCCATCGACATGTTCGAGAAGATGACGTCGCTCGAAAAGCGGAAGCCCGGGGCCATCGCCAAAGTTTTCTCCAGTCACCCCATGAACGACGACCGGCTGACGAAAACCCAGGCTGAGATCCAGAAGATCCTGCCGCAGCGGGCGGAATACGTAGTGAATACTTCGGAATACGTGGAAGTGCGCGGACGTCTGCTGGCTATCGAGAACCAGCGCAAGCTGCGCTCCATGGAGAAAGATCCCACCGGGCCGGTACTGCGCCGGTCTCCGGGCAGCGGGGCGCCCGCCGGCGATTCGTCCGACGGCGGCCCTCCCACCATCAAACGGCGCGATTTCGTGGAGTAACCCGCCAGCCCCCCTGCACGTAAGCAGTTCAGCGATCCAGTATCCAATTGGAGGGCGGGCAATTCTGCCCGCAGCCGGCTTTTAGCCGGCTCTGGCCGCCTAAAAGGCGGCTGCGGCCACGATTGTCCGCCCTCCAAGGTGATGCTACGCAAATTGACCCACTACCCAGCAGTACAGGTGCGCCCATTTGGGCGTATAGTGAAGTAACAGGAGTTTTGCACTCATGAAGCGCCTCTCAACGATCCCCGTAGCGTGTCTGGCGGTTCTCGCCCTTCTGCCAAGCGGCTCCTTTGCCGAGGACAAGAAGAACGATCCCGACGAAATCGGCAATCGGGACGTGGGCAAAGGCGTCAACTTCTGGTCTCTGGAGAAGGAGATCGCCCTCGGCAAGCAACTGGCGAACGAAGTCGAGCGCCAGGCCAAGATCGTCGACGACCCGATCATCGGCGAGTACGTGAACCGGGTCGGTCAGAACCTGGTGCGCAATTCCGACGCCAAGGTTCCGTTCACCATCAAGGTGCTGGATTCCGAAGAGGTGAATGCATTCGCGCTGCCAGGCGGGTACTTCTTCGTGAACTCGGGCTTGATCCTGAGGGCGGATAGCGAATCCGAACTGGCGGGCGTGATGGCGCACGAGATCGCCCACGTGGCGGCGCGCCACGGCACGCGGCAGGCTACCCGCGGGGAACTGATCAACATCGCGACGATTCCGCTGCTCTTCATGGGCGGCTGGGCCGGCTACGCCATCCGGCAGGGCGCCGGCCTGGCGATCCCCATGGGATTCCTGGCTTTCACGCGCGGCATGGAACGCGAAGCGGATTACCTCGGCCTGCAGTACATGTACAAGGCGGGCTACGATCCGACCTCGTTCGTGGACTTCTTCGAGAAGATTCAGACCATGGAAAAGAAGAAGCCCGGCAGCGTCGCCAAGGTGTTTTCGACGCACCCCATGACGGACGACCGCATCGCAGCCTCCCAGAACGAGATTCAGAAGATCCTGGGAGCCAAGCCGGAGTACGTGGTCAACACCTCGGAGTTCAACGACGTCAAGGCGCGGCTGTACTCGCTCCACAACCGCAAGAAGTTGGACAAGGGCAAGGACGACCCTAGCCGCCCGACCTTGCGGCGGAGTCCGGGCAGCGGCACGGGCACGGTGGACGACAACGATAAGCAGCCGGCCGATCAGGACGAACGGCCCACGCTGAAGCGGCGCGACGGCTCCAGCTCAAGCAGCGCGATTTAGGGCTGATGTGGGGCGGCCAATCTTGGCCGCAGCCGCCTTTTTAGGCGGCCAGAGCCGGCTGAAAGCCGGCTGCGGGCAGAATTGCCCGCCCTCCAATTGCAATAGCGTCGCAACCCGCCAGCCGCGCCGTACGTATACACTGTAGCGATACAGGTACACCCAATTGGGCGTATAGTGAGAGTAAGGGAGTTCCCTCATGAACCGCTTCTCAGCAGTGCCCGTGGCCCTTCTGGCAGCTTTCACCCTGCTGCCAAACTGCTCTTTTGCCGACGACAAGAAGAACGATCCCGACGAAATCGGCAATCGGGACGTGGGCAAAGGTGTCAATTTCTGGTCTCTGGAGAAAGAGATCGCCCTTGGCAAACGGCTGGCGCAGGAAGTCGAGCGCCAGGCGAAACTCGTCGATGATCCGATCGTCGCCGAGTACGTGAACCGGGTCGGCCAGAACCTGGTGCGCAATTCCGACGCCAAAGTTCCGTTCACCATCAAGGTGCTCGATTCCGAAGAGGTGAACGCTTTCGCCTTACCGGGCGGGTTCTTCTTTGTGAACTCGGGCTTGATCCTTAAGGCGGAAAGCGAATCCGAGTTGGCGGGGGTGATGGCGCACGAGATCGCCCATGTGGCGGCGCGCCACGGCACGCGGCAGGCTACCCGCGGCGAACTGGCCCAAATCGCCATGATTCCGGTGATGATCATGAGCGGCGGCTGGACCGGTTACGCCATCTATCAAGGCGCGAGCCTGGCCATCCCCATGGGGTTCCTGGCCTTCACCCGCAGCATGGAACGCGAAGCGGACTTCCTCGGCCTGCAGTACATGTACAAGGCGGGTTACGATCCGACCTCGTTCGTGGACTTCTTCGAGAAGATCCAGACCATGGAAAAGCGGAAGCCCGGCAGCGTCTCCAAGGTGTTTGCGACGCACCCCATGACGGACGACCGCATTGCGACCTCCCAGAAGGAGATTCAGAAGATCCTGGTGGCCAAACCCGAGTATGTGGTCAACACCTCGGAGTTCAACGACGTCAAGGCGCGCCTGTACTCGCTGCACAACCACAAGAAGTTGGAGAAGGGCAAGGACGATCCGAGCCGCCCGACCTTGCGGCGCAGTCCCGGCAGCGGCACGGGTCCCGTGGACGACAATGACAAGCAGCCGGCGGATCAGGACGAACGGCCTACGCTGAAACGGCGCGATAGCGGCAGTAGCGGCAGCTAGTGCTAGTAGGCGTGGCGCAGACGATCGTTGTTTGTCGTCTGCGCACCGTGCTCGAACTCGGCAGACCACGAAAAACGATGGCCTGCCCCACAGCTAATCAACCTGCCTTACAGAGGCTTGCTAGTTGGCCTCGGCCCGTGCTAACCTACTTGAAATTCTCACAAGACGGAGTTTTTCAAGGGGGTAGTGTATGTTTAACGGCTCTCGGGCTATACGTGCATTCATTCTGGGGGCGCTTCTGCTCCCGGCCTGCCTGCTGGCGCAAGACGCCACCGGCAAGATCACGGGGGTGGTTACCGACCCCTCCGGCGCGGTTGTGGCGAATGCCAGCGTGACCGTAACCAACCTGGAAACCAATTCCCGCAAGGACATCCACACCGACTCCTCGGGCTTCTACCAGGCACTGCCGCTGCCGATCGGCAAGTATAAAGTTACCGCGAGCGCCAGCGGATTTGAGAAGGTCACGATGGTGCCCCAGAATGCCCTGGAGATCAACCAGAACATGCGCGTGGATATCCAGCTTCCCGTCGGCAAGTTGACCGATACGGTGGTAGTGGAAAGCACGGGCAGCCAGGTGGAGACGGAGAACGCCACCGTGGGTGCAGTCGTGACAGGTGAGGCAATCTTCGAATTGCCGCTAAACGGGCGCAACACCCTGGACCTGCTGAAGACGCAACCCGGCGTCACGCCCACCAACCCCGACTCGGGCGCGGCGGGAAGCTACAGTATTGGCGGGCAACGCACGGACTCGGTCACCTACTTGCTCGATGGCGGCAACAACAACAGCCTGCTGGGAAACGAAGTGGTGGCCAACCCTAATCCGGACGCCGTGGCGGAGTTCAAAGTACTGGAAAACAATTATGGGGCGGAATACGGGCGCAATGCGGGCGGTATCGTGAGCATCGTCACCAAGAGCGGCACCAATACCCTGCATGGCACGGCATACGACTACGTGCGCAATACGGACTTCGACGCCAATAGCTTCTTCAATAACCAACAGGGCCTGCCGGTTGGGGTGCTGAAGCGCAACCAGTTCGGGGGCACCATCGGCGGCCCCATCGTAATCCCCAAGGTCGTGAATGGCCGCAACAAAGTATTCTTTTTCTTTTCGTACGAGGGCCAGCGGCAGACCTCGCTTGAAGCATTGTCCGAGACCACGGTCTATACGCCGCAGGAAGCGCAGGGCAATTTTTCGGGGAGCGCGGGACAGGCTCAGGTAGCGGCTTTCCTGGCGAACAATCCGTACTTCCAGTCCGATCCTAACCTGGCTGCGCAGGGCATCATCGATCCGAACCGCATCGATCCGGTGGCCAAGGCTTATTTTGCCAACAACCTGATCCCCATCACGGCCTCCGGTTTCCTGTTTCCGCAAGCGCCGGCCGTTGCCAACTACAATGAGTACCTCGGCAAGTTAGACTACAACGCGACTACCCGGGACATTATCGGTTTCACTTTCACTCACCAGCTTTATCCGCAATACACTCCGTTCTCGGCCGCCGACGTGCCCGGCTTCCCGGTCACCAGCGGGAACGACGTCTTTTCCGGGACGCTGAACTATACGCATACGTTCACGCCCGCCTTATTGAACGAACTGCGGGTGACCGCCCAACGGCTGGATCACACACAGGCTATCCCCGCGACGAAGCAGCCCGATGCCAGTGCGCTGGGCATCAACATCACGCCCGACCAGAATACCGGACCGCCCATTTTGGGCTTCCTTGGCACCGGGATGCAGGTGGGCTTCAGCCCGCAGGGCCCCACGCGGGAAGTCGATAACACCTATGCGTTGTACGACAACGTTTCGTGGACCAAGGGCCGGCACAGCTTGAAATTCGGCTTCTATTTTTCGCCCTATCAAAACAACACCGTGTACGACTTTTATGTGGATGGGGAGTATTTCTTCTACGGCCCCAGCACGGGCGTCGGCTCCGGGTTCGATCTGGCGGATTTCCTGATGGGTTTGCCTGATGAGTTTCTCGAGTTCGGCAAAGCGCCTTCCAACATTCGCTCGGATCAGTATGCGGGATACGGGCAGGATACCTGGAAGGTTTCCCCTCGCCTTACACTGACGCTGGGACTCCGCTACGAGTACGCGCAGCCGAAGTACGACGAGCAGGGGCGGACATTCTCATTCATTCCCGGCATGCAGTCGACGCGCTTCCCGAACGCTCCGGAGGGGCTGGTATTTCCAGGCGATCCCGGCGCGCCCAGAGGCTCCAATTTCCCCGACCGCAAGGACTGGGCGCCACGCGCCGGTTTTGCCTGGGACGTTTTCGGCAACTCCAAAACCAGCCTGCGCGGCGGCTTTGGGGTGTTCTACGACATCCTGAAAGGCGAAGACAACCTGCAATTCAACGGGCAGGCGCCCTTCTTCGGGTTCGCCGATGTTTTCCCGGCGGGGAGCAGCGGCGGCGCGTCGGCCGGACTGTCGGACCCCTACGGGGCGGCGGGCGCAGTCAATCCGTTTCCATCCAAACCGCCCGCCACCAACATCGATTTCGGCGCCGCGGGGTTCCTCCCGTTCGGTGGCGGCGGCGTGTACTTCGTCGATCCGCACCTGCGTACGCCCTACGTTTACCAGTACAATCTTTCGGTGCAGCAACAGTTGGCCGGAAACATGGTGCTGGAGCTCTCCTATCTGGGCTACCAGGCACACGGGCTCACCGGCCTGGTGGACGTGAACCCCTTTCCGCTGGGCACCAATTCGCGGAGCTACAGCAATTACAGCTACCTGGACGAGTTCCAGAACATTACCCACGCCAACTATAACGGGATGACGGTCAACCTGCGGAAGACCGTCAGCAACATGCATGGCTGGGGTTCGAGTTTCTTTACCTTCGGCTACACGTGGTCTCACGAACTGGACAATGTCTCCGGGTTCCGCCAACGCAACAGTAATGTACCGTATTACAACCCGAATGAATTCTATGCGTCCGGCGATACGGACGTCCGCAACGCAGTGGTCTTCTCGGGAGGCTGGGATCTGCCCTTCGACCATCTCTGGCAAAGCGGCCCCAAGGCGCTCACCTCGGGATGGAGCCTCTATCCCATCGTGACCTGGCACACCGGGTTCCCGTTGGATGTTTACGCCGGCCTGAACACTACGCACAACGACCCGGGACCCTCCGGTGCGGGCGATGCAGGCTATGTCAGGGCCGATTTGGTGGGCAACTCAATAGGCATCATGAACCCGCAGTCGTATCAGACCATCAATGGCAACGCCGGAAACTATTACTTCAATCCCGGCAATTTCTCCAACATCCGCCTGCTGAACCTGGATTCCATCGCGCAGACGGACGCTTCGCAGCTTCCGGCCTACACCTACGGCACCTTGGGGCGCAACGCCTTCCGCGGACCCGGCGCGACGAATGTGGATCTGGCGATCGCCAAGAAATTCAAGATACGGGAGCAGGCCACGCTCGAATTGCGCGGCGATGCTTTCAACGTTTTCAATCACACGCAGTTCGGGAATCCCGACACGACCATATCGGACCTGACCTTCGGCCAGATCTCGACGACAGCGGCGCCGCGCATCCTGCAAGTCGCGCTACACTTATTGTTCTAGGGCCACAGCACTGTGACAATATCCGCCGTTAAAGAACCGCAACGTGCCATCGGCCGTTCGCCAGATCGTCTGGACCTGGACGAGCGCCGCGCCCTCACGGGCAAATACATCGCGCTGGAGATCTATACGCCGGAGGATCTTCCGCTGCGGCGCATCGAGGCCATCGGCGATAGCGTGCCGGAATGCGCGCGCCAACTGGCGGGACGCGGGTTGGACCCGGTGCGGTTCGAGTTCACGCGCCTCGCGCCGCCCTATTGACTAGGGGTTTGCGGTTTTGTGAAATTGGCCCATTTGGACGCGCTTGCGCCCCGGGGTCGAGGCCGGCGGCCAGGGTTGTGCCCTCGGCAGGCCTGTCCTACCTGACATAAACGATCAAAATCCGCATGGCCGGCGTGCCGGCTACCCATGGGGATGAAATAGCCGCACCGCAGCGCCTTACGATGGAAGCAGGGCTGGACCGTTGACTTCCTCCGGTCAACGTTATACATTTTGTATAACGGTGCGATTTGAATGGAACCGCGAAAAGAACCGGATCAACCAACTGAATCACGGTGGCATCGCGTTCGAGAGTGCGGCACACGTTTTTGACGATCCCCATGTAATCTTCTGCAAGGACCGCATCGTGAGTGGCGAACAGCGGTGGCACGCTATTGGAGCCGCGGAGGGGGCCGTGATGCTGGTCGTTCACGTATATCGCATGGAGCATGGAAATGGCGAAGAAGAAACCATCCGCATCATCTCGGCCCGAGAAGCTAATAAGCGCGAGCGCCGAATCTATATTCAGCAAGCCGCTGAATAAAAAGCAAAAGGCCGTCCTGTCCCGGATTGCGAAGCGGCAGGCCGCCGGAGACGATTCCGATATCGATTACTCGGACATCCCTCCCCTGACCGATGAGCAACTGGCGCAATTCCGCCGAACGCCAAAGGTGCTGGTGGCCGCTCGCATCGACCGAGAGGTCTACGACTGGCTAATGCAGTATGGCGAGGGCTATTCGACCCGGATCAACAGCATCCTGCGTACGGTTATGGAGAGGGCTCGGTAGAAAACTGCGGGTCTGGGACCCAGAAGTTGGCTTCCTGGAAACCGTGGTTTCCAACTACCTCTCCGCCCGTCATCAACTGGTCAACCGATTGCAAGCTTGACCGGCTTGCCGACCCGGCTGAGCATTTCCACGAGCGTATCGATGGTGAACTTGGCCGTTTTCTTGTTCACCACGTCGGACACACGCGGGCGCGAGACCATCAGAATCTCGGCGGCCTCGGCCTGCTTCAGGTGATGTTTCGCAATCCAGACAGACAGCTCTTCCATCAGCTCCCGCTTCAGAAGCTGCGTGGCATCGATCTGTTTGCGGGACGCAGCCTGTAGACGTTTGGCCTCGTCCGGCGTAAAGCCCAGTTCCAGGAAGAGGTTCGCTCCCGGTTTTGTCGCGTGGCGGATTTCGGTGTCGATCTTCATTCCTTTTCCCTCCTCGCGTTGACCTCGGCGCGATAGCGCGCTGCGGCAATAGCCTTGTCCCGCTTGCTGGTCGCCCGAGTCTTCTTCTGGCTGGCGTCCCGGATGCGAATCTCTCTGGTACCGGCGCCCACATCGTCGAACGGCTTCCAGGTCGGCCGGATCGAGCCCGGCCTGGACCTTTCCGAACTGGAAACCCGCTTCCTTCTGGGAATGCCAGCAGATCGCCGTAGGCAGACCCTACCCAGCGGATCTGTTTTTCATCGTCCATACAACCGGCATGTATAAAAGTTTATACGCGCCTGCTGGTGCAAGTCAAGGCGCTCGGTGAACGACGTGAACGACGATCGGCAGGGCGTGGGCGGCGCTGTCAAACAGAGAGCGCCGAGTTGGAAAGTAGCATTCCTGGGGGCCCATGAGTGGCTCCCCAAAACCATGGTTTCCAACAACCTCTCCGGACCAAAAGGGAGCGATTCGAATGCTTCAATCAGGCCGGCGTTGACAGAGCGGTCCCATTGTGGGACCATGGCATCGGCCCTGGATGCACGTTGTCAGCCACAAGGCGATTCGGAACTTCTGCGAGGAGCATCCGCATGCTCGGAGCGCCATGGACCATTGGTATCGAGTCGCCAAACGGGCGGCCTGGTCCAGTTTCGCGGACGTGAAACAGTCGTTCAACACGGCGGATTTTGTGGCCCCGCACGTTGTCTTCGACATCGGAGGCAACAAGTACAGGCTCATTGCGGAGATGAACTTCACGCGGAGGGTGCTGTTCATCCGCTGCATCATGACGCACAAGGAATATGTGAAAGGAGCGTGGAAATCATGAGCGCTACGCTGGCCGTCGACCCCAAGAAATACGCCCGGCTTGCAAACCGTATCGTCGTCAAAGCCATCGATACCGAGGAAGAGTACGACCATATGGTTGCCGCGGTGGAACAATTGATGGACAAGGGCGAGGAGCGCTTGTCCCCTGAGGAGTCCGCACTCCTGGAAACCATGGCGATATTGGTCCAGGCTTACGATGATCGGCATCATCCTCTGCCTGCGGTTGCTCCCAACGAAATGCTGGCCTACTTGATGGAGACGAGCGGACGAACCGGCAGGGATCTGCTGCCAGTGTTCGGCACTCGCGGTCGGGTTTCAGAGGTCCTGAGCGGGAAGCGGTCCATTAGCAAGGAGCAGGCAAAAAAACTCGCGTCAGTGTTCAAGGTCGCGGTCGGTCTCTTCATCTAGCTCGTCGGACAGCCCCGGACTAGAGTGCGCGTACCTCCGTCTGCAAAGTGAGGCTGTCAATCGGAAGTTGGAAAGACCGATTAACGCGGATGCGGCCCGAAATACGGCGGCGCCTCCGGCACGGCGGCGCCATCCTTGCGCGGCGAGGACGCGCCGTAATTCACCCCCGTATCCGACATGTGCAGGACCGCCTGGCCGCCGCCCATCCAGCCCGAGAAATCGGCCAGCACTTCCAGATTGTGCCCGCGCGCCGCAAGCCCCTCGCGCACGCCCGCCGGCACGCGGTTCTCGATCATCACGTCGCACCCGCCAAACGTCAGCTTGGTGAAGCGCGGAGCCTCCAATGCCGCCTGGATGTTCATGTTGTGGTCCACCAGGTTGGACACGAATTGCGCGTGCGCCTGCGCCTGGTTATAGCCGCCCATGATGCCAAAGCCAATGTGGATGTTGTCCTTTTCCATGAAGGCCGGGATGATGGTGTGCAGCGGGCGTTTGCGCGGCTCGAGCGCGTTGGGATGCTCCGCATCCAGCGCGAACAGCGCGCCGCGATTCTGCAGGTGGAACCCGTATTCGTCCACCACTACGCCCGATCCGAAGCTCAGATAGACGCTCTGGATCAGCGACGCGATATTGCCGTCGCGATCCACCACCGACAGATAAATCGTGTCGCCCGCAGTCGACGGCGGCTTGCCCGGCGCCGGCGCGCAGTTGGCCTCGTCGCGATGGATCAGCGCGGCGCGCTCGCGTGCGTAGCTTTTGGAAATCATCCCGGCGGTGGGCAGCTTCGCGAAGCGCGGGTCGGCCACGTAGCGGCGCAGATCCTGGTACGCCAGCTTCTGCGCCTCGATCTTGAGGTGCAGATCTTCCAGGCTGGCCGGCGCGTAGTTGAAGAGCGGAAACGTCTCCAGGATGTTGAGCATCTCCAGCGCCGCGATGCCCTGGCTGTTGGGCGGCAGCTCATACACCTTCCATCCGCGATACTCGGTGGAGACCGGCTCGACCCATTCGGATTGGAACTCCGCCAGGTCTTCGGCCGATATCTTGCCACCCAGGCGAGCCGAGGTCTTCAGGATGGCGCGCGCGATGTCGCCCTTGTAGAACGCTGCGGCGCCCTGCGCGGCAATCAACTTGTAGGCCGCCGCCAGACGGTGGTTGCGGAATATCTGCCCCACCGCGGGAGGCTTGTCTTCCGGCAGGAAGATGCGCCGCCCGGCCTCGTCGCCCCACAGCTTGGCCGTTGCCGACTTCCAGGTGTCTTGAATGATCTCGGTGACCGGGAAGCCTTCTTCGGCGTAGTAGATGGCGGGCTGGAACAACTCGCGCCAGCTCAGGCGGCCGAAGCGCTTGTGGAGTCTCTCCCAGCCATCCACGCAACCCGGCACGGTCACCGAGTGGATGCCCTCCTGCGGCATCGCGTCGCGCCCGAGCGATTTCATAAACTCGATGGTCAGACCGCGGGGCGACCATCCGCTGGCGTTGAGACCGGTAAGCTTGCCGGTCTTCGACTCCCAGTAAATGACGAAAAGGTCGCCGCCGATGCCGCAGCTCATAGGCTCCACCAGGCCCAGCAGGGCATTGGCGGCGATGGCGGCATCGATGGCCGATCCGCCGCGCGCGAGCACTTGGGCGGCGGCCTCGGAGGCGAGCGTCTGGCTGGTGGCGGCGATTCCGTGCCTAGAAATCACCATGGATCGCGCCTGGGTACGTTCCTGGGAATGGGATGGCATGGCAATCCACAGCGCAGCGCTACACAAGGCCGCAACTCGGGACACAAACCGCATCGAGAGAATTCGATGATAGCAGGAGACGGTCCGGCCAAGCCGCGCAACTGTTAACCTGTAACAAGACCGTAACAAAGCCGTGGCATATCGTTTCAAATTAGGCGAGCCGGTTCCCGAGGCGATCAAGCGCATCGTCGGCGAAGAGATCATAGCGGCGGCCGGCCATTTGAGCGGCCAGGGAGACGCCGATCGCGACGAAGCCATCCACGAAGCGCGCAAGAGCATCAAGAAGATCCGGGGCGTGCTGCGCCTGATGCGGGGGGAACTGGGCGATATCTATCGCATGGAGAACGCGCACTTCGGCGACATCGGCCGTGAGCTCTCCCAGTTTCGCGATGCCGGCGCGAGCATCGAGACTTTCGACGCGCTGCGCAAGCGGTACCGCGGCGAGATGGACGGGCGCACGCTGGCATCCATCCGCCGCCGTTTGAAGGCGAGCAAAAGAGAGGCCGAACAACAGGCCGACATCGCCGCGGTGCTGACGCGCGTGGCCGCCGCGCTGCGCCAGTTGGCGCCCAGCGTCAGTCGGTGGCCCCTTGCGAAGGACGGTTTTCCGGCCATCGCGCCAGGCCTGGAAGCGACCCTCCGCGACGGCCAAAAAGCCATGGCGCGGGCGCGTAAGCATCCGCTGCCGGCGAATTATCACGAATGGCGCAAGCGCGTGAAGGCGCACTGGTATCATATCCGGCTGTTGGAAGGTGTTTGGGACGGCGCCATGCCGGCGTACGAAAAGAGATTGAAGGACTTGGAGACCTGGCTGGGGGAGGATCACAACCTGGTGGTCCTGGAGCAGAAGATAAGGGCCGAGCCGGGCTTTTATGGCAAGGAGCCCGAAATCGCTTTGTTCGTCAGACTGATCGGCAAGTATCACAAAGAATTGCGCGGCGACGCTCTCGCGATGGGCGCGCGCACTTACGGCGAGAAGCCGCGGCAGTTCACCAGAAGGATGCGGCGCATGTGGGACGCCGGAGAGGCGCACGGGGCAGCCGGGCCGGCGACGCCGCATAAGACCGGCGTGGCGGATCAGTCCTGACGAAGGGCCAGCACCGGCTGCACGCGGGTGGCCCGGCGGGCCGGCAGCCAGCAGGCCAGTGGTGCAACCACCAGCCACACCGCGGCGGCGGTGGCCCACGTCACCGGGTCCGTGGTACTGACTCCGTACAACAAGCTCGCCAGCAGCCGCCCGGCCATCGCCGATAGGATTAGCCCCGCGGCGATGCCTGCCAGAGCGACGCGCAGCCCTTGACCGATCACCAGGCGGAATACATCGGCGGGCCGGGCGCCGACGGCCATGCGGATACCGATCTCCCGCGTGCGTGCCGTAACGTGATAGGCGACGACGCCATACATCCCGACTGCGGCCAGCACCAAGGCCAGTGTCCCGAGGACGCCGAGCACCCAAACCTCGAAGTGGACCTGCCAAAAGGAAGCGTCCAGCGACTCACTGAGCCGCTTTACTCCGTACGTGCGGAAATCGGGGTGCATGGAGGCCAGCGTTCTGCGCACTGGTTCCCTTAGGGGGCCGGGGTCGCCAGCCGTCTCGACTACGATGAATACGATACCGCCGCCGTAGGCCTGCGAGAACGGGAGGTACACGTGCGGCAGGACGGCCTCGTTGAGCGTGCGGATTCTCGAATCGCGCGCCACTCCCACCACTTGCAGGGTGCGCGCATGGTCGCAGCCGAACAGAAGGCTGCGGCCGGTGGCCGATTCGTTCGGCCACAACCGTTGCGCCAGCGTTTGATTGACGATGGCTACTTGGGGACCACCCGCATTATCGGCGGCGTTGAAATCGCGCCCTTCGAGCAGGGGAATGCGCATGGTGTCGAGATAGCCGGCCCCCACGGTCATCGCGCTAGCCGGCGCCGGTTTGCCGGAGTCGCGCGCCACGCAACTGCCCCCGATGCCCCCGGCGTACAGCGGCAGCCTGGTGGTCAACGCGGCGCTGCGAACACCGGGGAGCGAGCGCAGACGATTGAGCGTTCGGTCATAGAAAGCCCGGCCGGACGCGGCCGAGAACTGCGGCTTCGGAACGAAGACAGGCGCGAACAAGCGGTTGCCGGTGGCAAAGCCGGGGTCGGCGTTCCGAAAGCGGAGAATGGCGCGGGCGAACAGCCCCGCCGTCAGCAGAAGCACCAGGGACAAGGCGATCTGCGCTGTCAATGTCGCCAGGCGCAAGCGCAGCCGCCCGCCAGCCGCGGCGCCCTTCAGCGAGGTGGCGAGATCGTAGCGGCTTCCCTGCCAGGCCGGCAGCAGTCCGAACAGCAAGGAGGCCAGCAGTGCGATCAGCCCGGTGTAGACGAGGACTCGGAAGTCCAACGGCAAATCAAACCGCAGCATTTCGCCGAACGGCAGGGCGGGAAGGGCCGCTTGCAGCAAACGGTTGCCGGCGTACCCGACGACGACTCCGGCCGCGCCGCCGGCAAGGCATAGGGTGAGATTCTCCGTCATGAACTGGCGCAGCAGGCGCGACCGGCTCGCGCCGAGAGCGAAGCGGACAGCCACTTCGCGTTGCCGGCCCACGCCGCGCGCCAACAGCAGATTGCCGACGTTTACGCAGGCAATCAGGAGCACCATCGATGTCACCGTCATCAGCAAAATCACCACGGGCATTGCCTGATGGCGGCTGACGGGGCTGGGAACGCCGCGCACCAGTTCCAGCGCGAGTGGCGCGTCGGCGTCCTTCGCCAGCACCGGGTTCTCCCGGCGGCAATGGCATTCAATTCCGCGGACGCCTGTGATAACGTGACGCCGCGTTTCAGGCTGCCGAAAACCATTACGCGCATGTGCTCCGCGTTGTCCCCGGCCCAGAAACGGAACGGCACCCAGAGGTCGATGCGCAGCGGCAGGTAGATGCCGCCGAACTCCGGCGGGGTCACTCCAACCACGGTATAGGTGTGCGATTCGGAGCGGACCGTTTTGCCGAGCACATGGGGATCGCCGTGAAACAACCGTTGCCAGGCGTTGTAGCTAATCACTGCCGCCGGTTCGTCTTCCCGTTGGAACCAGCGGCCGAGCCGCGTTCGCGCCCCCAGCACCACGGCGTAACTGCCCGAAACGGGCTCGGCGCCAATCAGCGCCGCGTTGCCCTCGAAGCTCAGGTCCGACTCTTCCGGCTCCGAGGCCGCCAACCCGGCCAGCGACTGGCTGCGATCCGCCAGGCCGCGGTACTCCGCGTAGGAAAGAAGGGGACTGCCGCCGCGGCTAAGCACCACCAGGCGATCCGCGTTGGCAACGGGCAGGGGCCGCAGATAGACGAAGTCCAGGAGGCTGAAAATGGACGCGTTGACGCCGATGCCGAAGGCCAGACACAAGACCGCCAGAAAGACAAACCCAGGCGATTTCCGGAACAAACGCAGAGCCAACCGGATGTCGTGCATGCTGCCGTAGACACCGCAGAAGGCGGGTTTGTTCCGTGTCTCCGCGCCGGTCTGAAGTGTCGGTAGTGGGTCAATTTGCGTAGCATCGCCTTGGAGGGCGGCCAATCCTGGCCGCAGCCGCCTTTTTAGGCGGCCAGAGCCGGCTGAAAGCCGGCTGCGGGCAGAATTGGCCGCCCTCCAATTGCAAACTGACCCACTACCGAAATGTCTCGGCCGGCAATTTACCGCCGGAAGCGGAAATCGTGGCGGCGGTCCCACCGGATCTCAGGCGCCCAGTGGCGAGTCACAATGACCGCCGGAGGGCAAACCGGATACACGGGGTACGCGTAAGCCGGCCGGCCCACGACAACGCCGAATCTAACGGCAGCCTTTGCCTGATGCGGGTCCATTGCCAACACGCCCAACAGCGCGATGGCGAGAAGTCCGATTTTCTTGAAGCAGTTTTCAGATTAGCGTGTCGATGCCCAACGTCCGGCATGAGCGTGGAAGACCGAAAGCCGCTTTGGAATCATCGGCTTCGACTGGGACCGATCGGCTGACCGCCCGCGGACCTGCCAGTTGCAAACCGTTGCAACGGGCATTCATCGTTCTTTTCCACAATCCAGCTACTAACAAAAGGTAACGTAGTTCTATCCAAAAGCTAGGTGTACAGTTGAAGCTGTGTCTGCCTTATTAGTCGATGCGACGCAATTAGTTGATACGACGCAGCTTCTCGCACCAAGCGATCCCCCGCTCGTTGGAATATCGCGCGTCATTGTGGTCCTGGCCGCCTTCAACGAAGAGCAGAACCTGGGCGGGCTGCTGCGTAAGATTGTGGAACAGTCTCGTGAAACGTCGCTTCCCTTCGAAGTGATCGTCGTGGACGACGGCAGCACCGACCGAACGTGGCAAATTGCCGAGGCCTTTCGGGACGTGCTGCCGATCACGACGATCCGGCACCCCGTCAACATGGGATTGGGACGCTCATTGGCAGACGGGCTTGCCGCGGCCTCGAGAATCGCGAACGCCGGCGATGTTGTAGTGACGATGGACGCCGACGAGTCACACCCGCCGGGCCTGATTCCACGTATGTTCCGCGCGGTACGCGAGGGGAACGATGTGGTGATCGCATCGAGGTATCAGCCGAATGCGCGTATCCGCGGGCTATCGGTGCGGCGTTGTTTGTTGAGTTACGTGGCCGCGGCTGTCAGTAAGGCGCTGTTCCCGATTCCTGGCGTGCGGGACTATACCAGTGGCTACCGGGCATTCTCCTCCGAGAGCTTGCACATAGCCTACCAGCGGTATGGGCGGGGATTTGTCGATCAGTCCGGATTTCAAGTTACCATCGACATACTGCTTAAGATGCGCAGGCTTCCCGTGGTGTTTGGCGAAGTCCCCTTAGTGCTGCGTTATGACCTGAAGAAAGGTCCGAGCAAGCTTCCGGCAATGAAGACGATCAAAGCGACCTTGAGGCTACTGCTGAAACACCGGCTGGGTGGCAAGGGGCTGTTGGCGGCCAACTCATGAAGACGACTTTCTCCGCGCTAACACGCGTGCAGGCCGCCGTTGTGATGGCCGCTGCAGCGGTGTTTCTTGTCTGGTGCGTTCTAGCGGTCCGCGGCGGACCGCTGGAGATCCGGAACACTACGCCAAAAAGCGACGGGCGGATGTACCACAGCGTCGTCCAGCGACTGCACGCGGGGGAGGGCTATTACGACTCGCTTGGCAGCGAATTGCGGAAGGGCGAATACGCTTCCAGATCGGTATTCAATTGGCGCACGCCATTTCACCTGATGGCGGTGGCGGCAATGACGGAACCGGTCTCCCGATACGTGCTCGCGGGGTTGGCTCTTATCGCATCGCTACTAGCCGGTATTGCGACAAACCGAGGTGGCGGATTAGGCGTATTGCAGTTCATCGTAACGATGCTGGCGCTCAGCGAGTGTTTCATTTTCAATCAGAGTTTCAATTTTCACCTGATTGCGGAGGTGTGGGCGGGAGCGCTGATCACGATTTCGGTGGGCGCATATGCATTTGGTTGGTGGCCGGCCGGAGTCGGCGCCGGTATCGTCGCGCTGTTCATCCGTGAACTGGCCCTGCCGTACGCCGTGGTGAGCTGGCTGATCGCCCTTCGAAAGCGGAACATGCCTGAACTATATGCCTGGACGGCCGGGCTGGTCGGCTGGACGGTATATTTCCTGGTACACGCGCACCTTGCAATGTCGCATATAACAGAGCATGATATTGTACTTCGCGTCGGATGGATCCACTTTGGCGGCCCACGCTTTCTGGTGGAAACGGTCCGCATGAGCTTGCTAAACGCGCTGCCGACGTGGGTGGCCGCGGCAATCCTTCCGGTCATTCTACTTGGCACCGCCGGGTGGGCAACGAGTATCGGGCGACGCGTCGCTGCGGTGGTCGTGGTCTACATGGCGGCATATAGCATCGTGGGTCTTCCCGTGGATCTGTTTTGGGGCGCAATTACCAACCCGCTGCTTGCCTTTGGGCTGGTCTGGTCCGTGCCTGCCTTGCGAGATCTATTTCGCGCTTTATTGCGCTCGCGTGGGCCAGTTGCCACCATTGAGGGCGGCGCCACAATGAGACACGTGGGGGAAGCAGCGGCGTAAGAGCGTGCTTAGAGAATAGACAGCGGGGATCCAGCGTGCGCGCCAGCGGCTCCCTTCTTAAGGCTCGGTCCGAAGCGGCCCGGCCAATTCTATTTCCCACTCGTCGATTCCGCCGGATTGCTTCCGATGCTTACCGGGAACCATGCGTTCATGACCCCACCACGCTGCTTAACTGGGCAACCAAGAACAGCCAAGGGCTGCGCCCTTGAAATCCCAAGGAAGGCGTCCCGGCGCCTACAGACGGAGGTGGTTGGTTCCACCGGTCGCCGTGACCGACGATTTTGATGTCCAGCCAAACATCGCCAGCGGCACGAGCGCAGGCGACCCATTTTAGGGACACGCCTAAAGAAATTGCCACACCTTCAACAATGCGCGGCCGCTTGCAGATGGATGCGCCCGACGAGCGGTCCATTGACGAGATCGTTGGTGATGTACTGGCCACAATGCCGGGAAATCGGGGAAACGGGAGAATTGGGACCGGGCAAGACGCTAATCTAGGAATCATCATTTTGAACATCTTTTTCATCCTTCTGCAATGGAGCTCGAAGGAAAACCAAGCCTGTAAATGATTGTCAAGGGCGGCTCAGCAGGCGGCCGGCGGCGACGATCACCACCATCAGCGCCAGTTCCATGCCGTAGCGCAGTGCGTCGGATGGATTGAACAACCGCCGCACAAAGGAGTCGCCGAGCATCATCTCTCCGGCCACCCGGCCGAGAATGGCCACTCCCAGGTACATCGTCACCGGATATCTGTCCATAATGAACGCCAGAAACGTGCTTGAAGAAACTACCAGCGGGATGCTCAACGCCAGGCCGAAGACGATCAACCAGATATTGCCCCTGGACGCCCCCGCCACCGCCAGGATATTGTCGGTGGACATGGTCAGATCGGCCACCACGATGGAACCGATGGCGCGCCATAATCCGCCAGGAGTGGCGGCCGTGGTTTTGTGCGCTCGGGCGTCTCTCAAGACCTGCACCGCGATCCAGACCACGAACGCTCCGCCTGCGAATTGAACGTATTCCACCTGCAGCAGCTTGGCGGCGAGGAATGTGACCGCCACGCGGATCAGCACCGCCATCCACGCGCCGGCGACTAGCGCGACACGCTGTTGCCGTTTGGGCAGCGCACGTACGGCCAGGGCGATGACTAAGGCATTGTCGCCGGCCAACAGCAGATCGATGACCACGATCGATAAGCAATCAACCAGGTAGTGGGAGTAACCGCCGGCCAACACTCACGGTAGCATGTGCCAGGCGACAAGCCTGCCGGGCTGCGGCGTTACCGAGCCGCGACCGTCAGGGAGCGGCCTACTGAAGAACGGATTGAAAATCCGAATCGAGCACATCGAAGTGGAAGCGGTCGGGAGGCAGCAGTGCGGGCCCTCCGGCGCTCATGCGGGCCCAGGCCTTATAGGCCGAACCGGCGATCGAGGAGTTCAGGCAGAACAGAAACTCGCTGCTGCAGCAGTCGATGGGCGGAGGCTGCCGGAAGGTCAATCGCAAGCCCACGGCCGTCTCCAGAGCCACGCCGGGAGTGGTCACGTGCTTGTCCGCCAGGAGGATCACAAAACTGCTGCGGCTGGCATGCGGCCACACATCCGGGTGCAGCAGATCGCGCAGCGCCGATTCCGACTGAAAGGTGATTTCGCACTGCCGGATCCACTCCACGATGGATTCACCCCATTGCCAGTGTGCGATCAGGCCGCGATACTGCTCCGCCAGCGTCAGCGCCAGGTCCATCTTGCGCCGCTCCAGCAGGGTCTCCTCGACATCCACCTCCGGCAGCATTTCCTCCGCTTCCAGAATGGCCGAGGCCAGATCCACCTGGGGCGCGCTGGAAACCCTGCGCACCAGCAGCGGGGGAAGCTCGTGCATTTTGTTGCCCGGGATGTTCACGTACTCTCGGCCGGTCCTCATATTTGGGAACCACCCTCTGAACTTATCGACGCAAAACAACTAACTCTGTTCCATCTTTGTACCACATATAAGTGCGCGATGCGCCAAGAAAATTACAATCGGCTACATTAACAACCGTTATGGTTCTGGGGCAACAGTACCCGCAAGCGCCGATCCGGCCGGCGATTGCGCGCCGGATAAATCGTCGCCAGAAAGCTTACCAGGATCGCCGCCGCCGCCACCCACACGCCATCAACCCAGCGCGGCTCGAACGGCACGAAGCTCAGCGCGTACACCTGCTCGTCCAGCCGGATCCAGCGGTAGCGATCCGCGAAATAGCAGAGCGCATATCCCAACGTCAACCCAATCGCAGTGCCTACCACGCCAATCAACACACCCTGCAGCATGAAGATCCCGCGAATCTGCGCCCGCCGCGCGCCCATCGACATCAGCACCGCGATGTCGCGGTACTTTTCCATCACCATCATCACCAGCGTGATCAGTATGTTCAT
>Ga0224555_1000267_pt1 | contig 77971 bp, 52 predicted proteins | sample 714S23034metaG_FD_180687 | JGI IMG/M metagenome (GOLD analysis project Ga0224555, IMG submission 180687) | Peat soil microbial communities from Stordalen Mire, Sweden - 717 S2 30-34 | ecosystem: Environmental > Terrestrial > Soil > Wetlands > Peat | place: Sweden: Norrbotten County, Stordalen... | reverse complement strand
GCTGTCCAGCATCCAGTAGAGGGTCATCTTATGATTCGGCCAGCCATTCGCGGCGAAATCCTCGAACTGGGCGCGCGTATCTTCGTACGCCGCCAGCTGCGCCTTGCGCGCAAATTCCTCAGCGCTCGTCGAAGGTCCGTATCTCCGGTTTACCGCCCGCTGAATATTCGCCAGCGTATTGTTACCCTCGTTCGAGCCGGCATGGAAGTACCACGTCTCGTTGATCGGCCACAGTCGATCCGCCGGAATGAATTTCTTCAGGCTCTCGTACGGCGGAATGTCCTCATTGTCTCCCTGCTCCGCGCAGGCCCCCCGAGCTGCGGCATACCGCCCGCTGAACCAGTAGGTGGGCGGCCGCCAGCTGTACGGCCCCTGCATGTGGATGCCATCCCATTCACGGTTCCCATCCGGACCGCGCGCAAACGATGACACCGTGTCCACCACGGCGTTTTGCCAGTGCAGCTCCTGCAGAATCCCGTGATATTGATTCCGCACTCGCACCGGGGGCAATCCATCGCTCCCGTTCGCCCATAGAAACACCGACGCATGGGCCCGCAGCATCAGGATCTGCGAGCGCAGGCTCTCTCCCGCCACCTTGTGGTCCTCCGCGCTCCACTGCTCCCACTTCTCCCATTGGTTGCAGCACATCCACCCCAGCAGCAGCGGAATTCCTTCCTCATCCGCCTCCTCCACGATGTGCTCGCTCGCGATCTTCGATTCCCAGCGCAACATGTTCAGCCCCAGGTTCTTCACATAGCGCAGCACTGTCGTTTCCCGGGCAGGATCGTACCGGTACAACAGATCCGGCGTGTACACCGCGCCGCGTACAAGAAAGTTGCGGCCGTTGACCTGCAGGTAGAAGTTGCCCCCCTTGCCCACTTCCGGAAACTGCTCGTCGTCATCGCGATGTTGCGTAATCGTCCGGATTCCAAATCGGATGTGCGATTCATCGGAGGTCCTTCCGCCCTCCACGAACTTCAGCTGGAGGTCGTAAAGGTTCGGCTGCCCCATCGTGTAAGGCCACCAAAGATCGGGATTCACGACGGTAAGCTGCGGAAACTGGTCCGGAGCAAAGCTCGCCTCCTGATGCTCGCCCGCTGCCAGGCTCACGGGTTGCTGCAGTCGGATCTCCCGCTTGCCCTTGCGCGTAATAGTCGCCGTCAGGACTCCCTGGATCGGTTGCTGCCAGGCATTTCCCAGCTCCGCATACACGGTCAGCCGTGCGGAATTCGTATGGGGCAGCGGTAACACCGTATCGACCAGCGGGTGGCTCACCGTCACCGGACCCGACATGCGCAGGTAGACCGGCTTCCAGATTCCCGCATTCCGATCGGGTACAAATGAGATCCCGTGGCTCTGAGGAGGCCTGGGCCCCTGATACCCCAGGTATTTCCAGTTGATCCAGTCAAACCAGCTGTCTGCCAGCTCCACGCCGTTCACATCCTGAATAGCACGCTCCGGCGTGACTTTCACCGCAAGTGTGTTCTCCTCGCCCGGCCGCATCCACTGCGTCACATCCAGCTCGTGCGCGGCATACATCCCCACCACCTGCTGGCTGTTCGCCACATGATGTCCGTTCAGCCATATCTCGGCCCGGTAGTTGATGCCGGGAAACTCCAGCCAGTAAACCGGTGCGTCGGCCGGAGCCGTGAAACGGGTGCGGTACCACCAGTCCTGCAGATACAGATCCTGGGGAACCTCCTTCAGCAGGTTCATGCCGAAATAGAGATTCGGATACACCCCGTCTTCCTCAAGAATCTCCAGCACCGTCGCCGGCATGCGATGGATCGGGTGCCACCCCGCTGCATCGTACTCCGCCGTCGAGATTACCTCTCCAGGCGCCGCTGTATCCCGGGCTGGCATCAGTCTCCATCCCTGAGCGAGCTCGATCCGTTGCGGACCAGGGATGGCGGGCGCCCCCTGAGCAACGGCACCGCAGGCGGTCATAAGCACGATGAACAGGGTAATCAGTTTCGGCATGGTTTCTCCGTGCTTGAGCAGGTTTCAGCCACACTTCTTATGCCGCGACGACATGGAACAAGAGCGATAAAACAGAAGTTTCCACGATCAACTCCTGGCGTAAGAGGTAGATTGGGCTGCCGTGGGGCCTCCGATAGATTCCGTATTCTTACCAGTATTTTCGGTTGTAAGCAATCGAGCGCCCGTCGGGGGAATGCAGGGACTCAGGCCCGATTCTGAAATCCCTCTCCCTTTCGCATCAAAGTGCCCATCTTTCAATCATCAACGGGGGAAGAGCCGCCCGCTTGACACGGCAAGGCCCTTCTTCTAGCCTTTCGCTCGTAACGATAATAAATCGAAACATCAATCGAAGGAGAAAATCGTGAGCAAATCAGCTTCGAATGTTCGCAAGTGGATTCTGGTGGTGCTCGCGGGCTTCCTTCTCGCATCTGCCTGCCACCTGCAGGCTCAGCAGCATCGGCTCATCGCTTCCGTGAACGCGCGCGGAGAATACGTTCTCGGGCCGCCCGATCACCCGGTCCTGGTCTCAGGCGTCGCTGCCAAAATCGACGATCAATGGGTCAACTCTTCCGATTACCCGAAACATGAACTTGAAAAAAACACCGTGGAGGGTTTCTTCGGCGCCGCGGAGCAGCAGCGCGTTGTCTTCTCCGGTCTTGCAGGGAAGGCGGACCTGATCTACCGTCTGCGCTCTTACACTTCTGAACCCTTTGTCGATTTGCAGGTCACGGTCCGCAATACCACCCCTGCCGCGGTTACGGTTCAGAGCCTTCGCTCCATCGATGAATCCGGCCCCGGCACCGTCAGTCTTGGTGGCCCCTCCTCAGCCGATCGTGTTCTGTCCGATAGCTTCAGCGAAGACAGGCCTGCCATGCAGATTCACGACCTGGGCGACACTGAGCACACGATGTATCGTGCCGTAGGCAGCCAGCTGATCTACAACCGCGAATCTCATCAGAGCCTCTTCATAGGCGCCCTCACATCCGAGCGCTTCCTCACCATCCTTCGCCTCCACACCGAGGGAAGCCAGATCGCGCGATATGAAGTCGATTCCACCGGGACCACCGAGATGGAGATGGAGAATTCGCTCGAGAAATCGTCCGCCGTGGATCGCGTGGAACTCAGCCTGCCCGTTGCGCCCGGCAGCGAGGTTTCATCGGAAGCTCTGGCCATAAGCGTGAGCGCGGATTACCACCATCAGTTGGAAACCTACGGTGCCCTGATCCGGCAAATCCACCACGCCCGTGTCTCCGCTCCGCCGCTGCTCGGCTGGTGGAGCTGGACGGCGTATTACTTCGGCCTGAATGAAGCGGCCGCGCTTACCAACGCTGCCTGGGAAGCCGAGCACCTGAAGCCCTTCGGCTATGACATCTTCCACATCGACGAAGGCTACCAGTTCGCGCGCGGTGAATATGGAACCGCCGATGCGGTTCTGTTTCCGCACGGGCTCGCGCCCATGGAATACAAGATTCGGGGCCTCGGCCTGACCCCCGGCATCTGGACTGCGCCCTTCGAGGTTTCTGAACGCTCCTTTGTTTACCAACAGCACCCGGACTGGCTGGTGAAGAATGCGCAGGGCAAGCCAATCCACGCAGGGTTTGTCACAGACGGAAAAGATCCGCTGTATGTCATCGACACCACGAATCCGGCGGCGCAGGAATATCTGCGTGCAACCTACCGCAAGCTCGTCCACGACTGGGGAATTCATTACATCAAGATGGATTTCATGGATGACAGCGCGATCGAGGGCTATTTCTACAAGCCGCACACCACCGCGATGGAGGCACAGCGCATCGGGCTCGGAATCATCCGCGACACCGTGGGAGACGACGTGTACCTCGACAAGGACGGCAGCGCGATGCTGAACCCGGTCGGCTATGTCGACTATGGACGTATCTCCCAGGACACCGGCCACAGCTTCGAGGCCAGCCGCGATGCGGCGACCGGCATCGCTGCGCGGTACTACATGGATCGCAACTTCTATGTTTCCGATCCCGATGCATTCACGGTCTCCACGCAGCGCATCACGGATCAGTCGTGGCACGAGGGCAATGCGCCACTCACCCAGGATGAGGCGCGCGTTTCCATCGCTCTGGCTGCCGTTTCCGGAGGGATGCTGGAGATTGGAGACAATCTTCCTTCTCTCGAAGGCACACCGGATCGCCTGGCGCTGATCGAGAATCGCGATCTCATCGACATGGTGCGCCTCGGCAAAGCTTCCCGGCCTGTCGATTTGATGGACTATGCGGCGTCCGATCTGCAGCCGAGCGTGTTCTATCTCAAGGAGTCCGATCGACAGAGTATTCTGACCGTTTTCAACTGGACCGAAAAGCCGCTCTCGAGAACGATTCGTCTGTCCGATCTTGGGCTCAGCGCGACGGGCTCCTGGACCATCACCGATATTTTCGATCACAAGCAGCAGGCTCCTGCGTCGGGCTCGTTGTCGCTGGATCAACCCGCTCACTCCGTGCTGGTGCTCAGCATCGTCAACCGCGATGTGCCTGCAGCCGCGCCTGAAATCACAGCCAGTTGCCCTGACTCTGCCACCGCCGGAGACGCCGCCGGCTTTTCCGCTCGCAGCGGCGACGCTCATCCAGCAGTCTCCTGGCACTGGAATTTCGGAGACGGTGTACACCTCGACGGCGCGTCGAAGGTGAGCCATGCATGGACTGAACCGGGCGATTACCAGGTGCATGTGAACGCCGCCGGCCTGGACAACATGTCCGGCGACAAGGACTGTAAAATCCATGTCACTGGGCATCTGCCCACAGTCTTCACTCCGCCTGCGAAAAAGCGATATGAGGGGAACTGAGGCGCTGCGCCCGAGGCCGCAAAGAAACGCAGCCGGCTAAACCCTGTTCACTTAAACCGTGATCACTTCGATGTTCTGCGTCCGCAGCGCTTCCGCATTCTGAGCGGAAAGATTGCGGTCCGTGATGACGGTGTGAACTGCCGTAGGCGGCACGATCCGCGAAAGGCTTCGGCGGCCGAATTTCGTCGAGTCGCAAACCGCAACAATGCGGCGGGAGGCCTTCACCATCGCTCGATTCACCCGCGATTCGAGAAAGTTCGGCGTGGTCAGTCCCACCTCGGGATCGAACCCGTCGACGCCGAGGAACAGAATGTCGGCGTGCATTTCCTGCAGTACGTCTTCGGCCAGCGGCCCAACCAGCGAGAACGAGTTCTTGCGAAGGCTTCCGCCAATCAGGATGACTTCGAAATTAGTACTGGCCAGTTCCGCCGCGATGTTCACGGCGTTGGTAATCACCGTGAGATGGGAGAATTTCCTCAGCTGATGGGCTATGGCCGTGGTGGTGGTGCCCGAGTCCAGCATCACGCACTGGCCCTCTTCCACCATCCTCACCGCGGCTTCAGCGATCCTTTGCTTCTCCTGCGAATGCTGCTTCTGTTTTTCCTGGAGGGATGGATCGAACAATGCGCTGGCCTGGATGCGAAGCGCCCCGCCGTGCGTGCGCTGAACCAGTCCCCTGGACTGCAGGTACTCCAGATCCTTCCGGATGGTGATCTGCGAGATGCCGAGATCCCGGGATAGATCGCCCACCAAAACGCGGCCTTCGTTCTGAATCAGAGAGAGGATGTGCTGCCGGCGCTCTTCAATCAACAGCTGACCGGACTCGCCGGTGAATGCCTCTTGCGTTCGCGCCATTCAATTTCGTCCGCTTTCCGTTGAAAAGGTTACACTAAAAGCTCCAACAAAGTCACGCCTGGCGCAGCGCTCCGCCAAGTTATAGATAATATTTTGTTTATCTTCACTACACTGCGGTTCCCAGGGTCCTCCCTTAGCGTGTTAGCGTTTACGATATATTTCATTTGCGATGAGTTTCCATTTCGTTTTCGATAGGATGGAGAGACAGTACACCGCAAGATCCCTGAGGACTCTGATCCGCGTTTCGACTCTTTCCACCCTGCGTTCCGGCGGCATGGAGTCGTTTCGCGACGACGCTCTGGTCCAGAGTCTGTTTGCCGGCGGGCCCTGAGAGGGTACTGACGCATCCGACCGCAATCATCGGGCCGCACGCCAGGATCTCCTCTTCGTCCACCCTGATCAAGCCGAGCGATGCTTACCGATAGATCCGTACTCCGCTAACGACGCGGTTGATGATGCCGTCGGGGCTTGGATTATCGGGGTTCAGCCCGATCCGCAGGCTCAGGTAATATCCCAGCCATTGCGGGCCTACGATCTCGTACGGCGTGCGCAGAGAGTCATCTTCCTCCGGCGCAATCGCGGGAATCTTCTCATCGAATAACGAGTCCCATTCGCCCGTCTCCGCGATGCCCACCAGATGGCCGATCTTCTTGGACCGGAGTTCGTCGATCAGGTCGATTTCATAGGAGCGCCGGAGCGAATCGCTCGAGAGCAGGCACACAACCAGCGTGTCCGCCTTCACAAACGACATCGGCCCATGCCGCAGTCCAAGGAAAGTCTCTGTCACCACAGCAAGATGTCCGGAAGTCATCTCCAGCGTCTTCAGCCCCGCCTCTCGCGCCCACCCGAACAAAGGGGACGACGACAAAACCACCATTCGATCGCAATCCCGGGCGGATAAACGTCGGCACACAGCCTCGATTTCAGGCAGGAGCGCGGCGGCGCGGGCGCTGTGAGCCTTCACCTTCGCAGTCACCGCCTGCGGCTGAGCCAGCACCAGTCCAGCCAGCACCAGGCCTGAGAATGCGCTCGTCATCACCAGGCTGCGATCGTTGGTCCGTGGATTCAGCGCAATCAGTTCGTCGAGCCCCGCGCGGCTGAGTGCGCTGTTGGGGTTGCAGACAAGAGCCACTTGCAGAATCTCGGGATGCAGCTTCCGGATCCGTTCCACCACCGCGGCGCTTTCGGGGCTCTCGCCGGAACGAGCCAGCGAAATAACGGCGCCAACTCCAATCAGATAGCGCTCCGTATCCACAAGCAGATCCGTAGTGGGGATTGCGGTGGCTCCCGGCCACGCCGCCGCCACCGCGCTGGCTGCATAAGCCGAGCTTCCGGCACCGGTCAGAAGCACCTTCCGGTTCTGCAGCTTCTGAATCAGCTGCACCTGCTCTGCAGCAGCAAGGACTTCCTGAGCAACCACGGGCCAAAGCTCTGGCTGGTGTGCGATCTCTCGTGCGGTAACGCGATCAGCCGCGTGAATATCCTCCTGCCCAGCGCAACTCAGATTCTGCGGCATGCAAACTCCATCGGCTTTCCTCTTTCTCCCCAGGAGAACCAACTCCTGCACGGCAGGAAAATCGAGGAATACTCCAGAAAATAGAAACCATTCGTAAGACTACATCCAGCTTTCGTAATCGTCAATTTGGAAAGAGTTATGCAGCGAATGCAATCGAAAATAAGGAATACGTACTCTCGTAAGCATATGTATTTTGTTAATTTTAGCCTAAATTATATGAGGTTACGAATCGGATCGGTTCCCACCGTAAATCAAAACATCATTGACAATTCTGCTGAACCGGCGTAATTTTTCGTAAATAAACGATAGACCCCGCTCTTCTCCCCGGGGCTGATTCGGTTCTTGCTCTGCAGTCATATTCTTCCGTTCGTCCCCGCTTCACCCGCGGGAAGAAACCTGCCGGCTTTGGGGTGTGAGTCAATCACTGATCGTCTCGTGTGGCCGACAGAACTGCATGGAGGAGGCTCTCTCAGATGTCGATTGCTCTTGCTAAACGGCGAATTGCCTTCCTGGCGCTGCTCGCAGCGTCCGTCTGTCCCCTCTCTGCGCAACGCGATGCCGCCTCGCTGGAAGGACTCGTCGTCGATACGTCCGGTGCGGTCGTCCCCAATGCTCAGATTTTGGCCGTCAACAGCGCAACTAACCTCACTTACCGCGCGCGAAGCGATCAGTCGGGTGCCTGGGCCATCAGCCCGGTGCGCATCGGCACCTACACACTTACTATTTCCGCCCAGGGTTTCAAGCAGGCGGTCGTCGGCCCCATCACGCTCGATGTGCAACAGCGCCAGCGTGCCGACGTCACCCTCCAGGTGGGTCAGGTAAGCGAAAAGGTTGAAGTAAAGGGGGGCGCTCCTCTGCTGGAAACCGACTCCTCCGAAACCGGGCAGGTCATCGACAGCGCCTCCATGGTCGGCTTTCCCCTGAATGGCCGTAACCCTGTTCAGCTCGCTCAGCTCAGCGTCGGTGTTACCACCAGTGAGCCCGGAGCTCGCGACAGCGGCGGGTTCGGCTTCAGCGCCAGCGGATCGCGTTCCCTCGATAACAACTTTCTCCTCGATGGGGTCGATAACAATTCCAACCTGCCCGACCTGCTCAACGAAGCCAACTATGTCGTCATGCCTCCTCCTGACGCCCTGCAGGAGTTCAAAGTCGAAACCGGGAACTACGACGCTGAGTTCGGCAGATCCACCGGCGCCATCGTCAATGCCACAACCAAAGGCGGCACCAACAACTTCCACGGCACCGTCTATGAGTTCCTGCGCAACCAGAATATGGATGCGATGAACTACTTCGATACCGCTCGTCAGCCATATCACCAGAATCAGTTCGGTGCATCGCTGGGCGGCCGAATTATCCGCGACAAACTGCTGTTCTTTGTCGATTACGAGGGACTACGCATCAGCCAGGCGCAAACCATCACATCCGTCGTACCCACGGCGGCCCAGAGAACCGGCGACTTTTCCAGCCTGCTCGATCTGACCTCTCCCACAGGTGTTGCCGACTGTAACGGCGTCCAGACCTATCAGGGTGAGATCTTCGATACCACCCAGACTCAGGCCACCGCTGGCGGCTTTTGCGGAGTTCCGTTCGGCTATGCCAACGGTGCGCCCAGTAATATCATCCCGGCCTCAAAAATCGATTCCCTCGGCAGCAAGTTGATCAACCTCTTTCCCTCACCCAATGCTGCCGGGGTCGGCTATAACTACCTGTCCGATCCTGTAACCACCCAAACAGCCGACCAGGGCGATGTCCGCATCGATCAGGTCTGGTCCCAGCACGACAACGCCTTCTATCGCTTCAGCACCAGCAATACGCCTGAAAACATCGGTTCGCCATTTCCTGGATACGCCGACGGCGGAGGATTTTTCGACGGCATTCAGCAGATCACCGCCTACAGCGGCGCCGCCAACGAAGTTCACGTCTTCTCCGCGCACAACGTGAACGAATTTCGCGTGGGCGCTAACTGGATCAAAACCAGCCGCTATCAGGCCAACTATAACCAGAACATTTCCGCTACCGTGGGATTTCCCGGCGTTCCCTATGTGGCCGGAACCAACAATGGTGGGTTGCCGCAGCTGGTCTTCAGCGATGCCTCCAATCTCGGCAGTCCCACATTTCTCCCCGCCATCGAACGGCAAACCACATTTCAGGTATCCGATACGTTCACTCTCATCGCCGGCCATCACGCCTGGAAGCTCGGCGGAGAAGTTCGCCCCGAGCATTTCTCCATCTATGAGCCCGCCGATCCTCGCGGCACCATGAGCTTCACCCACGTCTACACCGACAATGCGGGTGATCCCGGAACAGGGGGCTACAGCCTTGCAACCCTGCTCACCGGCCAACCCGATGGCGGCAATATCAACAACCTGAACAATATCGATTATTACCGCCGCACCTGGGCGCTCTTCGCCCAGGACGACTGGCGTGTCCTGCCTCAGCTCACTTTGAATCTGGGACTGCGCTATGAGTTCTTCTCTCCCGTGTATTCCAAAAACAATGCCCAGGCAAACTTCAATCCCGTCACCGGCAATCTCGACATTCCACGCGACAGCAATGTGAGCCTTACCCCCACCCTGGCCGCGACCTTGCCCGTCAATCACAACGCTTCCAATGCGCTCATCTCATCGGACTACAAGGACTTCGGTCCACGCGCTGGACTGGCCTGGAATGCCGCCAAACATCTGGCTGTGCAGAGTGCCTTCGGCGTCTTCTTCAACGGCGATGAGGCCGGCCCCTACAGCAATCCCAGCCCTGGCTTCAATCCCCCCTATTTCATCAGCCAGACATTTGCCGCCCCTTGCGGCCTGCCATCGTATTCTCCGGCCGCCGAAGATTGTTCTGTCCCCGGCATCAGCGTGCTTTCCCAGGGTTTTCCTGCGAACTCGCTCACCGATCCCAACACGCCCACTCTTTTCGCCCTGCAGCTGAACCTTCGCATGCCTTATGTGCTGCAATGGCACCTGGACACGCAGTATCAGCTGGCGGATAAGACGGTGCTCGAAGTAGCCTATGTCGGCTCCAAAAGCGACCGTTCCTACATCTACCTGAACGGAAACCAGGCCCAGCCGACCGCTGATCCCTCCGCTCCTACCGCCCCGCGTCGTCCTTTCCCCTACGTGGATGCCGCGATCGGCTATCTCAAGTCTGCAGGATCGTCGAACTATAACGGCCTTCAGACTTCCTTCCAGCAGAGACTTAGTCGCGGGCTCGAATTCATCGTCAACTACACCTACAGCAAGTCGCTCGGAAACGCCAGCAGCGCCGATCTTGGATCGCAGAATAACGACGGCTTTCGCAATAGCCGCTACCCGAATCAGGAATATGGGCCCCTCGATTTCGATGTGCGGAATCACTTCGTGGCGAGTTACCTCTATGATCTGCCCTTCGGTACCGGTCACCGCCTCGCTACCCACAACGCGGTCGTTGACCACATCATCGGAGATTGGAACTGGTCCAGCATCGTCACCCTTTCGTCCGGCACCTGGTTCACAGTCACCGATGGCAACGCGAACTTCGCCAACTCCGACGGTCAGCAGCGTCCCGACTTCGTCCCCGGTATCAAAGCCACATCGAAGCCTTGCGTTCCCGGCACATTTTTCAATACCTGCGCCTTTCAAAATCCGGCCCTCGGTTCTACCGGCGACGTCAGTATGAACAGTCTCGAAGGGCCGAATGAAAAGAACGTAGACTTCGCCTTGCTGAAAAAAATTCCACTCGGCGAAGCGCGCCACATTGAGTTACGGGCCGAGGCTTTCAATACATTCAATCACCCGAACTTCCAATTCGCAGCTCCTGGGCCACAGAACTCCATCAATTCGACCATTATGGGCACGCCGACCTTCGGATACCTAACCGGTGCGCTCCCACCCCGTCTCCTGCAGCTGGCCGTAAAAATCTATTACTGAACGTGGCTTGCGTTTGCAGGGATGCTTCTTTTGCGCCGTTGCCGGGGTCCGCGATCAGAGTGAGCCTCCGGCTCGCAAGGGGGCCCACAGCCTGGCTGGCGTTGTGCCCCGGAAATACGTGAACAAAGTCGGGCAAGGTTCTCCAGGATGGAATGCAGCAGCGGTCCAGGCGAAGGGGCGGCAGTTAAGGTTGTAATGCTGAACGAACTGGTTGATGCGGGCCACCAGTTCGGGTACGCTGCGAAAGCTGCCGCTGCCTGACAGTCGAGTCTCCCCGCAAAACAATCGATTTGGCGGACTGTTCTTCGCTTCTCTGAGGCCCCGAAGCTCGAAACCTGGTTCATCGAAGTCATGCAGTCTCACCGGAACTGGGTCCCCAATTCCCGCCTTCGCGGCCACTGCGCCGGAATGCAGGCTGCCTGCGCGCCTGCTGGAAAGGATACGCCGCGAGGCCTGGGCCGCCGGGAAGGTGGGAGCTACGTGATGGTGGCGAGTGGTTTGCCACGGCGCTTAATGCCGCAGCGTGTGCCAGGTGACGCCCTCGATCCTGGCTTTGATCCTTCGCTAGCCGCCTGGTGATGGCTGGGGTAGACTTAAAAACAGTGCAGGAACTTCATGGGACATAACATGATCGCTATGACCACTCGGTATGCCCATCTCGCGCCGACGCACAAGTTGCAGGCGCTGGAGACCTTGGTTCGTCCGAGGTCGAGTTCCGTACAAAGTGGCTACAAATTGGCTACCAACACCAAAATGGCCACGAGAAGCAGAAAACTGGATAGCCTTCAACTTTTTGAATATAAATAAGTTGAATCAATAGTGAGCTCGTAGCTCAGTTGGTAGAGCAACGCCCTTTTAAGGCGTGGGTCCTGGGTTCGAGTCCCAGCGGGCTCACCACGCACTCCGTCGCGATCTGCCGCGCCTCATCCAGACAGAGCCGCCCGACGCCTTCTCAACAGTGCCGTGGATCGACAGCCATCGAAGTCAGATACAGCGGCATCTCGCTCGGATCGAAGTATCTGGCGTCGATCGCCCACGGATTCCTCGTGGACAGCGTAAGCGACGCGACGATCCTGCCCCGAAATCTTCCGACGAACCCGCTGCCGTGCTCCATCGCCGCCAGAGCGCCCCTCTCGGTCCGCCGCCCAACCCCGTAGCCCTCGCTGAACCGGTGCGCCAGATTCCCATCGATCGCCGCGCAGAAGACCATCAGCTCAAGGACATCTCTCGCGTTAGCCGGCGGCAGAGTCAGCCGCATGGAACTCAACAGTAGGGTGCGGATTGCTTCGTGTAAGCACAGCAATCGCCCGTCCTTCATGCACAAGAGGACCTGGATCGCGCCGTCCGGCCACTCCACTCCCCCATGCGGAACCCTCCGGAGTGGCACACTCTGTTCGACTTCGACCCCCCTGTCGTAACGGTACTCCAGTTACTGAAGAGGAATGGTTCCATGGTGGCTTAAAGGGTTAACTTGATTAGACTTCTACTTCGAGTGCTGTTTTGAGACAGTCGTCAGGTTAACGCAAAAGCAAACACTCCCCGGCAACAGGAGAGACATGTCAGGTTGGGGAGATAGCCGCAACAGTGAAGCCTTAGCGTCGTGGAAGTGGGGCTTCAGTCGGGTTTCTTCAGCCGGCTACCCGCCTCCCGCCATGACAGTCGATCAAAGAGCAGCGGTCCTGCTGCAAGCCCAGGGTGATGATGCCATGAAGCCGGATGAGATTCCCCGGAACCCCGACACAACCGAGCAGGCCGACGACGTTGCCACACTGTACTCGTGGGCGAACCTGCACGGGGCCAAGTACCGGGACTTCAGTGCGTCCCGCCAGGAAATGAGGGTCCAGATGCGGCAGCGCACCATGGCAGATCGCGCGCGACTGGCCCGCGAAGAAGCGCAGAATCCCCCTCCGGCCCTGGGTGAAGGCCCCCGTTGGGAAGATCTGCTGCCCGGCAGCGAGCGGCAAGCCGCGGCAGGCGCTGCTGCGCCGGCTAGCTGGGAAAATCCCTTCGAACGGCGGTTGGAGAGCCCGGCAGAACCGGAACGCAGGCCGGCCGCATTGCCGCCCGTGCCCGAGACCAGCGTCCCGACCCGCCACGGCCTCGGTGGTGCTCCTTATTTTCGCGAATCGGCACCGCCCGATCCGCGCGACGTCGAGCTGACAACCGAACTGGAAGGCGCCGAGGTGCGCCCCGCATGGCTCGCCGAAACCGGCCCTCCGCCGGTGATCCACTCTTCGCCTTTGCTTCCACCTCCGCCCCTGGTCCAGGCTTCGCCTCCGCCCCAGCCCGTGACGCAGGTTCCGCCACCCGCGCCGGCAATGCCGCCGCCTCCCCTCCAAACTCCGGGGAGCGAGCCGTTGCAGCAGTCGCGCGAACGAGTCGCCTCACGCTGGTTTGCGCTGCGCGGCGTCTTTGGCCGCAATCCCGAGGAACTCCAGCCCTCCCACATGGAAGGCCAGGTCCCGGTCCTTACGTTCTTTTCTCTTGCGGGTGGCGTGGGCAAGACAAGCCTCGTTGCCGCGATCGGGCGCGCTCTGGCCGCACGCGGCGAGCGTGTCCTGCTCACCGATACCTGCTCGTTCGGCGTGCTGCCGTTTTATTTCGGCGCCCGCGAAATCAAGCCCGGTGTGGTGCGCACCTTCAGCGGCGGCACCAACGATCCGCCCATTCGCGTCCTCACCCTCGAAGCCGAACGTTACGATGCCGACCCTGATCTGCTCCGTCGCGAGATGACACGCGGCGCTCAGGACGTCAGCCGCGTGCTGATCGACGTCACCACCGGATCGGCCTCCATGCTGCGCCAGGCCACGCGCCTGTCCCCTCTGGTCATCGTTCCCGTCGTTCCCGACATGGCTTCCGTCGTCACCCTTCCCGTGCTCGAAGGATTCTTCCGCAACCAGGAAGGGCTTCACGGCAAGCCTCTGCAGGCCTGGTATGTCCTCAACCAGTTCGATCCATCCTCACCCCTGCAACTCGATGTCCGCGAGGTTCTCCGTCAGCAGCTCGGTGAGCGCCTGCTGCCGTTCGCCATCCATCGCAGCCCCGCCATGAGCGAGGCTCTGGCTGAAGGCATGACCGTCATCGACTACGCCCCCAGTTCGCCCGCCTCCGAAGACGTGATGAGCATGGTCACCTGGATCCGGAACACCTCAATCGCGGCCGGCACAGGGCACCGCGGAGTGCGCTGGAGTGAACGATGACCCAGGAAGAGCTTTGGGAAGGCTTTGAGACCGGGCGCGGACCGTTCTTCAAGCTCCTGCAGCTCGTTCTCATCGCTTTCGGCGTCGTCGCCCTGTTTTTCTTCGGCTCTCTCGCGCTCTCCTGGCCGCAGCAGGCCGTGCTCGGCCTCCTCATGGTGCTGTTGTGCGTCTGGCTCAGCCGCGTTTCGGACTCCTACCTGATCACTCTGATCCTCATGATGCTCTCCATGTTTGCCACCTTCCGCTACGGCTGGTGGCGCGTGAGCAGCATCCTCGCCTTCTTCCAGGATCCCGGCACCAAATGGGGTCCCGTCGACGTCTTCTTCATCGTCCTGCTCCTCGGCGCGGAAGCCTACGCCTTCGGCATCCTCTACCTCGGCTTCCTGCAGACCGTCTGGCCCCTGCGCCGCGCGCCCGTCGCCCTGCCCGACGATCCCGACGACTGGCCCGAAGTCGACCTGCTCATTCCCACCTACAACGAGCCCCTCGGCGTCGTACGCTACACCGCCCTCGCCTCGCTCAACATTGACTGGCCGGCCGACAGGCTCCACGTCTACATCCTCGACGACGGCAACCGCGAAGAGTTCCGCGAGTTTGCCATCGAAGCCGGCATCGGCTACATCACCCGCGGCGATAACCTCCAGGCCAAGGCCGGCAATATCAACAACGCCCTCAAAAGCCTGAGCGCCCCCTACGTCGCCATCTTCGATTCCGATCACGTCCCCACACGCAGTTTCTTACAGATGACCGTCGGCTGGTTCCTCAAGGATCCCAACCTCGGCATGCTGCAGACGCCGCACCATTTCTATTCGCCTGATCCTTTCGAGCGGAACCTCGGCCAGTTCCGCGTCATCCCCAACGAAGGCGAGCTCTTCTACGGCATCGTCCAGGACGGCAACGACTTCTGGAACGCGGCCTTCTTCTGCGGATCCTGCGCGGTGCTCCGCCGCGAAGCGCTCGACGAGATCGGCGGCATCGCGGCCGAAACCGTCACCGAAGATGCGCACACCTGCCTGCGCCTGCAGATTCACGGCTGGAACACCGCCTACATCAATATCCCGCAGGCGGCAGGCCTCGCCACCGAACGCCTCAGCGCCCACGTCAAGCAGCGCATTCGCTGGGCTCGCGGCATGATCCAGATCCTCCGCATCGAGAACCCGCTCTTCGCGCCCAATCTCACCTGGCCGCAGCGCCTCTGCTACTTCAACGCGATGACCCACTTTCTCTACGCGCTGCCGCGGCTCATCTTCCTCACCGCGCCGCTCATCTACCTCATCTTCGGATTCACCAACATTCCCGGCTACTGGATCGCCATCCTGGCCTACGCCATTCCGCACCTCACGCTCTCCAGCGTCACCAACAGCCGCATCCAGGGCTACCATCGCCATTCCTTCTGGAACGAGATCTACGAGACCGTCCTCTCGCCCTACATCCTGCTGCCCACGCTGATCGCGCTCTTCAACCCGAAGGCGGGCAAGTTCAACGTCACCAGCAAAGGCGGCATCGTCACCCAAACTTTTTTCGACGCGCGCATCGCGCAGCCCTTTATCGTGCTGCTCGCCTTCAATGCCCTCGGTCTGTTGATGGTCATCCCGCGCTTCATTCCCATCCCTGGCCTTGGCTGGCTATGGGACGGCACCCACCCCGGCACCATCATCACCAACGCCCTCTGGACCAGCTTCAACATCGTCATCCTCAGCGTCTGCGTCGCCGTGGCGCGCGAAGCCCGCCAGACTCGCCAGCATGTGCGCATCAACTTCGCTGCGCCCGTGAGAGTGGCGCTTGGCGACGGCCGCATCGTTCCCGGCCAAACCATCGACGTCTCCAGCGGCGGCCTCGCCATGGAACTGCTCGAAGGCATGCACGCCAACCACGGCGATTCACTCACCGTCATCTTTCCGCTCCGCACCGGCGATGCCGAGCTCCCGGCAAAGGTCGTGGGCCTCGCCAACAGCGTCCTGCGCCTCCAGTTCGATCCGCTCACCGTCGCCGAAGAAGAAATGCTCACCATGGTGCTCTTCTCGCGCGCCGATTCCTGGCTCGGATGGGGCGAATCCCGCGAAGTCGATCGCCCCCTGCGCAGCCTGGGCCGCATTATTCGCATCGCTTTCCGCGGCCTCGGCATGGCCATCGCCGCGATGGTCCCGCGCCGCAAACAAAAGCCCGGCAAGCGTCAGCCGGTCGCCGCAGAGAGCCTGGTGCTATTGCTCGCGCTCGGACTCGCCGGATGGTGCGCGATCGCCAGAGCGCAAACCAGCAACCCTCCTCCGCAGACTCCGCAACCCGCAACCGCCGCGCCGGCACAAACCCCGCCCGCCGCGACCACCCCTCAGCCGACGGCTCCCGTAGCAACGGTTCAAAACGCCGCGACAAACCAGACAGCCGCCACCACGCCGCCGACCGCCGGAACCTTCAGCACCCGAACAAACCTCTTCGACCTCGGCACGACGAACACGATCAACCTCCACGGCACCGACGGCTACGACACCATCTACTTCGCAATCCCGCAAAACGAAGTGGTGAAGCAGGCCTCGATGCACCTCTACTACCATTTCTCGCCGAGCCTGATCCCCGCCCAAAGCCACCTCAAGGTCCTCCTCAACGGCACCACCTTCGCGACTCTTCCCGTTCCGCAGACACCCAACAACGGCGCCGTCATTGAATCCGATGTCGTTGTCCCTCCTGACCTCCTCGTTCGCAACAACCAGCTCACCTTTGAGCTGATCGCCCACTACGCGAACACCTGCGAAGATCCCACCAATTCCGCGCTCTGGGCTCACGTCGATCCCAACACCACCATCGCCATGTCCGGCGATCTGCTGCCGCTGGCCGACGAGCTCAAGCTGCTGCCGCTTCCGTTCTTCGACTCGCAACTGGCGCAGCCGCCCGTCATCCCCATCGTCTTCGGCTCGGCGCCGTCGCAAAAGGCTCTGGAAGCCGCCGGCGTTGTCACGTCCTGGTTCGGCGTGCTCGGCGACTATCGCGCCATGCGCTTCCCGGTCTCCATCGGCAATCTCCCCACCGGCAATATCGTGCTCATCGCCGAGAACGTCAACTCGCTGCCCCCCGGGCTCAATCTCGATCCGCCTCTCTCTCCGACCCTCGCCATCCGCACCAACCCCGTCGATCCCTACGGCAAGGTCCTCATCGTCACCGGCAACAATCCCGACCAGACCCTCGTGGCCGCGCAGGCGCTGGCCACCGGCTGGCCGGGATTGCAGGGCGCGATGGTCGTTGTGGACCAGCTGAATCTGCCTGCGAAGAGCGCCCCCGACGACGCTCCGCGCTGGAGCGCCGCAGACGATCGAGGCCGCGTTCCTCTCTGGACCGGTCCCGCCCAGGCCATGCAGGGCGATGGCAACGAGCCGCTCATCGCCTATTACAAAATCCCCCCCGACCTGTTCTTCCGTGACGCGCAGCAGAACGTCAAGCTCCACCTCGATTACCGCTACAACGCGATCCCCATCGGCCCTATCTCCAGCGTCCAGGTCGAGTCGAACGACGCGTATCTCGGCTCGATTCCGCTGTTCCCCGGCAAGGAAGTCTCGCGGCAGTCGTCGGTCAACATCGCCATTCCTATCGTCAACCTGCGCCCCTTCTCCAACTCCATGCGCTTCAGGTTCACCTTCCAGCTCCTCAAGGGCGGCAACTGCAATACCACCATCCCCGGCAACCAGATGGGCGCGATCCTGCGCAGCTCCTACATTGACCTGAAGGGCCTGCCGCACCAGGCCTCGATGCCCAATCTCGAACTCTTCTCCAACGCCGGCTTCCCCTTCACTCGCTATGCCGACCTCAGCCAGACCACCGTTGTCCTCCCCGAGGAGCCCTCGCAGCAGGAGATCGAAACCTACCTCACGATGATGGGTCACTTCGGCGCTGAAACCGGCTACCCCACCTTGCGCGTCACCGTCGCCGGACCCGAAGCGCTGCAATCCGGCGCCGACCAGGACTTCCTCGTCATCACCACCGGCCAGAGCGCGGGTGAGGTCGGCCGCCTCGCATCCGGCATGCCGGTCACCTTCGCCGACAACGAACTCAAAGTGCAGGACACGCGCGGCTTCTTTGCCGCCGTCCACAACATGTGGTGGCGGATTCCGGCCAACGATCAGCTTTCCTCCGGCATGATCGGCACCACGGGCGTTCCCGACGCCCTCATCGAGGAGATCGAGTCGCCGTACTCCAGCGGACGCTCCGTTGTCCTCGTCGATATGAAGTCCGCGGCCAACTACCCCGCCATGATGAAGGCCTTTCTCGAAGCTTCGCAGTCCAGCGCCGTCTCCGGAACCGTCGCGCTCCTCGAAGGCCCGCGCTTCGAGAGCTACCGCATCGGGAATAACGTCTATCACGTCGGCGTCCTGCCGTGGTGGACCGCGCTTCAGCTGTGGTTCATGCAGGTGCCGTGGATGGTGGATCTCGCGGTGCTCGCCATCAGCTTCGTGTTCGCCATCTGGATTCGCAGCTGGCTGCGCGCCCGCGCTCGCCGCCGCCTGCAGGTCGTGGAGAGTTTATGAGTCGGCGCGAACGCAAAAGCGATATAGAACTCCTGCCTGGCACTTCGGTTCCAGTCCGCAGTTCCATCTCCTTTTGTGTGATCGCGTGCCCACAAAGTCCAGTGATATGCAGGTAGGGACGATGAACAGAAACCTCCGCAACAGGTTCGCATTCCTGGCTCTCGCGGCGGTCCTCTGCGCTCTCCCCGCCCCGGCGCCCGCGCAATCCGCCGCCGAGCAGACCCTCCTGCAAAAGGCGCAGTCCCAGGAACAGTCGGGCCACATCGATCTCGCCGCGCAGACCTGGCAGCAGATTCTTCTCTCCGATCCCAACAACCAGGAGGCCCTCGCCGGGCTCGGCCGCTGGGCCAAACTCTCCGGCAACGACGCCGAGGCCCAGACCTGGATCGAGCGCCTGCGCACCGTGAACCCCGACAGCCCCGAGATCGCGAAGATCGAGGCGCTGGTCAGCAACAAGACCCAAAACCAGCTTCTCGGGCAGGCCGCCGAGCTGGCCAAAAACGGCCACAACGAAGAAGCCCTCAAAATCTACCGCCAGACCTTCGGCACCCATCCGCCCGACAACTGGGCCCTGGCGTATTACGACACTGAAGCCGGAATCCCCGCGCAGCTGCCCGACGCCATCAATGGCATGCGCGGCCTCGCCGCCAAATACCCCAGCGACCCGCAGTACACCATCGACCTCGGGCGCGTGCTCACTTACGATCCAAACACCCGCGCCGAAGGTGAAAAGATCCTCAGCCAGTATCCGCAGGACACCACCGCGCAGACCGCGCTGCGCACGGCGCTCAGCTGGGATGTGCAGAACCCCGCCACCATGCCTGCCGTGCGCGAGTACCTCAAGCTTCATCCCGATCCCGAGCTGGCCAAAGAGCTGGCCGAAACCGAAGCACAGCAATCGAGCGCGACTGCGGGCATCGCTCGTACTCCGGCCGAGCGCGAAGCCTTCAATGAGCTTGCCGCCAATCACCTCAACGCGGCCCAGCAGATGTTCGTCGACCTCACCGTAAAGCAGCCGACCAACTCCCGAGTCCTCGCCGGTCTTGGCTTCGTGCGCATGAAGCAGAGCAACTTCGCCGAGGCCGCGGAGTACTTCGAGCAAGCGCAAAAGAACGGCCTCAAAATCCCGCTCATCGCGCAATCTCTCGCAATGGCACGCTTCTGGAATGCCATGCAGCTCGGCACCCAGGCCCTGAACGCCAACCGCCTCGACGATGCCGTCCGGCAGTATCAAGCCGCCCTCGCCCTGCGGCCCGGCAACATCAATGCTCTTAGCGGCGAAGCCGGCGCCTATATGCGGATGCAGACGCCGGACCTTGCCGTCCCCGTCTATCAGGCGCTGCTGCATCGGCAACCGGCTTCTCCCGCATGGTGGCGCGGCCTCTTCAACGCCCAGGCCCAGGCAGGGCAGGGAAGAGACGCCATCCTCACCCAGAACAAGTTTCCGCCCGCATTGAAAAAATCCGTCGCCCGCGATCCCGACTACCTGCGCAACCTGGCGCGCGCCTACGTTGCCGCCGGCCAGGACACTCAGGCCCAGAAAATTCTCGTGCAGGCCATGAACCTGAAGTTTCCCGCCGGCGAAGAGAAGATCCGCACCGAAATCACGCTGCAATACGCCGCCTTGCTCGCGCAGGATAAGGATTACGCCCAGTCATCCGACGTTTATCACCGCGTCATCCGCGCCGATCCCAACAACATCGACGCGTGGCAGGGCCTGGTTTCCATGCAGCACCTGGCCGGCCACGATGCCGACGCCATCGCCATCGTCGAGCGCATGCCGCCTGACGCCTACGACAGCGCGCTGCGCAGCGGCGGCTTCCTCTCTGAGCTGGCCGCGATCTATCAGAGCCAGAATCATCCCGACGTCGCGCAGGATTTCCTCGAGCGCGCCGTCAAAAGCTATCAGGATAACGGCGAGCCGCTGCCTATCTCGCTGCAACTCCAGGTCGCCGCGCTCGATCTCGATCGCAATCGTCCCGAGGGCGCCTACAACATCTATCGCGGCGTCCTCACCCAGCACCCCGACAACCTCGATGCCTGGAAAGGCCTCATGGCCGCCCTCCACGCCACCGATCACGATGCCGACGCTCTCGCGCAGATTCAGGAGATCCCGCAACTCATCCGCAAACAGCTCGCAACCGATCCTGAATACCAGCAGACCCTGGCCGCCGTTTACGCCGCCAACGGCGACGAGCGCAGCGCGCTCGGCCTCCTCACCCAGGTCGAGGACTACTACCACGCCGCAGGCAAGCAGGCGCCCGCCTCGGTCGACATCGCGAATGCCTGGACGCTGATGAACATCGGCGACGACCGCGACCTCTACCGCCAGCTCATGACGGTCGGCGACCGTCGCGACATGACCGACGAGCAGCGCCGCCAGGTGCAGACCATCTGGGCCACCTGGGCGCAGCGCCGCGCCGCGCAGGCCACCGCCGCGGGCAATACCCGCCGCGCCATCGACATCCTCACCGCCGCGGCCCAGGCCTTCCCCGGCAATCCCGCCGTCAGCAAAGCCCTCGCCGCTGGTTTCGTCCAGGCCGGTCAGCCGAAGGACGCGATGGCCATCTATCAGTCTCTCGATATGTCCAACGCCGCCGCCTCCGACTACCAGAGCATGATCGGCGCCGCCCTCGCGGTCGAGAACATGAAGCAGGCCGAAGCCTGGCTGCGCGATGCCCTCGCGAAATTCCCCAACGATCCGAAGGTCCTCGCTTCCGCGGCGCAGTTTGAAACCGCGCGCGGCGATCGCGCCAAAGCCGCCGACTACTGGCGCGCTTCGCTCAACGCCATGCCTGCCGTCAGCCCCACCACGGAGCTCGCCCACAAGCTCGATCAGGCCGATCTCGTCCAGCAAAGCCGGCCGCGCGGACCCGCGGACCTCGTCAACCTGCTCAACCCGGATTCCGATCGCGGCCCCGTAGACACCAGCATTCCTCTGCCCAGCTACAGCCATCCGAATCCCAACCGCGCCAGCAACCCGACTCTCGGCCCCGATCCTTATTACATGGGCACCGCGCCCGTGCAGCTTGGGAACAGCAACGGCCCGGCCGCGACCTCTCCGGCACCTGCCACCACCGGCCCCGGAACCGGCAGGATCGTGCCGCTGACGCCCGCTCCGCACTCGGGCGCAGAATCAACTCCAGCGCCGTCCAATTCCGCGCATCCGGAAAACTCGAGCCCGGCGCAACCGCAAGCCAAACCCTACAGTCCCGAAGCCTCCCCGCCGCTCGCCGAGGTCCATACCGGAGCCAGCATCGCAGCCCATCCCGCGCTTCCCGCCACCGAGGATCAGCCCATCGAAATCGGCCTCGACACCAGCGCCGCGCTCACGCCGCTCTCCACCACCATCGATCCGGCATGGCAGCACGCGCAGGCCACCCTCAATGCCGCGAAGAAGCCCGTCGACCCCTCCATCGTCCCTACGCAATACGCCCCTCCCACGCAGGTCATCGCGTCCGCGTCGCAGCCCGACTACTTCGAGCGCCCCGACGGCATCACCGACGATGAGCTCATCAAGGAGAACCTCCCTCCGCTGCGCGGTCATTACGAGCGGCCCTCCATCGTGCGCCAGCGCGACCTGCGTGAGCAGGCGCAAATGAACCTTTCCACCATCGAAGCCGGATACAGTGCATGGGCAGGCGGCACCGGCGTCGTCAACCACCGCAGCGGCACCGCCGGCTTCGATGCCCTCACCGCGCTGCAGGCGCCTTTTGAGGCCTCCGCGCCACTCAGCACCGGCGGCCGCCTCACTATCGTTTCCAACCCCGTCTTCCTTGACTCCGGCGCCGTCACCCAATCGCCGCTGCTGCCTGGCGGCATCGCCGAGCGTCTCGGCACCGCGCCCGCCAATGCCGTGCTCGATCAGCAGAACGCCGTCGGCGTCGGCGGCGAGGTCCAGTTCGCCACCGAAAACTTCGCAGCCGCAGCAGGCTATTCGCCCTGGGGCTTCCTCGTCTCCAACGTCATCGGTCGCGTCAACTGGAAGCCCGGCAACGGCCCCCTCACCGTCACAGCTACGCGCGACTCCGTCAGGGATTCGCAGCTCTCTTACTCCGGCCTCCGCGACCCTGGTTCCGTCGGTCCAGGATTCGCAGGCAATGTCTGGGGCGGCGTCGTTTCCACCGGTGGCGAAGTCCAGTACGGCAAAAGCGACCCCACCTCCGGTTACTACGTCAGCGTTGGTGGCCAGCATCTCAACGGCGTCCACGTCGACAGCAACAACCGCATCGACGGCGACGCCGGCGCGTACTTCCGCGTGAAAGAAGTTCCCGACGAGGGCAATCTCACCGTCGGCGTCAACTTCTTCGGCATGCACTACAGCACCAACGAAAACTTCTTTACCTACGGCCATGGCGGATACTTCAGCCCCCAGGCCTACTACCTCGCCAACGTGCCCTTTTCCTTCGCCGGCCGCTACGGTCCCAACATCCACTACAGCGCCACCGCCGCCTTTGGCCTCGAGGCCTTCCAGCAGGACAGCGCGCCGTACTTCCCCCTCGACACCGCGCTCGAAGTCGCCAACAACAACGCCGCCTACTCCGCGCAGTCCGTCGTCAGCGGCAACTACGACTTCAAAGGAGAAGTCGCCTACCACCTCAGCGATCACTGCTTCGCCGGCGGCTTCCTCTCCCTCAACAACACCCGCGACTACAACAGCCAGATCGTCGGTTTCTTCATCCGCTTCACCAGCCGCCCGCAAGTCGAATACGACAACGGCGGCCCCACCGGTCTCTATCCGTCGGACGGCCTCCGCCCGTACCTTGCACCCTGAAACTTCAGGAAGTTCGTCAACCGCGCCCCGCCCCAACCGTCCACAGCGCAGCACGCAAGGGCCTCCATCTCCGGTGGGGGTGCCAGGTTCACCCCACAGCAAGAAGCTGACTCTCTTGCAATGTCACCGTTAAACGAATTCATCATGGAATTCACCCGGCAGTACCCCGTGCGTGCCCTTTTGGGAATCTCATCCTTCCCCCGGCTTGCCCGCACACGAAAGACGGCGCGAACCTCCCACGAATCTCCTCCCAGGCAGCGCGCAAACACCACATGAGAATCGATCGGGAGAATTTCCGCTCCTGGAAATCCGCCGCTGGACCGCCAGGTTCACCCCACAGCAAGTAGCGAAAGCCTCGGCCATCAAATTGTCTAGACAATTTGATGGCGTCATTACCCGCCCGTACCGTCCCTGGACCCTTTTTGGGAAAAACCGCGCCCCTTTTCCCCCAAAGATAGATTCGAGGAGCAACGCACTCTCGGTGTGGGAAACATCTTCTATAAGGTCGACGAATATCCGCAATTGAGAGACTTCTTCCAGAAAATCGGCGCTCAGGACCAGACTCAGATCGTCCTGATCGCAGCGCCCGCGCCGGACCGGGCAGCCTCCGCTTCCTCCGGGAACCACTGAGCCCGGCACACCCGCTCGCTCGGCCCGCCCACGCACCCACCGCCCCGTGAATTCACACACGTTACTTTCGCTACCTGCCCCTCCTGCCTCTCCCCGGTTAAAATCAAGTGGGAAACGCCTTCGATATTTCGGAGCGCAGGAGAGCAAAGATGTCGATGAATCTGACCCCCGGCAAACTCGCCGGACTGAAAGCCGTATCGGACTCGCGCGGCGTGATCGCTGCCGCCGCCATGGATCAGCGCGGTTCGCTGAAGAAATCCCTCGCCAAAGAAAAGGGAGTCGCCGACGTCCCTGACTCCGCCCTCGAGGAATTCAAATCCCTCGTCACCGAGGTCCTCACCAAACACGCCTCGGCCATCCTCCTCGATCCCGAGTTCGGCCTCCCCGCCTCGAAGCGCCGCAACGGCAAGGGCCTGCTGCTCGCTTATGAGAAGACCGGCTACGATGCCGCCCTGCCCGGCCGCCTCCCCGACCTGCTCGACCTCTGGTGCGTTCGCCGCCTCAAGGAAGCCGGCGCCGACTGCATCAAGATCCTCCTCTACTACACCCCCTACGAGAAATCCAACATTAACGACCACAAGCAGGCCTGGGTCGAGCGCATCGCCGACGAGTGCCGCGCGAACGACATCCCCTTCTTTCTCGAAATGGTCGGCTATGCCGTCCACGGTGAGGACGAGAAGAGCGTCGCTTATGCAAAGCGCAAGCCCGACATCGTCACCGGCTCCATGGAAGAGTTCGGCAAGGAGCGCTACGGCGTCGACGTGCTGAAGGTCGAAGTGCCCATCCAGATGGAATTTGTCGCCGGCACCAAATCCTTCAAGGGCGAGCAGGCTTACACCCGCGCCGAGGCCCTCGAGCACTTCCGCCTCGCCGCCTCTTCCACGCACAAGCCCTTCATTTATCTGTCGGCCGGCGTCTCCAACCCGGTCTTCATCGAGACCCTCGAGTTAGCCAACGAATCCGGCGCCCCCTACAACGGCGTCCTCTGCGGCCGCGCGACCTGGAAAGACGGCATCGCCATCTACGCGAAGCAGGGCGCAAAGGCCTTCGAGGACTGGCTCCTCACCAAAGGCGTCGAGAACATCGAGAACGTCAACAAAGCCCTCAAGTCCGCCCACTCCTGGTACGACAAGGTCAACGTCCCGGCGCTCGTCTGACCCGGAACCAAAACTCACAGCAAGGAATAAACGCCGGAGCCATAAGCTCCGGCGTTTCTGTTTACCGGCCCGCAACCGCACTCACGATTTCCCCTGCCCCGCGAGCCACTGCTGCAGGTTCCCCTCCTGCAGCTGCCGGAACTCCGCGCAGGCGTTGATCCGATCGACCGCCCGCTGCAGGCCGACGCTCGAGTCCGGAACCTTGTGTTCCGCAAAGAACGCCTTCACCTCGTCGCGCCCCTCCGCCGAGCAGAAGCTCCCGCTCGACTCCACCAGCAATGCCCCCATAAATGTCGTGAACTGCGCCTGCACCTTATCCCAGTTGCTCTTGATGTAGTTCCACGTGGCGTCCCGGGTCGCGTTGTCCTGCAGCGCGATCGCCAGCTGGAATACCGCATCCTGGTTGCGCACCTTCCCGGAGACCGCATAGTCCAGCGACCGCCGCGCCAGCGCAGGTTCCTCGAACTCCGCCAGCATCTGCAGCGCCCCTTGCTTCACTTCCGGATTCGTCGAGGTCTCGTAAACCTTCTGCAGCTGGCCGAACAGCGCAGCATCGCCATTGCGCGCAGCGACCACCAGCGCCGTCTGGGCCAGAGTCGCGTCCACCGAGCCCGGATCGGCAATGTACTTCTCCGCAATCGCGTGCGCCTGTGCCACCACCGCCGGATCCTTGCCATAGCTGCCCAGCAGGTTGAACAGCTCCGCCCGCAGCTCGCGCTTGTTCGGCGAGTCATCCGCCGCCGGCTCTCCCAGCTTCGCCAGCTGCACCCCGAACTTCGTGCGAACCCACGCCGCCAGCCCGACGCGCTCCTCCGGCGTCGCCGCCACCCGCTGATAAATCGCCGCAATCCCGCCCACCCCCTGCCCGATCACCCCCGCGCTCGAATCGCTGTTCAGCGCTCCCACCAGGTTCAGATACTCGCCCACCGTCGCTTGGTTCGCGCGCAACTGTGCCCATCGATCGCCCAGCAGCCGGATTCGCTCCGGCGCCGTCAGCGCTGTCTCCGCCTGGTCGGCCAGCGTCCTGAACGTCGCCGCCGCATACGCCGTGCGGTAGTAGCCCGCACCACCGGCATCGGGGAAGAACACCGGTCCCGCCGGCGCCTTCAACTGCGTATCCGCGGGACTCAGCAGCTCGCACGCATTGCCGCCCGTCGCCTTGAAGCACACCGGCAGCGTCCACTTCTGGGCGGCGTCCGCGTGAATGCTCGGGCTCAGATAAAACCGCCGCTGCGAAACCGGAACGCTGCCGCCCGAGGGCTCGCCGAAGGTCAGGATGGACACGCCCGGCTGGGCCACCAGGCTCTCCATGATCTTGTCTACAGGCCGGCCGCTCGCGCGCGTCTGTGCGCCCCAAAAGTCCTCCGCCGTCGCATTCGAGTAAACGTGCGCGGCCAGATAGGCATGCACCCCTTTGCGGAAGGTCTCCCGCCCAACATAGTTCTCCACCATCAGCAGCACCGACGCGGCCTTCTCATAGGTGATCCCATCGAACATCTGGTTGATTTCGCTCGGAGTATCGGCTTTGGCGCGGATCGCGCGCGTCGTCGCTCGCGAGTCCAGATCGAGTGCCCCGTCCATCTCCGAAACCACCGCCTCGTCCATGTTCCAGTCCGGATGCATCGCCGCCAACGGCTTGCTCGACATCCACGTCGCAAAGCCTTCGTTCAGCCAGATGTTGTCCCACCACTGCATCGTCACCAGATCGCCGAACCACTGGTGGGCCATCTCATGCGCGATGTCGCCAGCCACGCCCTTCTTCGATCGCACCGAAGCCGTCTTCGGATCCAGCAGCAGCGCGTCCTCGCGATAGGTGATCGCCCCAAAGTTTTCCATCGCGCCCGCCTCGAAGTCCGGCAGCGCGATCAGGTCCAGCTTCGGCAGCGGATAGGGAATGCCGAAATAGGTGTTGTAGTAGTGCAGCACATACTTCGCCACCTCCACGCCGTACGGGGTCAGCGCCACTTTGTCCGGCGTGGAGCAGGCGCGAATCTTCACACCATCCTGCTCGCCGTTCGTGCACTGGAAGTCGCCCACCAAAAACGCAACCAGGTACGTCGACATCTTCGGTGTCGTCCCGAACTTCAGCGTGTGCTTGCCCTCGCCCGGTCCAGTCGTGTCGTTGGCGATCGGCATGTTGGAGATCGCCGTGTCGCCGCCATCGACCACCAGCGATACATCGAACCTGGCCTTGAACGCAGGCTCGTCAAAGCAAGGGAAGGCGCGGCGCGCATCGGTGGACTCGAACTGTGTCACCGCATAATTCCGGCGCTCGGTCTTCGACAGATAAAAGCCCCGCAGCTCGTTGTTCAGAATTCCCGTGAAAGCAATCTCGACCTTCGCCTTGCCCGCCGCAATCGGCTCGGGCACCGTCAGCGTGGCCTGCTGCTTGTCGTTATCCAGCGTGACCGTGGCGTTCTGCTCCTTGCCTCCCGCCGCCACTTTGACGGTCTGAAACGTAATCTCGATCGCGTTCAGCGTGATCGCGTTCGTCGCCGACTCGATCGTCACATCGATCGATTCCGTACCGGTGTAGGTCGCCGCCTTCAGATCGGGCGCCAGCGTGATCGCGTAGTGCTCCGGAATCACGTTATGCCCAAGGCGCTGGGCGTCCACCCGCGTCAGACCAGCAAAAAAGAAAAGCATGAGAGCAGGCAGCCAAAGCAGCGTGGCGGGGCGCTGCAGACGCACGAAAACAAACTTCATGGAACCCCCTGACGGAGCCGGTGAGCGGATGGCATCGAGTGTATCTGGTTCTCTTCACTCTGGCCCCACCCGCGCCGAAGCCCTCGAACTCGCCTCCGAGTCCGGGCCAAAAGCTGCGGCGTTTTCCGTCCGCGCGCAGGCGGCCTACTCGTAGCGGAGGGCGGTGATGGGTTCCACATGAGCCGCGCGCAGGGCGGGAACCAGGACAGCCGCGACCGCGGTGACGAGCAGTACCAGGGACACCGTCACGAACGTGAGCAGATCCGTTCCGCTGGTGCCGTAGAGCACGCTGGCGGTGAAACGTCCGAGGGCGAAGGCGATGGCGAGTCCGATGGCCAGCCCGATGGCGGTAAGGATCAGGCCCTGACGAAGGATCATTCTCAGGACCGTGGGACGTTTCGCGCCCAGCGCCATGCGGATGCCGATTTCGCGCGTGCGCCGGCGCACCGAATAACTCATCACGCCGTAAAGTCCGATCGCGGCGAGGGTAAGGCCGATGGCTCCGAAGACTCCCAGCAGGAGCGCGGAGATGCGCGGCAGAAGCAGCGATTTGTCGACGTGCTCCTGCATGGTCTCGGCATTGAAGACCGCCATATTCGGATCGAGCGCAGCGATCTGTTGGCGCACGGCGGAAGCCAGGGCACGGGGGTCGATCGAAGTCTTGACGATGATGGTGGTTCCGAAAAAGCTGGTGGCCTTTTCCGGCGCGGCATTGAGAAAGAGATACACGGCGTCGGATGGCTTTTCGCCGATGGTACGCGATTTCGAATTGCGGGCAACGCCGACGATCGTGTACGCCGCCTTATCCTGGCGAATCGTGCGGCCGATAGGATCCTGGCCGGGAAACAGATGGGCGGCCATGGTCTCGTTGATGATCGCGGTAGACTGGCCGTCGACCTGCGCGGTGAAGTCCCGGCCGCGCAGCAGCGGAATCCCCATGGTCTGGAAATATCCAGTGCCGACAGTGTCAACGATGGCGACGACGTTCTGTGCGGGGTGGCCCTTCGCGGCGTCCACGTTGAACTTGTTCATGGCGGCGCCGATGCTGAGCGGCACCACGCCGACAAAGCTGACGGAGCGGACTCCAGGAAGCGCCGACACCCGCTCGTGCAGCTGCGTGAGGAACTGCACGGTTTTGTCGCGCGAGTAGTTCTGGATTTTGGGATCCACCGACATGATCAGCAGGTTGGCGGGCTTGAACCCGATGTCGATGGACGAGGCATTGCCAAGGCTGCGGAGAAAGAGTCCGGCCGTGGTGAGCAGCACCAGGGAGAGCGAAACCTGAACGATCACCAGGGTATTGCGCATGCGCGAACGTGCGCCGCGTCCGACGCCAGCTGGCCCATCTTTGAGGGAGTCGACCAGGTCGGGGCGCGAAGCACGCAGAGCCGGAACGAGTCCAAACACCAGAGCCGTAATTGCCGATAAGCCGAGCGTGAACACAGCAACGCGCCAATCAACATTGAAGTCGAAGGCAATGGGGAAGGGCAGCGGCAGCTTGAAACTGGAGATGGCGTGAGCCGCCACCGCAGCCAGCAGAAATCCGACGCCCGCCCCCGCGAACGCCAGCAGAAAGCTTTCGATCAGCAGCTGGCGCACGAGCTGACGACGCCCGGCGCCGATCGCAAGGCGAATAGCGATCTCCTTTTGGCGGCCGGCAGCGCGGGCCAGCAGTAGATTAGCAACGTTGGCGCACGCCACCAACAGCACTAATCCGACCACGATCATGAGGACAGCCATCAGCGTGAATGCCGGAGTGGCGGAGCCGGCAATCAGGCCGCCCGCGGTTTGCAGGGTGATCTTCTCGTGGGTCTTGTCGTCCTTATGCCAGGCGTCGTCGAGCCGCTTCTTGACGACGTTGACCAGAACGGCGGCCTTGGCGCGGGTGACTCCGGGCTTGAGCCTAGCGTCGAGCATCAGCCATTGATTGTCGCGCTGGGTTATGGCGCTGCCGTCCGAGGCCAGGTCGGGCATGATTTCTTCCGACACAGCAAGGGGCACCCAAAACTCGGATACGATGCCGCGATCGACACCGTAAAAGCCTGGCGGCGCGACTCCCACCACGGTGTAATGCTGTCCGTTGAGCGCCACGTCGCGGTTCAGAATGTTGGGGTCCGCGCCAAAGCGACGCCGCCACAGACCGCTGCTGAGCACGACCACGTGGCCGCGAGCCACGGTGTCGTCCTCAGGGAGAATGGAACGTCCCAGCGTCATCGGCACATCGAGTGTGCCGAAGAAGTTGCCGCTGACCGACTGGCCCCACACCCGCTCGGGCTCCCCCTTGCCGCCGATGCTGGCGGGGATGAGAGGGAAATGCGCCGCTACTCCGCCTTCGAAGATGGCGGTGCTCTGATCGCGATAGTCGATGTAGTCGGGATAAGAGAAGGAGTCGCCTTCTGAGAACATGACCATGCGCCCCGGATCTCTGACCGGCAAAACTCCCCACAGCAGCCCATTGGCAACGCTGAAAACCGTGGCATTGGCCGCAAACGCCAGGGCGATGGAAAGAATCACGACAAAGGCAAAGCCGGGGGCCCGGAGCAGCGTTCGAATGGTGTAGCGAATGTCCTGAGCCAGGTTCTCCATTGCGGCGTCCTCGGTTACAAGAGATGGTGTCGAGGAGACTACGCATGGGAAAGGGGGAAAGTTCGCCTGCTTCGAGCCCGACGGCTCTCGGAAGCAATCAGGGGCAAGGTGCTCTCGCAGGGGATATCGGGCCTAACCCGTCATTGAGGCCATTTGCTAAAGTCGTGCCTGGCGGGTCGCTAACCCGGGAAGTTCACCGCCGCAAGCATTGCAGAAGCTCACGGCGCGCCACACACCACCCGTGACCTCCGTACCGTCCAGCCCTCCGATTTTCCTTGCCCTGAACTCCGCAAAAACCTACGCTTGAATCAGGGGAAGTTCTGCCCCGCACAGATCACCAGGAAAAGGGTCGCCCACCGGCGACCCTTTCCATTTCCGGAGGTCCGTCATGCCACGCTTCTGCACCGCCATCGACCGGGGTCAGCGCTGCACCCGTCGAGCGCGCCCCGGCCAGCCCTTCTGTGCCGGCCACCACCCTCACACTTTCGATCCTCGCCCCTGCCTCTTCTTCAACGAGCGCGGCGAACCATGCCGGGCCATCGCCCTCCGCGGCCAGGACCATTGCTCCGCCCATAGTCCGCGCAACCGCCGAGCGAAACGCCCCGTAACTCCCCTGGTCCCCCGCACCAGGCGCCAAAAGGCCCAAGCCAAATGGCTTCTTTTCAGAGGGATGCCACAGTCCCAAACAGGCCTCCCGGAAACCCTGCCGTGGCAATGATTTGCCGCACACCCACCCCCAGGGGGGAGGGGGTACCCCGGACCCATCATTCCTCCCGGCCGGTACGATCCCGCGGGCACATTCCCGGACCGGCGCTCCCGGTTGTTTCTCTTGACACGAAACCACCGCTGCACCCATCATGGTTCCCCCAGCCTCCCTGCACGTCTGAGCTGGCCCTGCTGTTCCTTCCGAGGACTCCCGTTACCAACGTGCATCGGCGCCGGCTCGTTTGCGCGCAACGATCAGCCAGCCACCGTGTTCTTACGGTGAACCTGACCCACCCAGGAGGCCTTCCTCATGAAGGGAAAATCTCTCTCTCTTCTTGCTCTGCTCCTCGCTGCGCCGCTCTCGAGCTACGCCGCCGAGCAGTTGATTCCAGCCGGTTCTCTGATCTCCTGCACGCTTTCAGAGCCCAAACTCAGTTCCAAAACCGCCGCCATCGGCGATCCCGTCCTCTGCCAGCTCGGCCACGCCGAGCGTTACGGCCGCTCCGTGCTGCCCTATGACAGCTACCTCGTCGGCCGCTTCGAAGACTACAAGGATCCCGGCCACCTCGTCGGCAAGGGATGGATGGAGCTGCGCTTCGACCGCATGGTCATCGAGCCCAACACCATCATCCCTATCGACGCCAAAGTCGTCGACGTCCCCGGCTATGGCGTCGACAAGTATGGGCGTATCCTGGGCAAAGGCCACGCCGTCCGCGACACAGTCACCTGGATGATCCCTCTTCTCTGGCCCATCGACCTCATCAATCTGCCGCGCCGCGGTCCTTACCCAACGCTGAAGGAAGAAACCCGCCTGACCCTCAAGGTCATGGACGACCTCGGCGTCCCCATGCCTGACCAGCAACCGCTGGACCAGACGCCCTCCGGCCTCTATAAGCGCCCGAGCGCCTGGGAAGAGCCTGCCCCTGCGCCGCCGCCCCCGCAACAGATCACCTATGTCCAGCCCGCGCCACCACCGCCGACCTACGTCTACATGTCACCGCCGGTCGTCGCTATGGTGCCGCCCCCGCGCACGGTCGTCGTCTATCGCAACGGCTACGCCTACCGCGTGGCCGTTCCGTACTGACCAGCAGTTTTATCCAAACAGAAAGGGCGCCCGAACCAACGGACGCCCTTTTCGCTAAACGCTAAACGCTGTTTCTCTACTTCACTCGCACCTTCGGCTCCACCGACATTCCTGGCCGTAGCATATGATCCTTGTTCTCGTCCGGCTTGGTCAGGTCGATGCGCACTGGGATCCGCTGCACCACCTTCACGTAGTTGCCCGTTGCATTCTCCGGCGGGAACAGGCTCAGCATCGATCCGGTCGCGCCGCCAACCTGCGTCACCTTCCCATCGTAGTCGCGCCCAAACGCGTCTACATGGATCGTCACCAGCTGGCCCACCTGCATGTGCTGCAGCTGCGTCTCCTTGAAGTTCGCCGTGATCCACACATCGTCCAGCGACACCAGCGTCATCAGCGCCTGGCCCTGTGCTATGTTCTGGCCCTCCTCGACGCTCTTGGTGGTGATGATTCCCGATAGAGGAGCGTGAATCTCGCAGTAGCTCAGATTCAGCTTCGCCTGTGCCAGGCTCGCCTTCGCCTGATCTACCTGCCCCGCCGCCTGATCCGCCTTCGCCTTCTGGATCGCAACCTGCTGCGGTCCCGTCTGCGCCGACTTCAGGCCGGATTGCGCCTGCGTCACGCGATCGCGCGCGATGCGCACCGCATCCTGCGCCGCGATCTGGCTCGCTTCCGCCTCCGCAACCGCCGCCTGACCTGCCGCCGCCGCCGCTACCGCCGCATCGTACTGCTGCTTCGAAATAATGTCTTTCTCCACCAGCGGCGTATAGCGTTCCAAATCGAGCTTCGCCTTGGTATAGTTCGCCTGCGCCTGGGTCACGCGCGCCTGCGCCGCCTGCAGCTGCTTCTCCGACTGTGCCACGGTGGACAAAGCGCTCTGCACGTCTGCATTGGCCGTGTTCAGATTGCTGCCTGTGTTGATGTTGATCACCGGCACATTCACGCGCGACGCCTCGTAGTTCGCGACCGCCGCTTCCAGGTTCGCCTCTGCCTGGTTCACCGCCGTCTGGTAGTCGCTCGGATCGATCTCCACCATCGGCGTGCCCGCGTCGACATACTGGTTCTGCTGCACCAGCACCTTCGCCACATGCCCGCTGATCCGCGAGCTGATCTGCACCAGATGGCCATCCACCGACGCGTCGTCCGTATCTTCGTAGTACGTCGAGTGCCACCAGAACAGCAGCGCGCCGACCACCAGCACCGCCGCCAGGCCGATGATGATGAACCGCCGGCGTGGACGCGCGGACGTGCTTTCCGGCCGCTCCTCGGTTGGTCTGGACTGCTCGGTATTCTGCTCCGCCACTTACTTTCCTCCCACGTAATCCTTGTAATTGCTCTGCGCCACGCCCAGCGCCCGCGCCAGCGACAGTTTCGCCACATTATGCCGGTACAGACTGGCCACGTATTGCTCATCGGCCTGGGCCATGGCCTGTTGCGCCTGGGATACCGCCAGATTGTCCGAAACTCCCGCCTTATACCGCTGCTGGGCCTCGCTCAGCTCTTCCTTCGCCAGATCCACATTGCTCTTCGCCACTTCCACCAGCTTCTCCGCGGCCTGGATATCGAGGATGCTGTCCCGCACATCGGCTCCGATCTGCCCGCGTATGTCGCTCAGCCGCGCCCGCATCTGCTCCAGCTGCGACTGCGCCTGCTTCGCATCGCCGCGCAGCTTCGCTTCCTCGAAGATCGGCACGTCCAGCGAGCCCACCGCGTCTCCGGTCCCATGCGAGTGGCTGGGATTGATCCCAATGTCCCCGTAATCGCCGTTGAAAGTGATCGTCGGCAGCCGCTCATCCGTTGCCGCCTTACGCGCGTTCTCCGCCCCTGCCACTTGTTCCTGGAGCGCCTTCAGATCCGCGCGGTTGGCCAGCGCCTCCTGTACCGCTTTATCCGGATCAAGCTGGTCGAACGGCGCGTACGGAGCGGTGTCCGTCAGCTCGAACTGCTGTTCCAGCGGCAGCCCGATCGCCCGCGCCAGCGCAATCTTGTCCTTCTGGAACGCATTCTGCGCCGCAATCAGCGTCTGCTGCTGCGTCTGGTAATCCACCCGCGCCCGCAACTCGTCCAGCAGCGGAGCCGTCCCCGCCTGGTGATTGCCCGCGGCCTGATCCAGCGAAACCTTCGATGTATCCACCTGCGCCTGCGCCGACTGCACCAACGCCCCATCTGCAATCACGGTCAGATACGCATTGCCCACCGTCAGCACCACCAGATCCCGCGCATCCTGTGCCGAAAGCTGTGCCGCCTTGAAGTTGTGCCGCTGCGCCAGGTAGTTTTCGAGCGACGACAGATTCACCAGCGACCAGCTCAGCGATCCGCGAATATCCGTGTAGCCGTAGGGCCCGATAATCGCCGGAAATCCCGGAATGCGCAGCCCCTGTGCCTGCAGGTCCGTCTCCATTACCGCTTCCTTCACCGAGCCGCTCACTGCCGGCAGCAACGCCTGCAGCTGTTCCAGCCGCGCCCCGCGGGCCGACAGTGTATTTTGTGAGGTCAGGATCAGCCCCAGGTTGAATTTCAGTCCCCGCTGGATCGCGTCATTCAGCGACAGAGGCATCACTCCAGGCGTGACCTTGCCGTCGCTCACACTGCTCTGATAGGTCGAGCTGTCCACCGCCGGCTGCGGGATCAGAATCGGTCCCGCCGGCACCGACACCGATCCACCTCCCGGAGGACCCTGAGCGAGCGCTGCGCCGCTCAGCAGCGCCAGAGCCGCCGCCCATGCGGCGACCCGCCCTGGGCACAAACATCGTGAATCGGTAGCTAACGCCTCCGCCACAAACAAAAGCCTCTCTGGGAATCCGCTGACTTCCGGTCCCGGGTCACGGGTATGTGCTTTGGATGCACCGCGCTAAGCAAAAAGTTCAGAAGAATCTCTGCTCTAAGAGTAGTCGAACCGCGCCCGTCGCGTCTCGCGGATTCCGCGACTGCACAACACCCGTGTAACCCATCCGTAGCAGAGCCGATGGCTTAACCGCCGCGGCCCGCGTGGTTAAACCTGAACGGCCGTCGCGGAATGGAGCAGGGAAGAAGCCAGCGAGCACAGCGCCTGCCGGAACACACCGCTCACCGCCTCCGCGGTCCAGATCGATGGGCCTGCGTGCCGATTGATCGCTCGCGCCGTATCCGCATTGCTCCGCCCCAGTACTGCCCGCTGCACGAAGACCGCGCGCTGCGCGTGGGTCAGTCGCGCCAGCCAGGCCCGCAGCGGTCCGCGCCCGGCGCCTGCCATCAGTTCCGAAATCTCCGCTCCGGAGAGAGGAACCGTGTCGTCCTCGATGCAGCCGCCGCCCTGGGCCGCCGCCGGCACTTCGGCAAATGCCCCCGGATCCTGCCGATGCATCGCCTCCAGTGCCCCGTCCAGCACTCGTTCGCGTACCAGCCCTTTGGCCGCCGCCGGATCGGCACATGGATCGACGTCCACCGAAGCCACTGTATTTTCCACCAGACTGAGAGCGGTGGCCTCATCGCCCAGCATCAGTGCGGCAAACTGATACATCTCCACCGCGGCGCTCTCTGCTCTGACCACTGCATCACTGCCCGAACATGGGGATCCAGCCACGATTCTCCTCCGGCAAGCTTCCTGCCCCTATCCTCGCCGAGCCGCTCAACCCCGTCAAATGGAGCAAAGTCCTGGGATTTCCAACCTGGATAGGCTGGGCGGAGGAAACCTGCGCGGCGTGCGCGCGAGGCTGATAATTGGAATCTCCACGAATCGATGACGAGAGAACCCGCAGTGTGGAACAGCGCCCTGGCCATGCTTTACTGTTTGGAGTGGGGATTACCAGGCCAACCGGGGAGGATCAGTGGCGCAAGATCGAACACATGTCCTGGTGACCGGTGGCGCTGGTTATATAGGTAGTCATGCGGCAAAGGCGCTGGCTAACGCGGGATTCATTCCGGTCGCTTATGACTCTCTTGTCCTCGGCCACCGCTCGGCTGTTCGCTGGGGACCGTTTGTAGAGGGCGATATCGGCGATAAGGCGAAGTTGGTCGAGACAGTTCACCGTTATGAGATAAGCGATGTTCTGCACTTTGCAGCTTTTGCTTACGTAGGCGAATCGGTGCGACGGCCGAAACTGTATTTCCACAATAATGTTGCGAAATCGCTGGTTCTGCTGGATGCAATTGTGGAGAGCAAGGTGACCAACGTGGTCTTTTCCTCGAGTTGTGCCACTTACGGCTCGCCAGAAAGGATGCCAATTACCGAAGACACACCGCAACTCCCGTTAAACCCCTACGGCGAGACCAAGCTGGTGATTGAGCGGGCGCTCCGCTGGTACGGTGCAGCGCACAATATTTCCTGGACTGCCCTGCGATACTTCAATGCGGCGGGAGCTGACGGAGACGGAGATCTTGGGGAAGAGCATAGTCCAGAGACCCATCTCATTCCGCTTGTGCTGGACGCGGCGCTCGGCCGAGGGACCATCGAGATCTACGGCGACGATTATCCGACCCCGGACGGAACCTGCATACGGGATTATATTCACGTGTCGGATCTGGCCGATGCACACGTTTCTGCGCTCCGATACCTGCGTGCGGGCGGAAAGTCAACTGCCCTGAATCTCGGAACAGGCATGGGGCATTCTGTTGCAGAGGTCATTCACGCCGCAGAACGCGTGACCAGCCGTGGGATTCCACATCGCGTTGCAAACCGGCGTCCGGGAGATCCGCCGGTTCTGGTTGCAGATCCTTCTCGCGCGGCCGGAGTTCTGGGATGGAAACCTCAGTTGTCTTCACTGGAAAACATCGTCAGCTCTGCCTGGAAGTGGCATTCGAATCAGCTCAGAAACACAGGGCATGAGACCAGCTGATTAACGCCGCTTCAACCCAAGAACGCTCAGAAAGAAGCTCGCAAAGATGATCTGGGCGCCCAGGCTGAGCGAGAGAACCGCCGGTATAACCCGGCGCATCATCCATTCGATATTCAGGGAGCTGAAGTGGTGGAGTCCCCAGTACCGCACCGCCCAGATGGAAATAGCCAGCCCGATGAGAAATAAGGTGCTCCCGGTAGCAATGCCCGTCTCCAGAGTGATGTACTGAAAGGCCTTCGTCAGTCGCGGATCTTCAGGAAGAAGGCCCTCGCTGATTGCGAACAGCTTGGTGAACAGCGCGAAAGCGACCGCCTGAAAGCCAAGAATCACCGCTACCGCTGCGAACAGCAGAGTGTCCACGTCGAGCATCACTCCTGCGAAGGGACGCGGACCCGGGACAATCAAGGCGCACAGCGCCAGACCCGCCAGCATCAGGAAAACGCCGGGATACAGAAACAGCCATCGCGGGCTATAGAGCAAAAAGAAACGCAGGGTGCGCCAGCCGTCACGCCAGGTACGCAGATGCGGAGGGCGGCTGCGGCCATCTGGTGAAAGTGTAGTGGGCACTTCTGCGATGCGCATCCGAAGCAGCGTGGCCTTGACTACCATCTCGGTAGCAAACTCCATCCCGGTCGTTCGCAGTCTCATGCGTTCGTAGGCATCCTTGCGGAACGCGCGCAAGCCGCAGTAAAAATCGCCGACCGGACTCCGAAAGAAAATCTGGCCCAGTTTCGTCAGCGCCGGATTGCCGAAATACCGATGCAGCGGAGGCATCGCATTCTTCTGGATTCCGCCGCGAAAGCGGTTACCCATGACAAGGTCAGCGCCCTTGCGCAGTTCTTCCACGAAACGCGGAGCATGCCCAAAGTCATAGCTGTCGTCGGCATCTCCCATCATGACGTACTTGCCTCGCGCTGCGGCAATGCCCCCCATCAGCGCGTTGCCGTATCCTTTCGCGGGCACCCGCACCACCCGGGCCCCCATCCCCTCCGCGATCTCGATCGAACCATCGCTGCTGCCGTTGTCTGCGATAACGATCTCACCTGCGATGTTCGCTTCGCGCAGAGCGCGCTGCGCTTTCCCGATGCAGGTTCCCAGCGTCTCTGCCTCATTCAGGCAGGGCATGACCACAGTTAACTCAAACCTGAGTTCCTCCTGTTTGGGAGCGCTGCTGGAAGCAGTGGCGCTCAAGACACACCTCCATCACAACGTCTATCGGAGCCATCACCCAGCGCGAAGTAAGACGAAGCTCGTAACCGGGATTCTAGCATGCCAGGCTTCAGGCGCTGTCATCCTCAGAGCCAGTCTCGCTCGGATTCGGCGTTCCTACGGCTGCTGGCACAGTAACTTCGAGCATGCTTTTCCGGTTTGATGTATTCGGTCGTGTGGATTCAATATCTCTGAATGTACAGTTCAGGTCGAGTTATAGCGTACTTCGGTATCGATGTTGTGTTTTTTACCCCGGTAGCCGCATATTTTCGGAGTCGGGTTCCAAGGTTGCCTTTTTGGTGTCGCTTGAGAATCCCGTCTGCTCGAATGATATGGCGATTCGGAGTCGCGGAACAGGAGTTATCGCCTTACAGCGTGCGGTAATAAAAGGAACCCCCTCCCCCAAGCTTCTTCCAGTTCGTTGAGCAGGGTTGCTCATGGCTGAATCGCGTCACAATCGCCCGAACGTTGCGCTCTCGGAGAACAACCAGTACGTTCGGATGTTGCTCGAGCGCGAGACAATCCTCCGCAGCAGTGACGGGAGCTTCAGAAATCGAGTGACTGGTATCGATAATGCCTGTGATGCGAATTCCCGCATACCGCGCCCAGTAGGGGTCGCCAAAGCACGCGTCGCTGCCCATGCAGGCCACCTCGGACCCCTCTGGAAACTGCAAATGCAGAGCCGCTCCGGCTGATTGTACAGAGAGGTCGTAGATCCCTGTAAGAGGATCAACTCCATTTTTTTGCTTCAACTCCCGACGGTTAATCAGGTCAGCCTGCAATTGACCGAGCAGGATAGTTGCGGTAATTAGCATCAGTGTCCAATGCAGAGGACTGGCATAGGCGCGCTTCTCAGGAGCAACGACAGAACATCCGGCAAACAGGGCACCGAACATTACCATAGAGAAGACAATGTAACGCCCCTCCAGGTACACCAACACATACATGGCTACCAGAGTCAGCGCAAGGATGGCCATCGTAATTAGAACTGGATCGGCGATGGACGTTCGACGAAGGGCAAAGCCGAACACAATCGGAGCAGCGAAAAGCACAGGCAACTGCAGGTGGACGACGGCGATCCGGTAAAGAACTGCCAGATTGCGGCCTATGGCCGCCACAGTATCGCGGAAAACAAAGCGCGGCACAAGTCCGTCAGACCAGTAGGAACCGTCGTACCATTGAGGCAGAGACCCGTATATTCCATCGTTGAAGTAGAACGTTACTGGATCTCTCGACAATAATGTGCCCGCGTGTTTGAAATGTGCGCTTGCATCATGAACGTGGTATATCGTCGGATCGGCCACAGGATTGAGGAGGTCCGCTCCGTCGATGAACCATGCCGCATTCAACCGGCCGCTGTCCCCAAAGGTCAGGCGGCCTTTCGCTTTCGAGATCAGACCGATCCAGGGGCCTGCAACCGCTGCGAAAACAAGAAGGGTCATTGCCAGCCCCTTCAACACCCGAACCCTGCGGACATTCGCGAGGAAGACGCAAAGCAGGCAGAGAACAAAAAACGGGAATGCAATCGCTTTGGTCCACTCTCCCAGTGCGCCAAAGAGACCAGCGGCTGCAAATGCGGCCAGATTGTTCTGTGCGACTGCAAACAGGAATGAGGCCGCTGTGAGAATCATGAACGCCGACACCAGGGCGTCCGGTCGTATATCGGAGACGTCCTGCGCTGCGACGATATATGCGAAGACTGCGGCCCACACACAGAGCGTCCGCGTGGGAATGAGTTCCTCGATCTTGATGCCGCGCGAACGCATGACCGCTCGCACAGAGTTGACCAGCACAACGGAAGACGCGATGAAGAACATCTGGATGATCGCGTCCGTCATCCGCGCAGCCATGAACTCGTACTTCATCCGAAACCCGAAGATTGCTCTTCCGATCAGGAGCAATGCCGGATAGGCGGGAAAGAAATAAGCGTTGACGACTGAATGCCAAAGGTGGTGCCGGATGGCATCCGAGATATCAAAATAAGACACCGTATCGGCGGTGTTGAAATATGGATTGAAGAGGGCCGCACTCAAGCAGCAAATCGCAATTGCGATGTAAATCCAAAGATCGGAAAGGATGACCCCAGGCGCCGTCCTGCGGTCCTGCCCTTCACACTGCGCGGTGATTGTCCGCAAACTACAGCCTCACAGAACGATGTTTACCGGATGGTAGCATAACGAAAGGGAGCCGTTATGGGAATGGCGCATTGCGCATCTGGCTGGCTCCTCCGCGCGAGGGTGAGTTTTTTGGCCTCAAATTCATCGTTCCTCAATCCATTACCATAGAAACGTTCCGGTAAACTGCTTCGAGGCATACCTCAGCCGCCGGCTCAACGTTATGCGGAAACCATCCCAGCGCGCGCAGAGCCTCTTCTTCAGCCGCGACGAATCCTGGCTCGGCTTCAATCGCCGAGTCCTCGAAGAGGCCCAGGACACGTCCAACCCCCTCCTCGAGCGCGTCAAGTTCCTCGCCATCACCGCCAGCAATCTGGACGAGTTCTTCGAGATCCGCATCGCCGGCGTCCTGCAGCGCATTGAAGACGGCTACAACGAAGCTCTTCCCGACGGCGCCACCCTGCGCGAATCCCTCGACGCCATCAGGGCCGAGACCCAGCGCTTCGTCGCCGACCAGTACCGCTGCTGGAATGATCAGCTCCTCCCCGCACTCCGCGCCGAGCACATCCGTGTCCTCTCCTGGGACGAGATGGACGAGGACGCCCGCCAGTTCGCAACCGACTACTACCAGCGCGAGGTCGACCCGCTTCTCACCCCCATCACCATCGACCCCTCGCACCCCTTTCCCCGCGTCCTGAACAAGGCCATGTGCCTGGCGCTCCTCCTTCGCCGCAAACGCCGCGGCACCGCCGGTCCGGTCCTCGGCGTCCTCACCGTACCGCGCGCCCTGCCCCGTTTCGTGCGCGTTCCCACCGCCAACGGAAGGGAAGACTACATCTTCCTCGCCGATCTTATTGAGCGCAATGCCGGCGGCATGTACCGCGGTTACGAAATCCTCTCCCGCGCCGCTTTCCGCGTCACCCGCAACAGCAACCTCTACTTCCAGGAAGAAGAAGCCCGCTCGCTGCTCGAAACCGTCCGCGCCGAGCTCCATAATCGCCGCAAAGGCGACGCTGTCCGCCTCGAGATCGACAGCCAGGCCGACCCCGAAATCGTCGACCGCCTCCGCACCAACTTCGAGCTCGACGAGTCCCTCGTTTACCATACCGACGGCCCCGTAAACCTCTCGCGCATTATGACTCTGTACGGCTCATCCTCGCGCGCCGACCTCAAGTTCAAACCCTTCGTCCCGCATGAGCTGCGCCTCAACCGCAAATCCGTCGACCTCTTCGATGAGCTCCGCCACCGCGACATCCTCCTCCACCACCCCTACGACTCCTACGACGGCGTTGTCGGCTTTATCGAAGCCGGCGCGCGCGACCCTAACGTCGTCTCCATGAAGCAGACCCTCTACCGCACCAGCGCCGACTCGCCCATCTTCAAGGCGCTGACTGAAGCCGCCCAGACGAAGGAGGTCACCGCCGTCGTTGAGCTCATGGCCCGTTTCGACGAGGCCTCCAACATCCGCTGGGCCCGCGACCTCGAAGATGCCGGCGTCCAGGTCTTCCACGGCGTTGTCGGCCTCAAGACCCACTGCAAGCTCGCCCTCCAGGTCCGCCGCGACCCTGATGGCATCGTGCGCCGCTACGCGCACCTCGGCACCGGCAACTACAACCCTGACACCGCGCGCTTCTATACCGATCTGAGCCTGCTCACCGCCGATCAGGAAATCACCAGCGCTGTTCACAGCGTGTTCAACTACCTCACCGCGCATTCCGAGTCCGACGACTACCGCCCGCTCCTCGTCGCGCCGCTCACGCTGGCCGAGAGCTTCATCCGACTCATCCACCGCGAAGCCGAGCACGCCGCCGCCGGCAAGCCCGCGCGCATCATCGCCAAGATGAACTCGCTCCTTGAGCAGAGCCTGGTCGAAGCTCTGTATGCGGCGGCCCACGCCGGCGTCCAGATCGACCTCATCGTCCGCGGCATCTGCTCGCTTCGTCCCGGCCTTAAAAATCTAAGCGAAAACATCCGCGTCCGCTCCATCGTCGGACGCTTCCTTGAACACAGCCGCCTCTTCTACTTCCAGAACGCCGGCGATGAGGAGATCTTCTGCGGCAGCGCCGACTGGATGCCTCGCAACCTCTTCGAGCGCTGCGAAGTCATCTACCCCATCCGTGACCCGCAGATCAAAGCCCGCGTTCGCGACGAAATCCTCGCCGCCTATCTCGCCGACAACGTGAAGGCCCGCCAGCTTCGCCCCGACGGTTCCTACGTCCGTCTCCGCGATGCAAGCCAGCCAGCCTTCGATGTCCAGGACTTCTTCATTCTCGTTGCCGAGGGCAAAGCCGATATCGCCGACATTCCCAGGCGCCAGCAAACCACGACCGAAGCGCCTAAGTCGCGCCCCGCGCGTGCGCCAAAAAAACGAGCCGCCACCGCCACCGCCGCGGACTAAGATCGACCCATGTACGGCCTCATCGCGAAGACGACCCTCCATTCAGGCAAGCGCGAGGAAGTCATCGCTCTCCTTGCCGAGAGTTCCGCCAACATGCCGGGCTGTTTCAGTTACGTCATCGCCAAAGATGCCGCCAGCGAAGACATCCTCTGGGTCACCGAAGTCTGGGAGAGCAAGGCCGCCCACGACGCATCCCTGAACCTTCGCGCCGTTCAGGCCGTCATCCCCAGAGTCGAACCCCTGGTCGCTGTCTTCGAAAGGGTCGCCGAAACCGATCCGGCGGCCGGTTTGCCCTTTGCGCGTTAGCGGGCTTGTGTGCCTCGGTGTGTTCTTAGTCGTATTCGTTGACATACAGTTTCGAATCGTAGTGGACAATCCCGATCCGCAGGCGATTGAGCCAGCCGTGTCGTCCGAGCACATTGCGACGGAACTGCGCGTCGTCGGCGAAGAACACGAGGGTATCGACCGAATGTCCCAGAGTGCTCAGGCGCACATTGTGGCCGTATGCGGTTAGCATCCCGCCACTCGCAGTCGAGAATCGCTTCAGCATCCCGGAGCGAAGTTCCACGCCGAGAGCTTCGCCATACTCCCGCTCGAAAATGCACTCCGCCGCTCCGGTATCGACGTATGCAGCCAGCCGTATCGAGCGGTCGGTTGCCAACTCAACCGGCACCAGGATTCCTCCGTGTCGTGGATCCTTGTATGCATATTCGGTTTGAAATGAAAGAACCGGCAATCCTCACCACCCAGCGAAGGGCAGGCCCGCATCTTCAACGCGAACGACCAAAGGAGGAGGGAAGACGTCGCGTACTTTGACGAACACATCTCGGGCGTCCGGTCCGGCCGCGAGCAATCGATCTCCCTGCAGAGCGACCCACTGCCCGGTGTAGGTTTCGCGATTAATCTCAAGCCACTCCAACTCTTTCGAGAACTGGTCTCCTGCGCTCGCCTTTATCTCCAGCGATGTACCAGACTCACTCGACTCCGCTACATAACGGGTTTTGAATCCAAGCTCCTGGAGCTTTGCAACCGCCTGATGCGAATTTGTGGGATCGTTGGGTGCCACTCCTGCAGCGTGCAGCAGCAACGGTCGCGCCGGAAACTCCTTTCCGTCAATGATGACGATCCACTTCTGCAGTTTCCGGGAAGGACGGAAACTCGCGGCCGCCCGAAGGATGTCGTCTTTTACCAGCGCCGCGACTCGATTGCTTGCCATAGGAAGATCTCAACAATTAAAATTCAATACCAACTTATTATTATTGTCAACCCCAAAGGTAAATGGATTGGAGGCGGCGGTCACTTTCGCTTCCACCGCGTCCCTTCTTTCGAGTCTTCCAGCAGAATCCCCATCCCTGACAACTCGTTCCGGAGTGCGTCCGCCTGCTTGAAATCCCGCCGCCGCTTCGCCTGGTCCCGCTCCTCAACCAGCGCCTGGATTTTCTCATCGGTCACGCCCCGCGTCGCCAGCAGCTCAGGAGCTGCCTGGCCCAGCTTGCCCTCCCGCTCCGCCCAGTCCAGCGTGAACTTCGTCCAATCCGCATCGTGATCATCGAGCACCGCGAAGACCTGGTCGAACTCCCGCAGCGCCTCCAGAATCGGCAGCACGTCCTCCGCGAAGAACTTCCCCGAATCCGCGCGCGCATTCACCGCACGCACCAACTCAAAAATCGGCGCCCGCGCATCCGCCGTATTCAGATCATCGGCCAGCGCCGCACGGAAGTTCGTCCGCGCCTCGCGCGCCATCTCCGCGACTTCGCTCGCCACCCCATCTGAATCCGGCCGTGCCGCCCACTTCGTGTTCGCTATCCGGTCCCGGAACGTCCGTAGCTTCTCCACCGCAACCGTCTCGGCCGCCAGACCCTCGAACGTGAAGTTCAGCTGCCGCCTATAAGGAACCGAGATCAGCAGCATCCGGATTGCCGAAGTCTTATACCCGCGCAGCAGCAGATCGCGCAGCGTATAAAAATTCCCCTCCGACTTCGACATCTTCCGGCCTTCCACCAGCAGAAACCGCACGTGGAACCAGTGCCGCGCAAACGTCCGGTGCGTCGCCGACTCCGATTGCGCAATTTCGTTTTCGTGGTGCGGAAACATCAGGTCCTCGCCGCCGCCGTGCAGATCGAAGCTCTCCCCCAGATACTCCATCGCCATTGCCGAGCACTCGATGTGCCACCCCGGCCGCCCCGGACCCAGGCTCGTTTCCCACTTGTGCTCGCCCGGCTTCGGCGCCTTCCACAACGCAAAGTCCCGGGCGGCGTCCTTCTCGTACTCATCCACATCCACGCGCGCGCCGTCCGCGATACCCGAAAAATCCTTCTTCGACAGCTTCCCGTACTCCGGAAATCGCGCAATCCGGAAATACCACGACCCATCCTCAGCGCGATAGGCGATGTCCTCCGCAGCCAGCCGCTCAATCAGCTTCACCATCGACGGAATGTGCTCCGTCGCGCGCGCAATCACCTCCGGCCGCTCCACCCGCAGCGCATCCAGATCCTCGAAGAACGCCTCCTGATACTTCTTTGTGTAGGCGTCGATGTCCACACCGGCTGCCGTCGCGTTGCGGATAATCTTGTCGTCCACGTCGGTGATGTTCATGACGTGGCGCACGTCCGTTCCCAGCAGCTTCAGCGACCTGCGCAGTACATCCACCTGCAGAAACGTCCTGAAGTTCCCGATGTGCCCGTAGTCGTAGACCGTTGGCCCGCACGCATACATCCGCAGCGCCTTACCATCCGCCGGTGTCAGCTCCTCGACGCGTCCAGACATCGTGTTGTGCAGCCGCATCGTCATCGGCACATCGCCGCCCACGGCGCGCACTTCCTCGCCACCTTGCTTCACCACACTCATTGAGACCAATTCGGATTCTACCAGCGCACTATCGTCGCCCCAGCGCCAGTCCCGGCTCCGCCGTCAGCCCTTCTTCCGCAAAATCCCCCATCACGAACTTCGGCCACGCCGCCGCCGCAATCATCGCTGCGTTATCGGTTGACAGCGCCATCGACGGAAACGCGATCGGCACATGACGCTCCGCTGCTTCTGCCGTGAACCGTACCCGCAACTCGCGATTCGCCGCCACTCCACCCGACACGATCACCCGCTCCGCCCCAAACCGCTCCGCTGCCCGAAACGTCTTCCGCCGCAGATCGTCCACCACCGACCGCTGGAACGACGCAATCAGATCCAACGTCCGCTTGTCGCAAAGCGGGAGCGCATCCGCGGGCCCTGCATTCTCCATTCCCGCCAGCGCCGCGCGCCGCGCCTCAATCGATGCGCCCATCTCGTACACCTTGGTGTACCGCAGCATCGCCGTCTTGATCCCGCTGAACGAAAAGTAAACCTCCTCCGCAGGATTCAGCGCGCCCGGCTTGTCCTTCCGATGCACCTTGGCCTTGATCTGCGAAAACGTGAACGGCATCGCCTCAGGATTCCCATGCGGCGCCAGCGCATCGATCCATGGTCCTCCCGGATACCCCAGCCCCAGCAACTTCGCCACCTTGTCAAACGCTTCCCCGGCAGCATCGTCCACCGTCCGCCCGACGTTGCGATACGTCCAGGTCCCGCGCTCCTTCGCGAACTCCGCCAGATACAAGTGCGTGTGCCCGCCACTCACCACCAGCGCCAAAGCGGGCCGGCCAAGCAGCGGCCCTTCGGGCGCGTCCCCATCCAGTTCAGCGGCGCGCCGCGCTTCCTCCAGCAGGACGGCGTGGATGTGCCCCTCCAGATGATTGACCGCGATCAGCGGCTTGCCCAGCGCCATCGCCAGCGCCTTCGCAAAGCTGATCCCCACCAGCAGCGCTCCGGCCAGTCCCGGTCCTTCTGTAACCGCGACTGCATCAATTTCTTCGTAGCCCACGCCCGCCGCCCGCAGCGACTCTTGCACCACCGGCAGAATGTTGCGCAGATGTTCCCGCGACGCCAGCTCCGGCACCACGCCCCCATAGGGCAAATGCACCGCGATCTGCGATGCCACCGTGTTCGACAGGATCTCCCTCCCGCGCCGCACCACCGCGGCCGCCGTCTCATCGCACGATGTTTCGATTCCGAGGATCAGACCCGACCCGGACTTCATATCCTTATAGTAAGGAACGCGGAGTCTCCATCCCGCTCTCTCGCGGAACTAGCGGATTCGCTCAAAAACTGCGGCCTGTTCATCCTCATAGGCCGTCGTCCACGCCGGGTTGTGCGCCAGCACATAGGCAAACGGAGTCTGCCGCGGCATCAGCACATACTGAATCTGATACTTGTCCAGCACGCCGAAGGTGTCCTCGATATGAGCCGCTTTGGCGTAATCCGCCATGATCCCGTTCTCAACAAAAATATCCGAGCGCGGATCGATGAAAGTCTTCACCTCCGGCGCCTCCCATTCCAGATACCCGCCCCAGCGATACTCGTTCAGCAGCCGGCCCTTCCCGGCCAGTCCCCGCACATACGGGAGCGCTTTTTCCGGGAAGCTCTGCTCGATCCCGGCATGCAACTGGCTACTCTTCGGATAACTTTTCGCGATCAGCACCAGCAATACCGCAATCGCAACCGCGTTCAGCCATCGTCCGGGCTTGTGGGACCGTTCCTTTTCCGGCGTGGGCAGCCGCAGCAGCGGCGCCAGCAAAGGCAGCACCAGGATTCCGCAAAGAAACACAAATCGCACGTACGTCAAGGCCCCGAACACGCCCACCGCCGCCAGTACAAAATCCTGCAGCAACCAGCGCCGCCCCCGCACCAGCTGCAGGAAGCCCATCGCCAGCAGCGTGGCCAGCAGCGTCTTGCCCAGCATCGAGTGAAAATCCAGGCTCGCCCATTCGGCAATGTATTTCATGCCGACCTTGTCGTGGACCAGCGCGTCCAGCGGATACGCGACCAGCCGCCATCCGTAGGGATTCACGAACAGCGCCGCCACACTCGCCACCGTTACCACGGCCAGCTTGCGCTTCTGCGCCGCGCTCCAACGTGTTGCGTACAGCGCTCCCCATTCCCCTTCGATCAGCCCGCACGCGAAGAACAGCAACATCAATCCCAGCCCCAGGAACCACGATCCGTGCAGATTGATCCACAGCAAAAATAGCACCGGCAGCCACGCTGTGTGATCTCGCCCCTTCTCCAGTCCCCACAGAATTCCCAGTTCCACCACCAGGCACAGCCAGCCAAATAACAGCGTGCGCGGCGCCAGCGACACCGTGGCGAACAGCACAGCAACAAACGACACTACGAACGCCGCCACCGTATCCTGCGAACGCAGCAGCGCCAGGCGATAGACGCCCAGGATGATCGCCGTCGCCAGGAGCATCATCGTCAAATACAGCCCGCTCAGGCCCAGCCACACATATGCGAAGTAGTAGGGGAGTTCCGACAGCCACTCAAAATTCACCCACGGCTTACCCGCAACCGTGTAACTCAGCGTGTCTGCATGGATGAAGTGCCCACTGTGTACCAGCAGGCTTGCGTTGCGCAGATGCCACCAGATATCCGGATCGCTGACCCCGTCATGCGCACCGAAGAAAAAGAGCAGATACGTAAGGAACAGCCCAAACAGTACCCGGCTCCCCAACACACGGCTGCCCCACGTCATACCGGGAGTCGCTATGGTCGTCGGCTCGCTCGTCGCAGTGCTCACTCAGGCAGGGTATGGGTCTCGACACTGCGCCGGAAATCCCACTTTGGTTGGGGCAGCATCTCCCTTCTATCATCGTGCAAGGAAGCCTATCCCGCCGATGCAACTCTCCGCCCAACTCGCCGCCGAGCACATCGTCGTCCGCCTCCGCGCCGCTGGCTACGAAGCCTATTTCGCCGGCGGCTGCGTTCGCGACATGCTCCTCGGCATCGAGCCTAAGGATTTCGACGTCGCCACCAGCGCGCATCCTGAGGTCGTGCTCGCCATCTTCCCGAAGACATTCGCCGTCGGCGCCCAGTTCGGCGTCGTTCTCGTCTGTCAGGACCTCGACGACCCTGCCAACCCCGGCCAGACTCGCGAAATTGTCACCGAGGTTGCTACATTTCGCTCCGACGTCGCCTACCACGACGGTCGCCACCCCACCGAGGTTCGCTTCTCCGCGACCCCTCAGGAGGACGTTCTCCGCCGCGACTTCACCATCAACGGGATGATGTTCGATCCTATCCTTGAACGCCAGACCTGCAGCCTCACCTCGGCCGTTCTCGACTACGTTGGCGGCCGCAACGATCTCCGCGACGGCATCGTCCGCGCCATCGGCGAACCCCACCGCCGCTTCGAAGAGGACAAACTCCGCATGCTGCGCGCCATCCGCTTTGCCGCGCGCTTCGAGTACTCTATTGAGCCCGAAACCGAGCGCGCCATCCGACAGCTTGCCACCGGTATCGCGCAGGTCAGCCGCGAGCGCGTTCGTGACGAGCTGACAAAAATGCTCACCGAAGGTCACGCGCGCCGGGCGAGTGAATTATTGGACTCCACCGGCCTCCTGCGTGAAATCCTCCCCGAAGTCACGAAGCTGCACGGCGTAGAACAGCCGCCGGAGTACCACCCCGAGGGCGACGTCTGGATCCACACGCTTCTACTGCTCGAGAAACTGCCCCCCGGCATCTCGCCCACGCTGGCCTGGGCCGCGCTGCTGCACGACATTGGCAAGCCCGCGACGTTTTCGCACAAACCGCCGGACCGCATCCGCTTCAACGGCCACGTCGAAGTCGGCGTCAGGATCGCGCACGCAATTCTGCGCCGCCTCCGCTTCTCCAACGAAGACTGCCAGCAGATCCTGGCGCTGGTTGAAAACCACATGCGTTTCGGCGACGTCGAGAAGATGAAGGAGTCCACGCTCAAGCGCTTCTTCAGGCTGCCGAAGTTCGACGAGCACCTCGCGCTCCACCGCCTTGACGTCGCGTCGAGCCACGGCGACCTCTCGCTCTACGACTTCGCAAAGCGGAGAAGGGAAGAGCTACCCGAAGAAGCAGTCCGCCCGCAGCTGCTCGTCACCGGCCGCGACCTCATCGCGGCGGGATACCAGCCCGGCCCGCGATTCAAAGAGAGGCTGCGGTTAGCCGAAGATGCCCAACTAGAGGGCAAGATCCACACTCGCGAAGAGGGGTTGGAACTGATTCGGCAGCAAACCGGTGGATAATCGTACTCCATGGACACGCTCAAACTGAATCCGGCCCGAACTTCAGAGGGAACCTGTCTGCCCGCCAGCCAGTTTCCAGAACCGGCGGATCTCTACCTGTGCGATAGGTGTGGCCGAGATCTGACAAACCAGGTTTATCGCGGCCGCGCGCATGTGCGCATGCCACTTGGCCGGCCCAGATTCCATTGTGCGTGTGGGGCACAATTTCTCTCGGGAGTCACAGAATGGGACTCCCTTCACCCAAGCGATAGGCGACGGCGAATAAGGGATATCTACTTTTTGGCTCTAATTCCACTCGCGCTAGCACTTTGCTTTGAGGGCGTCGTATGGCTCTCTGCCAGGAACCACACCATCGTTCGGTTTGCTGTGTCAGGGCTGCTTCTCCTGATCGCCACGCCTTCCGCGCTCTACCTGATCTCCGAGATTCCGGAGGTTGTCGGCTCGTTATGGAGAACGAGAGGGGTTCGATTCTGGCGAGCTTGAAATAAAACACCCAAGCCTCAATCCGCTGTCGCCGCCCCCGCGCCATGAAATGCCGCAATCTGCTCCGGTGCCGGAGGCCTCGTCACCGCGCTCACTACCACCAGCCCCAGCAGCGCCGCACCCAGGGCAGGGAAGATCGCAAAATCCGATTCCGCCGCCCACGCCGGTACGTGCGCGCGCACGAACGCCGTGTCCCAAAAGACTGTGATGAACGTCCCTGCCGCAATCGCCGTCGCCGCGCCGGCGGCGTTCGCGCGCCTCGAATAGAACGCCGCCAGAATCACCGGCGTCAGCGCAGCTGCATAAATCGTGTACGCATAGATCGTCTTCTGCAGGACGCTCTGCGTCCCCAGCGCCTGCACCAGTGCCCAGATGCCCAGCAGCACCACCATCAGTCGCGATACCAGGAGAATCCGCTTGTTCGACGCGTCTGGCGAGATATAGCGAACGAAGACATCATTAATAAGATTCGTCGCCGGCGAAAACAGGAAGTTATTCGCCGTCGACATAATCTTCGCGAACACCGCACCCATCAGCAGCGCGCCCAGCCACGCCGGCAATCCATGCAGCGCGGTAAACGCGATGATCTCGCGCGGCCGCTGCGATACCTCGCCGTGCGGAAACATCACCGATCCCACCACGGCCAGCGCCACGATCACCGTTTCGAGGATCACCGTCCCGATGATCCATCCCACCACCGCCACGCGTGCATCCTTCTCCGACTTCGCCGAGAAAAACTTCTGATACATTGCCTGGTTGCCGAGCATCAGCAGCATGGTTGGCACCATGAGTTCCATCGCCTGCGTGAAGCTCAAATCGCCCAGCACTTCGAAGTGCGTCGCCGGCAACGCGTGATGCACCGCGCTCCATCCTCCGACTTCATGGATCAGTACCGGGAGCGCCACGCACATCGTGATCGTGGCCAGCATCCCGATCACCACATCCATATACGCGACCGACGCCATGCCCGCGATCGCCGTGAACACGATCACGAACGCCGTCACGATGTATTTGCCCAGATCGGCCGTAATCGCCGCCGGAAACACCAGGTGCAGAATGTCGCCGCCGCCGATGAGCTGATAGCTCGTGATCGCCGTGTACGCGAACAGGATTGCGATCACGCCCAGCACGCGCACCGTCTGGCTGTACCGCGTCTCCAGCAGATCCGGAATCGTGAACTGCGCGAACTTCCGCGCCCGCGGCGCAATAAAGTAGATCAGCAGCAGCCCCGCCCATCCCCCGCCTGCCATCCACAGCGCCGCGAACCCATGCTTGTACGCGTTCTCCGCCCCGCCCAGCAGCGATCCCGAACCGATCCACGACGACAGCAACGTAAAGATCAGCACGAACACCGGCAGCGTCCGCCCCGCCACCAGATAATCCGCCTTCGTCTTCACCTTGCCCAGCCGGCTCACCGATACGCCCAGCAGGCTCAGGACAATCGCGCCCAGCACGATCGCATACAAAGAACCCATTCGCCTTCCTTTGTCTTAATAAGGTTCCACGAGTGTACGGGAGCGCAGCGTCGTTGTCAGGATTTCCCGGTGCCTGGAGCCCGGTGCTCGGTGCCCGATGTTCGGCTCACCTACTTATGCGCCACTTGCGCCCGCTTTTTCGTCGGGTGATGCTCCGCCGTCTTCGTCGAACTCTTCTTGCTTCCCGACGACCCCCGCCGCTTCCTTCCGTAATGCAGTCCCGAGAGACGCGCCGGCTCCGACACATACATCTTCCGCCCCGCCGTCACCGCAGTGCCTCGGTAGATGCGATTCCACCGCCGCAGCTGCTCCACCGTCACGCCGAACCGGTCTGCAATGGTCACCAGCGAATCGCCCTTGCGCGCCTTGTAGAACGTGGCCCGCAGCACTCCCTCGCTCGTGGGCGCCTGCGGAATAATCACGGAATCCACCCTGTCCAGATCAGCATCCGGCTTCAGCTGATTCACATACGCCAGCTCCGACTCCGACACGTGCCAGGTCCGCGCCAGGCTCGCCAGCGTGTCGCCTTCCTGCACCTGATGGAAGCGCCAGTATCGCCGCTTCTCCACCGGAATCTCCGCGATGTCCTTCTCGAACACCGCCGCCATCCCCGCGGGCAGGCGGAGATCGTACTCGTCATCCGGCGGCGTGCTCATCCGCATCAGGCTTGGATTCAGCCCCTCGATCTCCTGCACCGGCGCACCCGTGATGTCCGACACCAGCCGCAGATCCACTGCGTAGTTCGTCTTTACCGTGTCGGTCACCAGCGGCGGATCCGGCGTGATGTCCTCGAGACCGTACTGCTTCGGATTCTTCGCCATCAGCGTCACCGCCAGAAACACCGGCACATAATTCTTCGTTTCCTGCGGCAGATTGTTACGTCGATAAAGTTCCCAGAAATCCGCGTACCCGGTGCGCTGCACAGCCTTCTGAATATTCCCCGGACCCCAGTCGTACGCCGCCATCGCCAGATACCAGTCGCCGAGCTGGTCGTACATTTTCTTAATCTCGTGCGCGTACGCCTCGGTCGCCTTTACCGGATCGAACCGCTCGTCCAGCCACGCCGAGTGCTCCAGCCCGTACGTTCCATACGGCATGAACTGCCACATCCCGCCTGCGCCCGACTTCGTATTCACCGCCTGCGGCCGGAACCCCGACTCCGCGAACGCCTGATAGATCAGATCCTGCGGCAATCCCTGCTCGCGCAGCACTTTCTGGATCATGTCCTTGTAGCGCCCCATCCGTTCCAGCGACGCCACAATCGTCCCGTGCCCTTTTGGACTGTTCTCGAAAAAATCGATATACGACGCCACATAGTCGTTCATCACCAGCGGCAGGTCCGACACCGTCGTCTTCAGTTCCGCCTCAGCCGTCGCTGCGACCTTCGGATTTGCCGGCGTCGTGATGTTGCCCGCCGCCTCAGCCGGCGTCTCTTCCTGTTGCTGTGGCGCCGTGCCCTTCGCCAGCGCGTCCATCTCCAGCGTGTTCACCGCATCCACTACGTGGTCGAACTCCTCCGATAGCGCCGCATCCCCACGCAGATCGCACTTGCACTTCAGCAGCAGATCCACCGCATAATTGAAGTTCGCCCGCGCCGACTCCGCGTGCCCCGCCTGATAATCGGCCAGCCCCGCGTGATACGCCTTCTCCACCGCATCGATTAGCTGCTTATCCTGAACCGAAGGCTCCGCTGGAGCCTGCGCCGCCGCCGCACTCTGTCCAGGATTCTGCGCCGGCACAGCGGTTCCCGCAGCCGGCGCCGTACCGGTTCCCGCGCTCTGCCCCGCCGCTGCACCTGGGGCCGGCAACACCGGCGCCTGTGCCTGCTGCGGCGGATTATTCGCCTGCTTCGACGGGCATCCCGTCAGCATAGCGAGCGCAGCCACACCGGCCGCGATCCAACCTCGTCTCAACCCGTTTCGCATGAAGCGCAGTCCCTATTGTAGGGCGCAGGCCCAACTCCTGCCGATGGTAAACTGAGCCTTCCGGCGAACTTCTTCCCGCAGTGAACCGGCAATGCCAACGTGAGCCCCTGCATCATCCGGGCTCCCTGCTCCCCGCTCCCTGCTCTCTGTTTCCATGGACGCCAAATACATCCGCAATTTCGCGATCATCGCGCACATCGATCACGGCAAATCCACGCTCTCCGACCGCCTGCTCGAACTCACCGGCTCCCTCACCGAGCGCGAGATGCACGCCCAGGTCCTCGACGCCATGGATCTGGAACGCGAGCGCGGCATCACCATCAAAGCCCACTCCGTTCGCATGATGTACCCGGCCCACGACGGCCAGACCTACCAGCTCAACCTCATCGACACCCCAGGCCACGTCGATTTCAGCTACGAAGTCTCGCGCTCGCTCGCGTCGTGTGAAGGTGCGCTTCTTGTTGTGGACGCCTCCCAGGGCGTCGAAGCCCAGACCCTCGCCAACGCCTACCTCGCCATCAACCACGGCCTCGAAATCATCCCCGTCATCAACAAAATCGACCTCCCCAGCGCCGACATCGTGCGTACTCAAGAGATGATCGAGCAGACCATCGGCCTCGACGCGACCGGCGCCCTTCCCGTCTCCGCCAAAACGGGTCAGGGCGTGCCCGAGATCCTCGAAGCCATCGTCAACCGCCTGCCTTCCCCGAAGGGCGATCCCGAAGCCCCGCTCCAGGCGCTCATTTTCGACTCGTGGTTCGACCCTTACCGCGGGGTAATCGTACTGGCCCGCATCGTCCACGGCCGCATGCGCAAAGGCATGAAGATCCGCCTCATGTGGAACGACAAGGTCTTCGACGTCGAGTCCATGGGCGTCCTCACCCCCAAGCCCGTCGAGATCGAAGAGCTTTCCGCTGGCGAGGTCGGCTTCTTCGTCGCCACCATCAAGAACGTCTCCGACACGCGCGTCGGCGACACCATCACCGAGGACGCGCGCCCCGCCGCCGCAGCCCTGCCCGGCTTTGAAGAGATCAAGCCCATGGTCTTCGCCGGCATCTATACCGTCGATTCGCACGAGCACACCCTGCTCCGCGATGCTCTGGAAAAACTCAAGCTCAACGACTCCTCCTTCTTCTTCGAGCCGGAAAGCTCCGTCGCCCTCGGCTTCGGCTTCCGCTGCGGCTTCCTCGGCCTGCTGCACATGGAGATCATCCAGGAGCGCCTCGAGCGCGAGTTCAATCTCGACCTCATCACCACCGCGCCCAGCGTCCGCTACAAAATTCACCTGACGGACCGGTCGGTGATCGAAGTGGACAACCCCTCGCGCTGGCCCGATCCTTCCGACATCGAGAAGATCGAAGAGCCCATCATCACCGCCACCATCCTCAGCACTGAGGAGTACGTCGGAGGCATCCTCAAGCTGGTCGAAGAAAAGCGCGGCCGTCAGAAGAACTTCGAATACGTGTCCTCGACCCGGGTGATGTTGACCTACGAGTTGCCGCTCAACGAAATCGTTCTCGACTTCTACGACCGCTTAAAAAGTGTCAGTCGCGGTTACGCATCGCTCGACTACCACCTCTCCGGCACCTGGGAGTCGCCGATGGTTAAGATGGACATCCTCGTCTCTGGCGAGCCGGTCGACGCGCTCTCGATCATCGTCCACCACGACTTCGCTTACGACCGCGGCCGGGCGCTGGTCTCGAAGATGCGCGAGCTGATCCCCCGCCAGCAATTCGAAGTCGCCATCCAGGCCGCCATCGGAGCGAAAGTCATCGCGCGCGAGACCGTCTCAGCGCTGCGTAAAAACGTATTGGCCAAGTGCTACGGCGGCGACATCAGCCGCAAGCGCAAGCTCCTCGAGAAACAAAAAGAAGGCAAAAAGCGCATGAAGAGGATCGGCAAAGTAGACATCCCCCAGGAAGCGTTCCTGGCGGTCCTCAAAGTAGGCGAAGAGAGCAGCACGCGGTAGCAAAGTAGCGGGCGCGCTCGCGGTCGAGGGTAAGGAGAGGAAGGGAGCGCGGGGTGCACTCTTTCGCTTTTTGCAGCGAAATCTTGTGTTTTCGGGAGGGGACAAGTTCTTTGTCCTTTGAAATGTTATCGGCAGCGTGGTTTACAAACTTGACAACATGAGACGAGCCAGCAGCTTGTAGCCGGTAGCTTGTAGCTCTGCGACGGGTCAAGGGACGGGCCCGGCGGCGAGTGGAGCGATGGGTCTCGGCGACGGCGTTAAGGGCGGGGACAAGGTTGGGTTCGGTTTCGTGTTCCGAGCTGGGATCGTGGCCTCCCACATCTGACAACGGCGGGCAGATATGGGGAACCCGTGATGCGGAGTTTTCCTGGACGTTTTGCTTTTGCTGCTGGAGGTGGTTGCGGAAGGCGGTGACCAGGGCCACGGCATCGTCACCCGGATGGCGAGGGTCGGAGGACGGCATCCGTCGTTCGCCGCGACAGTAGGCGCAGGGACTGGGGTCGAGGGGTCCTTCGCAGAGAACGGCCAGAAAGGGGCAATGGCCGGTCAGGATGCCGGGGTTCCACTTCCCTGGATGGGGGTCGGGGCGGCCAGCGGCGAGGGCGGCGGCGGATTCGTCTGTTTCGCGATCACCTCTTTGCCCGACCAGCTGACGGATGAGCTGCCTGTACATATTGGTGACAGCGGTGGCGGGGTCGATTTCGGTTTTGTTTTTCCTGGTCCAGCGGGCGTCGAGTTCGTCGTACTTCGTCATTTCGCCGGAGGGTGAGAGGAAGGGCTCGCAGGGCGCAATCCAAGTCCCAAGCTGGTCGACGACGGACAGAGACGCTTCCTTGCGGGGCAGAGATTGATCGGAGGGCTGAAGACGCGCGGGGCGGGGAAGGGTGAAGGTGGCGATCTTGCAGGCGTGCAGGATTTGGTTGGCGGCATCGGACTTCATGCGCTCATTGGCGACGGCATGCGCGACCTTGGTGCAGGTGAGCTGGATGGCGGAGTGGTCCTCGAGCAGGGGGATGACGATGTGTCCGGGGTTCTCAAAGGCGCGCGGCTGACGGTCGATGTGGGCAGTGCAATAGTTTTGCCCGCGGAGGGCGGCCTGTTTGCACTGAACGCCGTTGATGGTGAGGGAGGCGCAGCGGCGGACGATGTTGCGGTCGGGGTTATAGGGGTTGAAAAGGAGTTCGGGCTCGGAAGCGGTTGGCGTGTCGGACATGGGTGGTTCCTTTCCCTGGGGCGCTCGGCGCTCCGCGTTCGGCGTTCGGAAAACGTGGTGCTTTCCGGCGCGTGAAGTTGAAATAAAAAGCGAAGGGTCTGCGCCACCACACGCAGACCCTTCGCAAGTGGCCGGGTACCAGCCCGGTCAGTCGCTAACAGGAGGAACAGAAAAAGGAAAAGCCCGCGTTGGGCGGGCTCTTTTTTCTTTTTCTACTCTAAGTTCAGAATATCAGGCTGGGGGAGTAAGTCGGCCAAGTTTGTTGGGTGGTTTGGGCTTGTAAGTGGTTATAAGTCAAGTGTCATTACTTTGGATTTTGGGCCTGGGGCTTGACAGTTTTTCCACATTTGTTAGCTTTTCGCCGTTTGGCCGAACTTCTTGACCAGCCATTCAAAAACGGCCTTCTGTTCTTGTTGCCCGGCGCGGCGAATCTGCGACAAGAGCCAGATGGCCGTCGGCTTTTCTCCGGTGATATTCTTTGCGCCTTGGTTGCAGGTTGAACAAAGAATGCGAACTTCTGGGAATCGGCTGGTTGAGCTTAGGCCGTTGTTCGGTATCCAATCGGCGCAAAACGTTGCTATCCGACCAGTGTATTCGTCCACGTCTCCTAAGGAGAGCCCGCACATTCCACACTGAACCTCGTCTTCATCAGACAAGCTCGCCTTTACCGACTCCGGAACAGAGGAATCGAAGGATAGTTGCTTTGTATGGTTATGCAATTCCGTCACTGCAACATCCTAGCTCGATTCAGGGCCAAGTTGCTGGGTTTGAAACGAAAAGGATTTTCGCAGATGTCTTGAAATGGAGCATACTCACCGTAGTGTGAGGTCTTCGAATCGAAGACTGCGCAGGCGCAGGGCCGATGTCTTGAAGAGCATGACAACAAACAGATTGGGTAAATACGGTGATCGCTGGTCGCGCGCGGATCTGGTCCTTGCGCTGTATTTGTACTGTCAGATTCCCTTTGCAAAGACAAAGGCCAACAATGCTGAGGTCATGCGGCTCGCGGATCTGATTGGGAGGACCCCAGCGTCAGTCGCGCGAAAGCTCGGCAACTTTGGCGCTTTCGATCCGTTGCTGGCGGAACGGGGAATCTCCGGTCTAACCCACACTAGCAAAGACGACAAGCTGATCTGGGACGAGTTTCGCAATCGATGGGACGCTCTGGTGGGGGAAAGTGCGCGGCTGCTTTCTGATTTGTCGGCACCGATTCGGGATCGGCAGCACGCGGCGACTGCTCAGACGGCGGAGGACGAGCAAATCATCGTGAGACCGACTGGACCCTCTGAACGTCAAGCTTCGATGACGGTGCGACTCTTTCAGTCTTTTTTCCGACGGGCTGTTCTAGCGAGCTACGATTCAACGTGTTGTGTGTGCGGATTGAATATTCGTCAGCTTCTCGTTGCGAGCCACATCAAGGCATGGTCAAAAAATGAATCCACCCGAAGTGATCCTGAGAACGGTCTGTGCCTCTGCGCGCTGCACGATAGGGCTTTTGACAGGGGAATGATCGCGGTTTCAGAGGCGTTTCAAATTCTCGTGCATCCTGCTCTAACCTCCTCAAGGCAGCCGTTCGTTCAAGCGGCTCTGGCCGATTTCAACAACCAGCCTTTGAGGATGCCAACGCGATTCGCGCCCAGGAGGGAGTTCCTGGCGTGGCACATGCAGAACGTTTTTGGACGGGAGGCTGGGCTCCTTCGGGCTGAAAGGTAATATGCCAGCAGCTGCGCGTTGGCGAACCAATGGCGAAGAACCCTTTGGGAAGGGTTTCCCAGAATGGTCCTGCCGAGTCCGTGGACGGTACCATCGGCTCAGTCGAAGAACGAATTCGTTTGATTGTCAGGCGACTCTGGGTTCAGGCTGCTTGCTGTGGGGTGAACCCGGCTCCCCCCAAGGGGTGGTCGGTCCGCGCAAGCGGTCCAACGGGCGTAAGAGGCGCTCCCCAGCGTAAAATGATGCAGCGCCTATGGCTTTCCGGAACCCGTCCCCATTGCCGGACGACCCGCACGATCCTCTGGATGAGCCGCTGGACCGGCCTCTGGACGCGCCTCTGGATGAGGACGAGGGGGTTCTGGGCCCGGTTCCCGACGTCACCGAGGGCTGGGACGACGAGGTCCAGGACGAGGAAAACCCCGACCCGGACCCGGAAAATCCAGATGAAGAAGGCGAAACTTTCCCGCAACCTGACGATCCGAATGGGGTTAGCAGGGATATGGCAAGCGTTGCTCTCACCACGCCGGGGTTGGGCAATCGAGGCACGGAAGCCGCCCAGAGCCTGAAACCCCTGTCAGGGCCTGCGGACTGGCGGTCGATGACCGATGCGGAGATCATGCTCCGGGTGCGGGAAGGCGACGATGTCGGGTTCAACTTCCTGATCGAGAAGTACCGGAAGCCGATCATTAACTTCATGTACCGCATGGTGCATAATCAGGCCGTGGCGGAGGAGCTGGCGCAGGAGGTGTTCCTGCGGGTGTACCGCTCGCGGCAGACGTACCGGGCGGAGGCGAAGTTCACGACCTGGCTGTACCGGATCGCGACGAATCTGGGCGTGAACCACGCGCGCGATACCAGGCACGAGCGGGCGGCGCCGACGATCTACCTGGATCAGCCCGATCCGGAGACAGGGACGACGCCGGACGTGGCCGATGCGCGGCCGGTGGTGGAAGAGGAGCTGCTGAAGGACGAGCGGATGCAGGCCATCCGCAAACATGTGATGGCGCTGCCGGAGCGGCAGCGGACAGCCGTGCTGATGCACAAGTATCAGGGGCTGGATTACAAGGAGATTGGCGCCGTGCTGCGGTTGAGCGAGTCGGCGACGAAGTCGTTGCTGTTCCGGGCGTATCAGACGCTGCGGGAACGGCTGAAGGACTTCGTTCAACAGGATTAAGGAACTTTGGATGTGGGGGATTGTATGGTCTGCCGTGAAGTGAAAACGAGTTTGCCGGATCTGCTTCTTGCCCCGAAGCAGGCATCGGCTGAGGTACGGGTGCATGTGGAGAACTGCGCCGAGTGCGGCAAGGAGCTGAAGGAGCTGGAGGCCACGATGTCGCTGATGGACACGTGGGAGGCTCCGGAGGTTTCGCCGTACTTTGACACGCGGATGGCGGTTCTGCTGCGCGAGGAGCAGCAGACCGCGCCGGCCGGATGGCTGGAACGGGTGCGGGCACGGTTGATGTTTGGGAACCGGGTGAACATGCGGCCGCTGATGGCGGCGGCGATGGCGCTGGTGGTGGCGGCGGGGGTGGGGACGTATGCCGGGTTGGGCGGGTTCTCGCCGCAGAAGCCGGCGACGGTGCAGGCCTCGCCGGTGATTAAGGATCTGCAGTCGATGGATGACAACGCTCAGATGTATCAGCAGCTGAACTCGCTGGATCAGCAGGACGCGGATAACAGCATGTAGCTGGGAGCCGGGAGCTGGGAGCCGGAAGAAGGGCGAGGCGATGAGCAAGCATCAACAAAGCCAGCCCGGTGGGATTGGTAGTCGGATTTGCGGTACTGACCCTGGGGAAGTAAGACGATGATCTCGGGAATGCAGGACAAGACGCGGGGCGCGGCGCCCGGGCGCAGGGTTGCGTCCGGATGGGCGGCGTGTGTGGCGGCGTTGTTGTGCCTAGTGTTTCTGAGCGCGCCGGCGTATGCCAGGCCGCGGGTGTGGGCGCAGGCGCGACGTGCGGCTCCGGCTCCGGCACGGCAGGCGGCGGCGAAACCGCCGGCGGGACGAGCGGCGGAGCCTCAGCGGGGGAACAATGCAGGGCGGCCGATGGGGAATCCGGGTGTGGCGAGGCCTGGAGGCAACGCCCCCGGAGGCAATGCTGGACAGCCGTTGTCACCGGCCGGGAATCGCGTGGAGATGCGGCCTGGGGTGAACGGGAGTCCCGCCGTGAACGAGGCGGATCGGCCGGGGCATCTGGGGCAGTGGCTGACGAACCGTCAGAACTTATCGCCGCAGCAGCAGGAAGATCAACTGCGGCGGGAGCCGGGGTTCAACCGGCTGTCGCCGGATCAGCAGCAGCGTGTGCTGAACCGGCTGCGATCGCTGGATGCGCGTCCGCCGGAGCAGCGGCAGCGGATGATCGACCGGAACGAGATGTTCGAGCGGCTGACGCCGGAGCAGAAGCTGGGCGTGCGGGGTGCGTTCCAGTCGTGGAACCAGATGGCGCCGGACCGGCACCGGATGGTGGGGCGGGCGTTCGCGGACCTGCGGCAGATTCCGCCGGATCAGCGGGCAGCGATTCTGAACTCGGCGCGGTTCTCGCAGACGTTCACGCCGGACGAGCGGCAGGTGCTGGGGAATCTGCTGTCGATTGAGCCGTACGAGCCGAGGTGAAAAGCAGCCGGTAGCCCGTAGCCGGTAGCCGGTAGCGAAACACGCTTGGCTAACCGCTTCTCGTTTCGCTATCTCCGGAAGAAGTTGCGGGCGAGGAAGAGGACGTTGGCGGGGCGTTCGGCTAAGCGGCGCATGAAGTAGGGGTACCACTCGTCGCCGAAGGGGACATAGACGCGGACGCGGTAGCCTTCCTGGACGAGGGAGCGCTGCAGATCGCGGCGGACTCCATAGAGCATTTGAAACTCGAAGGTTTTGGGGTCGATGCGTTCGGCGCGGGCGAAGTCCTTCGTGGCGGCGATCATGGCGGGGTCGTGGGTGGCGATGCCGTGGAAGACACCACTTTTCAACAGGACCTTTGTGAGAGCGACAAAGCTGGCGTCGACGTCTTTCTTGTCAGGGAAGGCGAGGTCAGGCGGCTCCTGGTAGGCGCCTTTGCAGAGGCGGATGCGGATGCCGTCGCGCAGGAGGGTGGAGACGTCGTCGGCGCTGCGGCGGAGGTAGGCCTGGATGACGATGCCGACGTGGCCGCGGTTTTCAGGTTTGGCATGGAGTTGGCGCACAAGATCGATGGTGGCCTGGGTGTAGGCGGTGCCTTCCATGTCGATGCGAACGAAGGAGTTGGCCTGGACGGCATGGTCGACCAGGGAGGAGACGATGCGGGTAGCGAGATCGAGGCCGAGGTCCACGCCCATCTGGGTGAGCTTGAGGCTGATGTTGGCGTCGAGTTTGGACTGGGCGATGGCGTCGAGGAGCCAGTGATAAGCCTGGGCGGACTGGCGGGCCTGGGCGGGTGTGGTGACGTTCTCGCCGAGGCTGTCGAGGGTGACGGACAGGCCCTGGTTGTTGAGGTTGGTCGCGGCGGCGAGGGCGTCTTCGATGCGGAAGCCGGCGACGAAGCGCGAGGACATGCGGCGGCCGAGGGTGGATTGCTCGGCGAAATGGCGCAGGGTGGAGTTGCGAGAGAGGCCGATGAAAGTGGAACGCAGGAAGGACATTTTCGTTCTCAAATGAGCAAACGATCATTTTGTCACAGGAGCGCAAGATGGCGTCCCGAATTCACCGAAATTTTCCTGTAATGAAGGGGGCTCCGTGCCAAAATAGAACTAGTTAACCGTCGATACCAGCGCCATCGTGACGATGGTGATCTCCGGGCTAACCCCTGCGGAAAACGGAACGCCGGTTTTTCCGCATCCTATTGCAAGTAATCGAGTATCAGTTACAGCGCGGGACATCCGAGCGCGGATCCCGCAGAGAATCCTTTTAACGGCAGCGCTCAGGATCGCGTGCAAGGCAGCGAAACTGGAAAGTTGGCCTGAAACGGGCAAGCGCAGAGTGGAGATGGTTATATGGTGAATCACTGCGCAAATCCCAGGTGCTCGAAGCCCCTGCATTATTTGCGAGAGGGACGGATCTTCGTTTTCGACGTGGCCTCGGGAGAGGTCGATAAGACAGGAAAGCGCTCACGGCGCATGGAGCACTACTGGTTGTGCGGGGAGTGTTCGCGGACCCTGGCGATGGAGGAGTCTCCGCAGGGGGTGCGGGTCGTGGCCCGGGCCCGGGGCTTCGTACAGGAAGTGCCATTGGCGCGATCAGCGATGGCTTCGTAAGAGTTCAGCAGGCGAGCGGAAAAAGCAAACGCGCGCGAGAATCCGATCGATGCAGAAAGCGCCCTTGACGGGCGCTTTTTGTTTTTGTCGGCGGTTTTTGCGGGATCGGGCGGGCGCTGCACGGTCGTTTGGAGCAATGCGCATTCCCAAAATGGATCAGGAGATTCTGCAGACGGTACTGTCGGCTTACAGGGAGGATGAATTTGTTTGACGATCGAACCGCCGGAGGAGCCCGCTACTTGCTATGGGGTGAACCTGGCTGTGGAGCGGGCTTTTTTCGCAGAGCTTCGAAGGTGTGTCAGGTCCGCTTCCTGCGGTGGGTGAACTGGCCGGGGGGGGCGGGCGCTGGACGGCCGGTGGAGCAATGCGCATTCCCAAAATGGATCAGGAGATTCGATCGACGGTACTGTTGGCTTGAGCGGGAGGTGAATTTGTTTGATGATCGAGCTTCCGGAGGAGTCCGCTACTTGCTGTGGGGTGAACCTGGCGGCCAGCCGAGGGCTTCTTCGCAGCTTTGAGGCGGTTTCCATGCTGCAAGATGAGCCAACATCGTCAACAGCAATCGGTTTCGTACCTCCTCATCCACACGCCGCTGGCCGTAGCCTGTGACCACAGATGCTCTGAAGGAGGGCTGACAAGTGGAAGAGGAGCGTGCGCTCACATTGCCCGGCAGCAAAGGAAAGTACAGCGAAATTGAAGAGGCGATTCTCAAATACCTGTATGAGCACCCCGATTGGTCCATTGGAACCATGTCGCTAGTACAGGCATTGAAATCAGAAGTGAAGGATGAGGAGAGCGAAAAGGCGTTCTCTGATATTCAATACGGGGTTGAAACGTTGATTGCCGACAAGCTCATTAAGGGAAAAAGAGTACTCGCTTCTCAGGTAATCCAATTTGTCCAGCTAGAATTGACACCAAAGGGGGAAGCTGAGGCTATTTTGCAGAAACGCAGAGTGGGTGAGATAAACATCATCAGCAGCATTCCTAGACCTCCCCGCGAGAAATAGACCAGCGTCACAGCCTATTCCTACTAACGCATTCCGCCTAAAGACCGCTAAGGCTTGAGAGATCAACCGCAACCCGGCTACCAGAACAACACCTTGCGTGCCACGTCATCTGCGAATGAGCGACATTGCGATGCATTGCTCAAGCACTCGTCTTGCGTGCTTTCACACGCGGTAGCCAGAAGGTCGGTATTCTCCACAGTTCTAACCCACTCCGCATCTCGCCTGTCCAACATGGAAATCATCTCTGCAAGTTTGAATCTGTCGGGCAACTGTTGGTAAGCCTTCGCATAGATCAATTGTTTGCGAAAAACATCCAGCTTCAGGGCACGTTCCTCATACCATTTAGCCTCTTCGATGAGTTCGTTATAGTGCTGCTTCTTCGCATCGAAGTGGCGAACAAGGTAGGTCTTCCAGACCCACCTCCACGCCGGAACGAGCGCAGCGGCGAGGGTGATGCAGGCGGCAACCAATACGATCATGTTGGACATGGTCTGCATCCTGCAACTCCGAAGCGTTAAAACAGAAAGCGCAGTATCGCTATTTTCCTGGGTGAGCAAATCCAGTTGCCACCCATCCGATGGCGCGAATCGCGCACCAAGGCAGAAGAAAACCGAGCACAGGTAGAATCGCAATTAGGACATACGACCGAGCGGGGGGTGCCGGCGTCGGTTGGAGCGTTTGACCGTCCTGGCTTTCAATAGACGCAATTTCACGATTCTCAAAATGGACCGTTTCTATTCCGCCGCTGTTCGATTCGGAGGGCGTGTAATAGAGCGCATTCAGATGGTCATCGGGTATATAGCAATAGGGCGGGATGAGTTTGGCTCCCTTTGGCAACGGCGGTAGTTTTTCCAGTGGATTCTGGTATTTCTTCCAGGGCCCATGCTCGGACGGCGCGTCGCTGTCAAAACATTCTTTGCGGGCCTGCTCTACGACCGAGGAATCTGCCAACTGCTCAAACCGGATGTGTTCGGCTCTCTGGCGCAAGGTGGACTGTAATTGCGCATAGGAGAGGAAACCGGCGAAGATTGCACCGACTGCCCCCAGGAGCAGTGCCAGCCGCCGCGTACCTTCCCTGAGATTCATAGCCACCTCGTTTGCCTGTCGGGCGAGTGAATTATATGCTCGCGTGCTGTCCCAGAGAGTGCATGCTGATACGCGCGGGTTCTCCGCGAGCCTCTCCCGCCTGAAAGACGATCCTGCTCTCTGCGTGGCCTAGTCGGATTCCGCACCGACGATGGGTTGGTCGCTACGGGGCGATGGAGGGCCAGTCGTTGGTCCTGGTGAGATCTTTGACCCACATATACATGGCGCCGTTCTCGGTGAGATGGAGGGCGTGGAAGACAAGGAGGCTCTCGCCGGTATTCGGGTCAATGTAAGCCGTGGCTCCGCCGGTGCCGCTCCATTCGGTATCGCTCTGGAGGAGGACGGTCCCGCCGCCGTTCATCATGGAAGTGCCGGCTTGGTCGGTGAAGGGGCCGTGCGGGCTTGTGGAGCGGCCGACGGCTTCTTTGTAGTTGTCGGTGGCGGGGTCCTGGTTGCAGCAGTAGTCGATGGAGACGAAGAGATAGTAGTAGCTGCCATGGAGGATGACGGAGGCGCCTTCGATGGGGTTGGCGTAAACGCCGGGGCGCGTGGCGAGGTTATAGCGGGTGGGATTGGACAGGAGGAGCTTTCCGGTTGCTGGGTCGATCTGGTGCTGCTTGATGCCGGTCCAGTAGCTGCCGTAGGTGAGCCAGACGGAGCCGTCGGTATCGATGAAGATGTTGGGGTCGATGGCATTGAAGTCGTCGCCGCGCTGGGAAGCGATGACCTCGCCCTGATCGACCCATTTGTAGGCCGGGTCTGTGGGATCGAGGGTCGTGTTAGTGACGAGACCGATGACGGAGACCTGGGAGCCGAGAGTGGAGCCGGCGTAGTAGACGTGGTAGACGCCGTTGAAGTATGAGACATCGGGCGCCCGGAGGCCGATGATGCCGGGGACGTTCGCGATGACCCAGGCAGGCATGGTGTCGGGAAAGATGCTGCCGCAGGCGGTCCAGTCGATTTTGTCCTGCGAGCATCGGATGGGCAGGTAGTTGCGGGCGGGCAGGCCGATCACGTCAGTGGTGAAGGGGCAGCGTGTGGAACCCTGGCGGACGATGCTGGGATCGTGGCCGGGCTGCGTGCTGCCGGTCAGGGAATACGCGGTGAGTGAGTCAGGTCCGCTGGTCGCCCAGGAGAGATTGCCTTCGGAGCGGTCGGGCGCGTGTTGGCGCTGGCACCGAAGGATGCGGGGACGACGGATTTGCCGCAGGCACAAAGGCAGAGCAGACACACGGAGAGCAGGGACAGGCCCCCGATCCGCCTGACGCAGGGCATAAAAAGGGAACAACCTTTCGGGTAGTCTGTCCGGACAATAGCGATGTTTACCGCGAAGGCAATTGTTATTTTCGCTAATTAGACCGGAGGTAACCGCCTGACGTGACTTGCGTGGGTCAGGAGCGGCGGAAGCGGCGCCATCCGGTGGTGACTCCAGCAGCAGCGATGACTTTGAGAATGTCTCCGGGCAGGAAGGGCAGGACAGAGAGCGTTAGGATGGCCGCGAAAGTATGGGGCTGAAGGACCGCGAACCAGGCAGCTCCGGAGAGAAGGATGACCGCATCGCCGGTGGCGGCGGCAAGCAGGGCGGAGACGAACGCGCCGGAGGTGAGGCGGCGGCTGAGCGAGGAGGTGAGCGCGGCGGCGAACGGATACGAAAGGAGATAACCGCCGGTGGGGCCGAGGAGTTGGAGCATTCCGCCAGGGCCGTGGGGCGCGAAGACGGGCAGGCCGAGGGCGCCTTCGACGAGATAGACAACCAGGGCACCAGCCGCGGCGCCGGGTGAGAGCAGAAGTCCGAGGAGCAGGACGGCGAAGGGCTGCAGCGTGATGGGAACCGGAGTGAACAAGAGCGGGACGGACAGATGCGCACAAATCGCGACGAAGAGCGAGCCGAGGACGATGGCCAACGTGTTGCGGAGAAGAGCGGACTGCGTGCGGGGCAGAGCGGGCGTCGCGGCAGAGGCGTTCATAGGGACAGGGTACAGGAAGCAGGGAGGAGGGAGCGGCTAGAGGTTTTCGTCGTGGGGTTCGTGCTGCGAGCGCGCCGCCTCGCGCTGCCGGCGGATGTGCCGGACAACGGCCAGAGCGGCCCAGATCAGCGCCATCGTACTGAGGAGGAGGACGCCGTACAGAACTTGCACGGGGAGAGAATACCAAAGGGAGGCACGGACGGGGTGAGCGGAGTGTGCAGAAAACGGGACTACGCGAGAAGCACGAGGGCGAGAGAAGGGGCGAGGAGATGGCCGAGGAAGGGCAGACTCATCCAGACCGGCGAGGGGCTAAGGGACTCGCCGAGGGCGGCGATGGGGATGAAGGCAAAGGTCCAGACGATGACGGTGCGGGAGAGATACCAGGGGAGGGAAGAAAATTTAGAAGTGTTGGGGCGTGCTGAGGCAAGCAGGAGGAGGCAGCCTGGGATGAGCAGGACCTGGTTGTAGATCATGGCCCAGATGACGGGCGTAAGGCAGAGGGTCATGGCAAGGACCAGGGCGATGGCGCGGCAGAATTCGACGGATTCGGGGGAGCAACGGCGCACCCGCCAAAGACGCCGCAGAGCAGCGACGAGGATGGCCGCGGTGACCAGGGTGCCGATCCAGCGGCCGGTGTAGAGGTCGAGGGGCGGGACGTTGCCGTGGGAGCGGTACTGACGCAGCGTGGCCAGCCATTGCGGGAACCAGCCGGGGAGGAGCCATTCGCCGCAGAGGAGGAAAAGCAACTCGGTGGCGGCGAATGCCAGGGGGAAGGTCCAGCGGCGGCGGAGCGTGCTCCAGAGAAGGAGCCACACGACCAGGGGCAGGACAAGCTGGGGTTTGAAGGTGGCGAGGGCGAGCAGGATTCCCGCGGGGATTGGGTGATTGCGGCTGAGCAGCCAGCAGGCGGGCAGAATCAGAACGGCGACAAGGAGTGTGGGCTGCTGCATCCGCAGGCCAAGGACGACCGGCCAGCTGCAGAGGCAGAGCAGGGCGATCGCGATGGCGCGGCTGGGGCTCACGCGCCAGTGCACGAATTGAAGGCAGAGGAGGAAGCTGGCGAAGAGAGCGGGAGTGAGGACGAGGAGAAAGAGCAGGCGCAGCGTCGTCCAGGACAGGCTGGCAAACGGGGCGAGCAGGACGGCGAGGAGGATGGGGTAGTCGAAACCCTGACCGGGATCGTGACCCGCGACGGCCTGGATCTGGCGCTTCATTTCCGGGGTGTAGGGGCTGACGCCGTGAAGCGCCGCGCGGGTGGCGAACTGGCGGCCGATGAGGTCGTTGTGGATCGGAGTGTGTTGCTGATTGAAGAAGTGGAGATAGCCAGGAGTGGAAACGACGAGGAGGAGAAGAAGGGCCGCCGACATCGGCCAGCGGAGGGATATGGTTGTGCGGTTCGTGGTGGAGGTTTCGGGTTGGGCCAGCGCGATCATCTTCGTACGTTTGGCGTCAGATTAATGGGAAGGATCCGTCACCAGAGATAGCGGAATACCGGACTCGGTTTGCTGCGCACGGAGAGGCTCAATCGCAATCCATGTCAGTGCGGCGGTGATGACGACGGGAAGAATCAGATTCAGGAAAGGCATGCCGTCCCAGAGATCGGAGGGCCCGAAGACATATTCGCCGCAGACCGCGATCACGACGAGGGCATAGCGGAAAGCAATGAGGGTTATGGAGACCTTCCTGGCGAGCCGGGCGCCAAGTCCGGTGGGTTGAGAGAAGATCAGGACGATACATGCGGGGAAGAGGAGAACGTCGTTGTAGATCATGGGAGCATCGGTCGGCGACAGCACGAGCGCGAGACCGAGGGCGAGGCTGAGGGCGCAGGCAAACTCCTGGGATGGATAAGGGCAACGGCGGAAGCGCCAGAGGAGAACGGCAGTGACGGTTGCGAGCAGCAGGGTGAGGATCAGGCCCGGCCAGTGTCCGAAGGCCAACTCGAGGGGCGGTGCGGTGGCGTCGGAATAGGCGCGGAGGGATGCGGTCCAATGGGGGAACCAGCCGGGAACGATGCGCTCGGAGGCGAACAGCAGGAGCGCCGTTGAAGCGGCCAGAGACAACAGGAAACGCCATCGGCGATGCAGAAGAGACCAGAAAACGAGGAAAGCAAGCAGAGGAAACACCAACTGCGGCTTGATCAGGGTGAGGGACAGCAGCGCGCCGGGAACGATCTGGTGCCCGCGCGTGAGCGCATACCAGGCGATGAAGACGCAGATGGCAACGATCAGCGTGGGCTGCTGGAGTCGCAGGCTCCAGATCGATGGCCAGCTGAAGAAGGCCAGTAACAGAATCGTCAGTGTCTGGCCAGGTGCTCTGGTAATCGGTAGCGAAAGGAGACAAAGCCAAAAGCTGCCGAAGAGGAGAGGACATGCGAGGGCGAGAAAAATGAGTCTTGCGACCGGCCAGGAGAAGTGTGCGAGCGGCGCAAGGAGAACCACGATGGGGGCCGGATAGTAAAAGGCCTGAGGACGGGCATGATCCTCGGGCGTCAGGGGCCGCCCGTAATAAGCGGTCTGGATCTGGCGCAGAACTGCGGCGGACCAGGGATCTTTGCCGGCGAGCGCTGCGCGGGTTCCGACCCATCTTCCGATGAGGTCATTGTGAGTGGCAGGCATACGCCCATCGAGGACGTGTAAATGAAGCAAGGATGGGACCAGAGCGGCGACCAGCAGGCAGGCGACGGCGAGGCGGCGCCGCGAAAACCCAGCAGCGTGCACAGGGGGGCCATCAAGTTCTAGCTGCGTTGCCATTGGCTGGTGGGAGTATACGAGCCGGCAGGAGACGCCGGTATAACTCGTCTGTGGCATGGGGCGGCGGGGGATGGAGAAGAGATTTTTCAGGCTTGCGGACGGAGTCTCTCTTCCCGAAATGACACGGCGAGTCGAAGAACAGTACTTTCGGGCTGAAGCCGGAATCAAATCGGTTGACATTCGGACGGCGGGAGCATCAGCTTCTTGCTGTGGGGTGAACCTGGCGTGCGGCCGGTGGTTTTTTGGGGCGCCGGCGACGGCAGCGGTTGCGACACGAGGTTCTTCGTCGGTGTGGAGTGAATCTGGCGTGCGCCTTGCGGTTTGCGGCGGAATCCGAGGAGATTTTTCTGAACCGAAGAGAGCCGCATCGGACGATTGGCTGCCCCGATTTGTTACTCCGGATCAGCGTGCCCTAAACGTTGTATCCGGTCACAGCTGATGCACCGCTAGCATGATGGGCATGGCAACCGCGCTGGCACAACTGGAGGCACCGCAGCAAGTTCGCGGGCGATGGGTCCGGCGTGTTGCGCTTCTGCTGGTGCTGGACTGGATGGTGGCAGCGCCGTTTGTGGAGTTAAAGGAAGTTGACCACCTTGTTCCGGCGGAGTGGACGGATCTGTATCCGCAATGGCTGGGTGCGCAGGCGGTGTTGCGGGGAACGAACCCGTACACCACGGCCATGACCCAGGAGATTCAGCGAGGATTTTATGGACACGTGCTGAAACCCGACGAACAGTGGGATCAACAGCCGTTTGTCTATCCGGCGCATGTGGCGTTTTTGATTGCACCCCTGACCATGCTGCCGTGGTGGCTGACGCGGCTGGTGACGACGCTGCTGGCCCCGGTAATGGTCGTCTTGACTGCCTGGATGTGGATGAGGATTTGCGGCGTGAAACTGGACCGGGTCCGAACGGGAATCCTGTTGTTTCTGATTTTGACCAGCTGGCCGTCGATCTGGGCAATCCGGCAACTGCAGCCGACCATTTTGGTGGCCGGCCTGATAGCAGGTTCGGTGCTGTTATTCGCGCGCAGGCGCGATGGATGGGCCGGAATTCTGCTGGCGCTGGCGACGGTGAAGCCCAACCTGGCGGCATTGTTGTGCGTGTGGTTGGTGATTCAGGCGGTCGAGCAGCGGCGGTGGCGATTCCTCACGGTCTTCCTGTCGTCAACCCTGGTTTTGTTGCTGGCGGCAGATGCGGTTCTGCCGGGCTGGATCCCTTCATGGATTCGCGCCTCGATTGCCTGCTCCCACCAGCCGCACAAGACCTCGCAGGTGGTGATGATCTTCGGACATGAGATGGGGGTCGCCGTGACGCTGATGTTGCTGGCGGCTTTGTGCTGCCGGCTGTGGAAGATCGGGGCCGCGGCAGGCGAAACTGCGCAGTTTGGTCAAGCCGTCAGCCTGATTCTTGCCGCCACCGTGTGCCTGATGCCGCCCAGCAACGGGTGGATGCTCTACAACGACCTCCTGCTCATTCCGGGTATCCTTGTGCTGTTGCCCGCGCGGCCGACGCGTCCCCTCGAGCAGGTGCTGCGCGGGCTGACCGTGCTTTCTATCGTATCTATGGTGGCGATCGCACCGATCACGGCAGCCATCAGCCTGTTCGTGGGATACGTTTCGTTCCTTGCGATCCTCCCGTTCCTGAATGTGCTGCTGCCGATTGCGGTGCTGGCGATGCTGCTGTTCCCGGCGGAGGCGGCTGACGCTGCTGGCTGGAACTGGCTGGCGCCGGCCTGGTAGTTCCGGGCGCCTGGCTGGGCTGCGCGTTGCAGGCCTTTCGGGACCCGATCCACGATTGTCGCAGGCGGTAGTTCCCGGTACACTGAAGATTCGGCGTGTGGGCCGCAAGGCGCCTGCGTCTGAGGCTGAACAGGGACAGGGGCCGGTGGTCACGAGCCAGGAGTCCCGAGGGCCGCGAATTTCGACGACGTCCTCTCAAGCGGGAATCGTCTTTTGGAGAAGACATGGCACAGGTTTGCGATATTTGCGGCAAGGGTCCGCAGTTTGGGAACAATATTTCGCACGCGCACAACATCACGAAGCGGCGCTGGAATGTGAATCTGCACCCGGTGAAGGCGAAGGTGAGCGGCGGCGCGAAGCGGCTGCGGGTGTGCAGCAGCTGCCTGAAGGCCGGCAAGGTTCAGAAGGCCTGAGCGCAGCCGGGAGCTGGGAGAAAAGGCGTTCGGCGTTATGGGATCGAACCTTGCTGGCGGGTTGCCTCTGGAGCGAGGCCCACTGAAGCTGCTGCAGGCATCACGATGAGGGGTGGATGACGCCGCTTGCTGGTGTCGCCGTAAATGGCAGTGCGGATAGCTGTGTCGGGGGCGGAGGGATCGAAGCGGACCTGATCGTCGCCGGTGCGAATCACGCCTAATTTTTTCCAGAGTGCGTCGAGGTCGATGGTGAGGGGCGCGTTCGCCATGCGCTTGTACTGCTCTTCGAGCACGTGGGTGCCGGTTCCGGCGTCGCCGGCGGCCAGGGTTTTTTCAATGGACCAGTCCTGATCGATGGTGCCGCCCGAGGCGACGATGGCGCGGAGGGCGTCCTGAAGGCCTTTGCGGTTGTGGGTCTGTTCGCGGATGGCGACGTCGGCGAGCAGGCAGAACTGCGCGCCGCCCCAGTAGGTGCGGCCCCAGGTGGGCGTGTTGTCGAGGCCCTGGTCGCCTGGCTGGGGATTACCTTTGGGCATGTCGCGGACCATGTCGGCCCAGATTTTTTCCGGCGTTAGAAATCCTGCCTGCACGCGGGCGACAGGCTCGACGTAGACGGCGAGGCCCTCTTCGAGCCAGTGGTGGTTATCGTCCTGCGAGGGTAGGCCGGTGTGGGTGAGCTCGTGGGTCATCATCCAGTCGTCGGTGAGATCGGCGACGGTGGAGTGCTGGCCGACGGCGATGCGTGTAAAGGCGGGCCAGCCGCCGACTCCGCCCCAGGTGGTGCCGTGGAAGACGCCGTGACGGTCAGGCGCGGGGACGATGAGGATGCGATCGCGCGGGACGGGGAAGCGGCCATAGTACGTGGCGACCGCGGTGGCGGCGTTTTTGACCCACTGCAGGATCTGCGGAGTGGGGAGGTCGAACGAGCCGGGGGCGAAGTCGACCTGGGTGGTGGAGCCGGCGATGGTGAAGGTCTGGGTGGAGGCGACCGGGGAGCGCCACGGGGGAGTGTGGTGATCGGGGTTCTGATTCTGGGAAGCGGCGCGGGTGAGGAGGAGCAGGACGCCGGTGAGACCCATGCAGAGGAACGCGAGGGAGCTTCGATTGCGCTTCATGTGCGGATGCCGCCTCTCATGGTTGCACGATCGATCCTGATGTTCCCGGTTTTGTGACCTGTTGGCGAGATCTGTTGCTGAAGCTTCGCGCATCGCGTCAACATCCACCGGTGCTTCATTCGCGTTTGATTCCCATTTGAAGAAAAGGCCATCCCGCAGCGGTTCAAGCCGGCGGTGGTCCGGACACGGCTGAAGGGCCTGCGGGGAGGGCGCATTCCCGAAACGGGTCGGCAAATGCCGGGGTCGGTACTTTTGGCAGACGGGCCAGATGATTTCGTTTGACAATCGGCTGGCGAAGGCATCGGCTTCTTGCTGTGGGGTGAACCTGGCGTTCCACAAGGTGTGTGGCTGGTCGCGATGGTCTCGCCAGGGATTATTCGCCAGGGATTATTCGCCAGGAGTTATTTTGTTTTGTCGAAGTCGAGGGCGGCGGAGTTGATGCAGTAACGGAGGCCTGTGGGTTTGGGTCCGTCGGGGAAGACGTGGCCGAGGTGGGCCCCACAGCGGGCGCAGGTGACTTCGATTCGACTCATGCCGTGGGCATTGTCTTCGTGCGTATTGACGGCGGTGGAGTTGATGGGGATGGTGAAGCTTGGCCAGCCGCTGCCGGAGTCGAATTTAGTGTCGGAGGAGAAGAGATCGGCGCCGCAGGCGACGCAGCGGTACATGCCGGTGTCGTGGTTGAAGGTGAGCTTGCCGGTGAAAGGCGCTTCAGTGCCCTTCTGGCGGACGATGTAGTACTGCTCGGGGGTGAGCTGGGCACGCCAGTCGGCGTCGGATTTCTCGATTTTGTCGGGAGTGGTTGTGGTCTTTGCGTCGGACATTGGGGATCTCTCCTGGGGATGAGATTCAGAATGCACGCTTTGCGACTCGCGGATCAAGTCTCGTGTGAGGCAAAAGTCAGGTAGTCATGCTGAGGAGGACATCGCAGGGGGCTGGTCGGTTTTTGGGCGACGGTCTGCGAGTTGGGCTTGCGGCGGAGTCTCTCTTCCCGAAATGACACGGCGAGGTCGAAACGCAGTACTTTCGGGCTGAAGGCGCAGGCAATTCGGTTGACGCCTGGCCGGCGGGAGTATCAGCTTCTTGCTGTGGGGTGAACCTGGCGTGCGGCCGGCGGTTTTTTGGGACAGTGTGGGAGCGGCCGGCGATGGCAGCGATTGCGACACCAGTTCCTTGGTCGCTGTGAAGTGAATCAGGCGTGCGCCTTGCGGGTTTTTCGGGCGGGATCCGAGGAGCTGTTTTCCTGGGCTGCGGACGGAGTCCCTCTTCCCGAAATGACACGGCGAGTCGAAGCACAGTACTTTCGGATGGAAGCCGGAATCAAATCGGTTGACGTTCAGGCAGCGGGAGTATCAGCTTCTTGCTGTGGGGTGAACCTGGCATGCGGCCGGCGGGTTGTTCGGGCGGTTTGGGGGCGGCTGGGTAAGGCAGCGGTTGCGACACAATGTCCTTCGTCGCTGCGCTCTCCCAGGATGTGTGCAAGGCCCCTTGCTGCGCTCCCCCAGGATGTTCCCAAAGCCTTCGCTGCGCTCCCCAGGATGGCGCAGGGCCCCTCGCTGCGCTCCCCAGGATGTGCCCAGGGCCCTTCGCTGCGCTCCCCAGGATGTGCCCGAGGCCCTTTGCTGCGCTCCCCGGGACTACAAAGCTAAATCAGGAGCGTGGTTCCAGGGCCATGGCGAAGAAAGGGGAGGGCGCGCCATGGAACCGTGGCGGTGCCGTGGCGGAGTTCGGTGGCAGGAGGATCACTGGACAACTGCAATCAGCTCGATTTCGACGAGGGCGTCTTTGGGGAGGCGGGCGACTTCGACGGTGGAGCGGGCCGGCGGGGTGATTCCTTCGGGAGCGAGGTATTCGCGGTAAATGGCGTTCATGGCGGCGAAGTCATTCATATCTTTCAGGAAGACGACGGTCTTGATGACATGCGCGAGATCGGTGCCGGCGGCGGCGAGGATGGCTTTGAGGTTTTCGAGTACACGCGTGGTCTGTTCGGCGATGGCGCCGGGGACGAGCTGCCCAGTAGCGGGATCGAGGGCGATCTGGCCGGAGGTGTAGAGCAGGTCGCCGAGACGGATGGCCTGCGAGTAGGGACCAATAGCGGCTGGGGCATGCTGCGTGGAGACGGCGGTTTTGTGCGAATCGTTCATGGCTCGATTGTGCCGGGGCGGGGAGGCCGGTGGCAAGGATGGTACGGGAGGAGCGAAGGGAGAATGGGGATGACACTTTCGATGGAGTCCTGCGTTGACCTCACAAGGTAAAATAAAGTCACACCATCGATGAAGACTGCAGTGATTCGTCCCCTGTTAGCCCTGGCTTGTGCGTTGAGCGCGTCGGCGGTTCTGGCTGCCCAGACTGCGACAGGCACCCAGAGTGCGGCTGCGCCTGCCCAGAGCCAGGCCGCTCCCGCCACGGAGCCGATTCAAAACCAGAATGCGCCAGCGTTGCCGGCGGCAAACCAAAATCAAAGCGCGCCCGGACAGCCCGCAGCGAACGGGCAAAACCCGCAGCCGAGTGGCGATCAGGATAAGCAGTACACGATCACTGTGCCCGTGAACGAGGTATATCTGGAGTTCGCGGTGACCGACAAGCACGGCCACTTCATCAGGGACCTGCAGCAGAGTCAGTTTGCACTGCTGGACGACCGCAAAGCACCGGCCCAGGTATACAGCTTTACGCAGCAGACGAATCTGCCGCTGCGGGTAGGGATTCTGATCGATACGAGCACGTCGATCCGGCAGAGGTTTCAGTTCGAGCAGCAGGCGGCGACGGCATTTTTGCTGCAGATTCTGCGGCCGCAATCGGACAAGGCGTTTATCGAAGGGTTCGATGTGACGCCGGACTACAAGCAGGACTGGACCAACAACGTCGATGCGCTGACGGCGGGCATCCAGAGCCTGCGGTCGGGCGGCGGCACCGCACTGTATGACGCGGTGTACAGCGCGTGCCGCGACAAGCTGCTGACCTCACGCGGGCAGGAGCCGGTACGCAAGGCAATTGTGCTGGTGAGCGACGGGGACGACAACCAGAGCCATGCGTATCTGGAAGACGCGATCAAGGAGTGCCAGCGCGCGGAGACGATCATTTACGCGATCAGCACCGATGTGAGCCCGACTCGCGATCGCGGCGACGAGGTACTGGACAAGATGGCGATCGCGACGGGGGGCAAGGCGTTCTTCCCGCCGCGGATTGAAGACATGGCCAACAGTTTCGGCGAGATTCAGGAAGAGCTGCGGAGCCAGTACGCGTTGGTGTACAAGCCGGCGGACTTTATCGCGAATGGGGCGTTTCGACCGATCTACCTCTATTGTCTGGACCGGCGGTTTACGGTGCGCGTGCGTGAGGGGTACTTCGCGCCGAAGGGGTAGGCAGCTAAAAAGCGGCCGGCGCAGAGCCGGTTAGCTGAGAACCGGTCGGCTGAAAAGCGGTCAGCGGAAGTCCGGCTGGAGTGGCTCTGGCACCGGGTGCGGCTGGGAACGCATAATCTCCCCATATGAGATGGACAGGGTGGTCCGCGGGTTGGGGCGGCGTTATGCTCGCGCTGCTCGTTGGTGGAGTGACTCGCACCTGGGCGGCTGAGCCGGATGCGAACGCAAATCGCACGCCGATTCTGATGGAGCTGTTTACGTCGGAGGGATGCTCAAGCTGTCCGCCGATCGACAACTGGGCGGCGCGGCTGGATCAGTTTCAGCCGGTTGCGCGCGGGCAGTTGATCCTGCTGAGCGAGCATGTGGACTACTGGGATCACGACGGGTGGAAAGATCCTTTTTCGTCGGCGCTGTTGACGGAGAGGCAGAGCGAATACGCGCGCACGCTGGGGCTGAGCCAGGTGTATACGCCGCAGGTGATTGTGGATGGCGATATCGAGGTGCATCCGTGGAAAACCGATGAGGTGAAGTCGAATCTGGACAAGGCGGCGCTGGCGCAGACGATGCCGGTGCGGATCGACGGAGTGGCGGTGGCGGGCGAAGAGCTGACCGGGAAGGTGGAGGCGGATGGGAGGGGCGGCAAACACGGCGATGTGTTTGTGGCGGTAGCGCTGGAGAAGGCGGAGACCGATGTTCTGGCCGGGGAGAACAACGGCAAGAAGCTCACGAACGTGGCGGTGGTGAAGGAGCTGGTGAAGATCGGGAAAGTGGAAAAGGGAAAGGCGTTCGATCAGGACTTCAGGGTGAAGGTGTGGCCGGGGGCAGATGCGGGGAATCTGCGGGTGGTGGCGTTTGTGCAGGAGCCGGGGCCGGGAAAGGTGCTGGGGGCGGCGGTGACGAAGGAGATTGGGAAGGGGCAGTGAGGATGGCGGGCTTCAGGCGTGTGACTTATCGGAGGTACGGCTTTGCGATAGTTCCGGATGGCCGACGATGCCGTCCACGACCTCAGCGTCTCCGCGCATTCGGCTCACCACACATTGAAATAATCTTCGATATCCATGATGAGTCCGCTAAGACCTCTACCAGACCCGCACGAACCGTGATGGGAAGGAACCATTCCTGACGAATGGAACCATGTGCTCCTGCAATGGGATCCAGAGCGCCTCATCAGCGGGTCTCGTAAAACGTGCAACAAGTGTTCGTGAGATCCCCCCTGATTTCGTGAGGCTCGGGTACCAAGAAGTCGCCACCGGAGACCTGTACGTATATGTCGCTGGTTGGGAGCGCGGTTCTCCAGAATTTCGACGGCACGCGGAATATGCCTCGCAAGGTAAGTCCCATTTGATTCAGTAGATGTCTCGGACGGTCAACCGGCAACACGGAAGCTTGGCGTTGAAACTAATTGGTATGGTCCGCCGCTTCTTGCCCTTCGGGGCTATAAGAAGTGAGCACAGGAGGCGGTCCATGGAAATCGACACAATCGGCATCGA